>OGDF01000209.1_pt1 | contig 93069 bp, 91 predicted proteins | sample 1570141 | NCBI WGS metagenome assembly OGDF01 (sample SAMEA4370581, study PRJEB24528) | human gut metagenome | reverse complement strand
ATTAACACTATGGCGCATAGCTTGACAGCGCAGTGTCAAGCTTGCGTGTGAACAGCAACTAATAATACATTTTTTTGATTTTTATAAGTATTTCACTGTTGAAAACAGCTTTCTGTGACGATATAATATATACGTATAAATGGATTTATTGACCGGCGCTATTTTATGCACCACTTAAAATACCCCTGTGCACGTCAGCACATATTTCACGGAAGAAAGGAGGGGTCTAAATGGCAAAGATCGACAGCGCATACGCTTACTATGTCAGCAACTATGCACATAAAGAAGTATCGCGCTATGATTCACACAAGAAAAGCGACTTGCGTAAAGTCTACAATAAAATAATAAAGGCAAATAAAGAGTCCCCTCTGTACAAAATTTCCAACCTGTCAGAGGCTAAAAAGTATGCCATCGATATTAAGGAAAGTTCTAAGAATATCCAGAACGCCGTTGCTTCTCTCTCTGACAGCTATGGCTCTTTTGCGGACTCTTTCCAGAAAAAGGTCGCAGTATCTTCTGACCCCGATTCTGTTGATGTAAAATATGTAGGTGACGGCAACGAGGAAAATAATTCTGATGGTTTTGATATCTCAGTCAATAAAATTGCCACTCCACAGATTAACACAGGAAATTTTCTGAACAACAAGGCGTTGTCCTTTGTTCCCGGAAATTACTCGTTCAATCTTGACACGACAAATTCTGCCTATGAATTTCAGTTTACCGTAAGTCAGGGTGAGAACAATTCTCAGATACTCAACAAACTTTCAGATCTCATAAATAATGCTTCTCTCGGAATTACATCGCATGTAATTGATAATTCCGACAATGAAAGCGCCTTACAGCTTACTTCAAGCCAGACAGGATTAAGCGAAAGCGAGAAATATCTTTTTTCTATTTCTCCTACCGCAAGTTCTGATTCGATTGCCGGCATGAAGACACTTGGGATAAACAGAGTTACTTCTGAAGCCTCTAATTCAAGTTTTACTTTAAATGGCAAAGAACACTCTTCTTTATCGAACACATTTACGATCAATAATGTTTTTGAGCTCACATTAAACAAAGAAACAGATGCCTCAACGCCCGTTTCAATAAGATTTAAGACTAATTCTGATGCGGTTGCTGATAACGTCCAGATTCTTATAGATGCCTATAATGGAATCTTAGATACCGCAAAAGAACACCCTTCCGACAAATCAGGCTCCAACAAGCTATTGCGCGATATGAGTTCAATTTCAACATCCCGCAAGGCCTCACTTGAATACATTGGCCTTATGACAAACGATGATGGAAAAATCACAATAGATAAGGATATCCTTTCAAACGCAGTCCAGCCAGATCGTGCCGATGCAACGTTCCACACACTGTCTGCATTCCGCGATATGATAGGCGACAAGGCAAGCTCTGCCTCCGTCAATCCTATGGATTATGTTCCGAAAGTAGTTGTTGCTTACAAAAATCCGGGGCATAACTTTAATACTCCATATATTTCTTCGATTTATGCCGGAATGATGCTTGACAGTTTCGCCTGAATCAATCATTTTCACAATTAAATCTGCTACAAAACCGGACAGCTCAATGCTATCCGGTTTTATTTTAGAACTTATTTTATAAGAACGCTTCAAGATCACCGACCATCGTCTCTTCAAGGTCACGCAGCCTGTCCGCAATCTTCATACTCCCATCGTCTGCACAGTCATATTCATTAATATATTCACTCAGAGATTCAATGCCCATATTGCATCCTTTTGTCAAAATCTTCGCCGCCTGCGATTTATCATTGTCTATTTTCATCCGCACTTTTGTCTGCACACTCGATGAAGTCTTTGCAAAGAAATTTGGTTCTTTTTCATCTGCGTCAAATCTGTCAAGCTCTTCACGGCAGTCTACACGAAGCTTAGTATGTGCATCATAATATTTGTCTATGATCTCACGCAGCTGTTTGTCCCCGACATGCTCTCTTACCTCATCCATGCTCTCTATAGCCATCTTGCAGCTGGCACTGCACTCCTGCAAAAGACAGATAGTGTCATTTGCCGCTTTTTTATCTGAATTGTTGTAGTCCATCTCGCTCATCATTACCTCCATATATGGTTATTATGGAAGTAGTATGTGCGGATTTTGGGGAATGTATGCGTTCATCTCCCTTTAATCAACAATCAATACTGTCTTTCCCTCAAACGCAAAGCCATATTCTTTTATTTGTTCTTCTGCGATTCCCCGCATTTTCAGTTCTTCGCTGTATTTTCGTTCCTTTATCTGTTCAATAGCAGACTGCGCTGTTTCTTCCAGACTTTTCTCTTTTCTTGTGCTTCGCACTTTAAACTCCATAATTACGGCATTATCCTTTCCCGGATTTTTCGGTTCAAGCATAACATCATATCTTCCAAAACCACTTTCACGATTCGATTTCAGATAATATTTATCCTGTAAGTCAACGAGTAGACCCAGTACAAATCCATGATAAAACCGTTCCGGCTCAGCTCCGGACGCTCTTTCTCCTGTATCAAAATAACTGAACGTCTGCAACGCCACCCTGTTCATATATTCATTCATTGCGTCTACATCACCTGCAAACATTGCTTTTATAAAGTCATTGTAATCCGGTCGTGCCATAGCAAACCAGTCATGAATCATTCTGTTGAACATCAGTTTCACTTCCAGATTCGTAAGCGTAAGCTGATACTTCGGCTCAGTTCCCTCAGGAATATCCTTATACTTTTCATATGAGAGGACTTTAAAATATCCACTTGCCAACAAAAGACTCCACACTGCACGCTCATTACCGTTGAGCTGATTATAAACAATCTGTTCATCAATTTCCGACCAGATACATTCTCCACAAAGCAGTTTTTCAAATTTACTCTTAATGTTACGATTTCCTTCACGAACTAATTTTGCTACCAGACTATTTGCACTTGTATTTGCCCAGTATGTTGTATACTGCTGTTCATCAAGATAATTTAAAATAGACCATGGATTATAAATATCTTTACATTCTCCAAAAATAAAACCATCGTACCATCTTTTCACTTCGTTTTTTTGACTATCCAAACCGCATTTTTCTAATGCTGCAAACACTTCCGATTCGGTAAATCCAAAAGTGGTGGCATATTCATTTGATGTAGTAGTAACCACTTTCAGATTATTTAAATCCAAAAAAATAGACTCTTTACTGACACGTGTGATCCCTGTCATAATACCACGTTCCAATGCCGGATTTGTCTTGAAAGTTGAATTGAAAAGGCTTCTCGTAAACGTCACCAGTTCATCCCAGTATCCATCTACAAACGCTTCCTGCATAGGCGTATCATATTCATCTAATAAAATGATTACTTTCTTTCCATAATATTTATATAAAAATCCTGATAAATAGTTTAACGAAAGTGTGGCATCTACATAGTCCATATTATTCATGATTTTCTTATACAGTTTTACTTCTTCCCTGATCAAAGCATTACCCTCTGTTATAAAATCATACTTAAAATATAATTGCGCTATGAGATCGCAGATTTTCCTCTGAGTCAATTCATATGTCGGTTCTTTTATATTCGCAAATGAAAGGCTGATGACTGGATACGTTCCCTGCAGGTTGCGGTATTTCTCATCCTGCCAGATTTTCAGGTTTTCAAACAAATCAGAGCGTCCTGCATATTCCAATGAAAAAAACTGCTCTGTCATACTCATTGTCAATGTCTTTCCGAAACGTCTCGGTCTTGTGATCAATGTAACACTATCGCCACTATCCCACCATTCCTTCAGAAATAGGGTTTTATCCACATAAAAATAATTGTTTTCAATTAATGTTGAAAAGTCTTGTACTCCGATTGCAACATTTACTGCCATATCATTTACCACCTCCATCTCTTCTTGTTATCATACACACTTTTTTATAAAAACATATGCCGTACTGGATAATTATTATTTTAAAAAATAAGCTATGGATATCATAGCCTATCCATAGCTTATTGAAAAGTCGATAATCAGTGATGATGCTTTCTTCTCTACAATATACTGATACACAATGCGATAACCGCTATTACCAAAACCAAAAGAGCTGCATTTGTAAATGCCTGGTAATTAATTGAGATCAAGCTTACGCTTTGTCTGCTTATCATATTCCTGCTTATCATTTCCAAGCCCTTTATACTCAACTTCATCTTGATAAGAAGCATTCATCTGAATGCTATATGGTACATCCGGTTTTCCTGTAAGCTGTTCAAATATAATCTGTGCTATCTTATTTCCTCTAGAAAGAGTTATGATATTCTTTGATATATTTGTAACCCTCAAAAACGCATATGTCTTGTGTCCCGGCTGATAATGCGGACCACTAACAACCAGCCCTTGTCTCATTCAGGAATGCTTCTCAGCGATCCGCCCTAAAATATTGTCTGGAATGCTTAGTTTCTCCTGCGACTTTATAAAAATCGTCTCTCCCGGATTAAGTTCATATTCTATGTGCTGCTCACCATTTTCATCTAAGGATACATCAATAGTCAAATCGTAACTCATACCATTAAGATTATCCTCATCAAATCCGGCTATTATGAGTTCATTTTTTGAACATATCCTTTAATGTCTTTATCTACTAAAATCATACGACCCACCTCTTAATATGTATCAATTATATCACTCTAAAAAAATATACAATATATTCATCCACTATGGGGCAAGCATATAATTGAATAAACATCAGAAAAAATTTCAAATAATTCTCTGTTGTCTGTTTCATCCTTCAAAACTAACTATTTAAATATCTCAGCCAGTATCTTTTCATATGAGAATTCCGCTCTGGTCTTCTCACATCCCCGTCTTGCAATGGCAATACGTTCTTCATCATGTTCCAGATAGTAACGCACTTTATCTTCTAAATCTGACATACTTTCATACAATACCATTTCTTCTCCAGGCACAAAATATTCAGCCAGCTCCGGTTGATAATTTGAGATCAAAAATCCTCCACTCGCCATTATATCCAAAACACGCAATGGCATTCCTGATGTAATTGAACGGCATGTAATATTAAGATTTATTTTTGACTGTTTATAAATTTGGGGAAGCTGCACATTGTAATCAACCGGTGGCATTATCTTTATCTGATGTTTATATACGTCATTTATACCGCTTGTATCCGAACCAGTATATAGAGCTACTTCCGCATACTTAGCACATCTTTTCAGTACATCCCTTCTCTCAATTTCTGCCAACTTATCATATAGCATATTCTCATATACAATTTCATGCGGTAACTTAATATCCACACTATCATCCAGACTAATATACTTATCCAGTTCTGAAATTATATTATCCGTCAATAATTCCTGCAACATATTATACCCGTAAATATTCAACTGGCTATTGATGATTCCATCCAGATATCCACGCAAATATGAAGGCAGATAATTAAGCTGATTATACATATTTGCATTATATAAGCTGCCAATAAAACTTATATCATGCATATATGATATCCCCTCATGCTTTATATCAGTCGATAAAACAACATCTCCATTTGTACAATCTTCGCCAGCTTCATGTAACTGATTAATCCTGTATATATTTACAGCCAGCGGCATATGATATGCATGTCTTACACCTCTAGCCTTAAAATACTGGCATTGTACCCTATCAAAGAAAAAAATTCTATTACAGCTATTATATATAGAATCAGAAAAAAGAGTGAATTGTGGGCAGTCATAAATCCACGCATAATATAAAATCCCCCTTTTCTGGGCTTCATATGACAATAGAGGAATATAATCAAACGAAAAAACAGCATCATAATTATATGCTTTCAGTTGTTCTGACAAACTTTCAGAAAAGTCATCATCGTGTTCGTAATTATTAAGCTTATGCTGCCACACATCATAAGCTATATTCAGATTTGAAAATCCCTGACATATATCCGCATTGCTATTTGAATTCCAATTATAATACAATAATTTCATCTTATTTTCCATTTGTGAATATAAAAGTGTTTATATTCGCAATATTTTCTCCATACATTTTAGTTCATTTACAATACTGCCAGACGATCCTTGGCCTGTTTATAATTGCCGCACCTTCTATAATACGATATAGCTTTATCAACATCTCCCAGACATTCATAAATTACACCGATATTATAATATGCCAGATACGAATTGCTCCCCACATTCCTACACTCTTTATGCTTTGTAGCTTTCAAAAATTCCGATACCGCATCATCAAACCGTTCATTATTCATATATATAATCCCCATCAGAAATTGGAAATCTGCTGTATTACCAAATTCATTATATATATTCTCAAACATCAAAGCTTCATCTGCCCTATCTGCATTTACCAGTGCGTATCCATATGTCTCAACTGCATCTGTAACATATTCAAGTTTGGGATTTAAGTCAAACGACAATGCACAGGAAAAACAGTCACAGGCTCTCGGATAATCCATAGCCATATAATATCCTTTGCCAAGCTGATATAAAATATATGGCAGATATTCATCTTTTTGCAGAATCAATGATAAGGCGCTATCATTTTCAAATATATGATCAACCAACTCTATACCATCTATTTCACATATATTTAATCTATTATTTTTGCAAAAAAGCTTTATCAGTCTGTCTAACTCTTTTTCTAAAAGAGAAATATTTCTTTTGGCTTTTGCCTTCTTCTCTTTTTCAGTCAGATCATACCCTGTATGTATAATTGTAACCGGTGCCTGAAAAGTGTCATATTCTTTGCCATCGTATCTTACTATCTGTTCGTGTATTCTTCCTTCGTAGTGATATGATTTTTTATTAAATATACGGCTGACCCATTCTCTACTTTCTTTACATGGATCAGTCTTTTTAAATACATTTTTTATCTGTATCCGGCCTGCCTTATCCGAATTATTCCCTATAGTTCTTATCAATTCAGATTCTTCAAATTTATCTATATATTCATCACTATCTAACATAATTATATAATCATTAGAAGTCTTTGAAATCGCAAAATTTTTAGCAGCCGCAAAATCATCGCACCATTCAAAATCAAATACTTTGTCTGTATATCTTTGCACTATATCTTTAGTATTGTCTGTCGAACCGGTATCAACTACTATGATTTCCATTTCATATGGCATTAAAGACTTTAGGCATCGTTCAATATTTTCTTGTTCGTTCTTTGTAATAATACATACTGATATCATTTTTCCTCTACCTGATAATTATCTCTAGCATTTTTTATATTCTAGCGTAATTTTAACAGCTAAATTTTGACAGCTATATCTTTTTTGTAATCACCGGATACACTATCTTTCTCTAAGATGAATACTAAAAGCTTATATTCATATCCCCCTATAATTATCGTCTCTTGAGAAAATTTGCGGAGTTTTTCTATTTCATTTGAATAATTTTTTAAATTTGAAATCATTTTTGTTCTTATTAGGCATGGTATATCCTGATTGTTATCATCTAACAATTTCTCAAGTATATCTGCAGCATCTGCAAACTTATTGTTTTCAAAACTTTTTGTTATTATTGCAGTTTCACAACTTTCCTTAAACCCATCTGCTTCAAAATATATCATGAAACTCTTTTTATGTAACATTTCCGAATTAATCTGATCAATAAAATCTCTGACCTCTTTTATCACAGTTATTAAGGAATCTCCTCTTAATAAGTCGTCACTAAACGCAGAAATATCTCTCTTTACATCACACACAAGGGTATATATTTGTTTTTCCTTCTCATCAACAATACCCGCCAATATATCAGTTGTCTTGCTTCCCTTTTTCTCAACACTTGGTGATCTATACTCTGTTGCATATATTCCATATTGAGCCTCATCAAGCTCATATTTTATATTTACAACTTCAGAAATTTCTGTTTCGCAATGTTTTTCTCTAAAAGAAATCTCTTTTGAATCAGATATTTTATATAATGTATTCTTCTGTATCTTATTTGGATCCAGCTCTTTAAAGAGTATCCTATTCATCCTTAATTATTTCTCCCACCTTAAACGCCTCATTATAAACTTCCAACGCTGCACTGGTAAAAAGATCAAATTGATATCCATACTTTGAATCACAATTTTTTTCTACCACAACACTTTTACCATTTTCCTTCACAACAAATTCATATACAAAAAGATCACCATCATCTATTAAATCTTGCTCTTCTATCTCCAATTCATGAAGCACATTTTTTTCACCTGTTCTTTTTATATATTTAGATATTAAAACAATATTATTTAATCGGTTAACAAATGTATCACTATGCGTACTTATAATGAATTCTGCGCCATTATTTCTTAGCCTATTGAGGAATCTAACCATTTCCAATTGTTTTTGTGGATGAAGACTTGCCTCTATTTCATCAATAATAAATCTGTCATATTGCTCCGTAGATGTCATCGCCAAATAAAATGGAGCGACTTCATTTACCATCGCAGATGTCAGGTACATCGGAGAATTAACCTGTTCTTCCCTTGATGTATAGACCATGCCATTTTTCTGGTCAACTGATATTTTTCCATCTATAATATTTTTTTCAAAAAATGCTATTTCTTTTCCCAACTGTTCCTTTGCCATCTGGTCTTCATGATACGTTTGCAAGAATCTCAGAAATTTATACATATGGCTTGTTATGTTTAATGAATTCTCTCTTTGTTTTTCTACACCAAACTCGTTAAACCTATAGGCAACAACAGAATCCATTTTATTGGCAAAAAAATCTTTATACAAAAGCATCAACCCATTTCTTGAGGCCGGCATAAATAAACTTTTCCGCTCAATTATCTCCAAAACAAGATTCTCAATATTTTTCCATATTGTTTTGTTCTGTTTTAAACTTAAATAAATTCCTTTTAATTTCGCTTGTCCATCTTCCGGTATCTCTTCTATCAAAACCGAAATATTTCTATCCATGTTATTAAGGAAATCAATATTCCCACTATTTTCCAGTTTTTCTTCCAGGAATCTGGTTATTTCTGAAAAATAATCAGAATTGTATATTATATATTTCTCATCTTTATCTAAGCAAATATCTATTTTTACATTTCCTACATTTATTTTTCTGTTAAACTCAGTCAAAATAATATCTTCTATCTTTTCATGTACATTTTCATTGATTATGCTCATAAACTGTTCTATGGTACTCGCCGAAAGTTCATAAATCGTATGATTATCATTACTCTCCCTGCACAAGCTTATTATTGAGCGCTCGTCAACCAATTCGCTCCATGCATCATTAATTCCTTCTATTAACTGCATCAAAAATGTCTTTCCACAGTTATTGGGTCCCACAAATAAGGTATATTTATTCACACATACCCTGGCATATTTAATTTTTGCAAAATCAGTAACTTCTATCCAAATCTGCATACTATCTCCATAAATTTTAATTTGTTTTTATTGTACCACAATTAATATTTAAAATACTACATCAAAATCCTCATTGCAATATTTCCGCTTCTACGTTACCATTATATAGTATGGTTTATTAAACTCAATGGGGGAACTTTATTTTGCCAAAGAAAATCAGTGTAATCATTCCATGTTTCAATGCAACCCAGTGGCTGCCAAAATGCTTTTTATCTCTTTTCCAACAAAATATTGGCATTGAAGATATTGAATTAATATTTGTTGATGATGCATCTACAGATAACAACAAAACCTGGGAAATGCTAACTGATATAGAAAGGGCTTTTCCAGAAAGCATAATAATATTAAAGCTTGAAAAAAATCTTCGTCAGGGCGGAGCCAGAAATATCGCTCTTAAATATGCTTCCGGCGAATACATTGCCTTTGTCGATGCTGATGATTTCGTTTCCACTAATTATTTTCTCGAAGCATACAATATAGCAAAAACTTATAACTGCGATATTGTTCAGTTTGAATATGACTATTTCACAGAATCGTTAGGTAATGTCTCAACCGGAAGGAAAACGTCTCCTGAATATATAGAAATACATTCTATTGATGAGCGAAAACACTTTCTAATCACTGAAAAATTAACTTATGGTTGTTGGAATAAATTATATAAACATGAACTGATAAAAAAATCAAATGTTAGATATGCTGAACATTGTATATATGAGGAACCACTTTTCGTGTATCCTTTACTATTTTACGCAGACAGAATTGTTATTACAGATAAAATATTTTACCATTACAGACAAAACAGCAGTGGCACTATGAGACATGATATGAAAGATGATTCTACACTTAAAATGCATGCAAATGTACAACTTTCTGTCTGGAATTTCATGAAGCAAACACCATATTTTGCTAAATATTATGATGAAATAAAACTATATTTTCTTCATACATACCTTTATGAAACACTATATTTTGCTAAATTGCGCAATTTTGAAATTTCACTTTCTTTCTTTAACGAATTACGTCAGACAATAATAACAGAAGTCCCAGATTATAAATCATCACCTTATGCAGACATTATTCCTCTGCAAATGAAACTATACAATAAACTTGAGGATGATATAAGTATTAAATGGCTGACAGATTATATAGAAACCATATAATCCGTCAGCGTATTTGAATTTTTCCTTCCGATACCTCTCTGCAAAATTCCTCCACGCTGCCATTAAATCCAGATTTTTTTATACGTATTCCAAGTTCCCTCTGCATATCTTTATAAAACGGATATGCATGGTCTGCAGTTCCCTGAACCGGCGTCATATAATCGCCAAATTGTGCCTTCAAAACTCCATCATAACCTATCGGTACAGCAATTGTTATATTTTCAAATGGCATTTCTATTGCATCATCATACCATTCCTTTTTCATCTTATACTCATGTTCAAGTATACACGCCGGATAATTTACCATATAATCGCCATCTGCATAGCTATACAACGAACAAATACGATCTACAAGTTTCCATAACCAATTTTTAATGTCCTTTTCGCCCTGCGGATAGATATTGCACATATCCAAATATCTGCGCAGGCATTCGTCTAATTCTCCCTTTTTTTTCAAATTATCCCATTGCCCCAATACGAAAAGTCCCTGCTTTACTATTTCTTTTTGTAATTCTGCCTCCGATGTATTATTCGGAATATAATCTATTGGGAAAATATCAATTCCTACTCTCTGATATGGAAATCCATGAAAATATCCCATATAATCATTAAAATTCCAGCTATCATCTGCAACAACTCTCAAGTGTGTAACCTCTGCTGCAAGCCTCATTTCTTCAGTATCAGCAAACATACCCATTATTGCAAATCCTTTTGGAAGTTCATCTTTTAAAATACTTATTAATTTATTATAATCGTCTCTTTTAAAGCAAATATCTATATCATCATCCCATGGGATAAAGCCGTTATGACGGACAGCACCAAGCAATGTCCCCCAATCTGCAAAATACTGCAGATTATGCTTCTTACATACATCAATAACAATCTGAAGCACCTCTATCTGTGCCGCCCAAGCCCTTTTCATCATTTCAGATACTTCAAAATTGCATATTACTTCTCTGTTAAAATAGTCATCTGAAAAAAACATATTTTTCCCTTCTTCTGGTAACAATTTAACACATCTCAACCATAAATATATATCGCTGTGCCTCATATAATGGTCTGGACTCTATTCCATTTAAAGCTATCTTTTCATCGAGTTTTCTCTTTTCATCATCACTGCACATCATAATAGGTTTATAATTGAAATCCTGCACTTTAAGTCTTATTTCATTACATACACTTAATATCTCGTCCAGACACATTCCTTTTCTGTTTTCACGAATACATTGCGTATTATCAACAGAAATAAGGATTCCTCCATCCGTCTTTAAATGTCTGATGGCTTTCTCTAATAATTCCAATGCATTATCCTTTGATAGCACTCTATCTAAAATTATATAATCCCACTTTCCATTAATGTCATTCATAGATAATGTCACAGGAGCGACCTGCCTGGCAAGTTCATATAATTTAGGATTTTCTTCAACACCATATATATTCGCCTTCGGGAATATGCTTTGTATTCTGGCAAGTGTTGCCCCGAGCTTACATCCCAATTCGAGTACTGAAAAACTTTCACGGTTTTCTTTTATCATATCCACCAGTGCTGATTCTACATACGAAAATGGTACATAATCTATTCCATATTTTAATTCAAGTTTCTTTTGGTTCTCCAAAAGCAGTTTTGTATATTTTTCAGGAAATTTTTTAAACGAACTCCCTCCATAATGATATATAAAACTATTCTTACAAAGCAAAAGCCTGTATCCATTTTTTATAAGCCGTATACTCAGATCGTTATCCTCATAATTTCCCGGCGAAAAACGTGTATCCAGAATTTCAGGAATTTTTTCATTTGTAATTTTCTCATTATCAACAAGCTTATCTATTGCTTTTCGCTTTATCAACATCGCAAATCCCACAAGCCAGGACTTATTTTCATATGGATATTCCATCTCAACATTATTTCGAACAACAAAATCCATCCATTCTCTAACTGTCGAATATTGCTCTTTTACCTGTTGATAATTGACTACATTATTAGAAACACTACCTACTGCACCTATATCTTCATTTTCATACAATCCCATTCTAAGCCAGAATAGTGCATCCTTCGGAACAATAGTGTCATTATTAAGGAGAAATATATCCATATCTTTGTCTGCTGCTGCAATTCCCTGATTACACGCATATGGGAAGCCTTTATTCTCTTTGTTCGCTATAAGTAATATATCATTCTGCTTATCAAGCCATTCAACTACTCCATCCTCTGAAGCGTTATCTACCACTATAAGTTTATATGTATCCGATGCATTATTTCTTCGTATACTTTCTATGCACTCGATCATCATCTGCTTATGATTATATGAAACAATAACTATGGCAACCTTAGGCGGAACCTCTACATTATTATCAATATTGACGCTTTCATGTCGCATGCCGCCTTGATGAAATTTACTATTCTCTTCTAATAGGTATTTCTGTATAGAATTATACTTTCTTTCACTTTGCATAAAGTAACCTGTAAACTTTATCCTTCCATACACAATATTCGTCCAAGACACCTTTTATCGCACTATCCGAAAATTGTTCTAATATACTATGCACAGTATCAGTTTCTGCCGCATCATATTCAAGTTTCTTTATCAAATATTTCAGCCGATGCAGGTTAGACTGTGCCATAGCAAAATTTTCGCCATTTTCATATATTGAATGTCTTTCATTTTCAAGACTCTCTTCATGATAGATACTGCCTATGATCTCATATTCTCTCAGGAACAAATACCCTTTGTTTTTTGTATCTTTGAATATTTCTATAATACTCTGTATTTTTCCATTATCTATCAACTGTTCCATCTCTTTCATGAGATCAATTTTAAACTGCTCATAATTACGAATTTTTTCATCATCGTAATCATCTTCAAGCCTAAATCTTTTAATATCCTGATATTCTTTAATGAATTTAACTCTCTGTCTGTTGAAATCCAGCATTTTACTATACAAATTGTCATGATAGCACCAGAACTGCGCTCCGTTTGGCACAACAACCTTATAACCATGGCGTTTCATCTCCATACATTGCGACAGATCATAAAAATCCCATCCATCGAAAATATCTTTTCTCCATGATATATCATACTGTGTGGCAATAAAAAGCCCATCTACAACATCAACCTGTGTATATTTTGATGTATCAGATTCATCCTCATCAAATATTAGTTTGTTCGGCACCTGATTCTGAAGCAAACACCCTGCATTCCATGACATACCAGCCAATGCATTTTCAGGTATGCACGTATTCCCTATACACCCTATAAGACCTATGCTTTCGTCTTCCATGAATATATCTATCATCTCTTGTAGAAAATCTCTATCTATTAAGAAAACATCCTGATGAATATATATTTTGTACTTTGCATCAGATGAACGCATTGCCTCATCATATGCCTCCGCCATAGATGGAGCATCCTGAATAGTAATAATGTCTAATTCGTAATTGTCTGGCACATGTAATCTGTCTACATAGTAAAGACACTCTGTTGTTTCCTGCACGTTGTTAGTGCAGATTATTATTGCGATTTTATTTTTCATCCTTATTGTTATGCTATTACTTCCTGTGCAGCATTTCCTAGATTTTCGAATTCCGGAATTAATAATTTAATTGCATCCGCAATTTCATTATCTTTTTTGTTTTGTACAGCAGTTGCAAGTTTTATAGCCTTTTCGTTAAATGTCTCTTTATTTATCCTTATTTTTTCATTATTAAGCAATGACATTGTGCCATTCATTACCCCAATTTCCCAATTCATTGCATCAATAATTGCCTTAAGGAACTCATCTGTATCGTCCATACGCTCGCCGGATAATTCCTTTATAATTATGTTCATATTTTTTAACAAACGCTGATTAAACTCGGTTAAAGTTTCTAATGCTTCTTTTTGTTCTGCTATGTTATTCATATTATTCCTCTCCTTTATTTACAAGCTTTATGTAATATCTTAACCATATAATCAAGTTTTTCATCTGTCATTCCCGGATATACCCCGATCCAGAAACTATTTTTCATAATATGATCAGTCGCATGAAGATCTCCGATCACTCGGTAGCCTTCATGACTCTTACGCATCTCATCAAAGCACGGCTGCTTGATCAGATTTCCCGAAAATAACATTCGTGTCTGTACTCCGTAATCTTCCAGATATTGTACCACTTTATTCTTATCCACACCGCTCTTACAGGTAATTAGAAAACCAAACCATGATGGTCTTGAATCAGGACATCGCTCAGGTAGTATCAGCTTATCTCTTAAATCATCCAGTTCTGATATCAGCCTGTCATAGTTTTTACGGCGTTTTTCTACAAATCCCGGAAGTTTTTTTAATTGAGCGCAACCTATTGCAGCCTGAAGATCAGTGGCTTTCAGATTATATCCAAAATGTGAATACACATATTTATGATCATATCCAAGTGGAAGTTCACCATACTGTTTATCGAATCTATGTCCACACAGATTATCTTGACCGGATGGACACATACAGTCACGTCCCCAATCTCTGAATGATCGGATTATCTTGTGCAGTAATGGATTATCTGTATACACAGCGCCACCCTCGCCCATTGTCATATGATGTGGCGGATAAAAGCTTGATGTTCCAATATCTCCTATACTTCCTGTTTTCTTCCAGACTCCATCCATACAATACTCACTGCCTAAAGCATCACAATTATCCTCTATGAGCCACAAGTCATGCTCATCGCAAAAAGTACGAATAGTTTTAAGATCAAACGGATTTCCAAGAGTATGCGCTATCATAACAGCCTTTGTTTTATCACTAAGTGCATCTTCCAGCTGGCTTACATCTAAATTATATTGTGGAATTGTCAGATCAAGAAAAACCGGTATTGCGCCATACTGTAAATATGGTGTCACAGTGGTCGGAAACCCTGCTGCTACTGTGATTATCTCATCTCCACGTTTAACCCTTCTTTCTCCGAGTAAGGGTGATGTCAGTGCCATAAACGCAATGAGATTTGCTGATGATCCTGAATTGACGAGTGAACAAAAACGCACTCCTATGTATTCTGCGAGTTCTTTTTCAAATTGTTGCGTATATCTGCCTGAAGTTAGCCAAAATTCTAAGGCACTATCGACCAGATTACACATTTCATCCTGATCATATACACGGGAAGCATATGAAATGCGGCCACCCTCTTGATATTCTTCATTTTTCACGTGAAAGGTCTTATAATATTCTTCCACCATTGATAAGATTTCCTTGCGCGCTTCATCCTCTGTTTTATGTTCAAACATTGCTTTTTCCTTCCTGTTACACTTTCCACGGTGCTTTACCGTTATCCCACAATTTTTCTAAATATTCCCTGTCATGAATATTATCCATCGGTGACCAGAATCCCATATGCTTATATGCTGCCATCTGTCCGTCTGCGGCAAGTTTTTCAAATGGTAATGTTTCAAGCATTGTACTGCCATCTCCCAGATAGCTATACACCGAAGGCTCCATGACCATGAATCCGATATTTACCCATGCCTGATCTGCTCTTGCCTTTTCCTTAAAACCAAGTACCCTGCTGCCACTGTCATCAAGCTGCAATGCACCAAAACGTCCTTCCGGCTGAGTTGTCGAAATAGTCACTATTTTACCCTGAGCCTTATGAAATTCAATAAGTTCATGTATATTAACATCTGAAACACCATCTCCATAAGTTAAGAGAAAAGGTTCATCACCAATATAATCACGTACCTTTAAAATTCGTCCTGCGGTAAGCGTTTCCAGTCCGGTATCCACCATTGTCACTTTCCATGGCTCACTATTCTTCTTTAACACCTGTACCTGCTGATCCTTAAGACGTATTTCCAACTGGCTGTTGTTCTGATAATAATTTACAAAGTATTCCTTTATCATATGCCCTTTGTACCCACAGCATATGATAAACTCATTAAATCCATACGATGCATACTGCCTCATAATATGCCACAATATCGGTTTTCCGCCAATCTCAACCATAGGTTTTGGACGCAACCGGGATTCTTCACTAATACGGGTGCCTTTGCCCCCCGCTAAAATCACTACTTTCATATCACTTCTGCCCTTTTTCACTGGTCATCTCTAAAAACTCGTTGATCTGTGTCTCCATGCATGCACGGATATCCCCATGCGCTGCATATACCCGCGTCCATTCCACGGTTTTTTCTATTGCCGTGCGGATATCCCAGCACGGTTTCCAGCCCAATGCATACTTGATATGTGAGCAGTCCAGTTTCAGAAATTTTGCCTCATGTGGTCCGTCTTCACAGACATTTTTCCATTTCATACCATCGCCCCATGCCTTGCAGAATAAACTCGCCAGCGTGCCTACCGTGACACAGTCAGTCTCTTCCGGTCCCACATTGTAATATCCTGCTTTTTCGTGCTCCATCGCCTGTACCGCCGCAATCTGCATATATGCTGCCAACGGCTCCAGCACATGTTGAAATGGCCGGATCGAGTATGGATTCCGAATGATAATTTCTTCTCCCTGTAATGCAGATCTCACACAGTCTGGAATAATACGATCCCGGGAAAAATCTCCGCCACCGATCACATTTCCTGCTCTCGCCGTCGAAACCGCAATTCCTTTTTCATCTAGAAAGGATTTTTTATAGCTATGTGTCACCAACTCGGAACAGGACTTACTGTTTGAATAGGGATCAAAACCATCCAGTGGATCATTCTCACGATACCCCCACTCCCATTCTTTATTTTCGTATACTTTATCTGTAGTGACATTTAAAACCGACTGTACCCCGGGTGTGTTTCGCACACATTCCAGCAAATTTACTGTACCCATGACATTGGTCTCATATGTATATACCGGCTGTTCGTAGCTTGTCCGTACAATCGGCTGTGCCGCCAGATGAAATACGACCTGCGGCTGATAAGTGAGAAAAACTTCCTGCAAGTGTACCCGATCACGAATGTCTCCCTCAACAGAAACCATCCGCTCTGCCGCACCGGAACAGTCAAATAATACAGCATCTTTTTCCGGAGGCAGCGCATAGCCAACCACTTTTGCCCCTGCCATCTCCAGCATTACGCACAGCCAGCTTCCCTTAAACCCGGTGTGTCCTGTCACCAAAACTGTTTTTCCTTTGTAATATTCCAACCACTTCATTTGTTTACCCTCCATGGTTCTCTCTATCTCCATCTTCCATGATGAAGCTTAATCTTCCCACACCTTCCACGGTGCTTTATGCTCTGCCCATAAGTTTTCCATCAATGTCTTGTCACGAATTGTCTCAACTGGTGACCAAAAGCCTTCGTGACGATAAGTCTGAACCGGCTCATGCGCTGCCAGACAATCCATAAGCGATGACGCAAAGTGCTTCTCCTGATTTTCCTTAAGATAATCAAATGCGCACGCTTCCAATACCATACTGCAGGCATTTACCCAGGAATGTTTCTGCTTTTTTCCCTGCTTTGTGCCGATATACTCCCCCTGCTCATTGAGCGCAAGAATCTCATTTCGACCGGTCGGGTGTGCAATTGCCACTGTAGCATGCGACTGCTGCCTTCGATGATTTTCTACCATTTCACGTATATTAATGTCTGACAGACAATCTCCATAAGCCACCAGAACCGGCTCTTCTCCTGCCAGCTCATGCACCATGATCAGACGCTCCATCACCGACGACTGCTGCCCAGTATCCACAACCGAAACTTTCCAGTCCTCGGTCTGTTTTCTATGTATTTCCACTTCATTTGTCTGTAAATCCACTGTGATATCAGACTGATAGATATAAAAATTCATGAAGTAATTCTTAATCACTTCTCCTTTATATCCAGTACAGATGATAAAATCATTATATCCATAGTGTGCATACAGCTTCATAATATGCCAGAGCATCGGCCGACCGCCAATCTCTGCCATCGGTTTTGGCATCTTTTCGTCCTCTTCAATGAGGGTACTTGGAAGACCTCCTGCTAAGATGATTACTTTCATATCTTTTTACATATTCCTTTTATACAAATCTATAAAATAATTAATTGTTTCCTCAATTTCCAGTTCTGTGACATCATGAACAACTGATAATTCACTTTGTTCACCATACTTTGTAATCAACACCGCTGTTAAAGAATCATTAATTTGTTTTTTATCCTTTCGAATTGCTTTCATGTATTCTTCAAATGGATAAAGCAACAGTGTAATATCAATATCTATAACTTTAAGCAATATTTGCTCACTTCTATGCATTACATCTTCAGATAATAATCCCCTCTGATATGAAATATAATCTGCCATAATCATTCCAATTGCGACTGCCGTTCCATGTGGAATTTCGTATTCGGAAACCACTTCGATTGCATGTCCAAAAGTATGTGCAAAATTCAGTTTTATGCGTTCTCCCTGATCAAATTCATCTAATTCTATAAACTTCTTTTTAAAATTCAAACTTTTTTCAACAAATTGGCGTACCGTATAAGGTTCTCTTTTTAAAAGCGCTTCTATGTTCTGCTCAATATTCTCAAGCCCATTTAACCCCGCCATTATATTAAACTTGATAACTTCCCCTAAACCACTCTTAAAATCACGTTCTGTTAATGTCTTAAAAAATTCAGAACATATATATATTTCATCTGGTGGATAAAATGTTCCCAGTAAATTTTTATATTTCTTGTAGTTCAAAGAAGTTTTACCCCCTATACAACTATCACAAGCCGCAAGCAGTGTTGTTGGTATAAATATCCAATGAATCCCACGATATGTAATGTTTGCAACAAACCCTGTAATATCTTGTATAATTCCTCCTCCAATAGAAATTAATGTCGTATTTCTTTTTGCGGAAATTTCGGTTATCTTTTCACAAATTGTTAATGCTGTATCTATGACTTTATTTTCTTCTGTTGCTTCAATAATACACAAATGTTCTTTCGAAATTTTCAAGAATATATTTCTGTAGCATTCATATACTTTCTTGTCAATTACAAATTGTGTGTTTTCATTTCCCACTAACAACGGATTTAAGAAATCTAAAGTTGTCTCTATATTTACGTGATATTTCTTCAAGTGAGATTTAATATCCATAAATACCTCCTTATATTGCCGCTCCATTAATATCTTCTTCTACATCATAAGAAGAAAATGTAATAAAATTGATCTTAATTTTCTGTCGAAATTCTTTTATTCGTTTCTTCATGTGCTCATTCAGATGAGCTGCTTCTTTTTTTATAAAGCTGTATTCCATAGTTGGATTACAATAATTATCTTCTTTGTCTGAATAACCATCAAATCCTGCACAATTAATTTCTACAACTTTGATTTTTTGTAAAAGTTTAATTAACATTAAAAGAGAATTATCTATAATTTTTTCATCAGTCTCCAAAAGCGGCGCCCTATTTACGATATAATCAAAGCTTCCATTTCTACACTGCACATTGGATGTTGCCAATGATTTTACATTTAATTTTTTTAATTTCTCTGCTACTTCATGATACCTTCTTGAATTTGTCAAAAAAATACAGTCAACATTAATTCGTTCCGGTATATAATTAATTGAAATAACATAAGGTTTCTTTTTTCTAATAAAGTCATTTACCTTATTTATTTGTAACTCCACATTCTTTCCAGGGCCAATAAGCAACAATGTTCGATCCTGTATTTCATTCTTAAACTTTTCCATACTCCTTTTTTCTGGAATACTCATTTCTATATAAGTCTGATACTTTTGCTCTGCAAGAAGCTGATCGTACAGCAGTTTTTTTTCTTCCGGTTCGATTGTTGCAAGCAATTCATCCACCCGCGTTATAGAAAGATTTTCTTTCTTTTCAAAATATGTGACATAATTTGGATGACATTTATTTTTTGCGCACAAATAAAAAAATGTTTTATACCCCCACGGAGCTTTTGTATAAAAGTTTTTTACAACCTCTTCAATCGCCTCCATCATCGCATCAATATCGTAACTTTTTCCATACTTTTCATTTAATCTCATACCTACAAGTTCTAATGGTGCATTTCCCGCACTTTTTCCCATGCCAAATAATGTTCCATCTACCACTATATTTCTATCGGTTTTTCTTTCAAGAAATGACAATACATTTGCATACGCAAGCTGAAAATTATTATGTGCATGAAACCCAATCTGAATTTCGGAATCAACATTCTCATCCAAAATTTGATAATAATGCAATAAATCTTCTGGATATAATAAACCATATGTATCTACCATAGATACTGCATATGGCTTTACTTCATTTACCAATTGAATTAATTCCAGTAATTCCTCATCTGAATATGAAGTAATAGATACTAACTGTGAAAAAACTTTATATCCCAATTCCTTTACTTTTTTACAAAATTCAATTGCTTCATGCATTAAATGTTTTTTAAAAATAACACGAATTCCATCTAGAAAACAATTTTCACATCTTTGCAGATTTTCAATCCCACAAGTTCCATAATCAATCATGGCAACAACCATAGATTGTTTTTTATCAAGCGATCCAAATATCTTATTGACGCTATTTGCCGTTGGCATAATACTTCGATCCATATCATAAGGTCTTCTCTCATCTAAAAACCCAATCTCAATAATATCTGCTTTTGCGTCAACTAAACGTTCAAATATACTAATTAAATTTTCATTTCCAAATTTCCAATCATTTACGTATCCGCCGTCACGTAAAGTGCAATCCAGTAATTGTATTTTTCCCATTCTATTATCAATCCTTTAAAGTAGTTATTCAGCACACAATTTTTGAATAATAGTATTATGGACTTCAGGATGTAAGAAAAAATAATTCGTTTCAATTGTTTCTTCATTTACATAACCAAATCTTTTCAGCATTCCATTGTCTGCTATAACATAACATTCATATCCAATTTCTTCGAATAACTGAATAATATCGTTTGGATGATAATTAAATTTTGCAGACCATTTTCGCAGCATTTCAGACATAATCACTGGTTTATTTGTTTTTATGCACTCTATTCCACCTTTATAAACAAATAATTCCGCACCTTCAACATCACATTTAATAAAATCCAATCTTTTAACAGCATTATTTTTTACCCATAAATCCATTTTATCCATATCGACCTGTATGGTCTCAAAACTTTGATCCAATATATTTTTAATAGAAGATGCTCCTGTTCGTTCTGGATTAAAATGAAAATCTATCTTCCCCTTTTCGCTATAAAATCCCAGATTATTCAAATTATTTTGATCTAGATTATTTAGTTTAAAGTTTCTTTTCAACCTATGAAAGTTTTCAGGAGCCGGCTCAAACGAATAAACGTTTAATTTTGGAAAACATTTTTTAAGCATTATAGAATACCATCCAATATTAGCTCCTACATCAAAAACAGTACTATTCTCTGGTAATTGTTTTAATATCTTTTTTACCATTTGAGTTTCCTGTGCTTCATAATGACCAAAACAAGTCAGCCACATTGGTGCTCCATCTATATCCGTATCATGTATATATAATCTCATATGATTAAAATTTTCATTTAAAGATATATATACGCCATCTTTTTTGTATGAAAGACTTTCTACATCTGAATCCACCAATAAATATTTAATGTCCTGTGCCTCCAAAATATTCCGTTGACATTCTCTAAGAAATAACTGTTGAACATTTTTCATTTCTTTAAATTCCAACGCTTTACCTATATTATTTTCATACGTTTCCTTTAATTCTTTAAACATACTGTCACCTCAAAAATTATTGCTATATTTTAAACATTTAATATCCACTTCATCAACTGCATCTTCCGGCGCATCCCGGTACGGTATTTCACAATTTTTGCATATTTCCCAATTTTCTCCTTTGTGCTTAAGCATTTTACATCTAACATCGTACAGAGTCTTTGATTCCCATAATTCTTTTAAACTATGCTCCATTACATTTCCATAACTTAATTCTTTAATCCAGTCAGAGCAACACACAACTACCTTTCCGTCACTACGAATTGTCATATGTGTAAATGGATATCTACAGGCTTTCTTTTTATCATACAAATTTGTTTTCATTGCACATTCATGTGCTTCCTTTGCATTTTCCTGATACAGATTTTCAAAAACATCTGCATCTCCTAACTGAAGTTGAAATGGTTCGTCAATTCCTACCATATCGACAATTCCCTTATAACTATCTAAAAACTTTTGATTTTCTTCCGAATAAGTATCTAACATTTTAGTAATTATCTTTGGAACATTTGATTTCTGTTCTTCTCTATATTTTTTCAAATATAATACATTTTCTCTAATCTTTTCCGGCATAATGAGCGACTTGGTAATGTATTTGTGTTGCTCAACGTTTACCCCATATATAGATATTCTCAATATATCCAACCCACTATCCACTAATTTTTCTGCAATCTCTTCATTTAACAAAGAGGCATTTGTAGTAATCTCCAATTCATCACATATATTCAACTCTTTTATCCTTTTTACCATTTCACATATATTGGGATGAATTAACGGTTCCCCCAATGAATATAATTTTATTAACTTTACCTTCTCATCGCATTCATCCACCCATTTTTTTATATCCATGACAGTTTTTTCAAAACATTCCATGTCCATATTTTTTAAAGGTTTTGCCCTCTCATCGCATTCATTATTACCATGAAAACACATCACACATTTAAAATTACAAATATTAGAAGGTTCAATTGATATACATAACGGAACTCTAAGTGGTATCTTATCCTTCAATACCATTCTATCATCTATGTACATATTTTTTAACAGATTCATATAATCCTCCCGTTCATTAATGCGTCTAAATATTTATATGTTCTTAAAAATCCATTACATGCGTCATAATGCCATTCAAATCCTAAAGACAATAGTTTATCATCCAACAATTTATTATCTACATTCAATTCATTGTTTAAATATAAATCTGTTGTTTTTCTTTCCTGCATAATAACTCTTATTCTTTTCTCTGGAAGCTCAGATACAATCGAAGCCAATTGTCTGATTGATAAAAACTCTTTCGAATTAGAAACATTATATGCATCTCCTGATTTTCCATCTAACAAAAGTAACAGAAAAGCTGCAACAGAATCCGCTATATATGCAAACGGGCGTTTTGACCTTCCGTCGCTATGTAATACAATATCTTTTTCATAAACAGCAGCTTTTATAAAATCCGCAAAAACACGCGGATCACTATCTATATCCATGGTCGGACCATAAGTATGTGCAATTCTTGCAATTTTAACCGGAATCTGAAATTCATTCCAATAGGATCTACACATTGTTTCTGCCAGTCGTTTACTCTCTGAGTAACAACTATGTGCATCCAACGGATCTAACTTTCCCACGGTACTTTCATATATCTTTCCTGCATCATCGACCTTTCCATAAATATCTCCTGAGCTAAAATAAAGAAAACCTTCACATTGCTGTTTGCGTGCAAATTCCAGTAAATGATAAGTCCCTATAACATTAGGTTCAATAATTTCTACCGGTTTTACCGCATACATACGCGGATTTGAAGCCCCTGCTGCATGTATGATGTAATTAACATCATATGGAAATTGATCCATCGCTGATAACAAATCGACATCTGTGTAAATAAAATTTTTATTATCCCAAAAATTTTGAAATCTTTCTTTCGTTTTTTCTCTACTTCTCCCCTGGGCGATTACCTTAATCTCTATTTTCTTGCAAATATTTATATACATTAAAAACGCAACAATATAGGAAGCCAACATTCCATATGCGCCCGTAATCAAGATTGTTTTTTTATTTAATTTTTCCCAGTGATATGATCTGGAATAGATATCTTCCATATCTTCCATAATTATCTGATTATTTAACTGAATCTGTTTACACATTATTGTCTTCCTACTCTATCAACTCAATAAAATTTCCTTCAGGATCCCTGCAGAAACAACACTTACGTTCCCCTTTTATTAAAATATCAGTCAACAGTTGTCCGCCATACAAGCATATTTTTTCTTTTATTTGCTCAATATTGTCCACCCCTATTGCAATATGTGCCTCTCCGATTTGATATATACACCTTTCTTTCTTTACAGGTTCCGGTATGTTATCATCACTTCTGCAAATTTCGATCAGTTCCAGCATATCTCCATATCCATTTTTTTCTCCTGCTTCTGCTATCAGCTTTGTTATTTTTACAATGCTGCCCGGAACTCCATACAATTGATCATACAATTCTCCGGAATCAATCTGATTTTCGCATATTGCACTCATGTTAAAAACAGCTTTATAAAAATCTGATACCGCAGACAAGTTTTTAACATATATTCCTGTATGCTTTAAATAAACCATATTTGCCTCCATTCTGCACAATCATGTTAATGATGCACCGCCATCGATTGGAATGACAGCTCCCGTTATATAGGAAGCATCCTCCGATGCCAAAAAGGCAACCAATTTAGCGACCTCTTCTGCCTCTCCCATTCTTTTCATTGGAATCACATCATAAAACCTTGAAAAATCACGATTCTCATATATCTCTGTATCTATCAGACCTGGGCAGATACAATTCACACGAATCTCTGTTGCATAATTTTTCGCTGTTAATTTTGAAAACTTTATTGCTGCGGCTTTCGATGAATGATAAAGATATTGCTTACTTCCAGAAGTATATCCTTCCAATCCTCCCATGGATGCGTTGTTAATTATAACCCCATGTTTCTTTTTTAGCATTGGAATAAAATATTTTGTCATAAATAAAACAGAATTAAAATCCGAAGAAAAAACAGTCATTACCATTTCTTCCGATATATTTTCCAATGGTTCTGTAATCCATATTCCGGCATTATTAAATAACAAATCTATACTTTCAAACTGCTCTTCTATCTTCTCATAAAGTTCTTTCACTTTTTCTTCTTTGGAAAGATCACATTGGAAAAAAAGTGCTTTACCACCTAAATTACTGATTTCCTTACAAACATCTCTGCCTCTTTTTTCATTTCTCCCGACGGCAATTACATTTGCCCCTTCTTTTGCCAACAAAAGTGCTGTTGCTTTTCCTATTCCGGATGTTGCTCCTGTTACTATCACATTTTTACCTTGAAATCTTTTCAATTCTAATTTCCTTCTTCCCACATCGGTATAAACATATTTTTTTTCAATTCTTCTCTAGACAGAAAAGGCGCTAAATCCTCCAAAGGCGGAGAGTATAACGATCCATCCGCTGACCTCTTTGTGGCTGATTTTGGTTCAAATATCTGTTCTGTTGTACAACAAATTTCAAGCATACTATATTGCTTTTCATTCAGCATCCAGTCAACCATCTCCGTAAGCATTGTAAGTTCTTCACATTTCCTGTACGGAATACCAAATGCTTCTGCTATCTTTCCAAAATCTGGAAACCCTAAATCTCTGCTATCTGGTCCTATTCCAACATAATTTTTATCAAACAAATTACTCTGGGTGATCCTTATCTGCTGATATCCCTGATTGTTGATTATGAATATTTTTACTGGCAATTCATTGGTCACTATAGTCTGAAGTTCCTGAAGATTCATCATGATACTTCCATCCCCAGCAATGCAAATAATCGGCTTTTTTTCAGCTGCAACGCATGCCCCGACAGCTGCTGGCAAATCATATCCCATAGAAGAAATAGCGCAATTCATAATAAATCGTTGCCCTCTTTTTATGTAATACGCCGCACTTCCTACAACACTTGCCGAACCATTCGCTACAACTGTTATGCTTTTCTCTGGCAAATGTCTGCTTAATATATCCATAAACGCATAAACATTTATCGGTTTCTTATCTTTATAATGTTTTTTCTGTACAACCGGGTAATTTTCTCTCCAGTTTTTACATTGCATTACCCAATTGCGATATTTCATATCATCCCATTCCGTATTATTTTTAAGAATTTCCAGAAATATCTGCATAAATATTACCGCATCACAACAAACCGCAAGATCAACATGAAGCGATTGCTTTTTTAACTCTAAAGGATCAATATCCACATCAACGATATATGCCTCTCTTGCCCAAGTTTCCGGCTGATATCCAATTTGATATATATTCAGACGATTTCCTATCGCAATCACAAGATCACTGTTTTGAACGGCAAAATTTCCCGCTCTGTCTCCCATTATACCACCACGTCCAGCATAATATATATTTTCACTATCTATCAGATCTGTACTATCCCAGCAGGTTACTACGGGTATCCCTGTAGTTGTAAATAATTTTTCTAAATATTCTCTCCCTCCGCTAACCTGTATCCCATGTCCAGCATATATAACTGGTCGAGATAATTCTTGCAATTTTTCGATTAATACCTCTACACTTTTCCTAATACTGTCCTCTGAATCTGACTCTACTATTTCTTCTGTCACTTTATATTCTTGTAATGTTTCAGTTTGTACATACATTGCCTGAATGTCCACTGGAATTTCAAGCCAGCAAGGTCCTGGTCTTCCAACTTTCGCAAGATAAAATGCTTTTTCAAGACAATATCTGATCTTATTTGGATCTATTATTGTCTCTGCATATTTTGTCATATTTCCTAATGCAGAAATAATATCAAACTCCTGATTTCCCAATGTCCTAAGAGCAAGTCCGCTTTGCTGTACCATAAGCGTAGATTTTGTCTGTCCTGAAACAACAATCATAGGTATTGAGTCCTGATACGCCCCTGCCACACCATTTAATGCATTAATCGCTCCTGGTCCACTCGTCACGCATACTCCAGCCATTTTGTTATTTACTCTGAAATACGCTTCTGCAGCCATTGCCGATGCCTGTTCGTGATGATTATAGATACATTTTATTTTTTTGTTGTGTCCAAAGGATTCGTTCATATGCATTGCTCCACCACCGACCACTGTAAAGACCGCTTTTATTCCATGATCTGCAAAGAACTTAGCAATATAGTCTGATATTTTAATCTTCATCAACTCTTTCCCCTAATTTACATAAAATACTTTATTCACCCTAAATTTTAATACTATCTTTTTTCAACTTATTTCGTGTTACTTATCTAATTGTATCATCTACTCACATTTTACCATATAAATACTTTAAACAATTCTCAATTTCTATTAAATCAAGTTATAATTATTGTAAAGATAATTTGTTATTCCCATAGTTATATAAGTACACTCTCCAATATCTAGAAAACTTTTTCTTTAAACAAGTTAGTGTAGAGTCAGTTCTTGACGTAATGAAAAAAATTATATTCAATTCCATTACTAGTAATCTATTTCTCATTTCATTTAATCAAATATATAACAAATTTAACCTTTTCCCATATTCTTTCTTTTTACAAATTTATTGGTATATCTACTCCAGATATAAATTCTATATCTGTACCATATACTTCTGCATAATTAATAGCTATAACTGTCTCTTTTATACGATTAATAATTAAATGACTTATTTGTGGCATGATTAATTTCAAGTTTTTTATGTCTCCACTTATAAAATCCATACTACATCTTATTTCTGTTTTCTCTGTAACCCTTTGAACAATTTCCATAAACGATAATCTAAGATTATCATTATTATTCACATCCATTTCATCATGAATCCAATATAAAATTAATTCTTTTTCTTCATCACCACTATATTTATTTATAAATAAGTTTATTACATCCGGTGTGATTGAGTAATTATCTTTATAATCTATTAATAATAAATATTTATCCTTATTTCTTTTTTGTGATTTTTCTATAATATTCTCAACCTCATATTTTGCTGAATCATAAAATTTATCACAAAACAATTGAATATCATTAAAATATGAGACGTTTTCCAATATCTTTATCTCATCCCAATACCACCACTGTATTGTCAAAAGTTTTTTTATTATATCATTATCAAATCTATAGCCAATGATTTCTGCAGGATTCCCTCCAACAATTGCATATGGTGGAACATCCTTTACAACATGTGACATAGCTCCTACAATTGCTCCATTATGAATGGTAACTCCCGACATTATCGATGCCCTTCTACCAATCCAAACATCATTTTCTATAATAATACTTCCCTTTTCACGATGCTTATGTTTCTCAACTTCTCCTGACATGTGAAATACTTTCGCTGCTGACGTTGACACATGCTTATAATCTTTCCCTCGTCCTATCAAAAAATATATATCTTCAGCTAACGAACAATACCTCCCCACTTGCAAATTATGCACTAGTTTTCCTTCTGGTAAATATCCTTCATCTGAATTTTCTATTATAGATTTAATCATATAGCTTTCTCTATCTATATTTAATATATTATATTCTGGATAATTGTTATATTTACTTTTGTAACTTCTAAAACTATTTATATATGGTTCTACAATCACTTCATATTTCATACAGTACTCCAATTGCCATTTGTCTGTTATAAAATCAGACTTTTATAACACCATGGTTCTAATTGCCTAGGCACTATCATTTTTATTTCTTTTAATGATTTATTTTGTCTGTTTAGCGTAAAATAATGTCCATTACTTAGCTGTATATCTTCTCCCCACCTTAAATCCAATGATGTAATAACTAATCCTTGTTCCACAAGATCTACATATTGTACCATATCTACGCTTTCAGAAAATTTATTTATCTGTACTCCGTAACTATAACTATCAGTCATCTCAATTCCATATTCTATCGCTTCCTTTTCATATGTAGACTCCCTATCTCTTCCTTGTGTTCCTATAATTCCAATTTTAAGATCATCATCAAATATTTTTACTATTTTTTCTATGATTTTTTTGTCAATTATATATGTACTACCATCAATATATACTTTATACTTTGCATCTGTCGCCTGCATACCTTCATTATATGCTGCTATTCTAGAATCACTATTTTCAATGCTTAAGCATTCCAATTTCATTCCTACAGGTACAGTTAACGCTCTAATATACTCTAATATATCACTATATTTATCACATTCTTGCTTATATATAATGAAACAAATTTTACTTTCATCCATATTACTCTTTATCCCCCATTAAATTCAACATTTGCTCCATCACCAATTCTGGATGTAAACAATGTCTACCCACTATATACATAATAAAGTTGCTTGAAATATTATGTCCCTTTATAAACTGAAAAAAATCCATTACATGTTCAAGATTTATTCCAAATTCTATTCTCTTGATCCAAAATTTAACATACAAATATTTTTCTATAACCCATTGTAATCCCTTATTTTCATAAAAAATATGAGTTTTATTTCCTTTTTGTTCCTCAAGAATATATATTTTTATGCATTCCCCCAAAACCATATATTTTCCAACATCATCTATTTGTCTCATCCAATTATTTATATAATATAAAATACAAACATCTGCATATTTTCCTTCACATAATAATAAATCTACTTGATTCCAAAAAGTATTATATCTAACGCTTAATTCTCTAGAATCTTCTCTAACAATATTTTGTACTATCTGCAACGGTATATCCGATATTTCCTGCCAATCTTCCTCTATTTTTCTATATACATCATTTGTCAAAATATCTTTTTCTTTTAAATAAATCAAAATATCAATTGAACCCAGTATCCATGGTCTAGATATTATTTTTTTTATAACATTTTCTTTATATGGATTATAACATTCTGGTAATGCTCTATTTAACTTCGTCCATATCTCCACCCATATTTTGAACGTCCCTTTTAACCATGACGATTTTCCTAGACTTGACTCCTCAAACTTCACATCTCTACTTGTCAAATATCTAATCCTTGGATTATTTACTTGCCCAAGCGAATGAAATAGAACTGTAAAATGATCAAATTGATTTTCTCCATCAAAAAAATACTTTTCTCTAAACTCATTCCAATCAAAGTTTTTTATTAAACTATCATAATTATATATTGTCGTATTCATTGATGACGCAATCCAGCCTGCCTGATTATAAAATTCTCCAGCATCATTATATATGTCTTTAATACCAAGTTCATTTACTTTATCAGCCGACACATCTAAAAAAATAGCATCATATTCTTTCTTTATTTCTCTCAATATAATCTGTAAAGAACTCCCATATACAGCTGTTCTATCTTTTATCATCCATATATATTTATAATTATTTTTAAAACCATATCCTTGAAAAATAGATATAAGTTTCTCATCTAATTTCACATTTGAGTCTATATGGATATAATATAAATTATCTAATCCACTTTCAATAAAATGTTTCACAACCCAAAACGTGTCAAGTACATCACTTGAATCATAAATATATATATCTATATCATTCTGCTTATATTCACTTCCGATCACACCTAATATTTCTTTAATAATTTTTTCATGATTATATGTAGGTATACAACACGCTAATCCTTTTTTCTTTTTTTTAATATGATTCACTTTTCTCCCCTTTGTATGTGTCAAAATCAATATATAATACACTTTCTTTTATAGCTTTCAAAAAGGGTTACTAATTTGTCATAACGACAACTTAGTAACCCTTCTATTTCTATACTATGATGCCTCCATGCATTATATATCCAATCATTAGTTATATCGGCTTTTTATTTTCCTTTAATAACCCCATAAATCAATTTTATCAGTAGCCATTTTGTTGTTATATTAAAATGATAATAATTTATATACTTTTTCGCATATTTCAGATACTTGCTCATCACTATCACACTCCTGTTCAATAGTAGTAATTATCTCTACTATATTCCTATCTTCATTTACATATTTATTCATTTTGTAATCAGGAAATATATCTTTTATCCTAAATTGCATTTTTCTATAATCCTCAACATTTAATCCTAGCTTACCTTGCGCAGAAAAAAATAAAGTTTCAATATAATATGTTTTCAGGAAATAAAATTCTATTTCTTCCGCATACATTTTCATATATTCTGTTTTGTTTAACATATAATGTAATAATTGCAACTGAACTTTTGGATGATCAATTAATCTGTTATCTGTCTTGACATCTTTATGCATTGTACTTTTTTCATGAATTCTTATTTTATATAATGGATTCTTTATGCAACAAATATGATTTACATAAAACATTAGCGGATATACAAATAATGGTTCCTCAAAAATACAATTTTCAGCAAATTTCACCCCTGCTTTTTTTATTAAATCTGTACTATATAATTTGCTACAATGATTCATTGTCAACACTTCAGCCATCAAAAACAATTTGCGGGTTTCTATATCATTTATTATTATTTTTCCCTCTAGCTTGCAATTATCACATAATTCTTTACTATCCCCTTGAAAATTATAATGATTAAATTGAACTATATCTGCCATATTTTCTTCGGCACATTTATATAATGTCTCATACGCCTGTGGCAATGCAATGTCATCAGAATCAAGAAAGGCAATATATTTTCCTGTCACCTTTTTTAATCCTCTATTTCTTGCCCCACCCTGTCTGCTATTTTTCTTCAGATCAATCACCACCGTCGATCCCGGATATTTATCTCTAAATCTCACCAAATGATCCAATGTATTGTCTGTCGATGCATCATTCACAAGGATTACTTCTAAGTTATCCATACCAATTGTCTGTTTTTCTATTGACTTCAAACATTCCTCTATATATTTTATAGAATTATAGCATGGCACAATCACACTTATTTTTTTCATATTCAATCACTCTACTATATTTCTAGTCTATCTACTATTCCTAATTCTTCTGCCTTTTCCTTTAGTCCATTAACAATAATATCCCATATTCCGTATCTGATCATATCCGCCTTATATACATTCATTACTCTCCACTGCATCTGCAAATTTTCAACAGGCTTATTTGTTACTGAATCATTTGTCGCATAAACTTCCATCAGGCACTCTGGTATAAATCCTATTTTATATCTTGATGCAACCCTAAGTGCAAATTCATAGTCTTCTAGGCATGAATAACTTTCATCAAATCCTCCCACTTTTTCAAACACCTCTTTTCTTACTAACATAGTTGGTGTTCCTATCATGTTACCTGTAAGTAAATACGGGAACATATTTCCAGATTTCTGTGATAACGCAATATCTCTATTCGGACATATGCCTTCTATCCCATTCAAACCATTATAATGATACTCACAATAAACCAACCCCATGTTCGCATCACTCTCCAATATCATTTTCATCTGCTTTTCTAATTTATCAGTGTTCCATACGTCATCGCTATCCTGAAATGCAATATAGTCATATTTTGATAATTTAATTCCTTCATTTCTAGCATAAGCAGCTCCTTGATTCGAACTATATCTAATATATTTAATTCTATCATCGCCTATTGCGCTTACAACATCATATGTATTATCTGTCGATCCATCATCTATTATCAATATTTCAAAATTTTTATATGTCTGCTTCAGAACACTATCTATTGATCTTTTTATTAAATAAGCTCTATTAAATGTAGGAACTACTATTGATACACCCTCATTTTGCACTTATATTCCTCCAAAAATTTTTTTCTTTGTCTATAATAATTTTTAAGATTGAAAAACCCGTCATCATGTATACACCATGGTCTGTCCATGTTTGGAACTACCACCTTATATCCCATTTTTCTAAATTCAAAGCTCTGTGATAAATCATAAAAATCCCATTTATCAAATATATCTTCTCTCCATGGAATATCATACTGTGTTGCCATAAAAAATCCATCAATCGCTTCTACTTCCTCATAATCATTTTCCATATCACCGATTATACTTTCACCTGCCTGGTAGTTCATGCTCGTATATAGTTTTCCGTACCTGAAATCGTTCCACATAATAGCATTTTCCGGTAATTTAGGTGAGCCTACCATGCCTATCATTCCAATCTGTGGATTCTTGAATATAGCTAGTAGCTCTGAAATTATGTTTCTATTTACAATAAATGTATCTTGATGCATATATATCTTGTATTTTGCATCGCTGTTTGCCATTCCCTCATTATATCCGGATGTCATTGACTTTGCCCCTTCAACCACCAAAATATTAAGCTGCATTCCATCTGGAATAATTAAATTTTCAATATATTTCTTTTGTTCGTCAAGATATAATTTATTATTTCCACATATAATTATATCTATCTTGTTAGCATTATTCATTTTCAACCCTTTTCCTACATATATTTTTTAATTTATTCACTATATCATTGCCATCTTCAATACCGTCCATTACCTCTAATGCCCAGGCATATTCTCCTTCATCCATATACAAATCAGCTAAAAAGATTAATATCATATCATTCTTCTCAAATTTGCTGTCCGCCAGTTTCAATGTCAATATCGCATAAGTCTTTGCTTTATTTTCTACAAATGAATTAGCCAATAATATATAATATTCCGCCTGATCTATTTGTTCTAATTCAATCATTTTTTGCCACATATTGGGGTTTATGGATAATTTTAAAATGTCTTTTATTATTTCATCACATATTTCCTTGTGCAAATATTTTAACAACCATAATTTTTCTTGAATACAGATAATATTTGTATTTAAACATCCTATTTTTTCAAGATATCGATTTACCTTTTCCCCATATTTGCTTGCTATATCATTCATTCCACATTTCGAATATATCTCATATTCCTTTTGTGTAACATAAAGATTTCCTGGAAATCTGACATCTATAAAGTTGCAAATAGACAGCATTTCTTTTAACATTCCACATTTTTCAAACAAATGGCATAATTTCATGGACACAATAAGTGGTCGCATTACAACAGTAGTCATCATTGTCTCAATTGTAGTTGTAGAAGTTTTTTCTTCTTTTATAAATCTGACTAATTGTTCTCCCGCATCACCTGCCACATCAAAATCCAGTTCCATCAAAAGAAATTTTAATCTCTGTATATATTCCCGTATTTTATAATAATCTCTTCCCTGATCAAGTATGCCATCCCTAATATTTGCCTGCCGCTCTTTTTCAAATATATTCATCACAACATATATCACTGCTACTTCATCTGTCTGCTTGTAATGTTCAAAGAAACTTTTATCCAGAAATTTATCATGTAGCTTCCATTTTGATTCCTCAGTATTTGCACAAAGAAGTTCATTCATTTCCTTTATAACTTCTGGCATCTTTTCCCCATAATTTTTCTGCCATTCATTTTCACGTTGCTCTTCCTCTACTGCAAATTGTTCTGTTTTCTTAAATTCTTCTTTTGTCATAACACTCCCTGATTGCATATATTTTCCTTGTACCTGATTCCATTTTCCTATACAATATAATTATTCAATTACATGTAAAGCGGAGGGGTTCTATGAAATTTTTATTTGTTCCTACACTCAATTCAATATTTGATATTCCATGGGAATTGCAAAATATGCACCATATGGTAGATGTCCTGAACACATCTCCTTTGGATCCAAATAAATATAATACAGACCAGATTTCACATTTAACTTTACAGTTAAAGTCCAACAAATATGACCATGTGATTTCCTACCTTTTTATCCCAGATGTATCGAATGTCTGTGCAGATTTAAATATATCATACATTTCGTGGACATATGATTCACCGCTTCCTGCGCTTTTTACACAAGCTGTATTTCATAGTACTAATTATACCTTTATCTTTGACAAATTACAATGCGAACGTTTAGCAGATGCCGGTGCTCCACACATTTTTCATATGCCTCTGGCTGTCAATTTAGATAGAACCGGCTACCTTGACATAACTAAAGATGATGAATCCAAATATTCGCATGATATTTCCTTTATCGGCAGTCTATATGAAAAAAATATCTATAACGAATTAATTAGCGCATTTCCAGATGAATTGCAGCTACAGTTAAAATTGTATCTTATGAAAAATATGTGCCATTGGGAAAACATAAGACCATGGCCCGTATTACCTCGTAACTGTATGGAGTTTCTTAAAAGCCAGACAGATATATCCGGTTGGAACCCTACTACACTTATGTCAGATGAAGAGTATCTCGGTCAGGTCTTTTTCCCAAGGAAATTGGCTGAACTTGAAAGAGTAACAATCTTAAACACATTGGGGCAATCTTTTAATGTTGACTTATATACCAATAGTCCGACTAACTTTATAGAAAACGTAAACGTACATTCCGGTGTGGATTATTATACCGATATGAATAAAATCTTTTATTTAAGCAAAATCAATTTGAACATTACCCTGCCTTCTATAGAATCAGGAATCCCACAGAGAATACTGGACATTATGGGATGCGGTGGTTTTGTCCTTACAAACCATCAGCCTGAACTTGACGAATTTTTTGATATAGGAAAAGATGTTGAAGTATTCCGGTCTGTTGAAGAATTAAAAGATAAATGCAGCTACTACCTTACACATGAAACGGAGCGCCTTAAAATCGCAATTAATGGTTATAAGAAAATACGTGATTCATTCACATATGAACATCAATTAAATAAAATTATATCTATTGTACAGGGGGGTCGAGCATAAATGAAAATTCTATTTTACCGTTATGGCAGTATTTGTGAACCGGATATTATAGAAGGTTTTGAAGAACTTGGCATAGAGGTATCACAAATTACGGAAGAAATCACAAATAAAAACTTAGTTTTTGGTGATAGTGCACGCATTGTAAGTAATTATCTGCTTGATCATCCACATGATGCTGTTTTTTCAGTAAATTTTTTCCCTATAGTATCAGATGTGTGCAATATATTTAAAATTCCATATATTTCATGGACAGTTGACTCTCCAGTTATGGAATTATTTTCAAAATCAATCGCCAATCCATGCAACCGTGTTTTTCTATTTGACCGCATTCAGTATAACGAAATCAATCCTCTCAATCCTGGACATATATTTCATTTTCCATTGGCAGTCAATATAAAAAGCAAACAAAACGCCATCGAACAGATGTCTGTCTACAATCATGCCAAATATACTTCAGATATTTCATTTGTCGGCTCTCTCTATACAGAAAAATGTCCCTACGACAAATTAACAAATGCGCCTGAATATTTGAACGGATATTTAAATGGTCTTATGGATGCTCAGATACGGATATATGGATATTATTTTATTGAAGAACTTCTACCGGATGATATCGTTGCAGAATTCAAAAATCATCTTCCTAATTTTTACCAGTATCCAATGGAAAATTTTTTAACTGACCGTATGATCATGGCTCAGCTATATATTGGTAATAAAATAACCTCAATCGAACGAATCCGCACTATGAAATTATTATCACAGGATTTTGCTGTAGATTTGTACACAGGTAGTGACACTTCAGCTCTCCCAGCTGTCAATAACAGAGGTTTTGCAAAGTCCCTTACAGAGATGCCTGTAATATTTAATGAAAGCAAAATAAATTTGAACACAACCTGTAAGGCAATTCGCTCTGGTCTTCCACAGCGGATTTTTGACATCATGGGCTGCGGTGGTTTTGTATTAAGTAACTATCAGGCTGAAATTCCAGATTTATTTGAACCTGGAATAGATATTATAACATATGCCAGCATGGAAGAAATGAATGAACTTGCTGCATATTATTTGTCTCATGACAATGAACGAAGGGAAATCGCCCACAATGGATATGAAAAAGTGTTACACAACTATACATATCCTATACGGCTTGCTCAGTTACTTGAACTTGCCTATTCTGTAAAATAATAAAGAAGGAGATTTGATATGCGTATTTTATTTATTGATTGGCCCTGCTTCGGCAAAGTCGATGTACAATTCACTCTCGAACAGGCTGGTCACGAATTTGTAACTTTTTTTCATGATGGATATCAGGATCGGATAAATCCTGATTTTGATAAAGCTTTTAAAGATTTTGTCGGAGATAATACCTTTGATTTTTGTTTTTCTTTTAATTTTTTTCCAATTGTATCAAACAACTGTAAAGACCTTGACATTAAATACGTTTCTGTAATATATGACAGTCCATATGTAATGTTATATTCCTATGCACTTATCAATGCCAATAATTATGTCTTCATGTTTGATAAACAGGAGTATTTAAAGTTAAAAAAAGGCGGCATCAATACCGTATATTATTGCACTCTGCCTGTTAATGCCTCAATCATTGATTACCTTATGCAGAAACCATATGACAAAAACAAACTATCTGCCGATGTTTCTTTTGTTGGTTCTTTATATAACGAAGATCACAATTTCTTTGAGCGGCTTGAAAATCTGGATGATTACACAAAGGGATATCTCAACGGCATTATGGAAGCCCAGCTGAAAATCCAGGGGTATAACTTTATTGAAGATGTATTAACCCAAGATATACTTACTGCTTTAGAAAAAGCCTGCCCTTATACCCCGAATGCTTTAGGCGTAGAAACACCTTCATACATATATGCAAATTATTTTATTGATCGCAAATTAACCTCTATTGAACGTCAGCGTTTACTCGCTTCTGCTGCAGCTCATTGTAATTTAAAAGTATATACACTTGATAAAAACGCTGTTATTCCTAATGCTGCCAATATGGGAGCTGTTGATTATTATTCAGAAATGCCATATGTCTTTGCAAACAGTAAAATAAACTTAAATATAAGCCTGCGAAGCATACAAAGTGGAATTCCTCTCAGAGCAATGGATATAATGGGAGCCGGTGGCTTTCTATTATCTAATTTTCAGGAAGACTTTTTAGATTGTTTTATCCCTGGTGAGGATTTTGTCTATTATGAGAGCGAGGATGATTTAAATAACAAAATTGATTATTATCTATCACATGAAAAAGAACGTAAAGAAATAGCCTTAAACGGACATAAAAAGGTTGCTCAAAATCACAGCTTTGAAAAATTTTTCAACCATATATTTGATATAGTTTTTCAATAATTCTTATATACACTTATTTTTATTATTTTCAAATAATTTTCCACAAAAAAAGAACTGGTCACCCAGTTCTTTTTTATGTACATGATTACTAAATTACTGAAGTAATGAAAGTACACCCTGATTGCTCTGATTAGCCTGTGCAAGCATTGACTGTCCAGCCTGTGCAAGGATGTTGTTCTTGCTGTACTGAACCATCTCTTTAGCCATATCTGTATCACGGATACGAGATTCTGCTGAAGATGTGTTCTCAGATACGTTATCAAGGTTTGCAATTGTGTGCTCAAGTCTGTTCTGTAATGCACCAAGTGCAGAACGCTGTGTAGATACAATGTCAATAGCTGACTGAATCTTTGTCATAGCTGAACCTGCTGATGCAAATGAAGATACCTTTAATCCGCTAACTCCAATTGCTGATGACTCCATATTGTTAACACTGATTGAGATATTCTGTCCACTTAATGCACCAATCTGAAGATTCTTTCCACTGAATGATCCATCAAGTAAGTTCTGTGTATTGAACTGTGTTGTAGAACGGATACGATCGATCTCTGATGTAAGAGCATCCATCTCTGACTGAATAGCATTTCTATCAATTGTAGTATTAGTATCGTTAGCTGCCTGTGTAGCAAGCTCGTTCATTCTCTGAAGAATTGACTGAGACTCATTTAAAGCACCCTCAGCTACCTGAATAGCAGATACACCATCCTGTGCATTTGAAGAAGCTTTGTCAAGTCCTCTGATCTGGCTTCTCATCTTCTCTGAAATTGTAAGTCCTGCTGCATCATCTGCTGCACGGTTGATTCTGTATCCAGAAGATAACTTCTCTGAAGATTTTGCCTGTGCGCTTGTTGTGATTCCTAACTGTCTGTTTGCATTAGCTGCAGTCATATTGTGCTGAACTACCATATTAATTTTCCTCCTTGAATTAAGTGAAGCGTCCATGCTTCAATGTGTTTTATTATTGTAACTCGCCGCCCAGCCGTACGCTCCGATTGGCTCATCACCAAGTAATACTTTGTTTACTTGCTATATATATCGGATAGGCAATTCAATACTTTATACCTAATTTTAAATTTTTCATATTTTTTATTCTGTTTTTTTATTCAAATCAATTTTAATAAAATCATTTTGAATAAAACATATAATAAAATATATCCATATCCAATATTTTCATTCTTTGATCTATACTCAATTTTTATTATCCATAAACTGCGGTGCAACATAATTTGTGTTAGTCATATTTTTATAATATTTATTTACCACATTCTGACCTTTGCGCACTTCTCTTGCCTGTTTTTTTACACTTGTAAATTTCGCTGTCATCAGATCCTTGTTGCGGGCTTCCTGACTTTGTATCTGTACACTTTTATCTGTAATACTCTTTATATGCTGCTGCATTATACGGATTTCTTCTTTATGCGCTTCTTTATTGCCTTCAAGTTCCTCTTTCATCCGTTCAAACAGTTTTTCAAATCCACTGTCCAGCTGATCCAGCTGTTCTATGAGCTTTGCCTTTTCTTCTACCACCTCATCAAAGTCATCCGGTTTTAGTTCCGGGTCTTCCAGCTGATTTTTCTGGACATTATCAAGCTCTATTATCCTGTCTAGTACTCTTTCCTTTTTTTCAAGACTCTGTATCATTATATCTATGTATGTCTGTTCCATTTATTCTCCTTATCTATACGCCGGCAGGCACCTTATATCCTGCTTTTATCATTGCGCTCTCAAACTCACTTATTCCCATTTCAGCTTTTTTGGCGCCTCTTTCTATCGAATAATCGCCTTCCTCCACAGATGAGAATATTTCGTTTAATCTTTCTTCTGTTACAAAAATGGATTACCACCACACCCGGCAGTAATCCATTTTGCATTTTATCTTATGACACACTTACCTTATTTCCGTTAGCAGTAAGTCTCATTACTTCCTTCCATGTGTCACGCATTGTTCTTAAATGTGTACGAACTTCATCTAATATTTCAGGATCTTTTTTTATATTCGCCATTAAAAGCTGCTGTTTCAAATATTTATACACATTATCGAAATCTTCTGCAACTTTATACTTGTGGTTGAGTGTTGCCTGAAATTCTTCTATGATGTTTTCTGTTTTTTTTATGTTGTTATGTGCCTTCTCTATATCGCCCTTTTCTATAGCCATCTGAGCGATATTGCAAAATTTTATTGCTCCTTCGTAGAGCATAAGTGTAAGTTCTGCCGGTGACGCTGTATTTACTTTGTTGTTTGCGTATGCTGCATATGCCTGATTCTGTAACATATTACCCTCCCTGGTCATATTTTTATATACAGAAATTACTGTTCGATATCTAATATATTTTATGAGAAATATCCACTTAATGAACTCTGTGTGCTGTTGAGCTTCACAAGTGCAGATTCCATTGACGAAAACTTCTTATAGTAGTAGTCCTCTTTATCTGAAATCTTTGTCTCCCATTCTTTGATAAGCTTTGTATAATCCGTATACTGTGTTGCCATTTGCTTATCGTTGTAGATAGTGAATGCCGAACTAAGTGTGGTGGATTTCATCTTATCACCGATAGCATTATACAGATTCGTAGTAACCTGCTGCATGAACTGCATCACTGTATCCGGATCCTCAGATATAGCTGTCATAAGCTTGTCTGCGTTTCCTGATGTGTTTGTATCATCCTCATCTCCATCGATATGGTATGCGTTCTGTTCATTATCTGCCGCATTGAGATATCCGAGTGTATGTATTCCAAAGCTTGATAATGAATATTTCTTTCCGTTTATCTCGACTGCCTGCGACATCGCTGTAGTCATAGCACTCATAACACCACTAAGTGTTGTGTCGTTTCGAAGAAGTGAGTCTTTGATCTTTGTCTCCCACTTTTCGATTTCTTTATCAGACATTGAATCCTTTTCATCATCTGTAAGTGGATCATATCCTTTAGATGAGTCAGCATTGTAGAGCTTTGTCATCTCGTTTATGATGTTATTGTATTCTGTAAGGAAATCCTTTACCTTATCGTAGATTCCCTGCGTGTCCGTGCTTGTAGTTATGCTTATCTCATCATTTCCTGTTGTGGCAAGAGCATCTATTGTGAGGTTATTTATCGTAAACGTACTGCTTGAGCCGGTGTACTGGACACCATTAAGCCAGATTTCTGCATCCTCTCCTTCTACTTTTTTTGCCTTTGTATTGTACTGAGCATTAGATGAAAGATCATGTGCTGAGTTTACTGTCTCTACCATATTCTTAAGTGCAGTCTGATACTCACTGGATGTTGTATCCTTAATGGCTGCAAGTTCTTTTACAAGCTTGTTATTGTCAAGCTTTGTCTGTTCACTTGAAATGCTTGTTGTAAGAGCAGCTACCTTTGCGGCATATGCTTCTGAATCTGTTCCGTTTCCGGCTATAAGATTAGATACAGCGTCTTTGCCGCCTTTATTATATGCATCATGTATATCGGATGTAAGACCTGCTATCGTATATTCATCACTGCTTGTAAGTGATGTATCCTTTGTCGATTCAAAAGCAGTCACTGTCGAAAGATTTGATGAATATGTAGAGAGCGCTTTCTCATCAATATTCTTTGTAATGTCTTTATAAGCATCAGCCGCTGCCTCTGCACCACTTATTGCTGTCGACGATGTATACTCAATCTTTTCTGTTATGGTTACACCATTTTTTGAGTCCGCTGCTTCTCCCTCAGCATAATATTTTCCATCGTCACGTTTTGTGTATGTCTTTCCGTCACAGGTATACGTATCATCTGAATTTTTTGTGTATGTCTTTGTATCAGCATCACTTCCGGAAACATATGATTTAGATTCTGAAACCTTTTTGTATGTGACCGTCTTTTTAAGATCTGCCGTGTCACCGCTGTATGTATCATTTTCATCGCTGACATTCACATATGCTCCATCAGAGTTTTTCTTGTATGTCTTTCCACCATTTGTGTAGCGTTCTTCTGCTGAAATATATTTTCCGTCTTCTGATTTGTATACAGTGTTTCCATCGGCATCTTTTGCTGTTGTCTTGCTGTATGTCGTATATGTACCGTCAGAATTTTTAGTGATTATAGCTGAATCCCTGCCACTGCCAAGTTTTGCAAGCGTCTCAAGTTTTGCTGTGTCTATGTCAGCGCCTGATTCGGTTTTTGTACCGCTTAATGATCTGTAAAAATCCTGTACATCAGCATATGCTGTACCATATGTGATGGCATTGAGCAGATTGTTGCTCTGTGCGGTGTATTTCTCTATATTAGATGATGAACTCTTATATGCAGCAACAGCGTTTTCTATTTTCTGCTGTGTTGCTGCGTCTGAGCCTCCATATAAGCTGTCATACTGGCTGTATGGATTTGATGTAGATGTTCCTACTGCAATTCCGAGCTTATATAATGCTGTTGCACCACCTGTGTTTGCACCGGTAAGTGTAAAATCATTATCTGCTCCGGTATCTTTTGCACTGATATAGAAACGTTTATATGTAGAGTCATAGCTTGCATTAAGTCCAGCTTCCTTTAACTGTTTCTCAACATCAGACATTGTTGATGTAGCGCTGAGTGTTATGCTCTTTGTGCCATCTTTTGTGTTTACATTGATCTTTGCATCACCGCCTGTATATCCAAGCTGCGCAAGTGTAGTGCTTGAGCTTGATGCATTGATCTGCTCGCCTGTAAGATATCCTGCTTTTGCAGTGTTTGTGATCTTAAGTGTCTGTGTTCCGTTCGGTGCACCTGAAGCTGCCTTTACGGAAGCCTTTGTGCTGTCTGATACAGATGTTTTCTTCAGACTGTATGCTGTAGAGAATCTGAGATTAGATACATTGCTGTACAGACTGTATACTTTTGTATTTAAAGATTTCCATGCTTCCTGTGTCCAGCCAAGCTTTGTCTGGGCTTTTTCGTATTTGGATTTCTTGTATGAATAAGATGATACAAGTGCCTGTACAATCGAATCTGTATCAAGGCCTGAAGCCATTCCTGATAATCTGATTGCCATATTTATTCTCCTTCTTCTGATAGCTGTATTATTTCTATAATATTGGATACTATAATTGTATGTTTTTTACTGTTCCAAAATTTATATTCCGTTATCCATATCCGTCATTGATGCGCTATGGCTCTAGCGCTTCTCGTCCACCATTATTCCTGCCATTTCCCATACCTTTGCGATCATGTCAAGTGTCTTTTCAGGTGGATATTCTTTGATCACTTCTTTTGTTTCTTTATTAACTATTTTTATCGTTACTCTATGTGTCTTTTCATGAATACCGAAAATAGCTTCTGCCTGATCTTTCATGGCACTCTTGTTTATTTCCTCAACAGCTTTCTTTATCTGCGCATTCTGGTCTGCCTGCTGTGCCTGAAGTATCTGTGCGGCATTCTCGTCAGGATCATTTCCTTCTGCGCTGCCTATATTGATGTTCTCAACTGCTCTTGCTGTATCATGTGATGTAACTGCACTGTTGTCTAATGGCGCAGAAGTCTTTAATGTCTCCTTTGATGATGTAGCTGACGAACTTCCCTGATATGCCACGCCTGCATTTTTTATTGCTTCAATTCCCATTAATGTTCACCTCCGTATGACTCACTAAACATTTTTGGATATATATCCGTTCTTTTTGCTACATATTATATCGGATGATTTTCCCAATAATTAATAGTAAATTATTCTAAAAATTCCCACACCATTTTCCAAATGAACGTTTCCAGAAAATGATGCAGGAAATTTTATTAACCAAATAAATTTTTAAGTTCTGCCATCTTGTCCTCTGCAACTGATGCCCTATTTTCCTTCTGGATCTGCAGATAGACTTCTTTACGATATACAGGAACTTCCTTTGGTGCATTTACACCTATTTTTATCTGGTCACCCCTGATCTCGAGTATCGTTATCTCAACGTTGTTATTTATCACAAGGGCTTCACCCTTTTTTCTCGTCAATGCCAGCATTTCTATTCACCCGCCTTTTCTTTGCGCTTCTGGAGCAGGTCATAGAATTCAAAATGAACTGCGAAATCATCTTCTACAACTATCTGGGCTGCCTTGTTCGTGTCTGTATTTAGCACTATCGGAGCCTTCAGATTACATGCTATCTTTTTAAGATCACTTGGCACATTTACAGTGACAAGTACATATGTGTTCTCCTCATTCAAATCCCCCAGGGGAGCGAGCGCCTCGTTGTTTACTGTAGGATTGTAGTCTTCTATAATGAGATTCGGGATCATAACCGGAAATGCTATATCTCCATCATCCATTGATTGAAGCCACATAATTGTCGAACCGCCTTTTTCATGCTTGTCCGAGTCAAAGATAAGTGAAAAAGTTTTAAGATCCGGAAATCCGATCATTCCCTTTTCCATCTTTATAATTTTACTATCTTCGATATCTATAGTCCCAAATATTCTTGTCTCTGCCTTCATGGCATGTCCTCCTTCTCCGCTTTCTGGAGTATCGTCGTACTGTTTACATTTTTATATTGGCCCGCCGCTGTCCGTCATCCATTCAGCTGCGAGCCATTTGTTTTCATATTACAGGTAATCAAGCAGTGTATTCCCGTTTGCTTTTGATGCCGCTGTAAGGCTTGACTGGTATGCGTTATACATAGCATAAAAATCAATGATTATGTCAGATAAGTCTCTGTCCTCATTTGTTGATTTAAGTTCTTCAACTGTTGTCTTCTGTTCCTCGACACGATTCTTTATAAGTGTAAGCCGGCTCTGCGTACTTCCTGAATTTGTCAGGGCAAGATTTACTTTGTTCATGTGGTTATCAAACTTTGTTATATACTGTCCATATGTCTTTTGCATATTATTATCAGCATAATCCGCTTCCTGCTTTGCCGCATCCAAATACGTCTTTAATTTTGCCTGTGAATCCTTGTCAGCGTACTGTTCCTGTTTCATCATGCCTTCGATCTGAGACACTTTATCATGTGCGTTTATCGCATTCTGAACTACTGTGATAAGTTCATCCACATCTCTCTTGATCCCTGTATCAAGAACATCCTTTGCTTGTGTATTTACAGTTAATTCTGTACCTGTTGCAACGGTATATGATATAGGCTGTCCTATCCTCTCTCCGTTGTCGTCATAGTTTTTGTATGTAACTATTTTGTCCGGATTATCATATATGATGTTTCCTGATGCATCTCTTTTGATATTATTATCTGCATCGAGTGTGACTGCATCAGAAATATCCCTGCAGTTATAATAGTATTCAGGTCTTGCATCATCTGCATCAAAGCCTGTTTTTACATAGTTTACTTCAATCTTTGAGTTGTTATCCTTTATGGATGTAGAAACATTTTTACCGAGCACAAATTCGCCTGTTTCCTGTATGTATGCAATATCATCATCACCAAGCTTTGACGGATCAAAATCTGATGAATATTTATAATTTGTAAATGCTGTATCTGTTCCGTCTATACTCAATGTAACATCCGAAGTTGTGCTTCCGTATCCAAGTCGTATCCGCTGGTAACTGTATTCTTTTACGTCAGTATCACAGTCAGGCGTTGATGTGCCTATTGTTCCTGGTACAGTTACACCATTTGTGTAATATCTCTTCTCCTCAAGTGAATCCGCTCCGAGACTCTGCGTGATCTCATAAGTGGTTTTCTGTGAGTCAGTCTGGAATGTAAGCTTTGAAGATGTGCGGTATCCGGTAAACACCGTCCTTCCTACGTAATCGGAATTTCCTTCAGTATATACCTGTGATTTCATAGCTGTAAGCTGCTTTAGGATCGTATTCCTGTCATCCGCTGTGAGCGTATCTGTAGATCCGTTGACACACTGTGTTCTTATATCTGTAAGAAGCGTCTTCATATTCTTTAATGCAGTTTCCGTAACGTCAAGCCATGAATCGGCATCCGGTATATTATTGTCCACAAACTGATCTATATGTGTAAGGTTTGTAGATAACCTGAGTGATCTGATAGCAATTACCGGGTCATCTGATGCTTTTGATATCTTCTTCTGCGTTGTCATCTGTGTATTATATTTGTCCACGAGCTGTTTTGTTAAATTGATATTCGTCTTCGTGTTGCTCATGATCATATTATTGGTAATGCGCATATGATGCCTCCTTGTAATCTATATTTATACACCTGTCTCGTTTATCAGTTTATCGAGAAGTTCTTTCATCACCGAAATTACTTTTGATGACATATTATAAGCATTCTGGAATTTTACAAGATTAAGTGCTTCCTCATCCTCATCAACACCTGATACCGATGTTCTCTGATTTGAGATCGTAGCCTCAAGATTTTCGTAAAGCTTAGTATATGTCTGTGATTTTTCTGTGTCCACTGATATATCAGAGATCAAAGTTTCCAAAAATGTAGAAGCCTTGTCATTTCTGTATACATTTGTCTCAGACTGGAGCTTCTTAAGCTGTTCTATCACATCATATGCATCCGGCTTTGTGCTGTCTGTTGTAGTCGCAAAAAGTGAAACATTATCCATCACCTTTGTATTTACCCCATAGTTTCCTGCCGTCATGCGGTAATATGTGTTTGAACTGCTTGTTATCTTTGCAGTCTGGCCAGCAGCAAGGTTTCTGTATAAGCTGCTGTCAGAAAAATCATATACCTTTCCTGTAGCTGTGATCGCCTCGAAAAACTGAGGTGGTGTATCGCCATTTAAATTTTTGCCAGTACTTTCTATTTCATTAAACATTTCCGAAAAATCACGGACAAACTCATTAAGCTGTGTCATGTAATATGGGATTCCCATACTGTCTATTCCTGAGCCCGCATAGAGCGTATAGCCTTCCTGCACCGCCTTCGTAGGATCTGCCACAGCCTTGTTCTGGTTCAGGTTGAATTTTACGGAAACGAGATTTCCTTCTGAATCAACCTCTGCTTCCCAGTCATTATACTCATATGTCACGTTATTTACCGTGATCTTTCCGTCTGTTGCCGGAAGATTAAGTGCTTTTAAATTCTGGACAGAGACACCCGTAACAGTAAATGAATATTTATCGGCCTGTGTAACCTTACCCTTAAAATTCTCGTTGTTATCTCCATCTCTCATCTCGAACAATGCTTTTAGTTTTCCGCCAGCTGTTCCTGCGATACCTGAGAATTCCATCTTTGTATCATCCCAGTAGATTTTATAGAGTCCATCATTATCTGTCTGATTATTTTTCATCTCTGTGGACTCACAGTGGAGTTTTCTGTAATCCTTACCTTCTACCGCTTTCTCGCCATTTATATAGAGAGTAAATATCGTTCCGCCCAGGTTATCCCCGTTTGTGTTTGGGATTTCCGTTTCCAGATAAGAAACATTAACTATCTTTGAAAGCTTATCCATAAGGTTCGCTCTCTCATCACGCAGTTCACTGGCGCATGCGCCTGTTCCTGTCTCTACCTGATTGATTTCTTTATTGAGCAGTGATATTTTCTCACTTATTGAATTGATCTCATCAACGTTATTTTTGATTTCTTCGTTACAATCATCCTGTAAATCTGAAAGATCCTGATACATCTGGTTGAAATATGTACAAAGGCTCTGCGATTTGCTTATGAACTGGTTTCTTACTGTAAGGTCAGACGCCTTTGTCTTTAATGTATCAAGACTTGAAAACATATCTGAAAATACACTTGCAAAACCTTTTACAGATGCATCATCCTTGAAATAATTCTGTATCTGGTCGAGATAGTACAATCTCTGTTCATATCTTCCGTAGCTGGAATTATTCTCCCAGTATTTATTATCATAATACAGATCTCTCTGCTGGGTTATTGATGTTACCGTAACACCGGTTCCTGTACTTCCGTATCTTGCATTTACACGAAGAGCCTCCGAAGCATTCAGAGTGGCTGTCTGTCTTGTATATCCGGTTGTCCTGACATTTGCAATATTATTTGTTGTTGTATTTATAGCTACCTGGAATGAGCTTAATGCACTCGATCCGATATTAAGTCCAAAAAATGTTGAAGCCATATCCCCTCGCCTCCTGATTATTTAAGTCCTGTCACAATAAGCTCTGTCATCTCGCTTATAACCGTTATATAACGGCTTGCCGCATTGTATGCCGACTGGAACTTTATCATGTTCGTAAGCTCTTCGTCCGAAGATACTCCGATTATCTGGTTTCTCTGATTGTCAATGGAAGAAACCGTAGCTGTAAGCGTATCGGTAGATGAGCTGTACACACTTCCTGATGTTCCAAGTCTTGATACTATCTTGTCGTAGTATCCTTCAAAATTACACCATGATGTATCGTTCGGATTAATGTATAAGCCTTTGTTTGACCATGCATTTGTTATCTGGTTTCCTATGTTGTAGTTTACTTTACCATCCTTGGTAAATGATGGAAGCTTTGTTACTTCTGAGAGCAGTTCATCGTTTACAGATACATTTCCAAGTCTGTACCATGATGAATTGTTTGCATCCGTTTCCTCATTGTATACATAGAACGTCTTGCCATCTATTGTCTGCTCCGTGTATCTTGGATAACCCTCTCGTACATAGAGCTCCTGCGGTGGAAGCTTACCATCTGCGCCTACTGAGCAGTTTTCTGTATCAAGCACTTTGTAAACTGTTCCATCGTTTGCCGTGTATGTCGTATTTGGGCAGAAAATATCGTTCATTGCTGTCATGACTTCCCTGAAAAGATATGAAATCTCTGCCTCAGTTTCCATCACCACACAATCCTCAACCTGAGGATATTTCGCATCACTCATGTAATCGAATGTTCCGTATTCAGAACCTCTCGCCACAAGAAGTGCCTTGATACTTCCGATATCGTTGTTAAGAGATGTGGAAATATCTGTTGTCTGTGTGCTTCCAACCTTTTGTGCCAAAGTAGACGGAAGTGCGACATCGCTAAAGAGCGGCATATATGTCTGATCTGTTGTGATGTGAGGCCAGTACGGAGTATAAAATCCTGTTCCGTCCTCTTTTGTAAGACCTATATGGTTGCATCTGTTGTCCTGGACAAATGCCTGGCCTTCAACCTTTATATTCATCACACCGGTTGAATCTTCGTTTGCTTCTATCTTTACATAGCCTGACAGTTCATCTATGAGTGTGTCCCTTTCATCCCTTAAGGTCATGGCTGTTTCCACGCCTCCGGCTTCAACCTTGAGTATCTCGTTGTTTAAGGTATAGATGCGGTCACCTATCTCATTTACCCTGTCAACCTGCTGTTTAATTTGTAAATTTATCTTTGACTGATAGCTCTGTAGATCATGATAAACCGTATTAGATCTGCTCAGAAACAGCTCAGCTTTCTGAAGCACAAGGTTCTGGTTCGTAGAGTTTGAAGGATCATTTGCGTATTTCTGAAATGCTTTCCAAAAGCTTGATACACTCTCCTTGAATTCTACTCCGTTCATTTCCTGTAAGATATCCTCCACATAAGATGTAGTGTCATACATCTTAGAGTAGAATGCCTGTCTTCCGTTTTCTTGTCTATACGATTTGTCTAAGAAAATATCTCTGACGTGAGCAACGTCTGATACCGTCACACCCAGTCCTGACTGTTGGATGTTTGTGCCGGATGTAGGATTGTTTCTTGTAAGATATCCTAAATCTGAAAATCGTACCTGCTCTCTTACATACCCTCTTGTATTTACATTTGCAAGGTTGTTTGCTGTAGTGTTTAAAGCGTTCTGTGAATTTCTAAGTCCTGAGTTTCCAACATAGAAACTGCCGAATCCGTTTGCCATTATCTGTCTCCTCCGTAATTATTGCTTCGCATCAAATCCACTGCTGCCTAGAATCGTGCCTGTATTGTATGCACTCTTATCGTAATTTGCAGTTTCCGGCGCCTGCCTCATACTTTTAAACAAGGTAATGTCAAATTCGGTCATTTCAATCGCCTGAACAAGTAACTGTGAATTTAAATCATTGATCTTTTGCATCTGATCTGCTGTATCCAGCAGACTATCTCTCGTCTCAGTAAGCTTCGATTGGATATCCGGCTGTTTATCCAGATATCCTATCAGTCTTGTGACTGTCATTTTTTCATCAGTTTTTCCTAAAACTGTTGCTATATCGCCTAGTAGTGCTATCTGCTTATTACTCTTTGTAAGTAATTCATCACTTGCCTGCTGTTCAAGATCTGTAAGCTTTTCTAACTCCGAAATATCTGCGTCTATTATTATCTGACGCTTTTTTTCTCCGTATTCTGTTAATTTTTTATAAATGCTCTCTTCCTCAGCAAGTACGTTTATAAGCTCTTCTACTAAACTAGCCACACCAAATCCTCATTCCAGACTGTAGACGTCTAAATCTGCTTATTTCAACGCCACTTTTGTCTGCCTTTCTTTAATACTATAGTGAGTTATATTTCTCCAGTAATCTGCTGGCGAAATCATCTCCGCTGACCTGATACTGGCCAGACTCTACCATGTTTTTAAGTTGAGCGACTTTGTCTTCCCTGATGTCTGAAGCTTCTGATACTGCCTTTTTAGCGACCTGGTAATCCCTGCCGGCCTGTGAGATAGACACTTGATCAGATGTCCTGCCTGTGCCATTTGTTTTCTGTACTTTTGTTGTCTGCTGGACACCATATAAATGTGCCACCTGATTATATGCATCTACACGCATAACAGCATCTCCTTTCTTCCTTGAAATAAGCTTTCTTGCAATATGTATCGGAAGAATTCTCAATTTCTTTAGTGTCTTACCACAATTTTTTGCACATGTTCCGGCTGCTGCCTTCCAACTACAATAGAGCCTTTCTATAATTTCTATTTATATCAGAATGATTTTTGCTTTTATTCTGCGTGGTAAATCCTTTTCTATATATTCAAGAAATAATTGTTGATAAATATTTTTACATCTAATATTACATAATAATTACGTGCATGTTAGGAGGTTTATATGAGTACCAATGAAACTCTCGGCAAAATGTTAAAATACTATCGGCGCTTAAATAATCTCAAAGTTCGTGATGTAAAAGCCCGATTGGAAGATTACGATATTTACATATCGGAAAAGACGATCTACGGATGGGAAAGCAATCAGAATCCCCCCTCTGCTGATAAATTTCTGATTCTGTGCGAGATATACAAAATCCCAGATATCAATTTTACTTTTCTTCAGAAAAAAAGCGGCAGAGAGGTCAAACTCAGTAAAGATGAACGCGTCATGCTTGAGCACTACAGGATGCGACCCCAGATGCAGGATGCTGTTCGCAAAATTCTTGAGATGCCCGATCCGGCTAAATGATTCTTATTTTTCCCCAATTTAAACAAAACACCGGCTCAGATTGAAGTTATTCTATATGATAAGTAAACTCATATATATTCAATAAAAGCCGGTGTATTTTTTTGCGCTTTTTTACTGTGCGTTATCATCCATTGTAAGTATTGTTGAGATGTGTGTTGATTTTATTCCTGCAACGACAGTCTGCAGAAGTATCCTGTAAGTATCCTCCACAAGTTCACATTCCTGCGGTGTGGCATTCAGTTGTGCCGCTTTATTTAATATGAAAGGACATTTGTCATCATCATGCAAAACGGAATATACATCATCAAATATGCCCGGGTATTTTTCGTCCAGAAATTTTTTCTTTGCGATCGTTTCAATCTGTGTGCCGGAGGTCGTAAGCACATATAGCTTCGCCCCGGCAGCCTTTGCCTTTATCGCATAATCCTTTACCTGCGGTACCGGCTTACACCATCTGTATGCATCCTCCCTGTAATGATCGCAGTACCATGCCCATTTTTCATCTGACATTCCTATCTGAAGTTTTCCATCCACATTGTAGCATGGAGAGCTTAATGTTCCATCTACATCAAAAAATATTATTCTCATGACGCTATTCTACCCTAAAATTTCCTTATTATCAAAACAGTTTTTAGGCGTTTGCGAAATGCCAAACACCGCATAGTTTTTTAGTTACTCAAACTTCCCACACCAGTTTGTGCCGTGCGCTGTCCCAGGGCGGGGGCTGGCACAAACTGGTGTGAGAAGTTTTTATTAGTTAGTTTTAGATAATTATTTATTTGATATATTTTGCATTGACATATTTCGTTGCCCTTGCCTTTCCTAATTTCATAACAGAGCCTGTCTTTACCATTTTGCCGAGCACAGCTTCTACTGTAGACGGGCTCACATCCGGAAGGATACCACAAATTTCGGCTTTTGAAACCGGAAGCACGCTGTTTAAAACAGTCTGCTCAACTCTTTCTGTTTTTTTAAGTTTTTTCCCGTTTACCACAGAAAATCTCTTATCTAGTTCTTTGTAACATTTATAAAGCATCGACAAGAAATTTTTAATATATTCAAAATATGAATTCTCATTTGTATGCCACCCTATTGATGACTCCTGCAATGCCTCGTAATAAAAATCCTTTGAGTCATTAATCTGTTCCTCAAAAGATACATATTTTCCAACATCATATCCACTTTTATAAAGTAAAAATAATGATAATAATCTGGATACTCTGCCGTTGCCATCAGAAAACGGGTGTATACACAAAAAATCCAATATCACACATGGAATCAGTAACAATTTGTTTATTTTAGGGTTATCCCTTGCATCCATATATGCAAGTACAAGCTGCTGCATTGCCTCTCCTGTCTCTGCGGCAGAAACAGGTGTAAAACGAACTCTACGTCTTCCTCTTTCATCAATCTCCATTATCAGATTGTCTTCCGTTTTATATTTTCCTGACAGCTCATATCCTGCAAGACTTGTCATAGTTTCATGTATATGCAGAATCATATTTTCACTAAACGACATTTGATCATGATTAGAATGTATCTCATCCAGTGCATCCCTATATCCTGCGATCTCGCGCTCGTCATGATTAAGAGGCTCACTGTCCCCATCAACTATCTGCTTTATACGTGCGTCTGTTGTAACAATACCTTCTATCGCATTAGAACCTTTAACCGACTGTACTCTGGCAATCTTTTCCAGCTCCGTATATATACTTTTATTGCTTTCTTTGCGTGTATCTGATATAGCATTAAATGCAGTAATCGTTGCTGTAAGATTAACTATCTCAGCTGGTAATAAGCCCTCATCTAAAAAAGAATAGTCAAATATATGCATATTTTTCTCCTTTCTGCATATATTTTACCAAAAAATGTGCAGATACTCAATAAGTATCTGCACATTTTCTAAGTAATACTATGCATTAAAATCATAATACATAGCATCATGTCATTTTATTTCGGCTCACTCAGATCCAGTTCCACCATAGGTGGTCTTGACGGTAAACTGCTGTATCGTTTTTTACAATACAGGAAGAATTGCTGCATTTATAATAGGAGCCAGTTAAGACAAAGGCGTCAATCCAGATGATTGATGCCTTTTTTGTTATTTAGATTAATTTAAATTTATTGCAATAGTACACAAGGAGGATCGGATTATGGGAAGAATAGAAAACCACCCTATTTTAGGGCCTAGTCCTGAAGGAAAAATGGTAAAGTTTTATTATAATGGGACTCCAATGGAAGGTCTTGAAGGAGAGCCTATCATGGCCGCCCTTAAAGTAAATGGTGTAATGGTACACCGCTACACAGCCAAAACACATGAACCGCGCGGTGTCTTCTGTGCGATCGGAAGATGTACAGACTGCGTTATGATCGTAAATGGCAAGCCAAACGTAAGGACCTGCATTACCCCTCTTGAAGCCGGTATGAAGGTCGAAACACAATATGGTGTAAGTGCAAAGGAGGCGTGATTATGAAAATCAGACGTTATGATATGATAGTTGTCGGTGCCGGTCCTGCCGGACTTTCAGCAGCGATCGAAGCTGCAAAATGCGGAGTTAAACCTATCGTATTTGATGAAAACGCAAGACCAGGCGGACAGCTTTTTAAACAGATACATAAATTCTTTGGTTCAAAAGAACACAAAGCTAAAATAAGAGGTTTCAAGATCGGTGAGGAGCTTCTCGCCGAGGCCGAAAAATACGGAGTTGAAGTTGTACTTAACGCAACAGTCGTTGGTCTTTATCCTGATAAAGAAATCACTGTAAAGATCGGTGAAGAAATCAAACATTTCAAAGGCGACAGCATACTTATCGCAACGGGTGCTTCAGAAAATATGGTAAATTTCAAAGGATGGACTCTTCCGGGTGTTATCGGTGCCGGCGCTGCCCAGACAATGATGAATCTCCATCATATCCTTCCCGGCAAACGAGTTCTGATGCTTGGTTCCGGAAACGTTGGTCTGGTTGTAAGTTTCCAGCTCATGCAGGCCGGATGTGAAGTCGTCGCACTTTGTGATGCTGCACCACGGATCGGTGGCTATGGTGTACATGCTGCCAAAGTTGCACGTTGCGGTGTTCCTTTCTATCTTTCGCATACGATCATAGAAGCTGAAGGTGATGAATATGTAACCGGTGTTACGATCGGTCAGGTCGGACCTGACTGGAAAATCATTCCGGGAACCGAAAAACACTTCGATGTAGATACTATATGCCTTGCTGTAGGACTTTCTCCTATGTCACAGCTTCTTGACCAGGCAGGCTGTAAAATGAAAGATACAAAAGGAGGCTTCGTTCCTGACTGCGACGAGGAAGGCCAGACAAGTGTTCCCGGTCTTTATGCTGCCGGCGATGTTTCCGGTATCGAGGAGGCAAGCTCAGCCATGATAGAAGGCCGTATAAGCGGTATCACGATCGCTGAATACCTCGGTTTTGCAAAGACAGATGAAAAAGAAAGCCGTATCAAAGAGCTTGAAGCCCAGCTTGATACACTCCGTCAGGGAATGTTTGCCCCATGCAACAGAGGCAAGAAGATTGAAAAAACCGAGGAAGGCATAGATATTTCACAGAGTCTTCTCGTAAACGGATTTGTCGGTGATGATGAGATTGGACGTTTTCCTGGTGTCACAAAGCAAAGAAAAATACACCCTGTCATGGAATGTACTCAAAATATCCCTTGTAACCCTTGTCAGGATGCATGCAAGCGCGGATGTATTACTATCGGAAGCAATATCACCTCCCTTCCTGTTGTCGATAATGACCACGAATGTATCGGATGCGGAATGTGCGTTGCAAGCTGTTCAGGCCAGGCTATATTCCTTGTCGAAGAGGATGTTGCACCGGGTTACGGCGAAGTTACTATGCCATATGAATTTATGCCGCTTCCGGAAGTTGGTGATAAAGGTATTGCCTGCGGCCGTGACGGTAAGGAAGTATGTGAATGTGAAGTCACAAAAGTCCGCACTGCACCTGTTTTTGACCACACAAACCTGCTCACTATAAAAGTTCCAAACGACATGCTCATGAAAGCACGTTTCTATAGAGCTAAAAAGGAGGCCGTATTATGATTGATATCAGACAGAAATTAGAAGAAATCGGAGAATTTATTCCGGGACCGGATGACGGATTATTGGTGTGCAGGTGCGAGGAAGTCACAAAAGGTGAGATCCGCCGCGCTGTCCACGAAGGAATATTTACCATAGAAGAAATGCGAAGATATTTAAGAAACGGAATGGGACTCTGCCAGGGTCAGACATGCAGCCGCCTCGTAAAATCAATTATGGCTGCCGAGCTTAAAGAAGCTCCCGGCTATGTGGAGCCTGCAAGCGCAAGAGCCCCTATGAGACCTATAGAGATGGAGATTTTAGGAAAGGATTTAGGTGGCAAACATGAATAACACTGCAGACGTAATTATCATCGGCGGCGGCATCGTCGGATGTGCCACCGCATACTATCTTGCAAAGTCCGGTACAAAAAACGTGATCGTTCTTGAGTCCACAAAAAGCATTGGACATGGTGGAAGCTGCCGTAATGGCGGAGGTGTCCGCCAGTCAGGCCGTGATGTAAGAGAACTTCCTTATGCCATGTATGGAATAGAACATCTGTGGCCTACACTTTCAGAAGAACTCGGTGTCGATGTTGAATATACTCAAAAAGGTAACTTAAGACTTGGAAAGACAGAAGAACATTTAAAGAAGCTGAAAACTCTTGCCGACAATGCAAAAAAAGCCGGACTTGGCGTTGAGATGGTTGATGCAAAAGAAGTACAGGAAATCTGCCCTTATCTTTCGGACGAAATAATAGGTGCTAGCTGGTGTCCTACAGACGGACATGCAAATCCACTTACAACCACACTTGGCTATTATAAGCGTTCACTTGAACTTGGTGTTTCATATTACACAGATGCAAACGTTGCATCTCTTAAAAAAGTCCGTGGAAAGGTCCGCCAGGTCATTTTAAATGATGGAACCATCTTTGAGGGAGAACAGATAATACTTGCTGCCGGATATGAAAGCCGTGCGATTGCAAGAACTGTAGGTGTTGATCTTCCTATGACAAGGCTCATAGACGAGATGTTTGTAACAGAAATGCAGCCACATATGTTTGACATAATGCTTGGAACCGCTGCCGCCGACTTCTATGGTCATCAGGCTCACCACGGCTCATTTGTATTCGGTTCGGAATGCGGATATGAGGAAGTTACAGATATGGATGATCCATCCAGACTCTATACAAACTCAATGACCCTTTCATCCAGCTGCCGTGCCGTTATCAGCTACATTCCATGTCTTAAGGATGCAAAAATAGTAAGAAGCTGGTGCGGATGGCTCGACATGGCATTTGATGGTGTTCCTTTCATCGGTGCATGTCCTGACGCAGAAGGACTCATTGTTGCATGCGGCTTTACCGGACATGGATTCGGAACCGCACCTGCTGTCGGTCTTATGCTCTCACAAATGATACATGGCGAAAAAACGGTTGTCGATATAAGTGCCCTTGCACCGGACCGTTTTATGCCAAATAAATAGATTTTCAAAAGCACCCCTATCTTCCGGGGAAGTTTAAATTATATAATAAAGCGTGTATCGTTTTTTACTATACGAATATGGTATGCTGCGTTAATATAATAAAGAATTCTAGTTGAATTTCAAAATAAAATGTGCTAAATTAAAGAGGACAAAGGCGTCAGGTACATGATATCTGACGCCTTTTTTCTCTTTTAACGATCAGAAGTCGTAAAGGAGGAATATAACTATGGATACAAAAATTGATTTTCTTTATCTTTCAGAGCCGGATATGATAAAGGCCGGAGTCAAGGACATGGCTAAATGTGTAGACTGTATGGAGGATCTTCTCCTTACCTTAAATAAAGGTGACTACATGATGGGCGGTGAAAACCACAATTCCCACGGATGCATGATAATGTTTCCTGATGATCCCAAGTTTCCGGGAATGCCAAAAAATGGTCCTGACCGCAGATTTATGGCGATGCCTGCATACCTTGGCGGAAGCCATCAGCTTGCCGGCATGAAATGGTATGGTTCAAACATTGAGAATAAGGAAAAAGGTCTTCCGCGTTCTATCCTCATGATGATGTTAAACGACAAGGATACCGGAGCACCGATTGCCATGATGTCAGCAAACCTTATCAGCTCTTACCGCACGGGTGGAATTCCCGGTGTCGGAGCAAGATACCTCGCAAGAAAAGATTCAAAGGTTGTTTCCATCATCGGACCCGGTGTTATGGGAAAAACTTCTCTTGCCGCATTCATGGCAGTCTGCCCGAATCTTGAAACATTGAAGATAAAGGGAAGAGGCTCTAAATCAATAGAGAACTTTAAAGCCTGGGCAAAGGCCGAATATCCACAGTTGAAAGAAATAATCATTTGTAAAGATAACGAAGCGGCAGTCAGAGACAGCGACATTGTAAGCTTTACTACAACAGTCCTCAACGATGTGTCCACTTTCCCTGAAATAAAGGAAGAATGGATAAAAAAAGGTGCTCTTATATCAATGCCTTCAGCGGCAAGATTTGACAACCGTGAATTTGTTGCAAAACGTGCAAAAATGGTTGTTGACAACTACGCATTATATGAGGCATGGGAAGAAGAATATCCTTATCCTACATATGACACAGTATGTATCGTTGGTTCATTGTTCACAGATCTTGTACATGAAGGACTTGCAAAACGTGAAGATATTATCGACATCTCTGACATTATCACAGGAAAGCATGTCGGAAGGGAAAGCGATGATGAGATCATCATCTTCTCTGTAGGCGGTATGCCGGTTGAAGATATTGCATGGGGACATGAAGTCTACAAAAATGCAGTAAAGGAAGGAATCGGCATCACATTGCCTTTATGGGATAAACCTGACATGGCATAAAGAGGTGCAAATATATGAATCTACTGCAGCCATATGTACAAAAAAATGGTAAAAAGTATCAGAGCATGAGGTCAGATGACCCTGCCGTATTTGAATATTATTCTTTTTTGGAGGAGCCTGACACACGCCCTATAAATGCGGTGCCTGATGGCTGCGTAGATTTGTTATACGGAATCGGAGAGCACGATATACGATGCTATCTCGGAGGCACAGTCCTTAAAATGAAATACTGGTCTTTTGACAAAAACCGCACGTATTTCGGTATCCGTTTTTATCCGGGACAGTGCATTCTCCCAAAAGATATATGCATTGATGACATAATAAATACTGACGTGGAAATTTCTTCAGATGCATACGGCATAAATATAGATGATAAGCTATATGAGTCTGACTGCATACAAAAACGTGCTGATATTGTATCAGACATGTTAAAATCTATTGTTTTAGAAGTTCCTGCAGCCGGCTGTAAAGAAAATATAGCTTCATATATCAGAAATCGTATTTATGAGACAAAGGGCTGCATATCCATAAAAGAAATTTCTGCTGAAACTGGTTACTCTGAATGTTATGTCCGCCGTATCTTTCACGAATTGCATGGCATCAGTCCCAAAATGTTTGAAAAAATAATCCGTTTTCAGAACACTCTTGATGAGATGACTTCAAACTCGTCAGACGGATTTAACAGTCTTGCAATGCAGGGCGGTTATTACGATCAGTCACACATGGTAAAAGAATTCAAATCATTTGTGGGACTGACTCCGGAAAATTATATAAAATATATGAGCAATTTATGATAATTGAGCACATTAGGAGGTTTTATTATGGCATCTGGTTTATCAAAAATCGAAATAATCACAAGTTTTACAAAATTCACAGAACTTCAGAGTGAACTAGGACATCTTGGTGTCCGCGGCATGACAGTTTCACAGGTTTTAGGGTGTGGTATACAGAAAGGTTCAGCTGAATATGCAGTGGAAGAAAACGAAGAGATTGTCCTTCTTCCTAAACAGCAGATTACTCTTGTAGTCGAGACAAGTAAAGTCCACGATATTGTAGAAGCTGTAAAACAGATACTCTATACCGGTCATATCGGCGATGGAAAAATCTTCGTCTACTCTCTTGACAATGTTATAAAAGTCCGTACCGGTGATGAAGGTATAGATGCTCTCTAGGAGGTGACCTTATGGAAGAAAAGAAATTAGGACTCGGAAGTGTCATATCTACTTCCGTTGGACTCGTTATCGCAACCAGCTGCCTTGTCTCCTTAGGACAGGGAGCAGGCGAAGTTGGTATTGTATTTATCGGCGCAATGGTTGTCGCATGCCTTTTAAATATGACTACCATCGGTTCTTTATCTGAGCTTAATGCTTTAATGCCGAATATAACAGGCGGTCTTGCACAGTATACACTTGCATGCATGGGACCTGTTCCAACTATAGTATCAATGGTCGGCGGCTATCTCATATGTAATATTTTATCTGCCGGAGTTGAAGCCTCTATCTTTGCCTATGCCATGTCAGAGGTGATACCGCTTCCTATACCAAGTATTGTGTACACTGTAGTGATGATGATTGTCGTAATGGCCACAAACCTTATAGGTGTCGATATGTTTGCAAAAGTCCAGGATCTTGTCGCATTCCTTCTTGTCGGCTCCATGGTTTTAATGGGACTTATAGGAATCTTCAAACTCGGAACCGGAACTGTTGTATCACAGCCGGCAAACATGGCATCAAGCCCTTCTGAGGTTATCTCTATGACAGCTGTTGCATTCTGGCTTTTTATCGGAGCAGAATTTGCCATACCGATCTCAGGTCAGGTCAAAAATGCAAAGAAAAATGTTCCTCTTGGAATGGCACTCGGACTTATCGTAATACTTATCATGCAGGCAATAATGGTTCTTGGATTTTATCATTACACTCCATGGGACGAACTTGCAAATTCTGCAGCACCTCATATGCTTTATGGTGAGCTTCTCCTTGGAAAAGCCGGAAAAATATGGATGGCATTTGTAGCAGCTCTGGCTGTTATAAGCACACAAAACTCAGGTGTAAACGGACTTGCATACATCGGACAGGGTATGGCAAAAATGAATATGCTTCCTCAGATATTTGCAAAAACCAATAAACGTGGTGTTCCATACATTGGCGTAATTTTAATCTCCGTATCAATGTTTATATTTGCTTATATTAGTGATGGTTCATCTGATATGATCGAATTTCTTATCCTTGTAGGCTCAGTTTTCTGGATGATCACATATATCTTCGCCCATGTAGATGTGCTTATCCTGCGTAAGAAACTTCCTCGTGCTCCGAGAAGTTTTAAAGTTCCATGCGGACCACTCTTTCCGCTCATAGGAATCATTGGAACAAGCTATATGATATTCTATATATCAACTGATCCACATGAGAGACTCATGATATGGCTTATCACAGGTGTAACCCTGATCGTACTCGGCATATATGCTTTCTTCTGGACAAAGTATAAGATGAAAATGCCTGTATTTAAAGCTGTTCCTATAGAAAAAGTTATGGCTATGGACAACGAAATGTACTATAAGCTCCGCAAAAAGCGTGGCATATGGTAAACACAGATTTTCCATTGTAGTTTTTTGTTGGAAGGCGCCATGCGCCTTCCATGCTACACTACATATGGAAAATTTGATCTTATAATACTTTGACTCCGTTTGCTGTAAGCTTGAACGTCGCTCCGAGTATTTCTGCTGCTCCCCTGCACATCATCATTCTGCCAAGGAATATGTCAAAATACTCGTACATCGTACAGATCTTAGTGTCTATCTGCAGGTTTAATGCTATAACATTCTTCTCCGTATTTATCTTGAGTTTTGACTCTGTAACAGCATAATTTACACGATCATGCTTATCAAAAGATGCTTTCGGCTTCTCTCTCACACGATCTCTTCTTACATCCGTTTTATCAGCGATTATAAGTGCCGCAGATATCGGATCTGTCGCACCTCCGGTAGATTCATCATGATGTCCTATGGCAGATGCGATAGCCACCTGATCCTTCAAGGATAAATCTGTGTTTTTCAATATATCATAAGCAAGAATACTTCCATACTCTGCATGATGACTTCTGTTTATTGCATTGCCTATGTCATGCATATAGCCTGCAATCTTTACTATTTCAACATCATGTGCATCATAACCGAATTTCTTTAGTATATACCCTGCACGTCTTGCTACCATTGCACAGTGGATCTGTGAATGATCGGTAAATCCAAGTATTCCAAGATTTTCATTACCTTTTTTCAGTAGTTCATTTACTTCTTCGTTTTTTACTATTTCCTTATATGTCAATTAATTTTACCTCTCTTGTGCCTTATTTTTCGTAAAAATAAAGCCACTAGATAACAGCGGCTTTATTTTGCAACTATATTTTTATATTATCAGGCGCCGGTAAAATCAACGACATACTATCTGTAAATTACATGTAAATTGAATGTATGATTTTTATTCAGCGGTTTTTACATTTTTTGCAGCCTGTTCCTCTGCCCAGAGCTTCTCTGCACATGGTTTCCATTTTTGTGCATATTCTTTACACTTATTGCATAAATGCTCTGCACTTTCAGGTGACTGTAAATCTGTTGACTTTGCTCCCGTTTCCTTTACAAGTCTCTGGAGTATTTCAGGGTTCTCAAGCATCGGACATGGTCTGTAATGGTTTTCGTTAAACGGCTGGTTATTGTGATATGCCATAAACAGTGGCTGCTGCAATATCTCTATCATACTGTGTGTCCGGATATTTGCACCTGAATAATGGATGAATACACATGGCTCTGCATCTCCGTTTGCATTGATATGGAAGTAGTTTCTTCCTCCGGCGATACATCCTCCTACAAACTCTCCATCATTCTGGAAATCCATTGTGAATATTCCCTTTCCGGTGGACATATTTCTTATCTCTCTTACGCGGTCTTTAATGTAAAGACGCTCCTGCGGATTTGGAAGGAGTTCGACAGATGCATCATTTCCAACTGGCATATAATGGAAATAAAGCGCATACCGGCAGCCTTTCTCGATCATTAAATCTACAAATTCGTCACTCGTAACTGATCTGTAGTTCTTTGATGTATAGCAGATCGAAGTACCGAAAATAAGTCCGTTTTCTTTGAGAAGATCCATCGCATGCATGACTTTTCCGAAAACGCCCTCACCACGGCGCAGGTCATTGACCTCTGAAAATCCCTCAAGACTTATTGCAAGATAAAGGTTTCCAACACGTTTCATATCTGCACAGAAGGCCTCGTCAACAAGTGTTCCGTTTGTAAATGCAAGGAATGCACAATCGTTATGTTTTTCACAAAGTCTTATAAGATCTTTCTTTCTTACAAGAGGCTCCCCACCGGTAAACATATAAAGGTATACACCAAGTTCTTTACCCTGTGTGACAACTTTATCCATCTCGTCGAATGTCAGATTAAGTCTGTTACCATACTCTGCTGCCCAGCATCCTGTACAGTGAAGGTTACATGCACTTGTAGGATCCATAAGTATAAGCCATGGAACATTGCACTGATATTTTTCCCTGCTCTTATGGATTGTCTTTGTGCCATGCATAAATGCCTCAAATCCGAGGTTTAATGCTGTGGTTTTGAGTACATTAGGGTCAACCTCATCGAGGAGTCTGTTCATATATTTATTAAGTGTACAATCTTTATCTGAGATCATTTTTCGTGCCAGATCATAATTTAAGGAGATTTTCTCACCATCCATGTATTTTTCCATAAGATCAATGAGTTTACATACCTCGGCTTCTCTGTCCTTGTCTAATCCTTTAAGTATTATATCTATTATTTTTGATGCAGCTGCTCTTGCTGCCTGATGTCCTAAATTTCCCATTCTGTATTCCTCCTTATTGTTTCGACGGTGTTTCTCACCACAAATAAATTAAGTATTCCGTCCAGGCAAAGATTAAGGCCTATCAACCTGACAATAATACTCATTGTCTCAAATGGAGCCAGCAAAAGCAGTATCCCAACTATGGCTACCATCAAAGATATTATAAGTATCAGCCACCATTTTTCTATTCCAAACCTCTTTGCTTCAAGTGTAGTCTGGATTTTAAATGCAGCATCAACCAACATAAAAATGCCTATAGCCGTTGACAGTATTTGTATAATATACGCCGGCCTGGCAGTTATTATGATTCCCAAAACAACAGATACCAACCCGAGTGCCAGATCAAACTGAAATGCAAGCTGGAACAAATCTTTTGCAAAATACCCGGAAAATTTTGCAATACCATATACTATAAGAAATATTCCATATACCTTGCACATGGTGTTAAGTCCTAGCTGGGGCCATATCATTAGGATAACACCTATTGCTATCAGACCTGCCGTCACGACACTATATGCATTTTTCACCCGTGATAAACTATGCATAGAGCATCCCCTTCCTATAATTTTGTAATAATTCTAATGAAATCTTTTGATTCTTTAATCATTCTAATTATTATGTAAAAATTTTGTAATAGTCAAAAAAAGGATAATGTCCGAATTTCAGACATTATCCTTAATTTGTATAAAAAATATTTTATTGCATACAACATTCGATCATATCATATATTGTTGCCTCGAATGAATCAGATATACGTTTTATTATATCCTTGTCGTATTTTTTCATTCCTTTTTCAATCCATTTTATTGTGCTTCCAACAATTGCATTACTGTAAAACGAAGTAATGAAATTTAAGTCCACACCGCTTAAACTATACCCTTCCGCTTTCTCTTCGACAAATCTCCCGACAAATGCACTTGTTACATTATCGAGATACTTACGCATAACCGCTCCGTTTTTCGATTCGTATATATGTATCACTGCTTCGCGGTTATTTAAAATTATCGCTGCACTCCTGGCATATTCCTCATAAAAAGAAGCGCCCTCTTTTACATCCTCGATAACACTTTGTGACTCTATCGCAAATAACGCATCAAGCACATCATAAATATCTTTGAAATAGTAATAAAAAGTATTTCTGTTTATCTCGCACAACTCGCATATATCTTTGATGGTTATCTTATCAAATGATTTTGTGCGAAGTATCTGCAAAAAGCCACTTACTATAGCCTGCTTGGTAAACTTTGCCATCTCTTTTGTACCTCTGTCTCATAAATATTCACCTGAGAGCTTTGCAACAACTTATCGCTGACTAATTATAATCCGTTTGTTATATTTTTGTCAAATATTTTTAAAATTCAAATTCACTATAATCCTGCGGCAGAAATCTGTGATATATCATATGACAGCCTTCGTCATGAAAACAGTAATAATAAGTGTCCTGCGGATCATCTAAAAAGCGTACATAAAAATCGAACTCCCCGTTATCCATCTGCTTTATTTCTATTTCATCCGAAAACTTTTTGAATAAATCTATTATCTGCTGCGGTCTGCAGTCATGTTCTGCCACCAATTTTATAAGTTCCTTTATAAATTCGTCATCAGATGTGTTTTCGTGCACATATTCACTGCCCTGCGGCGGTATTTCTATACAGAAACGATCATTTTTTTCTGTTGCCTTTATGCATCCAAGCTTATCCGTAATGCATTCCGGCAATGATGCTTCTTTTAAAATATCAAGCATTCCTGTACTATCAAGATGCCCCTCAAAAAAATGGTTAAGCGATGACAGTGGATAGTAAAGCCTTACTATTTCCTTACGATACCCAAGCTTAGCCTGCTGCTCTTTTATTATATCGATCAGGCTTTGTGCCAGACGATCATAACCATCTGATAAATCTATGCTGCTGTTTACATCTGTTTTACTTGAAAAAGCCATATTATCCCTCCAGATCAGCAGGGCATACTTACATTGTCCAGTATTCCTGTAATATGTGCTATCGCCACACCATAGTTTGTCATAGGAATATTCTGTATATGCGCCCTGTCTATCCTTGATAATACATATTTCCTGTTGAACATACAAGCCCCACATTGGATAATCAGGTCATATTCTGTTAGATCCTGCGGAAAATCCGTTCCGCTTACGATATCCACAGTAAGTCCGTCACCGATGCGTTTTTTCAACATTCCCGGAAGTTTTACACGACCTATATCCTCCGCAAGGGGTGCATGTGTGCAACATTCCGCAATAAGAACCTTTGAATGTGGTGTAAGTTTATCTATTGCTTTTGCGCTTTCTACATAATATGGAAGATCACCTTTATACGCTGCAAACAAGACTGAAAATGATGTGAGCATACTTTCCACCGGCTTATTCTCATACACATATTTAAATACCTGTGAATCCGTTATTATAAGCCTTGGCGGCTTCGACATGACTTTTAGCGCATCAGTCAGTTTATCTGTCGTTACGCTCATCACAATGCATTTTCGATCCAGAAGCTCCCTTAGTGTCTGGACCTGGGGAAGTATAAGCCTGCCCTTAGGAGCCTGGATATCCTGCGGCATTACAAGCAGAACAAGATCTCCGGCATTTACCAGATCGCCCAGTATAAATTCCTGTCCAAAGCCTTCCGGCATAAGACGTGTGAGAGCAGCCTTTATATCCTCTATTCCCAGTTTCCTGGCAGCACTTGCCATAACAAGTTCCAAACTTCCTGCATTCTTCGATACTCCGGGTTTTAAAGTTTCACAAAGCCAGTCCATGCACAGTGATGTATTATCTCCAATAAGGTCTGTTTTGTTTAATACAACAAGCACCGGTGTATTTCTCTTTTTAAATTCATCTATCCATTTCTTTTCGTCTGTAAAAACATCACCGAACTTTAATGATCTTCCCTCTTTACTTTTTGAAATTGACTGATAAACACATGATGCATCCAGCACTATCACTGCTATATCTGTTTTTTCGGCGGCAAGATGTGTTTTTTCAACACGGCTCTTTCCAAGCTCACTGTCATCATCAAATCCGGCTGTATCAATTATGACACACGCCCCGAGCGGATTTATCTCCATCGGCTTATAAACCGGGTCTGTTGTTGTTCCGGCTACGTCTGCCACTATTGATACATCCTGTCTTGTAAATGCATTTATGAGAGATGATTTTCCACTGTTTGTTTTCCCGTAAATGCCTATGTGCAGACGATTTGACGATGGTGTTTCATTTAATGTAGACATGGCTTTCCCTCCTGTTAGAAACGGAAATCACGTTTTCCATCGGCAATATCATGTATATGCTCATAGCATGTCTGTTTTACCTTAGGATTCGTAATTTTTTCTATTTCCTTATCAATAAGCTTCATTCCGATCTCCTTTGTCTCCGGTCCTGCATAATCCTCGAGATACTCCTTTAATGTCATAAGCGCATTTGGATGACAGCAGTTAAGTATCTGCATGCTCTTACAAAGTGCCATAAATCTGTCACCGGTTCTTCCCTCACGATAACATGCTGTACAGAATGAAGGGATATAGTCCATCTTCATGAGCCAGTTCACTACCTCATCAAGTGTCCTCTGGTCACTTACATCAAACTGCTCTGATGTTGCTTCTGCCATCTTTTCTGCTTCAGGATCTGCATATCCGCCAACACTTGTTTTTGAAGCACCGCTTATCTGCGATACACCAAGCGGCAGCACTTTTTCACGTACCTCCTGACTCTCACGCGTTGAGATGATCATTCCTGTATATGGCACCGAAATACGGATAAGTGCGCAGATTTTTGCAAATATATCATCTGTGATTCCATTATCAAATGCACTAGGATCGATATCATCCGCATGCTTTACCCGTGGAACACTTATCGTATGAGGTCCTACTCCATGGACAGCCTCAAGATGCTCTGCATGCATGAGAAGTCCTGCAAACTCATATTTATATTTGTCAAGCCCGAAAAGCACACCAAGTCCTACGTCATCTATTCCACCCTCCATAGCACGATCCATGGCCTCTGTGTGATAATCATAGTCGTGTTTTGGACCTGTCGGATGAAGCTGCTCATAGCTTTCCTTGTGATATGTCTCCTGGAAAAGAATATATGTACCGATCCCGGCCTCTTTTAATTTGCGGTAATTTTCTACTGTTGTTGCGGCAATATTTACATTTACACGGCGGATCGCCCCATTTTTGTGTTTTATGCTGTATATCGTCTTTATACACTCAAGAATGTATTCTATAGGATTATTTACAGGATCCTCGCCTGCCTCGATCGCAAGACGCTTGTGCCCCATATCCTGTAATGCAGTTACCTCTTTTACGATATCCTCCTGGGTAAGCTTTTTTCTTGCTATATGCTTATTTTTCATATGATATGGGCAGTACACACATCCGTTTACACAATAGTTAGAAAGATACAAAGGGGCAAAAAGCACAATTCTGTTTCCATAAAAATCCTGCTTTATCTGCTTTGCAAGTTCATATACCTCTTCTATTTTATCTGGCATTTCACATGCTAAAAGCACTGATGCTTCTCTGTGTGTAAGTCCTTTTCTAAGACGTGCCTTCCCGATTATCTGATCGATAAGCTCTACATTGTTTTTATTTGCCTCTGCGTATTCTAATGTTTCCCTGATTTCCTCGTCTGAGATGAATTCCTCAGCCTTCATTGATTTTACGTCGTACATATTTTATCTCCTTTTAATAGTGTATATATTTTAAGCTGTATTCCGTCACATAACAAAATCCCCGCGTGATACAACAACCTCATATCCTATGCTCTTCATGCGGTTTGACATACAGTGCCGGCACTCTGCCGCCTCATCACCGGTGCATATTTTGTTGTCATATAATTTATATTTATCCCTGACATCCACGGGTGACAGATTTGGCATGACAACATTCGCACCTGAAAGTATTCCCATTTCTCTTCCCTGCGGATGTATCGTGCCAAGTGCCGTCGTTGCCGGCAGAAGTACATGCGGATGGATAAGCCTTATTATGGAAAGCAGCCGGAGTGTCATCTCCATTGTTCCCGATGGCTCGTTTGCGAATGGAGTGTCTTTCTGCGAAATAAATGGTCCTATACCTGTCATATGTGGCTGCAGATCTTTTATAAATCTGAGATCTTCGTAAAGTGTCTCTGTTGTCTGTCCGGGTGAACCTACCATAAACCCACACCCAACCTGATATCCTATATCCTTCAAGTCCCTAAGACACTGTTTTCTATTTTCCAGTGACATCTCAACCGGATGGAGTTTTCTGTAATGTCCTTCATCTGCGGTTTCATGGCGGAGCAGATATCTGTCTGCCCCTGCATCAAAAAATTTCTGATAGCTTTCTTTTGCTTTTTCCCCTATCGACAGCGTTACCGCACAATCAGGATGTCTTGTTTTTATCTCATTTACTATAAGACAGACTTTGTCGTCCGTGTAATATGGATCTTCACCGCCCTGAAGCACAAACGTGCGGAACCCCAGCTCATATCCCGTGTCACAGCACTCAAATATCTGTTCGTCACTCAGACGGTACCTCTGTGCATTATGATTTCCATGGCGTATTCCACAGTAATAACAATCATTTTTACAATAATTTGTAAATTCTATAAGACCGCGGATAAATACTTTATTGCCATATATGCTTTTAGCTTTTTCTGCCGCCTTATCTCTAAGATATTTTATCCCATCAATATCTTCTGATTGAAGAATTGCCTGCAGCTCCTGGAGTCCGATGTCCTGACGCTTCGATATATCATCGACAATCGCTTTTATATCTTTCATAGGCAGGTTTATTCTCCTTTGATATTCGAGTAGACTGTTTTTGCGCCTATTCCCTTAAGACGTCCGATTTTTCCTGACAGAGTATTTATCACATCCTGTGGCGCATCAATTGCTACACTTATGATATTTACTCCTTTTTTCTCATATGGGATCCCCATGCGTCCAATTATGTATTTCCCATATTCGTGCAGCAAATGATTAAGCTGCTCTACTGACTGGGGATCTTCAACTATTATTCCTATAAGTGCTATTCTTGTTTCCATAAAAAAAGCTGTACCTTCCCGGCGGAAGATACAGCTATCCTTATAAAACTTACAAGACAGTAAGTTATAGTATTTTTGTGTAATATATGCCGTCTTCCACCTCAATAATGATTTTGGTGTTAGTTCTAATATGATTTTACTAAACGATAAGGCTTGATATAAATATCAAGGCTCGCCGCAAAGTGCTTATATTATATATGCATTAATATAAAATCTCAATAATATTTTCCTATGTTTCCATAAATATGCATCAGCTTAGTTACTGGTCGCACTGTTAGGTATGAACAGTAACTCAGCTTAAAATTTTTTTACCTGCCTTCTGTAAATGACCGCCGACACTGCTGCTGCGATAAATTCTGTTACCGGAAATGCAATCCATACACCTATCTGTGATGACATTGCACGGCTTAATATAAATGCCATTGGTATTATGACAATTATATACCGCATGAGTGATATCCATAATGATGGAACACCTTTTCCTAATCCTTCCAGTGCACCGCTGCATGTCACGGAAACAGCTGACACTACAAATCCAAGGCTTATGATCCTGAGCGCTGTTATTCCTGTTTTTATCGTATCCCCATTAGATGTAAACAGGCTCATCAGCCATCCCGGTGCGATAAGGCACAACAGCATTCCAACTGCCATTATCACCAGCGTCATCACAAGTGCTGTTATAAATATGCTCCTTACCCTTTTCTTTTCTCCGGCTCCATGATTATAACCTATTATCGGACGTATTCCCTGTATCACACCACCGGATGGAAGATAGATAAATGATTGCAGCTTATAATATGCTCCGAACACAAGAACACATGCATCACCATAAACGGAAAGGATTGCATTTATTATGGCAAGAAGTACTGAAGACAGCGCCATGTTAAGCGTTGCAGGAATTCCGACTGAATACATCCTTTTTACAAGATCACCCTCACAGCATATGTTTTCTATATTTATTTTTACCGGAAGCGGTTTTACAAAATAGTATATGATATAGCTTAAAAGGGTAAGCGTCTGCCCTATTCCTGTCGCAAGTGCCGCTCCTTCTATCCCCATTTTTGGAAATGGTCCTATTCCAAATATCATAAGGGGATCAAGTATGATGTTTGATATGAATCCCACAAGCATGCTTACCATAGTTTCTTTCATTCTTCCGACAGCCTGAAATATCTTTTCATAAGTGATACCAACTGTAACTATAGCCGAAAAGAGAAAAGCGATATTGGCATATTTCATCCCAAGTCCGACAACATCGCTGTTTTTCGTAAACAGTCCTAGGAAAGATTTCATTCCTATACGACACACAATTATGATCATCATTCCGTGCACCAGCCCAAGCAGCACTCCACAGGAAGCTGCATGGTCTGCTCTTTTTTTCTCCTTTGCCCCGAGCAGATATGCTATAAGCACATTTACTCCGACACCAAATCCTACAGACACAGCTGTAAGAACAAGCTGTACCGGATATACAAGAGAAAGTGCTGTCATTGCATCCTCACTTACTTTGGCAACGAAGAAACTGTCTACAATATTAAACAATGAGTTCACAAGCATTGACAAAACCATCGGCAGTGACATTGATAAAACAAGTGGCAGTATCTTTTTTTCTTTCATAAATGTCTGGTCCATATTTTTCCTCCCACACAAAAAGGACTACAGATCTACTGTTTTATTCTCAGAAACAGTAAAATCTATAGTCCCATTTAAAGCCCGGACGGGCTGAAACAACAAAATTCTTTTGAATACTTTGCTAATATGTAATCTCTGTATTTAGATATTTAAAAGATCACTGTATACCTTAAGTGCTCCATCAGTTTCATGTGCAAGTACTTTCTTTGCAAGTACTTTTCCAAGCTGGACACCTTCCTGATCGAAGCTGTTTAAATTCCATAAGAAGCCCTGGAACATGATCTTATTCTCGAAGTGTGCAAGAAGTGCTCCAAGTGATGCAGGATTGACCTGATCTCCGATTATTATACTTGATGGACGACCGCCTTCAAAGTTTTTATTTTTGTTCTCGTCTTCTTTTCCACATGCAAATGCTACTATCTGTGCTGCCACATTTGCGCAAAGCTTCTGCTGGCTTGTACTATCCTGAATGACTACATCTGTATCAAGCTGGTTCTTCTTAAATCCGATGAACTGGAGTGGCACGATATCTGTTCCCTGATGAAGGAGCTGATAGAATGAATGCTGTCCGTTTGTTCCAGGCTCACCAAAAATAACAGGTCCTGTCGGATAGCTTACCCTCTCTCCAAAACGGTTTACACATTTTCCGTTTGACTCCATATCTGCCTGCTGTAAGTGTGCCGGGAAACGGCTGAGTGCCTGTGAATATGGAAGTACTGTCGTGCTTGGATATCCAAGTACATTTCTCTCATATACACCTATAAGAGCATCGAGCATCTCAGGGTTTTCTAATATGTTCTTATTTTTTGAAAGCTTATCTTCTGCTGCAGCGCCATCCAGAAACTGTGCAAATACTTCCGGTCCGAATGCAAGTGAAAGTACTGCTCCACCTACTGCAGATGATGAAGAATAACGTCCTCCGATATAATCATCCATAAAGAATGCAGCAAGATAATCATCGCTCTTTGCAAGTGGTGATGTCTCACTTGTAACTGCGATCATATGATGTGAAGCATCAAGTCCGGCATTCTTTAATGCATCTTTTACAAATGACTCGTTTGTAAGTGTCTCAAGTGTAGTACCTGACTTAGAAACAAGAATAAATATTGAATGGGCTACATCAACACCATTAAGTACTGATGCTGCATCATCCGGATCTACATTGCTGATGAATTTAGCCTCCATCTTGAATGTATTATTTTTCTTTGCCCAGTTTTCAAGTGCAAGGTACATAGCACGTGGACCAAGGTCACTTCCGCCGATACCGATCTGAACAACTGTAGTAAACTTCTCGCCTGCTGCATTTGTGATTTCACCTGAGTGTACTTTATTGGCAAAATCAGCTATCCTCTGCTGCTGCTCTACATAGAATTTACGTTTATCAACACCATCAGCCATAACTGTCTCCCCGAGCTGACCTCGTGTGAGATGATGAAGTACAAGACGATTCTCACCTGTATTGATCACAGCACCATTATAAAGTGCTTCGAATTTTTCTGTAAGCTGTGCCTCCTCTGCTAATTTAGCAAGGGCTTTAAGCACATCATCATCAACCTGCTTTGCAGCAAAATTATAGGCAAATCCCTCTGCCATAGGAACGCTGTACTCTTTTGCACGTTTTGCTCCGTTCTCTCCTGACATTGCCTCTTTGATGTCTACACGTTCTACTTTTGAAAGTTCCTTGAAAGACTCAAGGGTATCTAAGTTGTTCCAGGTAATCATTGTGATTCCTCCTTAATGTCTCATATCATTCTTATTTAATCGAGTAAATTATACTATTAAATTTTTTTTAATTCAAGACTCACCGACGCCTTTGGTAAGGTTTTTTTACAGAAAATCATGCACTTTTTTGCGCACTATTATCCATTAATCGTTAACAAGCCAGTGTCTCAGCACCTCGTAAAGCTTATTTATATCTATCGGCTTTGCCATATGTTCATTCATGCCCGCTTTTTTTGCCTTAATGATATCTTCTGCGAATGCATTTGCCGTCATTGCAATTATCGGAATATTACATCCTCTGCCGTCATCTATCGACCTGATTGCTTTTGTTGCCTCATATCCGTTCATAACAGGCATCTGTATATCCATAAATATCATGTCATAATATCCTGCAGGTCTGCTAAGCATATGATCGACAGCCATTTTTCCATTTTCAGCAGTTTCTACCTGTGCCCCGGTCATTGAAATTATCTCTTTCGCTATCTCACTATTTAGTTCATTATCCTCGACAAGCAGGACTTTCTTTCCTGAATAGTCACACTTTGAAATATCCTGCAGCTGATTCTGATCTTTTCTTCCCGGCTCATCCGATATAAGTTCTCTTAGCTTGGCTGCCAGTCTTGATCTAAAAAGCGGTTTTGTGATAAAACCATCTACCCCGGCATCTCTCGCAGCTTCCTCTATCTCTGTATAATCATATGCAGACAGAATAATTATAGTAACATTTTTTCCTGCTATCTTCCGGATTTTCCGCGCCGTCTCCACGCCATCGATTCCCGGCATTTTCCAGTCTATTATTATAGCGAAATAATCATCACTATTCTCATGCCTCTTTAGCGTTTTTTCCACCGCTTCCTCACCAGATGAAACCCACTCTCCTTTTAAGCCGATATCCTCAAGTATCGTAACTGCGTTATCCCCTGAAATTTTATCATCATCTACTACAAGGACCGGAAGATTTACAAGCTCAGCCAGCCTGTCATCCTCCTGATCCTGCAGCCTTAAACATATCGTGACAGTAAATTTACTTCCCTTTCCAAGCTCACTTTGTACGTCAATATGTCCATTCATCATATCGATTATGTTTTTAGTTATTGACATTCCAAGTCCGGTTCCCTGTATCTTTGTTGTCCTCTTGTCATCAGCCCTCGTAAACGGTTCAAACATAACTTTCTGAAATTCAGGACTCATTCCCATTCCATTGTCACAAACAACAAATTCATAGCAGCCCATACCTTTATGGTTTGTAATCTTTTCCTTCAGACTAAATGATATAATTCCATTATCCGGCGTGTATTTAATAGCATTTGTCAATATATTTATCAGAATCTGCTGTATTCGCAAGCTGTCACCACATACTGACTCATGCACAACATCCATTACTTCCATGTCAAACTTGTGGTGACGTTCTGCTATCCCCGGCTTTATCACGGAATATACATCATCTATAAGCCCCGGCAGATTGAATTCTTCTTCTGTAAGAGCTACCCTGCGGCTTTCTATCCTTGCCATATCCAGTACTTCATTTATAAGTCCCAGCAGGTGGCGGCTTGACTGTGTGATTTTAGACAGGCAGGATATTACTCTTTCCTTATTGTCTATATTTGCACAGGCGATCGCAGTCATTCCAATGATCGCATTCATCGGAGTCCTTATGTCATGTGACATATTTGTCAAAAATTCAGTCTTTGCCTCATTCGCACGGTTTGCGGACTCGTATGCTTCCTTCAATGCCCTGCGTGAGTCTTTTTCTAAAGTTTTTGCCTCAGTAATATTCTGTGAGATCGCTAATACCTTTGTGAGCACGTTTCCATCCCATTCTAACGGGATAAACGAAGCAGTCTTATACACGGATTCATCAAGATTACAATACTCGAACTGATATATATCATTCTCAGTCTTTATTTTTTTTCTTATATTTTCAGGCGCTATATAATGTTTCATTGATTCAACATCCGCAACGGCCTTATATGTATCAGAGATTTTTACCATAAAATCACTGTATTTTCCGGATGACTCATAGTTTCTATTATGATCAAAGTTGAAAAATTCGTAATGATCACTGTCAAATTCAAAAATCGCAAATGTATCAACAAGCTTTACTATTCCCTCTATAAGTTTAGCTCTTGCAGCATTTTCCTGATTAAGCGCTTTTAGGTCTTCCTCTTCCTTTTTTGCTTCGGTGATATCTCTGACAAATATCATTGCATACCGGCATCTGTTTTCTTCAGTCGCATCCGGTATTATCATATTCCTTACCCAGCGTATTCTGCCATCTTTTAATATCCGGCTCACCAGACTGAGTTCATTTTTGCCTTCCTTAAATTTTCTGAGGATATAATTACGATCATATATTCCCTCAACAGCATCTTTATCCTCCTCATATACAAAATGCTCTATATATTCATGTGTCAGTTCATCCCACATTCTGTTATTTTCGAGCATTCCGAAGAGGGGATCTGTTTCTTTAAGGGATTCAAAAGTATTTTCATCCAGATTGACATAATATTCACAAAGGTTAGATTCAGTGTATGCATTGTGAAAAGCAATTCCTCTCTGTATCCTGTGCTTTGCTTTCTTTTCTTTTTCGATATTGATAAAGATACCTACCATCCTTTTTGCAGTACCATCTGCCCTGCGGCTTGTGTCGGCACTGACCCTGAACCACTGGTATCCATTATTTTTCGTCTTAAGTCTGTACTCTATATTGTATTTTTTCTTATTTGTCCTGTCAGCTATAACATTTTTCAAAAAATCAATGCTTCTTTCCTTATCCTCCGGATGAAGAAGATCCGACCATGACTCGAGTGTATTTGGAAAATCTAAAACATCATTATATCCAAGCATCTTTCTGAATTCATGACTCCAGAATACTTCATACATCTGGCCTTTTTCATCACAATCTATATACCACATGCCGGATTGTATCACATTGTTTACAATCTTTAAGCTTTGCTGGATCTGGTCTATTTCTGCTGTTATAACCCACATCCTCCTGCCGGATTCATCCTGTGTGTCCTGCTTTTCCATGCGGACATAAAGAGCTACTCCCTCCTTTGTCAGCATCTGTCCCTCTCCGGTCCCCTTTATCAGAGGAAAGCGTTCCGGCTCTAAAAATGTCTGATTATCTCCGCAGAAAATCTTTCTAAAAGAGCCCCCCGTAACCTGCATGAACTCATCATATCTAAATCCAAGGTTATTCAGGAAGCTCTCACTGACCTCTGCTATGCTTAATTTATCATCGTAGTAGCCTGAAATGGCACCTACTGTATCTTTATTTTCCATAGTGTCTTTCATCCTTTTATATCCGGATAACTATTAATAGTTACCCTCTGTTTTTTTCTCATCAAAATTCTCGAACTGTTCTCTTACATGCTCAAATGCTTCTAAAAGCTTCGGTGAAAATTGTCCGCATTTTCCGGTTATTATCATATCGTATGCTTCTTCTTTTGAGAACGCCGCTTTATAACATCTTTCATTTATAAGTGCATCATAAACATCCGCAAGAGAAACAAGCTGCGCTGATATTGGGATCTCATCACCCTTTAATCCATCGGGATATCCGTTTCCATCATATTTTTCATGATGATGCCTGATTATTTCGTAGCATGTTTTTATAAGCTCCTCATCCCAGTCTATGTTTACAGAATTTAAGAGCTCACATCCTCTCGTGGTGTGTGTCTTCATATATGCAAATTCTTCATCTGTAAGTTTTCCCGGCTTTAATAGTATTCTGTCAGGTATGCATATCTTTCCAAGATCATGAAGTGCGCTGGCCTCAACGATATTATTTATCTTGTCCCGTGTAAGATCGTATTCCGGATATTTTACACTAAAATATTCAGCAAGAACCCTTGTGTACTCCTTTACCCGTTTAATATGTTCCCCGCTCTCAAGGTTTCTAAACTCTACGATCGTGCCAAGCATATCCATGATATCCTTATTCCTCTTTTTGAGTTTTTCATTTGCTTTGCGCAGTACCTCCGTCTGCGCTCTTACCCTGTCTTCCAGATGATTCTTGTAGTCATATATTTTTATCATATTTTCGACACGTTTCTGTACGATCTGCAGCTTAAACGGTCTTCCTATAAAATCAAATACTCCATAATTAAAGCATCTGTTTTCATTATGTGCTGTCATTTCCGAGCTTATTATCATTACCGGTATTTTGTCCATTATATCCGTCTCTTTTAATTTCTCAAGAAGTTCAAAACCATCCATTACCGGCATGACAAGGTCGAGAAGTATTCCATTTATATGCTTTTCGTTCTCAACAATATCTAATGCTTCTTTTCCATTCTCCGCTTCGAGTATCTCATAATTTTCACTTAGCATTTCTTTCAATAATTCTCTGTTAATATATGCGTCATCAACAATAAGAATTCTATTTTTCATAATACATGTTCCTTATGTCCGTTTTCCGGTCCATGTTTCCCCTCTTAATTAATTTTCAAGTGCCAATTTATTTAAAACCGAAATCACACTCTGGTATTTTTGTTCTACCTTTTTAAAAAGTTCTTCTGCCCCATCAGTGCAATAATCTCTGAGTTCTTCTGTCAGATCTGAACTTACCTGATAAAGACCTGAAAAACCAAGGTTCAGACACACACCCTTTAATGTATGAGCCGCCCTGAATGCCCTTTCCCCATCATTCTTCTGAAACGCATCCTTTAATTCTCCAAAGCTTGGATCATTTATAAAGCGTATCGCAAACTTCCTGATCATAGCCTCATTTCCGAATCGTTCCAATATTTCATTATAATTTTCTCCCAATAGTTCATAACATTCTTCTGCCGTCATATACATTTCCCCCGGTATACACCTGTTGTCATTTTTGTACGATATATATTCCCCATAGAAAAAAATTCGTATGTTTTTATAGCTCAAATATACCATTTTTATGCTATGAATGTCAATTTACAGATCATATTTGTTATGGGCAATTTATTATGATATTAAACTTCCTCCATTCTTCATATTGGAAGTTTTAATTACAAGATTTAATTTTTCATATTATATTCTGGTAGATTTTCGAAATGCTTAAGTAAGATAATATTTTTTAGAAATGATCTTCTGATAATATAAGCCATCCGGCATTAATATTTTCTCAGAAAGTAAATTGGAATAGCTATAAATGCCGTAATTCCCATCAGTCCGCCTATATTAAGCGCAATACTCCCGGCAATACTCGAATTTGCCAGGCATAAAATCCCGAACAAAATTCCGCTTCCTACTAAAAACGCCAAAGCTGTTCCCACAAGCAGCATCAAAAATGCATATTTTTTTACAATTTCATCCTTCTTCATGGTAATCCTCCTATATTTTTATTTTATATAATATATGTTTTATCTGCATGTCTGTTTAACAATCCAGATAAATTAACATTTTCTGTACTTAATAGTTACATTTTTTGTATTTATATCGTAGCAGATCATTGAAAATGTATTATGATGTTTATGTAAATACAGCGAAAAATTTGAAATATTATCTGCAGAATATTTACTTGACTTTGTAAAAACACAGCGTTATACTGGTTTTTGTAAAATTAATAGGGGAGCTTATTTAGTAGGCTGAGAGGAAGTCATCAACTTCGACCCATATACCTGATTTGGATAATGCCAACGTAGGAACGTATATAGCAATTACGGGAGATACATTGGTGTCTCCCTTTTTTCGTTGCATATGACCGATTGCCCCAGTGGTTCAGTTTGGTTGATATGCACTTTAACATAAATCAGACATTGTTTAATTTTACATAATTTAATATTGGATTTTTGAGAGTGAACAGAGTTCATGAAGGGGTGCACCACCGCGGGTGTATTGCTTTGTGAACTCTTTTTTAATTTGCCCCCCTCTCAATCCGGAAAGGAGCACTATGATAAAGATCAATGGAAAAGAAGCCAATGAGGCATGCAGCATGACTGTATCAGAATATCTTGAAGCAAACAACTACAATCCTAAACATATTGTAGTAGAGCTTAACGAGCAGATTCTTCCAAAATCAGAATATTTTACCACAACCATCGCAGACGGCGATGTCATGGAAGTACTCAGTTTTATGGGTGGAGGCTGATCTATATACAGTCTACGGTCTTTAATATGCATCTTACAAATACCGTTCGCATATCAAAAAACACAATATGCATGTGACAAATAAAGCAACCGTTCACTCAACAATATTACATGCAATAACAATTTCAAAAAGGAGTTCAATATGAGTAAAAATATAGATTCAGCAAACGACAAATTAGTTCTCGGAGGACATGAATTTTCATCACGTTTTATCCTTGGTTCAGGAAAATTTTCTCTTGATCTCGTAAAAGCCTGCATTGAGAAAGCTGATGCACAGATCATCACTCTTGCGCTTCGCCGCGCAAACGAAGGCGGACTGGCAAATATCCTCGACTATATTCCGGATAATGTAACTTTACTTCCAAACACATCAGGTGCCAGAAATGCTGATGAAGCTGTAAGGATCGCACGTCTTTCACGTGAGCTTGGCTGCGGAGATTTCGTAAAGGTAGAGATCATGCGTGACACAAAATATCTCCTCCCTGACAACTATGAAACTATCAAGGCAACTGAAATCCTCGCCAAAGAAGGCTTCGTTGTAATGCCATATATGTATCCTGATCTCAATGTGGCAAGAGATCTTGTAAATGCCGGCGCCGCAAGTATCATGCCACTTGGCGCCCCTATCGGTTCAAACAAGGGTATCTGCACTAAAGAATTTATCCAGATATTAATAGATGAGATCGACCTTCCTATCATCGTCGATGCCGGAATCGGCCGTCCATCCCAGGCCTGCGAAGCAATGGAGATGGGTGCTTCCGCAGTAATGGCAAATACAGCAGTCGCAACAGCCGGTGATGTTGAGGTAATGGCTGAGGCATTTAAGAAAGCTATTGAAGCCGGAAGAATGGCGTACCTTTCAGGACTTGGCCGCACACTCGTAAAAGGTGCAAGCGCTTCATCACCACTTACCGGATTTTTACGCGACTAACCATGACAAATAAAATATTTTTGAAAGGAAGGTAACTATTCCGGCTTATAGAATATACACTGAAACTATATGATAGGACTATGCGTAAAAAACATCTAATATCAAATATTACTAAAATACCGGAAAGTCACACAGGATTTTATAATGAATAAAAATATAAATAACAGTTCAAACGCTGTTGCAGATCCAACAGATGCTCTCACTCATGACGAACACTTCAACGAGAGTATCGTAAACGAAGTGATCCTCGAGGACATGAAGAAAAACAGGATAGATCACATGAAATATCTCCCTGACATGGAAGTTTTAGACTCTGATGTCATGGATCAGGTCATAGCAGAAATGGACAGCTACGATTATGACAAATACACTGCGGCAGACGTACGCACAGCACTTTCACACGAATACCGCAGTGTAGAAGATTTCAAAGCTCTGCTATCTCCTGCTGCACTTCCATTTATGGAGGAGATCGCACAGGCAGCGCAGATAGAGACAAGAAAACATTTCGGAAACAGTGTATATATGTTTACACCTCTATACATTGCCAATTACTGTGAAAACTACTGTATTTACTGTGGCTTCAACTGCCACAACAAAATAAACCGTGCCAAACTCAATTCCTCAGAAATCGAAAAAGAGATGGCTGCAATCGCTAAGACAGGACTTCAGGAAATTCTTATCCTGACGGGCGAAAGTAAAAAGATGTCAGATGTCAGATACATCGGTGAAGCATGCAAAATAGCCCGCAAATATTTCAAGGTCATAGGCCTTGAGGTTTATCCTATGAATTCTGACGAATACGCATATCTGCACGAATGTGGTGCCGACTATGTGACCGTTTTCCAGGAAACATACAATTCAGACAAATACGAGACACTTCACCTTGCCGGACACAAGCGAATTTTCCCATATCGCATAAATGCACAGGAACGTGCTCTAAAGGGAGGAATGCGAGGCGTAGGATTTGCCGCACTTTTGGGGCTGGATGATTTCAGAAAAGATGCGCTCGCAACAGGCTATCATGCTTATCTGCTCCAGAAAAAGTACCCACAGGCTGAGATAGCATTCTCATGTCCGCGTCTTCGTCCTATCATCAACAACGACAGGATAAATCCTAAGGATGTGCACGAAAGACAGCTTTTACAGGTAGTCTGTGCCTACAGACTTTTCATGCCGTTTGCAAGCATCACTGTATCAACCCGTGAGGACGCCCGTGTGCGTGACAATCTTGTAAATATCGCTGCAACAAAGATCTCCGCCGGTGTCAGCACAGGTATCGGAAGCCATGTTGATGATATTGAGGATAAAGGTGATGACCAGTTTGAGATTTCTGATGGAAGAAGCGTTGATGAAGTATATGATGCCCTGCTTGATATAGGACTGCAGCCTGTAATGAGTGATTATATTTACGTGTAGAAATCCGGTTTAATTTATATGTTTATATGTATTTAATTTCTAAATTGTCTATTATCAATTTTTTGCATTAATTTACATTACATAATGTAAACGATTAAATGATTAAATTGTAATAAGTATCATTTTTAACAGGTATGAATATGAATAAAGAAAAACATTTAGACCAAAGTTCAAAATCAGTTTTATACAATGATAACATCATTGCAGTCACAAACCGGCACTTGTGCAGCCGTCCATTCATGGAACAGCTTGAACGCATCTGTAAGCTTCATCCTCATGCGATCGTGCTTAGGGAAAAAGATATGCCAGAGGCAGAATATCTGTCTCTGGCACGTGATGTAACCGCTCTTTGTAAGGAATATGATGTGCAGTGCATCCTGCACAGCTTTATAAATGTGGCATTAGAGCTTAATCATCCGTATATCCATCTGCCACTGCCAATCCTGGAAAAATATGCTGCTGCACCATGCCAGCCTTTTATGCCTGATGTTATATCCACACTATCACATAAAAATGCAGCAGATTATCAACAATTCTTCAAAGTTATCGGTACATCTGTCCACTCTGTAGAAGATGCCATAAAAGCCGAACAGCTTGGCGCCACATATATGACGGCAGGACATATTTTTGCAACCGATTGCAAGAAAGGACTGCCTCCACGCGGACTTGATTTTCTTAAAAATGTATGCGATACGGTTCAGATACCGGTTTATGCGATCGGTGGTATCAATATTGCCTCAAGCGAAGGTGATGATTCAACTCTTAATGTTCCACGGCTTAAAGATGTCATGGCATGTGGGGCTGCGGGGGGATGTATTATGTCGGGGATGATGAGGGTATGATTTACTCTCATTCTTCCTCCAAAATATCCTGCGTAAAATCCCCAGCCAGTGGAGCATTGTATACTCTTCACTATTTATATCCAATATACTCAATCTGGATGTATCTATACTGTATTTATTAACATATCCGTCCGCATCCTCAGATACCGCCCATTCTTTAGCTAATTCAATATTTTCTGTACAATAAAAACCTCTACCATAATCATTGTGCTTCTTTCCGGCTCCAAATTCAGGTCTCTTAATGACATGATCTGATCCATGATATAAAAGCATAAAATATCCTCCCACAGAAGTATAGTATAGTTATACTCCCACAGGAGGATATTTCAATTCATATTTATATTTCACATGTGCTATCGGGAAAATAGGCAAGTAATATGGTTTAGTTAATTTAAAAACGCTATACTAGTTTCCACACTCAATACTGATCTCATTAAATGTACCAAGGATATCGTCCACCTGCATTGCCTTTTTGTCCGCTCCGGCCTTGTCTATTATCGCCTTGCCCTGATGCATCATTATAAGGCGGTCTCCGTATTCAACAGCGTAGCGCAGATTGTGTGTGACCATGATCGTTGTGACCTTTTTTTCTGCGACGATCTTTCCTGTAAGCTGCATTACGATCTCCGCAGTCTTTGGATCAAGTGCAGCTGTATGCTCATCAAGGATCAAAAACTCTATCGGGTTCATCGTAGCCATGAGCAGTGCGAGTGTCTGTCTCTGACCACCTGAAAGTGCGCCAACCTTTGTGTGAAGCTTATCCTCAAGTCCGAGGTTCAGTTCAGCAAGCATTTCCTTGTAATGAGCTATCCTGCTGTGGTTTGTGCCTCTGCCAAGCCCGTACATTTTCCCTTTATTGTCTGCAATTGCCAGATTTTCAAGTATAGTCATTGATGGACATGTTCCCTTGGAAGGATCCTGAAATACACGGCCTATGCGGCGGTGTCTGATAAAATCCTTCTGTTTTGTGATATCTGTGCCGTTTACCACTATATTTCCACCGTCTATCGGAATAGAACCGCAGATTATATTTAGCATAGATGTTTTTCCGGAACCATTACTTCCGACTACCGAAACGAACTGTCCATCCTCTATCTGCAGATTAAAATCATTAAAGAGGCAGATCTCATTGACTGTTCCCGGATTATATAATTTGTGGATATGGTTGAGCTCTAACATTATGCCACCTTCTTTCTTTTGTTTCTATCCATTCCGACTACGAGAATTATAAGGAATAACACTGCTGTTATAAGCTTAAGATCTGATGATGGCATTCCAAGCTTAACTGCAATAGCCACACATGCTTTGTATACAATAGCTCCGATAACAACGCTTGATGTCACACGGATGAAAGACACTTTTTTAAGCAGGCTTATTCCGATTATTACACTTGCAAGTCCGATAACCATTGTTCCGGTTCCCATTGATACATCAAAATATCTCTGCTGCTGCGCAAAAATGCATCCGCTTAAACTGCAAAGTCCGTTTGCGATCGCAAGTCCGATTATTTTTACAGTTCCTTTGTCAACTCCCATAGATGTAACGATTGTTTCGTTATCACCGACAGCACGGAGCAGATAGCCGGATTTCGTGCTCATGTACCAGTCGAGCAGAAATTTCATGATAAGTGTTATCACAAGAATGATAATAACATTTGAAAACTGCGCCAGCCCACCCTTGAAAACTGATTTCACAAAATCATTATCAAAAATTGTTGTCATATTGTATATAGGGAGATTTGCCCTTCCTGCAATTCGCAGATTTACCGTGTAAAGCGCCGTCATCATGATGATTCCTGATAAAAGGTCACGTACCTTGAGTTTTACATGGATAAGTCCGGTAAGTGTTCCTGCAAATGCACCTGCTGCAAATGATATGAGCAATGTTAGCAGTGGGTTTACTCCTTTGGTGATAAGTACTGCCGAAAGTGCTGCTCCAAGTGGAAAACTGCCATCAACAGTCAGATCCGGAAAATCCAAAATGGTGTATGTTATATAAATTCCAAGAGCCATTACCGCATATATCATGCCCTGCTCTAAAACGCTTAAAACTAATGTCACGGTGTATCCTCCCCTGATTTTCTAATAGTTATATCTACAATCATATATAAATTGCAAAATAGACAATTACTATTGAACATCTATTTCATCAAATTTCTCAGCTGCATCCTTGATGTAATCTGCATCAAGCTTCATTCCGATCTTGTCTGCGGCTGCTGTGTTTACATAAAGCTGTGCTTTTGAAGCTGTAATATATGGTGTGTCTGATGCTTTTTCCTCACCTTTTAAAATCTTTGCAGCCATTTTTCCAGTCTCTATACCAAGCTGATAGTAATCAATTCCCATTGAAGCAACACATCCTGATTTAACCTGCTCGATCTCACTTCCGAATACAGGAATGTTTGCTCCGTTTGCTTTGTCGAGAACTGTCTGAAGTGCGTTTACAACTGTGTTATCTGTAAGGTTGCAGAGACAGTCAACCTTTGTAACAAGGTCTGCAGCTGCAATCTCAACATCTGCCGATGTATTTATTCCTGTGTCAACGATCTCAAAATCATAATCTCCTGCAAGTTTTTTGTACTCCTCGATAGTACTGCATGAGTTTGCCTCACTGGTTGTATAAAGAATACCGATCTTCTTTGCATCCGGCATCATCTGGCGTATCATCTTAAGCTGCTCCTCAACCGGGAGTATATCAGAAGATCCTGTAATATTTCCCACACTTGTTCCATCATCATTTGCAAGACCTGCTGCAACAGGATCTGAAACGGCCGTGTATACAACAGGTGTATCAGCATTCATTGCTGAATTGTAAGCACTTGCTGCACATGGAGTGGCGATCGCACAGATCATATCAACCTTCTCTGATATAAAGCTGTCTGCGATCGTACTTGCTGTACCTGTATCTGTCTGCGCATTCTGATAATCTATCTTTAAGTTCTTGCCCTCTTCGATGCCTTCCTCTTTAAGTCCTTCGATAAATCCCTCACGGCAGTTATCAAGCGAACCATGCTCTGCAAACTGTGAAATTCCTACTGTATAACTGTCACCACCTGCTGATCCTTTTTCTGTAGAGTCCTTTGCATCTCCACAGCCTGTCATAAGGCTCATTGTGCAAATTGCTGCTAAAACTACTGATAATACTTTCTTTTTCATATTGAATTCCTCACTTTCTTTGTTTCACCGACGCTTTCGATCGTTTCTCATAAACCTGCAACTGCAGACTCGAATTCCGTTTATGCGAAAAAAACCGCCTCAAGCTAATGCTTGAGACGGTAATAAAATCTTATTATCGCGGTACCACTCAATTTGACGAATCGTCCACTCTATCATGTACATCCATACATGCCGGATTGATAACGGGTTCGGTTCCCGGTGACGCCTACTGATTTGATCTTAAAAAACTATGTTCTGCCCAATCAAACGCTTCGGATCACCCTCGAAAGACCATTCAACGAATCCATCCATGCTGCAATCCCACCATCTGCAGCTCTCTGAAATTTCCGGAAAAGTCTACTCTTCTTTCTCATCGGTTTTGAAACACTGTTTAATTAATCTTTTTATATACTTTATGCTCTTTTTTCCACTTTGTCAAGGTAAAGTTGTAAAATAATTTCAAGTGCCCTTTCTATATTTAAGTGGTGAAACTCCATACATTTTCTTAAAACACCGTATAAAGTAGCTTACATTCTGATATCCACTCTGCAATGCCACCTCTGTGACCGGAACTGTGGACTCCTGCAATAGCTGTCTTGCATGTTCCAGCCGCAAATGATTTATATACTGTGACAATGTGATATGAAAATGCTCTTTAAAATAACGGGATACATATTTTTCGGATAAATGAAACTGCATGCCAAATTCCTGCAGGGAGATTTCTCTGGTATAGTTCTGTCTGATATACGTTATCATTTCCTTTTCTGTAGTGTTTGTACCATTTGCAGCATTTTCCAGTATCAGACCATTCTGCCACATTTTCCATATAAATTTGAGGATAGTCATTTTTGTTTCAAACTGTGCATTTATATTTGCCTCATTTATATTTGACACAGCTATATCGTCTGACTTGTTATATTTGTGGTTTTCTCTGTTTTTTCTTTCCTCTGTGCTTTCTGAAGTTTTTTTCTTCAAATAAGATATATTGGTATTGATCTCTATCAACCGCTCACATATATCCTCTGCCATGTCATTTATCTGCGGTTTTATCATAACCCTGCCATGCTTGAGCGGAGAAAGTATTGTTTTTTCCATAATATCATCTGTCTGAAATGATATATATTCCACAGGAAACAAAAATGTGTAATAATCCACATCACCTGTCGGTGATCCCATAAAATGCAGACTTCCCGGAGACACTACAAATGCCTCTTTCGGGTTTCCTATATAATTTTCGCCAGATATTGTCACATGCAATTTCCCATGCTTTACATATATGATCTCAAGCTCGTCATGCCAGTGTACGGGAATCTGGAATGCACGTTTTACATCACTTATGTGGTATTGGCTGAATGGATTTTCCGGCGTGCCGTGTGGCCGGTTTTCTTTTAATTCGAAGTACATTTTTTCCCTTATATTTTAATTCTTAATTTAATAATTCTGATAGATTTATCGTCAGATCAGAATAAAGCCCAACCTGAATATCATCTTCAAACACATACTGTGCACTGTTCTACTCATACTTTACCATATATTATATACGAATTGTGCAGTATTTTTATTTAATCCACCAGTCTTTTCAGCTTCCATTTTCCGCTCTTCCATCGAAGCACCATGCCGACTGCTCTGGCGCACTCGTCACTTGCCATTGCAATGTAAGCACCGACAGCCAGAAGTCCCAGATGTATACCAAAGAAATATGTACCTCCAACAGCCGCCAGATACATAAAAACTGCCCCCATTATCACAGGGAAAACTGCATCACCACTTGTCTTAAGAGCCTGCCCGTAAACCAGATTAGTAACTCTGCCAAATTCAAGGACAATGTCTATTATAAGCAGCTTGACGACCAGACTTATCATCTGTGGATCATCTGTGAAAATATGCACGATAAATTTTCCAAGTACAGCAAATGTTACTGAAAAACATGTAGCTGTTATCACTCCATAAATTGCCGCTTTCCGCGTACCTCTGTCGCATTGTTCATACTCTTTTGCACCGATCCTCCAGCCCGTCATTATGGCATTTGCCTGTGCCAGGGCTGCTCCAATACAGTATGAAAAGTTTGCGATCTGCATTGCATATGATCGTGCAGTAACATTCATTCCGTTTGTGTCCATCTGATTCATAAAACGCACTACAAGAGTCATTGCAATATTGTAAAGTGCCGTTTCACATGCGGATGGAAATCCAATCTTTATGATCTGACCAAGTATCCTTCGGGAAGACATACGTTCCGGACTGTTTTTTGCTTTTATCAATACTGCTCCCATAACCGCAACGATTATAAGATTTATTACCCGTGAGATAACTGTTGCCGCAGCTACACCCATTACTCCCAGGTTCATGACATACAAAAATACCGCATTGAGGACAAAATTTATAACATTTCCGACAACTGATGCAAAAAGCGATTGCTTCGTGTATCCAAAAACACGCAGATAGCTTGAAAAAATAGGAATAAGTGCATTCAAAAAGCAGGCGCCACCAACTATTTTAAGATAAGTTTCTGCCGGTTCCAAAAGAGCAGGTGCAATACTTACTATCTTAAGGATATTTCCTGAAAAAAACGCAAGAAAAACTGACATAAGCACACCTATAATCGCATTAAAAAGCAGGCCGAGCTGCCTTGCCTGATAAGCTATGCCCGGTTTCCCTGCACCGATATTCTGCGTCATCACCGCCACCATTCCTGACGATATGACACCAAACATGATTATAAAAACTCCGATATATGTATTTGCCGTTCCTACGGCTCCTACCGCCTGGTCACTTACCGATGACAGCATCAGCGTATCTACCATTCCTGCCAGCATATAAAACAATGTCTCGAAGCATATTGGTACAAAAAGCTGGGTTAATGATTTTCTTTGAACTTCCATGTGTATTACCTCATTTATGATTCTCGTAATTTAAAAGCAAACTTCTCATATATACTTCAATTTAGGAGAGGAAGATATAGAAAAAGAGAAGCTTGCATATATCAATAATATGATATTGTATAGAATATTTCTTGTATTATTTCATGTAAATATTGCACTATTTCTACTTTTTCACATTTTGCAGCGAAAATATGCCTCAAAGTGTCCTGTAATAAATAACACTGTACACAAAAAACGGCTACAAACTTTTTGCTTTGTAACCGTTTCTATTTCTCCAGCTGCCAAGGATGGGATCATACCTATATGCGACTAATGGATATTATGATTCCCATCCGGAGTGCTATTTATAAATGTATGCTCTTTTAATAGTTCACGAAATAATTTTTCTGCCGTCCAGAATACATTATCCGGAGTGATGATTGCTTTACATCCAATCTGTTCTATTCCACGCTTTCTATATTCTTTAAGAAACGAATCTATCTGCTGCTGGTTCATTCCTGAAAAAACAAGCATTTCCAACGGAAATTCTTCTTTCGTATATATCTCTTTGTCTTCTTTGAATCCTGAAATTTCTGCAAGCGCACCTATCTTTTGATTGTACTGCGGCCTATCAACAATCTTTGTTAAAATTCCAAGAGTTTTACACATTTGTATGATCTTATCCCGCTTTTCTTTTGAAACATTAAACATCAGAATTCTCTGTTGATTTATCATTACTGCCTCCCTAATCTAATTGTATCGAATCAGATATATAATAATGAAAGCCATTTTCCTTACAATAATCTTTGATCTGCCTTATCAGCTTTTTGTCCGTTGTATACTCTGTAATATATACATCTAATCCGTTAGATTTACACTCTTCAATATATTTTTTAAAATATTCTATTGTATCCTCATCATTTTTTTCAAATGTTTCCTGATCAAAATTTATTTTTGAGAATACAGTTTCCTGATTTATTCCGGTCAGAATATCTTTTATATTCCCATTTCTGCTGATATACTCTGATACAAAAACATCTCCGCCATTTACTATCACCGGCTTATCATAATCCATCAGATTATTAAGTATATTACACAATCCATTATATATTTCCGGTCTGGGGTATTGATAATATATATCGATATTATCCACAAAAAATCCATCTATATCTTTATCCAGAAGCTTTTGCGATATATCATATGATATAAAATCCTGCCACTTTTCTGATGATACATCAACCCAGTATTCTTCGTCCCAATTCTCATATGGATCTAATGTCAGATCAGCATATTTTCCATAATATGAGCGGGTTTTTTCTATTGAACCTGCATTAATATATGAATATACCTTTTGTCCGTTATTTTTAAATTTTTGTATTTGCCCACGTGTGAAATTCTGTGCATCTATTACTATTATGTCATAATCTTTCATATCTTCTGGCAGATCATCCGGATCCACACCAATAAAAATGCCATACTCAGACCGACTTTCTGATGCAGCACACCCGCATAATATGCATAAAGCCATGATCATAATGACAACACATGATTTTTTCAAAAGACTATTCAATAATCTCATACTGCATAAGTTCATATTTAAGCCTGCTTCCTTCCATTATTTCTGCTGGAAGCAAAGCCCTTGCAACAAGCTTCAGATCATCTGTTTCTATATCTGTGCGTTTTAAATCAGCATAATCCCCATCTATTGAAACAACTTCGTAATACCACGTTTCCATATACAACTCTCCTTGCTTTATTAAATTTCATCCGCCATTTCTTCTTCAATTATATCCTCGCTAGCCTGCATCGCTTCAAGTGTCATAGTAAAAAGCTTCGGAAGCTCCCAGCCTAACTGCTTTGCTCCTCTGCTTATAACCTCACGCGAACATCCTGCGGCAAAATTTTTACTTTTATACTTCTTCTTTATAGATTTAAGATCCATATCCTTGGTACTACGTGATGGTCTCATTATAGCTGTAGCCCATATAAGCCCTGTCAGTTCATCCACCGCAAAAAGAACTTTCTCCATCTCATGCTCCGGTTCCACATCAAGCGTTTTTCCACAGCCTATCGTTATTCCATATCCATGGGAAACAACCGCATGTATTATGTCTTCTCCGACTCCGGCCTCTCTAAGAAGTTCAGGAGCCTTCAGGCAGTGCTCATCCGGATATAATTCAAAATCGATATCATGTAATAATCCAACAATCCCCCAATATCCGGCATCCTCACCATAGCCTAATTCTCTGGCAAACCATTTCATAACCGCTTCAACAGTAAGTGCATGTTGTCTGTGAAAGGGATCATCATTATATTTTCTCATCAGTTCTAAAGCGTCCTGCCTTGATATATGTTCACTCATTAACATCACCTTCATTCAAATTAATTCAGCATTCATAATCAATGCATGACCTTACTGCTGTGTATGGTCTTACCTTGCTGTCTGCAACTGCGACATGCTTTGGATTTGTGCTGTAATTTCTGAGTGCCTGTTCATCTTCAAATGTCGTATCAAGCATAACATCTACTGTAGAACTAGGGAGATAGTCTATTCTGACAGAAATATCTATCATTCCCGGAATCTGTCCTGCCAGCCCTTCGAGTCCTTCTTTTATGCCTTTTCTTATCTGTTCTTTCTGTTCTTCTGAATACTCATCCTTTAAATTCCATAAAATAATATGCTTTACCATAGTAATTCTCCTTTTATTCTATTTCTTTAGCCATTCTATCTCTTTTTTATATGGCGGTATTGTCTTTTTTGCCGATGCAAGAAACATCTCTTTTCCCGCCATTCCAACATGACAGCCAAGCTTTACATCGTTCATATAAGTTCTCCTGTTTCTGATTGCTTATTGCCCTTTTATTGACACATTATTCATTTTTTTGATTATAATACTTTTTTATATTTTCAGTCAATCTACTTTTTCTTATTGGATTGTACATGAAAATTATGGCATTTATGGTTATAAGTATTTGTTTGAAAAATACTGTGAGTTTGTCTATAATTGAGCTATAGATAATTTCAAGAGGTATAATACAAAATGATAAAAATAGGTATTGAGTAGTTAAGTACAACATTCACGGGGTTATTATTGAAATATGGTATTTGTCATGTTATTTTTATCTTAGAAATAAGCCTGCTAAATTTGTTGAGTACCATTCGTTACAAAAAAGTACCGCTCATTCTTAAGGTATTGAAAATAATTTAGAATAAGTGGTACTGTATTTATATAAACGAAAATTATAAATTGAGTGTCAAACATGCATGAATTCGTGTCATTCATGTATTTATGGTTTAAGATATATGGATTATAGGACATAAAGAAATTAACAACAGTTGAAGAGTCAGTAACGGTTGCAAACAGGAGTGACAAAATAAGGTGGAATATGCGGAGTCTTTATTTCTGCGGTACTACTTGCATTTATATTGGGAATATATGTATATCAGGCGGCTAATATAGCGATGACTATAGCCGGTGTGGTATTGCATTTATTATTTGTGGTGTTTTTTCTGTATTTGCGTGTCTGAATATTACACCATGCACGGAGCTTTGTGGTATTTACAGGGCTATCGGTATCATAGGGTGAATTTTGGTAATTTTATGGACACTTCCGCCTGATACGTGGTTGGCCAGATTTGCTACAAATAACTATAAGAGATATGAAGATAATTATGAGTAAGAAAGAAAAAATAGAGATTATGTTCTAATGAAAATTATCGGACAAAATAAGGAGGATAAATGAAAAAAATAGTTTCTAATTTGTCAGTAATGATTTTTGTCATAGGATGTACAATAATGGAAATAACAACATGGTTTATTGATTCATATGTTATGTTTTATATAGGAGTAATTATTGTTATAGTGGGAATTATTGGAATAATTATTCAAGGAAAGTTTAAGAAAGTAATTGAGTTTATTATAGAGTATTTTTAGAAAGTCTTGCTTTCAACATTCTGATAAGTGCATTGATATCATTTTGGGGAGTGATTTGTGAATTTCTTCAAAAAATGCTGATATATTAGAAATTGTGAATTAGGAAGGAAGTAATATACAAATTTTACCACTTGATAGTTTATAGAGAATAAAAATAGCATAGGGCTTTTTATCATTATGCTGCTTGCATTAATAGCTCAAGTATTTAGTGTTTATGATAATAGAAAAAATAATATGATTAAATGGTCAAAAGGTATCATCGATGCATGCTTGCATGCAATTCGCGATGTATACCTTAGTGACCCACACTACACCGAGAAAGTAACAATTTGCTGCATGGACGCAGGAAATTAGCGTATTTCGAGGTGTAGTCAGATTACGGGAATGCGTAGCATGTAGTAATCTGATTAATCATAAATGAGGGGCAAAATACCTTTTGCCCCTCATATCATGTATATCGGGCGGCTAATATAGCGATGACTATAGTCGGTGTGGTATTGCTTATATTACAGCGGAGAAAAATAAAAGGGTTTTTCTTTGAGAATCGCTGGGAAAATAATCCGATCGAACAAATCGCTGCAGCTTTAATCCCTTTGCATAATAGTTTATCTGATATCCCAGTTTCTCTATGGATTTTTACACCTTTATCCTGTTCTTTTCTGACACATGCTGACCATTTATCACCTTGGAAACTGTCCCGACCGCTACGTTTGCATCAGCAGCCACATCCTTTATCGTTACCATCAGAGTACCGCCTTATTATAAATATAGTTCATTTGTTTCAAAAATCCCCCATGAATCCCTATCTGTCAACATGAATTTATGGGGTTTTTAATTTTTTATCTCAGGCAAACAGATCATCCATCGTAACAACCGACCGCAGCTCCTGCGAATACGAGTTTTCCACCACACCATAGGTTGTAATAAGTGTTGGGTATATCGCATACTTTGTACCGGAAACCACTCTCAGATCACTTATTTTATTCCTAATGCTCCTGTCCACTTTCTCCGTTATGGTATATTCTGACTGCGAATATTTCATCTCGCACAAATTAATCACCTGATCTTTTCTGGCAATCAGCATATCAATCTGTGAGCCGAAAATGCCATTATCAGGATCTGATTTGCAGTACCACGAATTTACCTCTGTCAGCACGCCAGAAATACCCAATTTAAACTTGATCTGATCTACATGCTCCATACACACTCTTTCAAACGCCAGCCCCAGCCATGTATTCACTGTGGGCGTATTAATCTGGTTCGTCCAAAAATGCTCACCTGTCGATTCTGATTTCAAAAATTTGAGATAAAACAATGTAAAGCAATCCATCAACTGGTATATCGCATTTTTCTTTTTCATC
>OGDF01000208.1_pt1 | contig 93089 bp, 81 predicted proteins | sample 1570141 | NCBI WGS metagenome assembly OGDF01 (sample SAMEA4370581, study PRJEB24528) | human gut metagenome | reverse complement strand
CATCAGCGCTCTGGCCATTCTCAACACTCGGCTGGCCTGAAAAGACAGAGGATCTTGACTATTTCTATCCAAACGATGTGCTCGTAACAGGCTACGATATTATTTTCTTCTGGGTAATCAGAATGATTTTCTCAGGATATGAGCAGATGGGCAAAGCACCATTCCACACAGTGCTTTTCCACGGACTCGTAAGAGATTCACAGGGACGCAAGATGAGTAAATCACTCGGAAACGGAATCGATCCGCTTGAGGTTATCGACAAGTATGGTGCAGATGCACTTCGTCTGACACTTATCACAGGAAATGCACCGGGAAATGACATGCGTTTCTACTGGGAGAGAGTTGAGGCTTCAAGAAACTTCGCAAATAAGGTATGGAATGCATCAAGATTTATCATGATGAATCTTGAAGGTGTAGAGCTCAGAGAGCCAAAGGCAGACGAGCTTCACGCAGCGGACAAATGGATTCTTTCAAAGGTAAATACACTTGCAAAGGATGCCACAGAAAACATGGACAAGTTCGAGCTTGGAATCGCAGTACAGAAAGTATATGATTTCATCTGGGATGAGTTCTGTGACTGGTATATTGAGATCGCAAAGGTACGTACTTACAAAAAGGATGAGGATCCTGCATCAGCTAATGCGGCACTTTGGACTTTAAAGACAGTGCTTGTAAATGCACTTAAGCTGCTTCATCCATATATGCCATTTATCACAGAGGAAATTTTCTGTACACTTCAGTCAGACGAGGAGACTATCATGCTCTCTAAATGGCCTGAGTACAAGGAAGAGTGGAATTTCCCGGCAGAAGAAGCCGCAATCGAGCACTGCAAGGATCTCGTAAAGGGTATCAGAAATGTGCGCACACAGATGGATGTTCCACCTTCAAGAAAGGCAAAGCTTTTCATCACAAGTGATGATGAAATGGTAAGGAAAATATTTGATGACAATAAAGAAGTATATGTAAACCTTGCATTTACAAGCGAGATCACAGTTCAGGCTGATAAGGATAATATCGGAGATGATGCTGTTTCTGTTGTTATTCCTGATGCAGTTGCATACCTTCCGCTTGAGGATCTTGTAGATTTCGAAAAAGAAAAAGAAAGACTTAACAAAGAAAAGGATAAGCTTACAAAAGAGCTTGCACGTTCAAGAGGAATGCTTTCAAATGAAAAATTCCTTAATAATGCAAAGCCTGAAAAAGTGCAGGAAGAAAAAGACAAGCTTGCAAAATATGAACAAATGATGGAACAGGTACAGGAGCGTCTTGCGCAAATGAAATAATGGTGGTATCATAGTACTAACTATAAGACTAAACTAAATGGGGTATTGCTATGGAAAATAAAAGTGCAGGTGGACCGGTTGTCAGAATTTCACATGATCAGATGGAAGCATACCTTCTTTTACCGATGGTCAATTTTGATCAGACATATAAATTTGAGGAAGTGATGGATCTTCTCGACAAAAATGGTGTCAGATTTGGAGTAGATAAGAAAGTTATAGATAATATGATCTCAAACAGGATTTTTGGAAGAGAGGTTCTGGTGGCGCATGGTGAGCCGGTGGAGGATGGCCATGATGGCTATTATAATTTTGGGTTTGACTGTAATCCAAATAAAAAACCGGTTATACGTGATGATGGAAGCGTTGATTATTGGAGTGTGCATGCGATAGAAACCGTTGAGGAGGGGCAGGTGATAGCAACATATGTTGAACCTGTACCGGGAAAGAATGGCATGACAGTAAAGGGAACACCGGTTACTGCCAAAAGAGGCAGACCGATCTCACCTTTACTTGGAAGGGGCTTTGAAAGATCAGAGGACGGACTGACATATAAAGCAACGATTTCAGGAAAGATAGAGATGCAGAATAACCGGATACTCATTGTTCCTATATATGAGATATTCGGGGATGTAGATGTAAACACTGGAAATATTGACTTTAAGGGGGATGTTGTAATACATGGAAATATAAAGCCCGGAGCCAGTGTCAGATCAACGGCTTCAATTACAGTGGACGGGATATCAGAAGGCTGTAATCTTGAAGCAGGCAAGGATATTATCCTAAGAGGTGGAATGATAGGTGGTGATAAAGCCCACCTTAAGGTAAAAGGAAATCTCTATGCAAAGTTTATTGAGTATACACATGTGGAAGCGGATGGATTTATAGAAGCAGATTCAGCGATGAACAGTACCATAATAAGCTATGATAAGGTTATCTTTGCAGCAGGACATGCAAGCGTTATAGGTGGTGCTATATATGGCTGTGCAGGAATAGAAGCCAATAACTTTGGAAATGAATCTGAGGTAAAGACAGAGGTTAATGTCGGTATCCATAAAAAGATACGGCAGAGGATTTTCCAGCTTCAGAATCTTATAGAAGAGGATCAGATATTAGTAGACAAAATCAATTCCGGAATCAGGCAATATGATGAAATATCAAAGGAAAAAGGACTTAACGCAGCATCAGATGAAAAGAGAGTCGCTCTCCTAAGGGCGAGAATTGCGCGTCAGGCAGAAATTTCAAAAAATTCGCAGGAGCTGGAATGGCTGAACAGTATAGTTGAAAGATCGCAGGGTGCTACCGTGAAAGTCGAAAGGGATGTATACCCTAATGTAGAAGTAAGGATCAACGATGCAAAGGTCTTAAACAGACATAAGCAGAGCAGAGTTGAGTTTATAGAGCAGCATGGCAAAGTTGTAATGCTGTCACTGCCTGATTAGTCGGTAATGTGTAGAAATTTGCGATATTTTTATTAAATCTTAATGGAATTGTACTTGCATAAAAAAGTCACTATATTATAATATATAGTGACTTTTTTATTACAGGATGGACATTGTTTTTATAGTGATGCATGATTACATCTTTGAAAATATGAATGGAGGTATTCAGATGTTAAATTTTGAAGAAGAACTTAAAAATTATGAACCAAGTCTCGAAGTTGAAGAGGCTGAGTCGTCAATTTATAATAGAGATCTTACAGATGTTACAGATATAATTGCAGAGATACTGAGGGAACAGAAATGATTTGTTATAAATGTGGACATGAGGCTGGAAGAGAAGAACAATGTCCTTCATGCGGGGCAGATATTTCAGTTTTTCAGAGAATAGTTAAAATATCAAACGAATATTATAATGATGGATTGCAAAAGGCAAAAGTAAGAAATCTGTCAGGTGCAATAATAAGCTTAAAACAGAGTCTGAAATTCTATAAATACAATATTGATGCAAGAAATCTTCTTGGACTTGTTTACTATGAAATAGGAGAAGTAGTGCAGGCTTTAAGTGAATGGGTTATAAGTGCAAACTACCAGCCGGAAGATAATATTGCAACAAAATATTTAAAGGAAGTTCATAACAACAGGAACCAGCTTGAAGCTGCAAATCAGACTATTAAAAAATATAATCAGGCTTTAACATATTGCAGGCAGGATAGTAAAGATCTTGCGATCATACAGCTTAAGAAAGTATTATCTTTGAATCCGAGACTTGTCAAAGGCCATCAGCTGCTGGCTCTTCTATACATGGAAAGCGGACACCTCGAAAAGGCAAAGCATGCTCTTAGGAATGCAGGAAAGATAGACACGGATAATACAACAACCCTGCGCTATTTAAAAGAAGTAAACCAGCGTATAAAAGAAAAAGGTGGCGATCGCAAAAAGAAAAATGATGATTTAATTTCTTATCAGAGCGGCAATGAAACAATAATTATGCCCAAACGATTCAGGGAAAGCTCACTTGGGGCAACAATAGTGTACCTTATAATAGGACTTATTGTAGGAGTTGCAGTCACATGCTTCCTTATAGTCCCAAATGTAAAGAATTCCATAAAGCAGGATGCAAAGCAGCAGCTTGTTGATGCAAGTGATAAAATATCATCAAACGGACAGACGATAGATGGGTTAAATGACCAGATCACGCAGCTGCAGTCACAGCTTGATGAAGAGAAAAAGAAAAATGATGACGTATCAACTCAGATTTCATCATATGAATCACTGCTTAATGCATATGTTGTTTACACGACTGGCGATGCCCTTGCCACAGGTGAGGCTTTAGAGAATATAGATACAAAATATTTAAGTGATAATGCAATGTCAACGTATAATGCATTAAATGATGCGGTGTATGATTCATATATGCAGGCGATGTATAACGAAGCATATGGAAGTTATACAACAGGTGATTATGCGAATGCAATCCCTATATTCTTAAAGATAATAGGCAAGGATCAAAATTACAGGGATGGTTCGGCAGTGTATTATCTGGCTCAGTCATATCGTAAGTCTGGAGATACAGCATCGGCAGTCCAGTATTATCAGTATGTACTTGATAATTTCCCGGGAACAGAAAAGGCCCGTACTGCGCAGAACTATGTTAATGTTCAATAATTAAATATAAATATAATAAAAATACAAAAGACACTTGGTTTATTCAGGTGTCTTTTTATTATTATGATAAAAGAACCGGGAGATCACATATGTGTACCCTGGTGATAACATGTGGGGAAAGGGAGCCAAAAGACAGTTCTATGTTTCCACAGAAAAAGGAGGATTATATGATAGGAGAATATAGTATTCTTAACGGCCGGCTTACTTATAAAATGCCGGAAGAAATCGATCACCATATGGCAAAAGCTATAGCGATGGAGATAGATGCATTGATAGAGGGTGGAGGTGTAAGAAAGGTTGTTTTTGATATGGAGCAGACCAGATTTATGGACAGTTCAGGTATAGGAATTGTAATAGGACGAGCCAGAAAGCTTAAGTTTTTTGAAGATGGAGAAGTAGCTGTCTGTAATATGTCAAAACGTGTGGATATGATATTTAAAAGTGCCGGACTCTATGACATTGTAAAAAAGGAGGAAAAATAGTGGAAAATAGTACATATATAAATAATCATATGGAACTGTCATTTGATGCAGTTTCAGTAAATGAGGCGTTCTCAAGAACTGCTGTGGCAATGTTTATGGCGCAGCTTGATCCTACACTAGAGCAGATTGATGATGTAAAGACAGCAGTATCAGAGGCAGTCACGAATGCAATTATACATGGTTATAATGAGGATGAGCCGGAAAAACAGGTAAAAATGAAGTGTATGTATGATGAAAACAGGATACTTACTATAAAGATCATTGACGAAGGCATAGGGATAAAGAATATAGATAAGGCTATGCAGCCACTGTATACGTCAAAGCCGCAGATGGAAAGGTCAGGAATGGGATTTTCGTTTATGCAGGCATTTATGGATAGTCTTGTTGTTGAATCAGAATGCGGCAGGGGTACAACGGTCACAATGACAAAAAAGTTGTGATGGGAAATCGGCTATGATAGAAAATAGAGCTGGAAATGATACGGACAGGCTTGTAGAAGAAAATATCGGCCTTATTTATATGGTACTTAAAAGATTTAAGAACAGAGGGCGTGATATGGAGGAATTATTTCAGGTTGGAGCAGAAGGGCTTACAAAGGCGGCAGCACGCTTTGAGCCGGACCGGGGATATGCATTCTCGACATATGCTGTTCCAATGATAATCGGTGAAATACAGAGATTTATAAGGGATGACGGCATGGTACATATCAGCCGCAAGATTAAAGAGGACGCAAGAAAGATTGCAGTTATCAGAGAACAATTAGAAAAGACTGACAGCAATGGAATATCTGTTGAGAAAATCGCTGAAAATACAGGACTATCAAAACAGGATATAATTATTGCAATGGAAGCGGAAAATCCAACAACAAATATAGAAAATGAATCGGTGATTGATTTTATCGAACATAAGAATGCCCATGAAATATCTGTCTCAGACAGGGTGGTCGATAATCTTACCCTGCAGGAGGCCATAAAAAAACTAAGTGAAGAAGAGAAAAGATTTATCCGTATACGCTATCTTGAAGAAAAAACGCAGAGTCAGACAGCACAAATCCTAGGAAAAAACCAGGTGGCGGTATCCAGATACGAAAAAAAACTTTTGCTTAAGCTGCGGCGAAGTTGTATGATATGAATGGAATAAAAAGATGAAAAACATGGAGAAGAAAAATGAGTAAATTACCACTTGATTATGAAAATTATGTATTTGATCTGTACGGAACACTTGTCGATATCCATACGGATGAAGAGCCCGGATCAATATGGGAAAAGCTGGCAATGTTTTATGGTTATTATGGTGCACATTATAGTGCAAAAGAACTTAAATGCAGATATAAGAAACTTGTTGATAACCATGAAAAGAAACTAAAAACAGATCTCGAAAATAGTACAGCATATTCCCATGAAGCATCGCCTGAAATAAAAATAGAAGAAGTATTTATGCAGCTTTTTACAGATAAGGGTATAAAAGCTGACAATGAACTTGCAGTTCATGCGGGGCAGTTTATGAGGGTAATGTCTACGGACTATGTAAGGGCTTATCCCGGAACAGGAGAAATGCTTGAAAACCTTAAAGCAAACGGCAAAAAAGTATATCTGTTATCTAATGCCCAGCGCATATTTACAGAATATGAAATGCATGACATAGATATTTTTAAATATTTCGATGAAATATTTATATCATCCGATTATGGAACTAAAAAGCCGGACATAAGATTTTTCGATGTACTTATTAAAAAATGCGGTATTGATCCAAAGAAATCACTATTTATAGGAAATGATTCAACAACGGACATAAAAGGAGCAACAGAAGCTGGGTTTGATACATTTTATGTAAAGTCTAATATATCACCTGAAAACGATATGGCAGAAAATTCGACATATAAAGTGGCAGAATTTACAAAATGGGAGTATTAAGTTACAAAAACTTAAAGTTATTCAATGAGTGAATTAAAGTAAAATTGGTCAAAATATCTAAAAATAATATAAAAAATGAGGCATTAGTACGAAAATTTTTGTTAATATTGAAAAAATAAAATAAAAGTGTACAATGTATACGAATTAATAAAAATTAAAACAGAGGTGAGAAAAATGACAAACATACCATTATGGTTATGTATACCATTCGCCGGACTATTGCTGTGTATAGCTATACTGCCATTAGTTAAAGGTGAATGGTGGGAGAAAAACCAGCCATATGCAGTAATTGCATGGTCACTACTATTTATCATTCCATTTGCGGTTAAATTCGGTGCTGCAAATGCTGCAGAGACAGTGCTTGAATGCCTGGTAAATGATTATCTTACATTTATTGTTCTGCTTTTTGGATTATTCTGTGTAGCTGGAAACATCAAGCTTGAAGGAAATCTGATCGGTAATCCGATAGTCAATGTGGTAACGCTTGCCGTAGGAACATTTTTTTCAAGCTGGATCGGAACAACAGGTGCAAGTATGCTTTTTGTCCGTCCGATCATACAGATGAATTCGTGGAGAAAAAATAAAAGACATATCATGATCTTTTTTATTTTCCTCGTATCAAACATTGGAGGATGTCTTACACCGATCGGAGATCCACCGCTTCTTATGGGATTTTCAAGAGGAGTTTCATTTTTCTGGAGCATGAGGCTTATGCCGGTACTTATACTCAACATGGTAATTCTTCTTACGATATTTTATTTCCTTGATAGAAAAGCATACCAGAAGGATATAGCTATGGGTCTTATGCCAGAAATTAAAGAAGGTGAGCCTCTTATAAGAATAAAGGGTGCACACAACTTTTTATTTATCGTGCTTATTGTTATAGCTGTTATATTAAGTGGTGTACTTCCGGGACTTTCTGTATTCCAGAATGCAGCAGGAGAGGTGCTTTCATTACCGATTTTCGGAGAGGTCAGACTGTCAGTGCCATCTATAATTGAGATAGTGCTTATACTTTTAGCAGCATTTCTTTCATTTAAAACAACTCCAAAGGAAGTAAGGGTACAAAACCACTTTACATGGGGCGCAATCCAGGAAGTTGCAGTATTATTTATAGGAATTTTCATCACAATGCAGCCGGCTCTTATGATCTTAAAGAGTGCGGGAGCAAACCTTGGACTTTCACACCCATACCAGATGTTCTGGGTAACAGGTGCATTGTCAAGTTTCCTCGACAATACTCCAACATACCTTGTATTCCTGACAACAGCGGGATCTATGAGCTTTACAAGTGGAATTGTCACAACACTTGGAACTGTACCGGTAAAAATGCTCATGGCAATATCATGTGGTGCAGTATTTATGGGAGCAAACACATACATTGGAAATGCTCCAAACTTTATGGTTAAATCGATCTCTGATGAAAACGGTGTCAACATGCCATCATTTTTCGGCTATATCGGATGGTCAATAAGATATCTGATACCGGTATTCATTATAGATATGCTTATATTCTTTATATAAAGGAGGGGTGAAGAATGGAATTTTATGATGAGAAAATCAAACAGCTTGCTATTGAAATTTATGAGCTCGATGCAGAAGTTTATGAAAAAGTTGGATCATCACTCGGACGTGTTTTTACGGCTGAGAGAGATATATGTATCAGAAATATAATGGAGGATCTTCACTCAAGACAAAAAAGCTCGCATGTCCGAAGTGAGCTTGCCCTCATAAGTAACATGGCAAGAACGATAAAAGATAAAAATATCCGCCATGGCCTTATGGAAAAGTATGACAAAGTGCTTAATGAGATAAAGGAGCTTCCTACAAGTTTTGCAGATGGTGACATCCTTGATCCAAAGATTGCTGACCTTAATACGGTAAACTTAAAGGATCGATTTAAATCAGGGGATCACCTGATAATATGTATAGGACGTTCATGTGGATGCGGTGGTAATGAGATAGGTTTTGCCCTGGCAGATAAGCTTCATATGAATTTCTATGATGTTTCGGTCATGAACGAGGTGTTTAAGCAGCAGGGCGGCGATGAGGCAGCTCAGGCTGTTGCAACATTCCAGAAGAAACAGAAGATAACACCATCAAAGAGTGTTAGATCATTTGCCAAGTATCATGGACTTAGTGCCAATGATGTACTTTTCTTTGATACAAGTAAATTTCTTGTGCAGAAAGCAAAAGAAGAAGATTTCATAGTTATGGGAAGATTTGCGGATGCCATACTTACAAACAATCATATACCGCACATAAGTATATTTATCACAGCACCTGAACGTAGAAGGATACAGCGTTTTGTTGAGATAAACCAGAACATAACTGTAAAGCAGGCAAAAAAATGGATCGAATCAGAGGATAAGCGGCACTTAAAGACATATAAATTTTATACTGGAAGAAAATGGAGCAAGGCGTCAAACTATGATCTTTGCATCAACAGTGCAAGCTATGGGATAAATGGTTCAGTTGAGATGATAATGAGGATGCTTGATCTCGAAAAATAGCTGGTTTTACTTCAGACATTTTATAAAAGACCTTACAAAAATTCTAAAATAGTGTTAAAATATATTTGTAAAGCGAAAGAGGTGTGAAATGTTTGAGATAGGTGACTATGTATTAAATGCCACAAACGGCATATGTAAAATCAAAGAGATAGTGGAGTTGGACATGTCCGGAGATAAAAATCCTAAATCATACTTTTTACTTCGCCCGATAGACGAGGAAAATGATAAGGTTTACATTCCGGTCGATAATGCTGACAAACGTATCAGAAAAGTAATAAACAAAGAGGAAGCTGTTTCCATAATAGAGATGATTCCGGAAGTGGAAGAACTATCTATATCTAATGAAAAGGAAAGGGAGACTAAATATAAGACTGCAGTCAGAAGCTGTGAGCCGAGACAGATAATAAGTCTTCTTAAATGCCTGCGCAGACGAAATGAAGAACGTTTGGCCAATGGAAAGAAATCTACAGCTGTAGATGAGAGATATTTAAAGATGGCAGTGAATAATTTTCATGCGGAGCTGGCATTTGCACTTGGACGTGATAAAAGTGAGATGGATAGTATAATCGAGGAAATGCTTGCGAGATAGACAAAAAGTGGTTACTGTTCACAATTCAAGTGAACAGTAACCACCTTTTTGTTTTGTATAATGAAATACTCCCTAGTGATTTGTACTTTTAATAGTACTATGGTTATATTATATAGTACTTTGGACATATAATGCAATAGGAAAAATATGCAAAAACGATTTGAATATTAAAAAAACATTCATATAATACCTTAAGAAAAGTTTAAACAAAAAAATAATGTGGTTTTGTGCCTGATATGGTATAATGATAAAGTTAATGAAAAAAATGAAAAGGAAATATTTTACATGAGAGAAAAAATTAAACTCATAGGTTTTTACAATTACACGGTTATACTTACATATATTGGAATGCTTATTGGATTTATGGGCATAATGCTTGTACTGAAAAATAATCATGTATGGGCACTTATATGTCTTATGATAGCCGGTGTGTGTGATATGTTTGACGGAACGATCGCATCGACAAAAAAGGACAGGACAAAGGATGAAAAGAGTTTTGGGATACAGATAGATTCTTTAAGTGATCTTATATGCTTTGGGGTTCTTCCATCGGTATGGGTTATGAGTATGTCGGATAAGTTAGGTGTTTTATCGTTTATCCCATGTCTTTTTATATTGTGTGGACTTATCAGGCTTGCATATTTTAATGTTGACGAGGCAAACCGTCAGGCGGCAACATCCGAGCGCAGATCTTATTATCTCGGACTGCCTATTACGGCATCAGCGCTTGCGATTCCGGCAGTTTACGTAATCGGAATGTTCTTTAAAACACCTATGTATGAGACTGGGCTTATTGCACTTTTAATAGTCGGTATATGTTATGTGCTTCCGTTCCACCTCAAAAAGCCGAAGTTTGTTGGAGAGCTTCTGATAGTAGGATTCGGGGCAGCACTGTTTTGTATAATTATAGCGGAGGCAGTACTTCGATGAAAAACAGATCGTTTGTAGAATGGATGTATTCAACTAAAACAGGACGGGCATTTTTAAAGATCATGCTTTATTCGGGCATACTTAAAGCTGCTGAAAAAATTGCACGTTCGCCGTTTTCCAGACCATATATAAAAAAATTCATTAAAAGCAATAATATAGATATGTCTGATTTTAAAGGTCAGACATATTATAGTTTTCAGGATTTTTTCTCCCGTAAGAGAAAAGATATAGTCCCTGACAGGACTCCGGAGCATCTTATAAGCCCGTGTGATGGTTATCTTAGTGCATACAAAATAAAAAGCAACAGCAGTTTCTTTATAAAAGGTTCGTGGTATAAAGTTAAAGATCTTGTGACGGACGAAAAGCAGGCAAAAAAATTTGCCGGTGGAGACTGTGTGGTTTTGAGATTATGTGCGAATGATTATCATCATTACTGCTATATAGATGATGGTTTTATGGGCAAGAATCATTTTGTCAAAGGAACGCTTCATAGCGTACAGCCAATCGCCTGTGAGAATTATCCTGTTTACAGATTAAACCGCAGGATGTGGACTATGCTGGAGACAAATAATTTTGGCAAAGTAGCGCAGATCGAGATAGGTGCGGTTCTGGTTGGTGGAATAGTAAATAACAGCGAAAACGTTCTGATGAAGAGAGGTCAGGATATGGGACGCTTTGAGCTCATAGGTTCAACCATAGTTCTTCTATTTGAAAAGGGAAAAATTGAATTGATTCCTGAAATTCTGGACAATATAAAAGGGGACAAAGAATTCAGGGTTGTCCAGGGACAGCATATTGCAAATAAAATCGGATAGAGAGAAAATAATATGGTAATAAAAGAAAAATTAGACTGGCTGCTGCCAAAATTCTGCCGGATACCACTCATTTTTACGGTCATACTTAATTTCAGCGTATACTGGGGATCGCGTGCAATAGCAGGGAACTGGTATCATCACAATATAGAGACTCCGGTGGATGCTATGATTCCAACGGTTTATTGGACAGTCCTTATTTATTTTGGCTGCTATATATTCTGGATCATAAACTATATATATAATGCCAGAATGAGCAAAGAGCATTGTTATATATTTCTTGGAACAGACTGGATAGGAAAAGTTATATGTTTCATTTTATATGTAGCATATCCAACTACAAACACAAGACCTCAGATAGCCGGTGATGGGATATGGGCAGAGCTTATGAGATTATTATACAGAATAGATGAAGCAGATAATCTTTTCCCTTCAATACATTGTCTTGTCAGCTGGATCTGTTATATAGGAATAAGAGGAAATAAAAAAGTACCGCTGGCATTCAGGGTATTTTCGTGTATAATGGCACTTGCGGTATGTATTTCCACACTCACGACGAAGCAGCATGTAATATATGATGTTGTGGCGGGAATAGCACTTGCAGAAGCAGGATATTTTATATTGGGAAGGATCGGCAGGCAGAAAACAGGCGTGGATGCGCAGCCGTAAATTACAATAGAAAAGGAAAAGGTGATAAAATGAACAGGCAACAGGATGTTACGATTACTGTTGATGAGGAGGAAGAGTTTGAACTTCTCCCGGCAATGGGGGAATTTAGTTCGATTGCATCGCAATACGAGCACATAATGTTTTTTTATGAATCAGGGATACAACAGATAGTTGCAAAACTCCAGATATTGAATAATGAGTTTAAGAATAATAATGAACGTAATCCTATTGAAAACATAAAAAGCCGTGTAAAGTCAATGGAGAGCATCATCGATAAAATGCAGCGCAAGGGGATTCCTCTTACGATGAATTCCATGGCAAAGGAGATAAAGGATATAGCGGGCGTCAGAGTCATATGTCCATTTATCTCTGATGTTTATCAGGTCGCAAATATGCTTGTAAACCAGCAGGATGTCGATCTGGTAACGGTAAAGGATTACATAAAAAAGCCGAAAGAAAACGGCTACAGAAGTCTTCATATGATCGTTATGGTAGATGTGTATTTTTCAGATCACAAGGATCGTGTGCCTATAGAAATCCAGTTCCGCACTATTGCGATGAATTTCTGGGCAAGCACGGAGCATCAGCTGAGATATAAAAAGGACAGGGTATTTACTGAGAAAATGCAGCAGGAACTAAAGAAATGTGCTGACATAATGGCGGAGGCAGACGACAAAATGCAGAATCTTGCCATAGTTTCAGGAATTACACAACCGATAAATTAAACAAAATCCACCCGGGTATGAGAATAACCGGGTGGATTTTGTTTATAAATATTTAATAAATTTGTTAGCACTCTCTGTTGACGAGTGCTAATTTACGTGTTATAACATAATCGTAAACAGAAATGTAAACAATATTTTTGAAGGGAGTGAGACTATGAACATTCAAAAATTTACACAGAAATCAATAGAAGCAGTCAATGATTGCGAGAAGCTTGCTTATGATTATGGAAATCAGGAGATAGAGCAGGAACATTTGCTTGTAGCATTACTTTCACAGGAAGATGGTCTGATTCCAAAGCTTATAGATAAGATGGAGATAAATGTAGAGCATTTTACAGAGAATGCGAAGCGCCATCTGGCAGCCAGGACAAAGGTCAGCGGCAGCAGTGCACAGATCTATGTCGGCAATGATTTAAATAAGGTACTTATCCATGCTGAGGATGAGGCAAAGGCAATGGGGGATGAGTATGTATCGGTTGAACATCTTTTCCTCTGCCTGTTAAAATATCCTAATAAGGCAATGAAAGAGCTGATAAAGGAGTACGGTCTCACAAGAGACAGGTTCCTTGCCGCACTTTCTACAGTAAGAGGCAATCAGAAGGTTACATCTGATAACCCTGAGGCTACCTATGACACACTTGAAAAGTATGGATACGATATGGTCGAAAGAGCCAGGGAACAGAAGCTGGATCCTGTTATCGGACGTGATGAAGAGATCAGGAATGTTATCAGGATCCTTTCACGTAAGACAAAAAATAATCCGGTACTTATCGGTGAACCCGGTGTAGGTAAAACGGCGGTAGTTGAAGGATTGGCACAGCGTATTGTAAAAGGTGATGTGCCTGAGGGACTTAAAGATAAAAAGCTTTTTGCACTCGATATGGGAGCTCTTGTAGCAGGTGCCAAGTATAGAGGCGAATTCGAGGAAAGATTAAAGGCTGTACTTGATGATGTAAAAGCGTCAGAGGGTCAGATAATTCTTTTTATCGACGAACTCCATACAATAGTCGGTGCTGGAAAAACGGATGGTGCAATGGATGCCGGACAGCTTCTAAAACCGATGCTGGCAAGAGGTGAGCTTCACTGTGTAGGTGCAACAACGCTTGATGAGTATCGGGAGTACATTGAGAAGGATGCTGCACTTGAGAGACGTTTCCAGCCTGTAATGGTAGATGAGCCTACAGTTGAGGATACGATATCTATTCTTCGTGGACTTAAGGACAGATACGAAGTATTCCACGGAGTAAAGATCACAGATTCTGCACTTGTGACGGCAGCAGTACTTTCCAACCGATATATCACAGACAGATTTCTGCCTGATAAGGCGATCGATCTTGTCGATGAGGCATGTGCCATGATAAAGACCGAACTTGATTCCATGCCGACAGAGCTGGACGAATTAAATCGTAAGGTCATGCAGCTTCAGATAGAGGAAACTGCTCTTAAGAAAGAGACGGATCATTTAAGCATGGACAGACTTGCCGCCCTGCAGAAGGAGCTTGCAGAACTGCGTGATGAGTTCAACGCTAAAAAGGCAAAATGGCAGAATGAAAAGAGTGCAGTCGATAAGGTAAGCAAGCTGCGTGAAAATATCGAATCTACAAAGAATGAGATAAAGAGCGCACAGCAGAATTATGATCTTGAAAAAGCAGCAGAGCTGCAGTATGGTGTACTTCCGAATCTTCAGAAAGAGTTAGAAATAGAAGAGCAGAAGATAAAAGATAAGGATTTATCGCTTGTCAGGGAAAATGTAAGTGATGAGGAAATCGCAAAAATTATCTCGCGCTGGACAGGAATCCCTGTTGCAAAGCTTACCGAAAGTGAGAGGAATAAAACACTTCATCTTGATGAAGAACTCCATAAGAGAGTTGTCGGACAGGATGATGGTGTTACAAAGGTCACAGAGGCAATAATCCGTTCAAAAGCTGGAATAAAGGATCCTACAAAACCGATAGGTTCGTTTATGTTCCTTGGACCTACAGGCGTAGGCAAGACAGAGCTTGCGAAGGCACTTGCAGCAAGTCTTTTTGATGATGAGAATAATATGGTACGTCTCGATATGAGTGAGTACATGGAGAAATACTCAGTGTCACGTCTTATCGGGGCTCCTCCGGGATATGTAGGATATGACGAGGGCGGACAGCTTACCGAGGCTGTAAGGCGTAAACCTTATTCTGTAGTCCTCTTTGATGAAGTTGAAAAAGCCCATCCTGATGTATTTAACGTACTGCTTCAGGTACTTGATGACGGACGTATCACCGATTCACAGGGACGTACCGTGGACTTTAAAAATACTATCATCATTATGACAAGTAACCTCGGATCACAGGAACTTCTTGAGGGTATAGAGGCAGACGGCAGCATCAGCACAGAGTGTGAGGACCGTGTCATGAATGAACTTAAAGGTCATTTCAGACCGGAATTTCTGAACCGGCTGGATGAAATCATCATGTTCAAGCCTCTCACAAAGGATAACATAGGACATATCATAAATCTCCTTATGGATGACCTTAACAAGCGTCTTGTTGAAAAGGAGATAAAGGTTGAATTGACAGATTCTGCAAAGAAGTTTATCACAGACAATGGCTATGATCCGATATACGGAGCAAGACCACTGAAACGATATCTTCAGAAGCATGTAGAAACACTTGCAGCAAAGCTTATCCTTGGAGATGGTGTAAGGACCGGAGATACTATACTTATAGATGAAAAAGACGGACAGCTTAGCGCATCTACAGTGCCGGCTGCTGTTTAAAGCGATAAAAAGATAAAAGATAATAGTGGATAGTGTATTCATAAAACAAGGTGTGGGGATCATCCCCGCACCTTGTTTACGATTAAAGATATATTTTAATCGTTCTTACAATCCTTCTTAAAGCATGCAATTCCAACAGGCAGTTTTAGTTGCTGGTCACACTGTTAGGTGCGAACAGTAACATATACATAGCAAAACTGCATTGCCGGGGGTGGAAATTAGACATTATGTAGAAAAATAAATTTAGTGTTGTAAAGTGATGTGAATTAATGTATCTTATTATAGGGAAATGAATTTTACAACTCTATTTTATGCATAATTGGTGCTTATATATTAAATGAATTGTGATTATATCGTTGTAAAATGAATTTTTAGATTAGTGAAATTGCAAAATGATATGTTTGATATATCAAATACGTATTTCAATGCGGGGATTATATGGATTTATTTGATTACATGAGAGAACAGAATAAGGAAACCTCAGGTCCCCTTGCATCGCGGATGCGCCCGACTACACTTGATGAGGTAGTCGGACAGCAGCATATAGTAGGTAAAGACAAGCTGCTATATCGTGCGATAAAGGCTGATAAACTAAGCTCGATCATCTTTTACGGGCCACCGGGCACCGGAAAGACTACTCTGGCAAAGGTGATAGCACATACCACAAGTGCTGAGTTTATGCAGATCAATGCCACATCAGCCGGTAAAAAGGACATGGAAGAGGTTGTGGAGCAGGCAAAAGCAAATCAGGGAATGTATCAGAAGAAAACGATATTGTTTATCGACGAGATACACCGGTTCAACAAGGGTCAGCAGGATTATCTGCTTCCGTTTGTGGAGGATGGTACGATCATCCTGATAGGAGCTACCACAGAAAATCCTTACTTTGAAGTAAACGGAGCTTTGCTTTCGAGATCAGTCATATTTGAACTTAAAAAGCTCTCGGCAGATGATATAAAGACACTGATAAAAAGAGCATTGACAGACAAAGAAAAAGGGATGGGCGCTTACGATGCACAAATAGATGATGATGCGCTTGATTTTCTTGCTGATGTCTCAAACGGAGATGCCCGGGCAGCCTTAACGGCGATAGAACTGGGAGTGCTGACTACGGACAGGGCAGAGGATGGCATCATACATATTACTATTGATGTAGCAAGTGAGTGTATACAGAAGAGGGTTATTTCTTATGACAAAAAGGGCGATAACCATTACGATACGATATCAGCATTTATAAAAAGCATGCGTGGTTCGGATCCTGATGCGGCAGTTTACTATCTGGCGAGAATGTTGTATGCCGGTGAAGATGTAAAATTTATAGCGCGAAGGATCATGATACTGGCATCTGAAGATATAGGAAATGCCGACCCGATGGCTATGGTTGTTGCTTCGTCGGCAGCGGCAGCAGTTGAGCGTGTAGGAATGCCGGAGGCACAGATCATACTGTCACAGGCTGTAACATATATGGCATGTGCACCAAAGAGCAATGCGGCATACAATGCAATTTCAGAGGCCATGCGTGTTGTAAAAGAGACGAAGACACCACCGGTTCCGGCACATCTTCAGGATGCACATTACGGAGCGGCGGAAAAGCTCGGACATGGAGTGGGATATAAATATGCCCATGATTATCCAAATCATTACGTAAAGCAGCAGTATCTGCCGGATGGTCTTACAGACCAGGTATTTTACAGGCCTTCTGATATAGGCTACGAGGCAAAGATACAGGAATATTTCAAAAAAATCCATAGCGGCAGTGATGTATGATGCAAAGAACGTTATGGTTTAATTATGTGATAAAGTATAAATTTTATAAATATATTAATAAAAATCAGACCAGGAGGATCTTTTAATGAAAAAGTATACAGAAATGACAAAGGATGAGTTACTGCAGGAGAAGACTGCGCTTGAGGCTGAGTATGAGAAAATCAAAGATCTTGGCTTAAGCCTTGATATGTCACGTGGAAAGCCGGGAGCAGATCAGCTTGACCTCTCTCTTCCAATGCTTGATGTCTTAAAATCAGACAGTGAGATGAAAAGTGAATCAGGTCTTGATGTAAGAAATTATGCATGTCTTGATGGAATACCTGAAGCAAAGGCACTTATTGCAGGTATGGTAGGCGCAAAGCCGGAGCAGGCAATTGTATATGGTAATTCAAGTCTTAATATCATGTACGATCAGGTTTCGCGTGCATTTATTTTTGGTCTTTGCGGAAATACACCATGGTGTAAGCTTGATAAGGTTAAGTTCCTCTGTCCTGTACCGGGATATGACAGACATTTCGCCATAACAGAAGAGTTTGGTGTGGAGATGATAAATATTCCTATGACAGAAGATGGTCCTGATATGGATATGGTAGAGCAGTATGTAAATAACGATGCATCGGTAAAAGGTATCTGGTGCGTACCGAAATATTCAAACCCACAGGGCGTTGTATATTCAGATGAGACAGTAAAGAGATTTGCAAAGCTTAAACCGGCAGCAGATGATTTCAGAATCTTTTGGGACAATGCATACACAGTACATCATCTTTATGATGATGATCAGGCACAGATCCCTGATATATTAGCCCTCTGTGAACAGGAAGGAAATCCTGATATGGTATTTGAGTTCTGCTCAACAAGTAAGGTAAGCTTTCCGGGAGCCGGTGTGGCAGGTATATGCACATCTGAAAAGAACCGTGAGGATATTAAGAAGCGTCTCACTATCCAGACGATCGGTCATGACAAGATCAACCAGCTGCGTCATGCAAGATTTTTTAAAGATATGGATGGGGTAAAAGCTCACATGGCAAAACATGCAGCTCTTATCAGACCTAAATTTGAGCTTATAGAAAATATACTGACAGATGAGATCGCACCAAGAGGAATAGGAAGCTGGATCAAGCCACTTGGAGGATATTTCTTCGGATTCGAGGCACTTCCGGGCTGTGCAAAGGAAATCGTTGCCAAATGTAAAGAAGCAGGAGTTACAATGACAGGAGCAGGATCTCCATTCCCGTATAAAAAAGATCCAGAGGACAGTGTTATCCGTATAGCACCTACTTATCCATCAATCGATGAGCTTAAAAAAGCAGCCGAGGTATTTGTTGTCGTAACACGTCTTGTAAGCGTAAATAAAATCCTTGAGAAAAACTAGTACTTTTGTTATAATGATATTGTAAATATCAATATGTGCAAAAGAGGTTGTTTATATGGGGTTTTTTAATAAAAAAAGTACTACAGAAGAGAGTACAGAAACGCAGGAACTTAAAAGGCTTCTGGAGGAGGCAAGGGTTAACGCAAAAAACCTCCGGAAGTCATTGGAAAATATAGATACACATATGCATGGAGTATCGGATCATGCCGGCGAGATCGGTTCCATAATGCAGGAATATGGAACCAGTATAAGCCAGATGAATGAAAATATTTCAGAAATCGCAAATGTAATGGAAGAGATGGAAAACTCGTTTGAGGGGATGAACGAGGAGGCAAAGGACGGAGCAAGGTATGCCCAGAACAGCAACAAAGCGGCTTATGACATCATGATGGAGTCTGAGAACGAAAGACGTGAAGTGGAAGAACGTGCCAATGCTGTGGAAAAAGCGCTGATGGATAAAATCGAGCAGTCTAAGGAAGCTGAAAAGATCCTTGATCTTACGGCGGATATATTAGAGATTGCAGATCAGACAAACCTTTTAGCGCTCAACGCTTCAATAGAAGCAGCACATGCAGGAGATGCGGGAAGAGGATTCGCAATTGTTGCCGACGAGATAACCAAGCTTGCTGCAAGCTCAAGTGAAACGGCAGAACAGATAAAGGAGATATCAGCATCTGTGTTAAATGCAGTTTCAGGTCTTGCAAGTGAAGCTGAAAATGTTGTTACATTTATGAAAGATAAGACTATGGGAAGCTATGATAAGCTTGTGGAAGTCGGACGTAAATATCAGGGTGACTCAAAGATAATGTTTGATAAGATGCAGGATTTTTCATATGTTTCACAGAGCCTGCTTGAGCAGGTTGCAGATTCAAATAAATCAGTCGATGCCATAAGAACAGCAGCAGGAGAAACTGAGCAGTCACTTAACTCTATAATGGATAAAATGGATGAGATAGATGACAGCATAAAAGAAATTATGCATACATCGTAATTTACTATTTACAAATCAATAAAAATGTGTAATATTATAAATATCAATTTTGGTATTTATGCATGCGGATTAGTATGCATTCTTTTAGTGGCGTTCTGCCACTTTTTTTATTCCCTAAATTAATCAATACAACGAAAAACAAACCAGTAACTACAAAATAAATAAAACACAAAATAAAAATATATAGCAAAATATAGCAAAGGAAGGGTTTTTATATGAAAGAGATTTTTCAGGAGTATGGAGGAATACTTATAACAGTTGTTGCAATTTTATCTATTATTCTGGTTATAACGGCGGTAATAGGTTCCGATGCTGACAGTATAATCGGAAAAGCTTTTAATGATCTGATCCAGGGCTTCTTAGCGCAGGCAAATAACAGTATTAAATAGAGGTGGGCAGATGGAACTAGGCAAAGAATATTTTGGACCACTGTGGAGCTTTGTCGCAAGCGATGAGATAACGGATATAGATTATAATGGCAAAGAAATATGGTTAACAAATATTTTTAACGAGAGATTCAGGGCTAATCCGCAATTTGTATCGGAGTATATGACAACTGCGTTTGTAGAGCAGTTTACACAGCGTATAGCAAATGTGGTGAGCAGGCAGTTTAACAAAAGAAATCCGGAGCTTGAAGCGGAAACCAGTGAGCTTCGTGTCACCATACTTCATGAGTCGGTTGCAAAATCGGGCAGAAGCATAAGCATAAGAAAGACGCCGCCTCTTATAAGACTTACAGCAGAATCAGCTGTAGCAGAGAAGTTTTGTTCTCAGGAAATTCTTTCGCTGCTGATAAATTGTGTGATCACAAAGATGAATATCACATTTTGCGGAATGCCGGGTATAGGAAAGACGGAATGTGTTAAATTTTTCTCGCAATTTATTCCGGCAAACGAAAGAGTGATAACGATAGAGGATACACTTGAGATAAGATATGGTGCGACAAATCCGGGAAAAGACTGTATAGAGATGAAAGTAAGTGAGGATGTATTTGGATATTCCGAGGCAATAAAATCATGTCTTAGAATGAATCCGAAATGGATCATGCTGTCTGAAGCCCGCTCAAAAGAAGTTAAATATCTTCTTGAAAGCTGGAGTACCGGCGTGAGGGGAATGACAACACTTCATACAGATGATGTGCGAAATATACCTGACAGGATACTTAATATGCTTGAGAGCCGGATAGATGCTGAAAGAATGGAAAATGATATATATCAGGCTTTGGATGTCGGTATACTTATCAGAAAAGGCAGGAGAGATGATGGCGCTGTATACAGGTATATAGATCAGGTGTGCTTCTTTTTCAGGGAAAATTATAGTAATGAGATTTTTATGGTAGTATCTGATGGGAAAGTAGTCACAAAAGATCTGCCAAAGATTATCCTGAGAAGATTTAAGAGAGCCGGGATTGATGATCCGTTTGAACTTAAGGCATCAAAGGAGGTGGAACAGTGATATATTTATCACTTATGGCACTTACATATCTTCTCAAAATCCTCCTTAAATTAAACTGGATAAGCACAGTGGCTGTTTTATGCTTTCTGCTTGTCATGCAAAGATGGCACAAAAAGAAGCATCTTGCATATGTAAATTCGGTGGATAGATTCGAGGATGTTTCACTGTATATAGATACACTCCTTTACTCTTTTATGAAGGAAAGAAAGATAATAAGGGCATTTGAGGATACGTGGAGTACATTTGAGGATGGAACGATGAAGCAGACCATACAGAATGCACTTGATCATATGCGGCTTACTTTCGATGAGACGGAAGTTTTAGTCGATGCGATGAAAATTATAGAGACAGAGTATAACTGTAACCGGATAAAGACTGCACATGAATTTATGGAGCATGCGGAATATTATGGCGGAGATATAAATAATTCTGCCAGAATCCTGCTTAAGGATAAAAGTTCGTGGGAAAGAAGGATTCATAAGACGATTGAAGAGAGAAAGCGGATGTTTACCGAGATAATAATGTCGGTTGTAATGTCGATCGTGATATGTGGGATCGTACTCCATCTGCCTGTGCTTAACATGGACATAAGTACAAATATTTTTGTGCAGATACTTGCCGTGATTGTTGTGATACTTGATGATTTTATAATCCTTAGGGGACAGGGATACCTAAGTGTGGACTACCTCACAGTTGATCTGTTAAGTGATGAGCAAAAATATGTAAAGAAGCTTGAGGATTATAAAAATTACGACTATAAAAAAGAATTTAAGCGATCGATCCTGTATTCGATAATACCGGCAGTTATCATGTGTGTATGTCTGTTGTATGGCAGGCAGTGGTGGGCAGCAGCAGCGATGGGGATTATGCTCCTGACACTTAACCAGCACAAAATAGGACATAAACTGATGAAGAAAAATATTACACGGCAGATAAAAAGTGCCTTCCCTAAATGGCTTATGGATATTGCCCTTCTGATACAAAGCGAAAATGTCCAGGTAGCAATCCAAAAATCAAGGGAACATGTTCCGCTCATATTAAGAGGAGAAGTTGAAGAATTAATTGGCAGGCTTGATATGGAGCCGGAATCATCAGGTCCTTATCACAGATTCTTAGAGAAACTTACTCTTCCACAGATAAATGCGGCAATGGGCATGCTGTATGCTGTCTCAATAGGCAATAGTGATAATGCAGAGGATCAGATAGATGAGCTTATAACTAAGAATCTAGAGATGCTTGATATTGCTGACAGCGAGAGACTAAAGGACAATACAGCAGGTATGTATTTATTGTTCCTGGCACCAGTTGTTACCGCTTCATTTAAGCTGATCGTGGATATGGCAGTGTTTCTGCTTGGTTTTTTATCGTACAGGGTGTGCGCTTTGTTTCTTGTTAATCTCCATAGAAATATGGAACAAAGCAAGACAGATTTCTAATGAAATCTGAACTCTATATTCGATTTGACAGGGGAAGTTCCTGTCTGACCCGGTGTGACGGGTTACAAAAGTTCTAATCTCCGACGTGCATTTCATTGTGACAGGTGAATTGTACGAAGCTCGGTGAAAAGCGGGGAAGAAGCTTGAGACAGCTTGGATAACCGCAAGAAGCTATAAATTAGTCATGTCCAGTATATTTTGTTGCAATCGACAAAAGTCCTGAGTGTAAGGCTCGTAAACGATGGGATGATAACACAGCCATCCTCCCCATGTGGGGTGCTGTCGCCGTTGAAATATGTCTTGGTGGAAAACGGCAGAAAACCGGAATGGTCGAATGTCACTGGCAATCAATCACACAAGCCAGTGATGGCAGCCGGGTCAGAGGGACGGGCTAAAACTAAATGTAAAGCTAGAATATAGGGAACAAAGGAACCGTGGACGGCGCTCCGGTACATGCCGGTGCAAGTAAGGTGTCACCCTTGCCGCGCAGGTAGGAAATGACCTGTTAATCCACGGGGCATCAGCCCGTAGTAGTGATGAAGCTCCTGTAATGGGAGTGGAGCGAAGGGGCATAGTCAATATGGATTCGTATGTGAACAGAAAGTCGAGGAAGCCGTAGGCAAACCTGACTAAAACCAGAAACACAACCTCGGAAGGAGGTGGTGCGTATGGCACAACAATTCGACTGCCCAAAAACTGAAACTGAATTACGCACTTTGTTAGACGAATTGTATCAACAAAGCAGGAAAGCCAGACAGGAAGGGAAATACCCTGCCTTCAAAGGCTTACTGGAAATTATGTCAGCAGAAGCAACGATTGTGACTGCAATTCACAATATCAAGAGCAATCATGGGAGTGATACTCCCGGTGTCGATAACAAGACTATGCGGCGGGAATATCTGCAAAAACCCTACCGATGGGTTATTAACGACATCCAGAGAGCTTTTGAAAAGTTTGAAGCACAAAAAATACGCAGGAAATATATTGACAAACCGGGGAAAAAGGAAAAGCGTCCGTTAGGTATTCCTACAATACGGGACCGCATTGTACAGGAATGTATGCGTATCGTGTTGGAACCCATTGCAGAAGCGCTATTCTTTGAACATTCTTATGGTTTCCGCCCAATGAGGGATACGGCAATGGCGTTGGAAAGACTGAATTTCATCACCTTCCACACAGGCTATTACTGGTTTGTGGAAGGAGACATCAGTAAATGTTTCGACCATATCGACCACGCTACACTTCTCCGCAGACTATATCATTTGGGAATTAAAGACCGGCGTGTGCTTCAAATCATCAAACAAATGCTGAAAGCAGGCGTTTTTGATGAATGTGAAGTAAATGAAGAAGGCACTATGCAGGGCGGAATTATCAGCCCTCTGCTTGCAAATGTCTATCTCGACATTATGGATGAGTGGGTAACAAAACAGTGGGAACTGAAAAACACCACCCACAAATACAATCAGGATTCCGCAAAAAGAAGGGCATTGAAAAAGACCAGACTGGTGCCGGGATTCCTAGTGAGGTATGCCGACGATTTTGTAATCATTACAGATAGCCGGGAACATGCTGAATTTTGGAAATCATCGTTAAAGGAATTTCTGGAAACAGAGATGAAGCTGACATTATCCAAAGAGAAAACACTGATTACGGATGTAAGAAAGAAACACGCCACATTTCTCGGATACGAGTTTAAGGTAGTAAAGGGGAAAGGCGAACACGGTTATGTTACCAGAACACAGCCGGACAGAGAAAGACTGAAACGCAAAGTTGATGTGATAGCGGATAATATTAAGAAAATCCCACGGGATACAAGCCGTGAAAAGCTGATTGATGAAATCAATCGGATTAACAGCCAGATACGAGGGGTCATCCAGTATTATCAATGCTGCACATGGGTTAGCGTGAGCATGGACAAATATGGCAGAAAGATACAACTTGCAGCGAGCCGCCGGCTCAAACAGTATAAAGGGAAATGGATTCGAGCCCAAGATACGCAGAACCTTCCCCGAATACACCAGAATTACAGGCAAAAGATACCTTCTGTCAAATACCGTGACATCTATGTTGGAGTTACATCGCTCACGTTCTGTAACTGGCAGGAAACGAGAGGGAAAAATCCAAAAGAAACGCCCTATACTGCCGAAGGACGGGAAATCAATTTCAGGCGCACTAAGAAGAAGCGCATACAAGCCAGATTGGATGATGTGTATTCAGAAAATGCGTCAATCGCTGTCCTAAAGGGTAAATGGGGCTATCTGAACAATTTTGAGTTTGTCATGAATAAGGCATACGCCCTGAACCGTGACCGACTCAAATGCAGGGTTTGCGGAAAATGGCTGATAGACCATGCTCCATATACCCACAGAATTAACCCATATCTTTCGCTGGATAAAGTAAACCGTGTCAACAACCTTATATCAGTACACAAGAAATGCTATATGGCGATTAACACGCCGGGCATGGACATCAGTGATTATGAAAAACAAGTGCAAAAGAAGATTTTAAGTTATAGGGAAAAACTGGTAGTTTCACATACACGCAACAACTAATCCGTATTGATGGAGCGCCGTGTGCGACGAAAGCCGCACGCACGGTGCGACGTGGGGGAAAATCCGTCCTGACTACCATATCGGGAGATATGGCAAAAGCGGCGGATTACCTATCACAATTATATAGGAGAAGAGAATGAGCCAGATAATGAAATCCTTTTTGGGACTATTTTTAATAATGTTTATGGTTGTGACTTCGGCGGGCGTACTTTCAGGATTTTTGGCGGTTTTATCAGCACAGAATACGCATGCAGCGATCATAAGTGAGCTTGAGGACAGTGATTTTTATCCTTCAGTAGTTAATGAGTGCTTTAAGAAGGCAAAGGATGAAAATACGCAGCTATCAATAAAATTATACCTTGATGATAATTCAGTTAAAACCATAAGCGGTGCAGGGGAAATTCCTGGAGGAAAGAAAATTGAGAAAGCGCGTGTGGAACTTAAGTTTTTTTATCAGATACCTTTTTTTGAGATAAAAGAACCGCATATTTTAAGTGGATACGCATTATAAGCTTTAATGGGGGATTATAAGATATGGAGACTTTGATAGAAGAATACGGTGGAAGCATAATAATGCTGTTATTTGGGGCTGGTGCTGTAGCCGTGTTAGAACAGATTTTTGCGATTTTATAAGGAGGGGGAAATGAAAGCAATATTTAGAGAGTATGGAGGTATGCTTATAGCATCAGCTGCTACATGCACATTTCTGGTTTTGATAGGAAATATATTCCTTGCCCAGGATGGACTTTTATCAAAGCTTATCATGGCATGGGGAAATGGAGGAATCTGATGAAAGAAATAATGCACACATATGGTGCACTTATCATTTCAGCTGCAATTCTTGTCGGAATTCTTGCATTATTTTCTAATGTATCATATAGGGCTGCGGCAGCATTTGAGAATAAAGAAATTCTGGATGATAATATGCAGAATATTGCTTATGACAATTACAAAAATGTGCATATTCCAAAGCTGACACCAAAGCCGGCATTATACGAGACATCCAGGGATATTATAGCGGGAAATCTGTTTTGTGATACAGCAGAGTCTGCTAATATATTGAGAACAAAAGCGTATACAGTATTAGATGAAAGTGGTAACAGAAAAGACGAGTGCATAAAAAACAGCGGTATGAGGCTTTATTTTGCAAAGCCGGGAATATATACAGTTTACCTTACGGTAACTATGGTAAACGGAATGCAGCTGCATTCCGTTACCAAAGTTGCAGTTAATCAGAAAATATAAAGATCAGGGGGGAAAATGAAAAATACAGTATTAGGAATAATAGGATGTATTATCGTTTTGTATACAGCAATGCTTTCATTAGGAATATATAGTCTGTACATCCATAAGAACCAGATGGAGAAATGCCTGTCACAGGTATTGTATGGAGTTATGGATAAATATTATCTGCCACATGATACAGCAGAGACGGGTGGGGCTTCAAATAATACAGCTGCAAGAAATGATATTCTGGAAGACATAAAGACACGTCTTGGAGACTGTGACAATCTAAACACAACTATATATGTCTGTGATATGGACAAAGGGATAATCTCAGCACGCATAGAGAATGATCTCGAGCTTCCCATGGGAATAGAAAAGCATCTAAGTTGTACAAAAACAATAATCGCAGATAGGGGGATGGATGATTGAAAAAAATAAATAGAAAAAACTGTATTATCGGAGCAGGACTTCTTTTAATGGGAATTATGGTGATGACAGTTTCTGCTGCATGTGGAGATAAAAGAGAAAAAGCAGAATCACAAACACTAAAAACTAAAAATATTGTAAATGGATCAGAACTTATAGCTGAAACTGAAAAAGTAAGCAAAGTAGAAAATTCAAAGGATAATGAAAAAACCCAACAAAATACAGAGCCTGTGAAGCAGACAAACATTGAACAGATCAAACCGGATAAAACAGATATCCAGAGCAGTCCATCAACAGAAAATGAAACAAAAAATGATGATGAAAAAAATGATAACGATGAAAAAAAGAGTGACGTGATGGAAGAAGAAAGTCCAGATTATCATGCCAGCGGAGGAGAATCGGATGTTTCGGATAATCCTGCAGATGAATATAATGCAGATGAGCCTGACAATAGTACGCATGATCAAGATGCAGATGAACCAGACAATGATACGGAAAATTACGAGACAGATGATGATGGAAACGGATCAGGTGATGCTAAGGAAGAAAAGCCAAAGGTAGATGCAGGCTGGATTTATTATGTAAGCTCTGCAAAAAATGGAATGAACAGCGAACAGAAGGCATATTTTGACGCACTTGTCGGGAAGTGGACACGGAAAGAAATAACTGATGCGGATATGAGTGATGAGTTTTTACATACCTTTGATGAATGGGGCTTTGATACATGGACTGCAGGTGTAACGTCAGATGAAAGATGTTTGTTTAATTCAGTGGAGGCAATACCTGATTATAGTGAGATGGTTGCAGAAAGTAAAGGATTTTATAATTTCATAGGATTATATACGGAAGGAGAGTACGACGATAAAGGATATCTTATATGCTATTACTGGGAAGCAGGAACGATGTAAAAGAAAAACTGCAACAGCAGCAGTGACAGGACTTATTTTGGCAGGGGTGCTCATTATTACATTTGGATGTCAGGGAAATGTGTATGCTGCAGAAAGAACTGCGGCTAATAATGCAGCAACTTATTATAGTATTTTTGGAAACAAAACGGTTTTTGTTCCAGATGTACCAACAGACGGAAAAGTGTATTTCTGTTCAGCAGGGAAAAAGGCTACATCCGGTACAAGATTTAAGACTGTAGGATATAAAATGACGGTGCGTGATAATAAGGGGAACTGGCTGCAATCCATATATTATGAGATGGATGGAAGATTTATGAAATTAATAGATGACACGGAGGAGGGAGGATACGATTATACGTTGTATGCAATTTCTCTATATGTGATTAAATCAAGGATGAATGCAACAGCGCAAAATGCACTAAAAAACGGAAATTGTAATATAGTACTTGATGCATGTATGGTTGTGACAAAAAATGGTGTACCACAGGGAGCAATGAATGATAACGGATGGGTGTCAGGTTCGGTGTATGATACATATACCGGAATAGCTTCAGCAGCAGACTGGAGTGATGGAGCACTCGAGTCGCTGCACTCATATTATTCCAAAACAGTCAATGGATTATTTCATACTATAACTGTTAATGGGGCATCCGGAATTTCATCAACAAAAGGTTCGGGTACATATTGTTATGGAACAGAAATCAGTATTTCAGCATCGCCTAAGCCGGGGTATGCATTTACAACATGGAATAACAACAGTAAGCTTACAGCAAACCCATATAAGCTGTATGCAAATACATCAGCAACATATACAGCATATGCTAAAATACAGGATCTGACAGTAAGTTTTTATAGAAACAGCTATGATGCGGATAAAGTGGGGATTACAAAGAAATATGTTATGGAGACTGCCGGACAGAAGTTTCCTTCCGTTGATTGGAAAAAGGAGGGCTTTCATATGATAGGATGGAATAATAAAAAGTCTGATACGACAGCTGGGTATTCTTTGAACTGTAATGTAGCAGATGCGTGGATAAAAAGCTGTGCACCGGCAAAAAATATATATGCTGTATGGCAGAAAAACAAATATACGGTCAAATTTGATACTGGACAGATATATAACGTCTATTATGATGGGAAAATCGTAATACCGGATGGAAGATTATGCAAAGGATATATTTTCGGAGATGGCACAGGAAAGACAATGTACAGCCCAAATAAGACTGTTTCGGTAGCAGATATGTGCAAAAAACTTGGACTGGAATATACAGATGGAGGTGTAATTAATTTTTACGTTGTTTGGGAGCATGAACCAGTCATAGAGGCAGAAGATATGTATTTTTCAGTACAGGCGGCAAGAGATGGGCTGGTGACGGAGGAAATGCTTTCGGGAAGGATTAAAGCATACGATGTTGAGGATGGTGATATACCATATGGAATGAATGGTACAAATTATTTTCGGATACAAAATTATTCACCATATTCGATAAGAAATGCGTCAGATGGAGAGATCATCGGGCTTGATCTGGAAGTTATGGATAGTTTTGGAAATATTGTATCTAAACAGATAAAACTTAAGTTTGTGGATTCAAAATTTGAAGATCAGACGGCAAAATATGGAAAGATAAGATTTATAAGTGATAAATATTATGGAAAAGGAAAAGCGGGAGGTCTTTTATATGACTCCCGCTGGTTAAATGATCCATCATATATTAATCTTCTGCAGAAGGCTCTGGAAGCTTAATATAGACTTTTTCTATTCTGTTTTTATCGACGGCTTCTATACGAAGAAGTACATCGTCATCAGTAATGATTATCTCGTTACGCTCAGGTAGATGATCCAGTTTTTCAAGGCAGTAACCACCGATAGTGTCGTAATCATCTGATTCAAGATGAAGGTTAAGCTCGTCACTTACATCTTCAAGATTAGCAGAGCCAAGAACAAGATATTCACGATCACTCAATCTGGTAATATCATCAATTTCATCGGTATCATATTCATCACGGATTTCACCGACAATCTCTTCAATCAGATCCTCGAGTGTTATAAGACCGGCTGTTACACCATATTCATCAAGTACGATGGCAAGAGATATAGATGACTTTTTCATCTCAAGGAAAAGATCAGAGGTATTCTTGTGTTCATATGTAAAATAAGGTTCCCTCATTATATCACGAATCGAAAAATTATCTGTATTTTCGATAAGTAATAAATCTTTCATGTTGATGATACCCACAACATTATCTGTGGATTCTTCATATACAGGAAGACGAGTGAACATATCCTGCTTATAGATTTTAAGCACTTCATTATAATCAGCATCAATGTGGACAAATGTCATGTCGATCCTTGGAATCATGACTTCTTTTGCCTCAGCATCGCCAAAATCGAAAACATTATGGATCATAGCCCGTTCTTCATCTTCAATCACACCTGTTTCCTGACCGACATCAACGATTGTGCGGAGCTCTTCTTCAGTCATAACGCGGTTTCCATCGCTGGCTTTGACTCCGAATAGAAAAAGAACACCGAGAGAAAGCTTGTTGATGAGGAAAATGACCGGAGTAAGAACTATCATTAAAACATTGATTATGCCTGCTATTTTCATTGAAATAGAATCGGCTTTTATGGTGGAGAGGGTCTTTGGTGAGACCTCTCCAAAAATAAGTATAAGGAAAGTGATTATTCCGGTTGCAATTCCTGCACCATAGTTTCCAAACATTGATATTGCAAGTGTAGTAGCTATAGATGAAGCAGAAAGATTTACTATGTTATTTCCAATAAGTATTGCTGAAAGCATCTTGGCAGAATCTTTTGTGATTTTTAATACCATTTTTGCCTTTTTGTTGTCTGCGTCTGCGAGAGTGCGCATATGTATCCTGTTTACAGTTGTAAGCGCTGTCTCAGCAGAAGAGAAAAAGGCTGATAATGCTAAAAGAATAAGTAAAAATATAAGTTGTGATATGTCACCCGAGTCCAATAAAATGTCACCTCTCTAATATGTTATAGTTATGATTAATTCATATCGCTGCTGTAGTTAGGAGCTTCTTTTGTAATATGAATGTCATGTGGATGGCTTTCTTTAAGTGATGCTGCTGTAATCTTAACGAATTTTCCATTCTCTTTAAGTAATTCGATATTTTCGCATCCGCAGTAACCCATTCCTGAACGGATTCCTCCGATAAGCTGGAATACAGTATCCTCAAGAGTACCTTTATATGCCACACGTCCTTCAACACCTTCAGGAACAAGCTTTTTAGCACCTTCCTGGAAATAGCGGTCCTTACTTCCGTTTTCCATGGCTGCGATAGAACCCATTCCACGGTAAACCTTGTATTTTCTTCCCTGATATAATTCAAATGTTCCTGGAGCTTCGTCACATCCGGCAAACATAGAACCCATCATGCAGACATTTGCTCCGGCAGCAAGTGCTTTTGTCATGTCACCTGAGTATTTGATACCACCATCAGCAATAACAGGTATACCATATTCTTTAGCGACTGCATAACAATCCATGATAGCAGATACCTGAGGAACACCGATACCGGCAACAACACGTGTAGTACAGATAGATCCAGGTCCGATACCAACCTTGACAGCATCAGCTCCTGCTTCGATAAGGGCTTTTGCGGCAGCTCCTGTTGCAATGTTTCCAGCAATCACCTGAAGATCTGGATATTTTGTTTTGATCTTTTTAACAGCCTCAAGGATATTTTTTGAATGTCCGTGAGCAGAATCAACTACTATGACATCGACATGTGCGTTTACTAATGCATCGACACGCTCCATCATGTTTCCTGTGATACCTACACCGGCACCGCAGAGAAGTCTTCCCTGATCGTCTTTTGCAGAAAGAGGGTATTTGATCTGCTTTTCAATATCTTTTATAGTGATAAGACCTTTTAAATTATTGTCTTTGTCAACGATCGGAAGTTTTTCTTTTCTTGCTTTTGCAAGAATTTTTTTAGCTTCATCTAAAGTAATACCTTCTGGTGCTGTTATAAGGTTTTCAGAAGTCATTGATTCAGAAATCTTTTTAGAGAAATCTGTTTCAAATTTCAGGTCACGATTTGTAATGATTCCGACAAGTTTTCCGTTTTCAGTGATAGGAACACCTGAAATCTTGAATTTTGCCATCAGATCATCAGCATCCTGTAATGTATGCTCTGGAGAAAGATAGAAGGGATCAGTAATTACGCCGTTTTCAGAACGTTTTACCTTATCTACTTCATCAGCCTGTGCTTCTATGGACATATTTTTATGGATAATTCCGATACCACCCTGTCTGGCCATTGCGATAGCCATTTTAGATTCTGTGACTGTATCCATTGCTGCACTCATCATAGGAATGTTAAGCACGATTTTCTTAGTAAGATGAGTCCTGAGATCAATCATGTTTGGTGTGACTTCAGAATACTGTGGAACTAAGAGAACATCATCAAATGTAATTCCTTCGCCGATAATAGTACCCATTTTGTTTTTTCCTCGCTTTCTTGTATGTGATAGTTATTAAAAATTATATATGCCGCCTGTAAAAGAGACGGTTTCTATTAAAGTAATTTTAATGATGATAGCAAATTAAAATGTACATGTCAAGGAGATATAAGCTACATTGTAAAATATTATACAATATATAAGCAAAAGTAATAAAATGCCTTTTGCATTGAAGCTGTATTTATGGTATCTTAATTATGTAATAAATATGTTTTTTATTGTTTATTTTATTTAAGTATATATTTTTATTTAATGTAATGACAAAGGGGTCCATTATATGGGATTCTTTTGCCTTTTTCTATACAGAAAGATTACACAAAGAGATTTTATGGTATGTAGGAGAAAGTTATGGAATTTCGACCATGTATTGACATCCACAATGGAAGTGTCAAACAGATTGTCGGCGGTTCGCTTAAGGATAAAGCGGACTATGCCACGGAAAATTTTGTATCCCAGCAGGACGCAGCATTTTATGCCAGACTTTATAAAGATTCCGGTATAAAGGGCGGACATATAATCCTGCTCAATCCATCTACGAGTGAGTTTTATGAAAAGACAAAGGCACAGGCAATAAGTGCACTTGGTACATATAGGAATGGGCTTCAGGTGGGGGGAGGCATAACCCCTGATAATGCACAGGAATTTATAGATGCCGGTGCACAGGCAGTCATAGTAACATCATATGTGTTTAAAGATGGAAAAATCAATTATGATAATCTAAAAAAAATATATAATGCCGTTGGCAGAGAACACCTTGTTCTGGATCTTTCATGCCGCAAAAAAGATGGGAAATATTATATAGTTACTGACAGATGGCAGAAATTTACGGATGAGATCGTAAATGAGAAGATGCTGGACAATCTCTTGGAATATTGCACGGAATTTCTTATCCATGCGGTTGATGTGGAAGGAAAGGCCAATGGAATAGAAGATGAGCTTGTCTCTACTCTCGGGAACTGGGGGAAGATCCCGATAACATATGCTGGGGGCGTGAGCAGCTTTGATGACTTAATAAAGATAAGAGAGCTTGGCAAAAATAAACTGAATGTAACGATCGGAAGTGCGCTTGATATTTTCGGAGGCAGCATGGATTATAATAAGGTAATAGAATTTTGTGAAGGAGAATCAAAATGAGCAAGTATACAAAGCAGGACATAATAAGGATTGTAGAGGAAGAGGATATCGAATTTATAAGACTACAGTTTACAGATATATTTGGTACATTAAAGAACGTTGCTATCACAGCAGGACAGCTGGAAAAAGCATTAGATAACAGATGTATGTTTGACGGATCATCTATAGAGGGATTTGTCAGAATAGAAGAATCTGATATGTATCTGTATCCGGATCTTGATACATTTATGATCTTTCCGTGGAGACCACAGCAGGGAAAGGTTGCAAGGATCATATGTGATGTGTACAGGGCAGACGGGACACCTTTTGAGGGAGATCCTAGATATGTCTTAAAGAAACAGATAGATGCAGCAAAAGAAATGGGCTATATATTTAATGTAGGTCCGGAATGTGAATTTTTCCTTTTTCATCTTGATGACAATGGACAGCCGACTACGATAACACATGAAAGGGCAGGATATTTCGACCTTGGTCCTAACGACCTCGGGGAAAATGCCAGAAGAGATATGGTTCTTACGCTTGAGGATATGGATTACGAGATTGAGGCATCACATCATGAAGTCGCACCGGCACAGCATGAGATCGACTTCAAATATGAAGAGGCAATGTGCACGGCAGACAATATAATGACATTCAAGCTAGCGGTAAAAACGATTGCAAAAAGACATGGATTGTTTGCAAGCTTTATGCCAAAACCAAAGCATGGGGTAAGTGGTTCAGGAATGCATATAAATATGTCTCTTAGTAAAGATGGAAAGAACATATTCGAAAATAAAGATGATGAGCTTGGACTTAGCAAAGAGGCATATTATTTCATCGGCGGCATAATGAAGCATATGAAAGGAATGACGGTAATAACTAATCCTATAGTAAATTCCTACAAACGTTTTGTGCCGGGATATGAAGCACCTATTTATATTACATGGTCTGCGACAAACAGAAGTCCGCTTATAAGGATCCCTGCAAGCCGTGGGGATGGAAAAAGGGTAGAACTAAGAAATCCGGATCCGTCGGCGAATCCATATCTTGTTCTTGCATTATGTCTTGCAGCAGGACTTGATGGAATAAAAAATAAAATTGAGCCTGATGCTGAGCTCCGTGAGAATGTATTTGAACTTACAGATGAAGATAAAGAAAGGCTTAAAATAGAATCACTTCCGGCTGATCTTCATGAGGCAGTTGAGGAACTAAAGAAGGACGAATTTATACAGAGTGTGCTAGGAAGCCATATATCCGGCAAATATATAGAAGCAAAGGAAGCTGAATGGAACGAATACAGAACCCAGATCTCAGACTGGGAGATAGAAGAGTATCTTTATAAATTTTAAAAGGACGTAGCATACTGTGAATAATATTGTAGTGGCATTTCCCAAAGCAGAAATTGCAAAATCGATAAAAAGAATATTAGCGCAGAGCGGTTATTCAGTGTCAGCTGTTACGAGTACCGGTGCTTCCACTTTGACGTGTATGCAGGGGCTTGATTCCGGAATAGTAATATGCGGTTACAGATTTTCGGATATGATGTACAGCGAAATTTATGAGTATATGCCTAAAGAGTTTCAGATGCTTCTTATCGCATCAGCAGCAGGAATAATGGAAAAAGATGTAGATAATCTGATTTCCCTATCGATGCCGCTCAAGGTTCATGAGCTTTTGCAGACACTTGAGATGATGGACTACAGCATAACAAGACGGCGGAAAAAAATGCGTCAGAGGCCAAAAGCCAGATCAGATAAGGATCGTGAGATGATAGAGCAGGCAAAGGCAGTACTCATGGAACGAAACAGTTTTTCAGAGGATGAGGCTCACAGATACATACAAAAAAGAAGTATGGACAATGGAACCGGTCTTGTTGAGACTGCGCAGATGATACTCAGTCTTATGACGGAGGTATAATGGATATGTTTTTTATAGTTTACCTTTACACTATAATAGTAAAGTGGTAAATTTTAAGACATAAAGATTGATAAAAGCATAAGTATTGATCATAACATCAGAAATGATGTTTAATATAGCAATGAAAAGGAGAAAATAAATGTTTCAGATTAATGATAACTATCAGAAATTACCTGGAAGCTACCTGTTTAGTACAATAGGTAAAAAGGTTGCAGCATATCAGGAGGCAAATCCTGATAAGGAGATAATCCGTCTTGGAATCGGTGATGTGACACAGCCTCTTGCACCTGCAATAATCGAGGCTCTTCATAAGGCAGTAGATGAGATGGGGAAAGCAGAGACTTTCCATGGCTATGCACCGGATCTTGGATATGAGTTTTTAAGAAGTGCAATTTCAAAAAATGATTATCAGGCAAGAGGATGTGATATAGCAGCGGATGAGATTTTCATATCAGATGGAGCGAAGAGTGATTCAGCGAATATCCAGGAGCTTTTTGGAGCAAAAAGCCGTATAGCTGTTACAGATCCGGTATACCCTGTATATGTGGATTCAAATGTCATGGCAGGAAGAACCGGTACATATGACAGTAAAACAGAGACATGGAGTGACGTGATCTATATGCCATCCACAGCAGAGAACGGATTTGTACCTGAGCTTCCAAAAGAAGTGCCGGATATGATTTATCTTTGCCTTCCAAACAACCCTACAGGTACTACACTTACAAAGGATCAGCTTCAGGTATGGGTTGATTATGCAAATAAAAATGGTTCTGTTATAATTTTTGATGCAGCCTATGAGGCATATATCAGCGAAAGTGATGTACCACATTCAATCTATGAATGTGATGGAGCAAAAACTTGTGCTATCGAGCTTAGAAGTTTTTCAAAGAATGCAGGATTTACTGGTGTGCGTCTTGGATTTACGGTAGTTCCAAAGGAACTCAAATGCGCAGATGTATCACTTCATTCTATGTGGGCACGCCGCCATGGAACGAAATTCAATGGTGCTCCTTATATCGTACAGCGTGCAGGAGAGGCTGTTTATTCAGATGCTGGAAAAGCGCAGCTTAAAGACCAGGTTGCTTACTATATGAACAATGCAAAGACAATAAAGAGCGGCCTTGCAGATGCTGGATTTACAGTGTACGGAGGAGTAAATGCACCGTACATCTGGCTTAAGACACCGGATAAGATGACATCATGGGAATTCTTTGATTATCTTCTTGAAAATGCAAATGTGGTAGGAACACCAGGATCAGGATTTGGACCAAGCGGTGAAGGATACTTCAGACTTACAGCATTCGGAAACTACGAAAATACAGTAAAGGCTCTTGAGAGGATCAAAGCTTTATAAATAAGGATATAAATAAGGATATAAAATAAAGCGCCGGTTTTGAACATCAGATGATGGTCAAAACCGGCGCTTGTTGTTTAAAATAGTAAAGATTCTGAACTGTTATGAGTTCTTTTTGAATCCGGCTCTCTTACGAAGCGTAGGATCGAGTATTTTCTTTCTGATACGCAGGCTTTCAGGTGTTACCTCAAGAAGCTCGTCTGTATCAATGAAATCTATCGCCTGCTCAAGACTTAAGATTTTTGGTGGAACAAGTGTAAGCGCATCATCAGCAGATGAAGAACGTGTATTTGTAAGATGCTTTTTCTTACATACGTTAAGCTCGATATCCTCTGCTTTTGCACACTGTCCGATAACCATTCCTGAGTAAACTTTTTCACCAGGTCCAATGAAAAGTGTTCCTCTTTCCTGAGCTGAGAAAAGTCCGTAAGCCACAGACTCACCAGTCTCGAATGCGATAAGGGAACCTGTTGCACGATATGCGATATCTCCCTTATATGGTTCGTAACCGTCGAATATCGTATTTAAAATTCCGTTACCCTTTGTATCTGTCATGAACTCTCCGCGGTATCCGATAAGTCCACGCGAAGGGATATGGAATTCAAGCCTTGTATATCCTCCGGCGATAGAACCCATATTTCTAAGCTCACCTTTACGCTGCTGGAGTTTAGAGATGACTGCTCCTGTAAATTCATCAGGAACATCAATGTAAGCAAGCTCCATTGGCTCAAGCTTTTTGCCATTTTCATCATATTTGTATAAAACTTCTGCTTTACTTACTGCAAATTCATATCCTTCACGGCGCATATTCTCAATAAGAACTGATAAATGAAGCTCTCCACGTCCTGATACTTTGTATGAATCAGCAGATTCTGTTTCCTCTACACGGAGTGATACATCAGTGTTAAGCTCCCTGAAAAGCCTGTCACGAATGTGACGGCTTGTTACATATTTTCCTTCCTGACCGGCAAGAGGGCTGTCATTTACTATAAAGTTCATAGAGATTGTAGGCTCTGAGATCTTCTGGAAAGGAATTGATTCAGGATTTTCCGGTGAGCAGATAGTATCTCCGATATGGATATCTGCAATACCTGAGATCGCTACGATGGAACCGAATTTTGCTTCGGTAACATCAACTTTATCAAGACCATCGAATTCATAAAGCTTGCTGATCCTTACCTTCTGGAGCTTATCAGGATCATGATGGTTTACAACAACAGCCTCCTGATTGACTTTAAGTGATCCATTGTCGATCTTTCCGATACCGATACGTCCAACGTACTCGTTGTAATCAATAGTGCTGATAAGTACCTGTGTACTTGCATCAGGATCTCCTGTAGGAGCCGGGATATAGTTTACGATAGTCTCAAAGAGAGGAGTCATATCTTTTCTCTCGTCATCAAGGTTTTTCATGGCATATCCTTCTCTTGCAGATGCAAAAACGAATGGACAGTCAAGCTGCTCCTCAGAAGCGTCGAGATCCATAAAGAGCTCTAATACTTCATCTATAACCTCGTTTGGTCTTGCTTCCGGACGGTCAATCTTGTTGACACATACTATTATAGGAAGATTAAGTGATAATGCTTTCATAACTACGAATTTTGTCTGAGGCATAACACCCTCGAAAGCATCTACTACAAGTACAACACCATTTACCATCTTCAGAACACGTTCAACTTCTCCACCGAAGTCAGCATGTCCAGGAGTATCAATAATGTTGATCTTGATATCTTTGTATTGGATAGCTGTATTTTTTGAGAGGATTGTGATACCTCTTTCACGCTCAATATCATTTGAGTCCATTACACGTTCCTGAACCTCCTGGTTCTCACGGAACACACCACTTTGCTTTAAAAGTTCATCTACTAATGTAGTTTTACCATGATCAACGTGGGCAATAATTGCAATATTACGAATATCGTCTCTGGTTGTTTTCATAAATTTCCTTCTTTCCTGTTTAAAACAAGTTTGCAACTCATTTATTCTATCATAATTTCTTGAATCTGCAAGGTTTCTTTTAAATTTTTTATAAAAATAAAGTACATTACATAAGCTGCTTTGACAGAAGGTACATAGGTTTTTTATCAAGAGTAAATATTTATCGACAACATTTGAGGAAAAATACACGGCGTGAATGGTAAAAATACATTCGAAAAGAACATTTTACAAAAGGAAGGGAGAAAAATATTCATGGCAGATAAAATGTTTGAAAACAACCAGGTATCCATAATCGGAGAGATAGTATCAGATTTTCAGTACAGTCACGAGGTGTATGGAGAGGGCTTTTATATGATGGAAGTCTCGGTAAGAAGATTATCTGATTTTGTAGATTACATACCGGTTATGGTTTCGGAGAGAATAATTGATGTTGAGGCAGATTACATAGGACAGCTTGTGTACATAAGCGGGCAGTTCCGGTCATTCAACAGGCATGAGGAACGCAAAAACAGACTTGTACTATCAGTTTTTGCAAGAGAACTTGAAATACTAGAACCTGATTGTGACGAAGATGCGGGAAACCAGATATTTTTGGACGGGTACATATGTAAGGAAGCAATATATAGAAAAACACCGCTTGGAAGGGAAATTGCGGATCTGCTTGTTGCGGTAAACAGATCATACGGAAAATCGGATTACATACCATGTATCTGTTGGGGCAGAAATGCAAGATTTGCAGCCGGGTTTGAGGTCGGAACACATGTACAGATATGGGGCAGGATACAAAGCCGCGATTATGTAAAGAAGCTGAGCGAGACACAGGTCGAGCAGAGAACAGCGTACGAAGTTTCGGTAAGCAAGATAGAAATATAAGCGTTACTGGTCACACTGTCAGGTGTGAACAGTAAGATATAAGCTGTTGTCAGGTTGCAAATTTGTGAATAGTATGGTATTTTAGGACATATTGTTAATATAAGATATCGGATTGAACTGATTTTATAATGTAATTATTCCAGTAAGAGTGATTACAGATCGGTTGGAATTGATCATGATATGGAGGCATAAATATGGAAAAAGGTGCAGTACGGATCTATTATGGAGAGGGTCATGGAAAGACAAATGTTGCAATCGGAAGTGCCATATGTGCGGCATGTGAAGGAAGAACGGCAATCATAATCCAGTTCCTAAAAGGCAAAAATGAACAGGAATTTTTAAGCAGGCTTGAGCCGGAGGTAAAGTTCTTTAATTTTTCAAGGGCAGGAATTCTTTTTGAACAGCTTGATGAGGACAGCAGACAGGAAGAAATCATGAACATAAAGAATGGCTTTAATTATGCAAAGAAGGTTGTTTCAACCGGAGCAGGGTCAGTCGTTGTGTTAGATGAGCTTCTCGGTCTTATGGATCTTCATCTGATAAGCAGGGATGATATAGCAGAGCTTTTAGCATCAAAGCCCGATGATGTGACTGTTATAATCACTGGACGTGTCCTTGATGACAGTGTAAGGGAGCTTGCAGATGAAATTTATAATATAGCGCAGGAAAAATAATGTTAAGTAATTATAGGCATTGACATTATATTAGGGTGGTGCTAGTATGGATTATAGCAATTGGATTTAGTAAATTAATTATCCGGCTGAGTTAAATTAAATATTTTAATAGATAGAGGTCGCGCGAATTATGAGTAGTCTGCCGGATATCAGCAGAGATATGTGAACGCAGATGAAAGGAATAGCGCCGAAAGGATATTATTACTGCAGATTATATTCTTGGGCATAGAGTGAACAACTTTATGACTGTCATCATATTTGATGGGGAGCTATCATGATTCACAGTGAATTACGACCGGCTCAAAAGAGCCGGTCTTTTTAGCGCATAAGAAAAGGAGAATAAAATTATGGCAATTTTCAAAGGAGCAGGAGTAGCGATCGTCACACCAATGAATAAAAATGAAGAGGTAAACTACGATAAGCTTGAGGAACTTATAAACATCCAGATAGATCAGGGAACAGATGCTATCATTATTGCAGGAACAACAGGAGAGAGCGCATGTCTTTCAATGGAAGAACATGCCGATGTAATAAAAGCTGCAGTAGAGTTTACAAAACATCGTGTACCTGTAGTTGCAGGAACCGGATCAAACTGCACAAGAACAGCTGTACAGCTTTCAAAAGAAGCAGAGGGCTTTGGTGCAGACGGACTTCTTGTAGTGACACCATATTACAATAAGGCTACACAGGCAGGTCTTATAAACCATTATTCACAGATCGCAGATAATACAAAATGTCCTATTATCATGTACAACGTACCAGGACGTACAGGATGTAACCTGCTTCCGGAGACAGCAGCAGAGCTTTTCCAGACAAAAGAAAATATCGTAGGATTAAAAGAAGCTACCGGAAATCTTGCACAGGCATCACAGACGATGTATTTAACCGATGGAAAGATCGATATGTATTCAGGCGAGGACGGACTTGTACTTCCACTTATGTCTATCGGAGCTATCGGAGTTATTTCCGTATGGAGCAATGTGGCACCGGCAAAGGTACATGCACTTTGTGACAGCTTCTTTAAAGGAGATATAGAGACTGCACAAAAGCTTCAAAGAGAAGCACTTCCACTTGTAAATGCACTTTTCTCAGAGGTTAACCCTATCCCTGTAAAGAAAGCATTAAATCTTATGGGACTGAATGTTGGACCACTCAGAAGTCCAATGTGTGAGATGGGACAGGAAAATGCGCAGAAACTTGCAGAAGTTATGAAAGAGTACGGAATTAAGCTGGCATAATAGTATTATTATAATAGCATTACGGAAAGGATACGATACAAAATGACAAAAGTAATAATGAATGGCTGCAACGGAAAAATGGGACAGACTATAACAAATATATGTAAATCTGATGCAGATGTAGAAATTGTTGCAGGAATTGACCTTTATGATGGGATAGATAACGATTACCCGGTATTTTCAAGCATTGATAAATGTGACGTGGATGCAGATGTTGTGATTGATTTTTCTAATGCAAAGGCAGTTGACGGAGTACTTGATTATTGTGTAGATAAGCAGATCCCGGTTGTTTTATGTACTACAGGACTTTCAGATGAGCAGCTTGAAAAGGTTGACGAGTGTTATAAAAAGGTTGCTGTTCTTAAATCAGCAAACATGTCTCTCGGAGTAAATACTCTTATGGCGCTCCTTAAAAAGGCTGCACAGGTATTTGCACCGGCAGGATTTGATATGGAAATCGTGGAGAAGCACCACAACTTAAAGCTGGACGCACCATCAGGAACAGCGCTTGCACTTGCTGATTCAATGAATGAGGCGCTTGGTAATGAATATCATTATGTGTACGACCGCAGCCAGGTAAGAAAGCAGCGTGATCCAAAGGAAATCGGTATTTCAGCTGTACGTGGTGGAAATATCGTTGGAGAACACGAAGTATTATTCTGTGGACAGGATGAGGTTATAGAATTTAAGCATACTGCATATTCAAAAGCTGTATTTGCCAAGGGTGCAGTTGAAGCTGCCAAATTCTTAAAAGGAAAGGCTGCCGGACATTATGATATGGCAGACGTTATAGCAGCAAAATAATATATTTTCTAATATTTTGCATTTATAGCGATACACATATAATACTACTTGATTTAATTAAATGAGCGTATTATAGTAATAAATGAACATGATTAATTGTTCATAATTATTGAAAATAAACAGGGGAGCTGGCATAAAGCCGGCTGAGAGTAGGCTGACAGTGTCTAGACCCATAACCTGATTTGGATAATGCCAACGTAGGATAATATCGCAGAAGTAGATTTATTAAGCGGATATTCCTTGGGGGATATCTGCTTATTTTAATATGCGGTAAATGTTTTTTATCAGCCAAGGTGCTGACAAGCAGGAAGCTTTATGGCAGAAATGGTATTGGAGTCTATATGGATAAATACATAGAAAATCTTAAGATAAAAAGTCCTCTTATCCACAATATTACAAATATGGTTACGATAAATGATGTGGCAAACATAGAACTGGCATGCGGGGCACGTCCTATAATGGCGATGGCACCACAGGAGATGGAAGAGGTAACAGGCATATGTGACGGATTAAACATTAATATCGGAACCCCGACCGAGGAACGTTTTGCGGCAATGCGTATAGCAGCCCGGACGGCACAAAAAAGGGGAATACCGATAACACTTGATCTGGTCGGTGTAGGAGTAAGCCGTTTTCGAATGAACTTTGTTCAGGAACTTTTATCTGAGACGAAAATAGATGTGATAAAAGGAAACCTGTCTGAAATTAAAGCCATAATGGAGCATGGAAGATGCGAAGGCGGCGTGGAAGCTGTGGATAAGGCAGATGAAAACGAGATAAAAAAGCTTGTGTGCGCTGCTGCTGACAGATATAACTGTGTTGCAGTGATAACCGGAAGGGTGGATTACATCGCCGCAGTGAGTAAAACTACGGATTCATGTAATTTGGCAGAAGAATCACAGTATCTGGGAAAATTCCGTGTTGCGGCTGTGACCGGTGGACATCCGATGATGAAAAAAGTGACAGGAACAGGATGCCAGCTTTCGGGGCTTATATGTTCATTTACTGCGGCAAATACGGATGATAAATTTGGAGCAGTAAAAGCTGCTTTACAGTGTATGAAAAGGGCTGGTGAGATCGCAGCAGAAAATTCATGTATCACGGATAAAGATAAAGCAGTACAGATGGATGATGGAAACTCCATCATTGGAAATGCCACATACAAAAACAGGATAATAGATGCGGTTTATCAGAATAATCACATAAGGCAGGAAAAGATATGAATATTTCAGATTTAAAACTATATGCAGTGACAGACAGAAAATGGCTGAATGGTGCAAAATTATCCGAACACGTAAAGCTGGCTCTTGAGGGCGGAGCTACGATGATACAGATACGTGACAAAGATATTTTGTCACATGAGGGCGGCATGATCACAGATAGCATGATAAAAGAGCAGGAAAAAGAAGAAGCTCTTGAAATTAAACGTATATGTCATGAGTATAAGGCACCGCTTATTATAAACGACAATGTTCAGTTTGCAATGGAGATAGATGCTGATGGAGTGCATTTAGGACAGGATGATATGGATCCGGAGACAGCACGAAAGTTACTAGGATCTGATAAAATAATAGGTGTCACCGCAAAGACAGTAGAACAGGCAAAGACAGCCGAAAGAAAAGGGGCAGATTATCTGGGCTCAGGTGCAGTATTCGGATCGACAACGAAGCTTGATGCAAAGCCGATGTCAAAGGAGCTTTTAAAAGAAATAACATCATCGGTAGATATTCCGGTAGTGGCTATCGGCGGCATAAATGTAGAAAATGCAAAATCACTTAAGGGTACCGGGATCGCTGGAATAGCAGTTGTCGGAGGAATATTTGCAAATGATGATATAAAGCTGGCAGCAGAGCAGCTGGCGCATATATGTGATGAATTATAATTGTGCAGCTGTCAAACAGCACTACAATTAAAAATAGATAAAATAAAGTAATAGGAGATAAAGCATATGAGTAATTACACAACACAGATGGATGCCGCAAGAAAAGGCATCGTGACACCTGAAATTGAAAAAGTAGCAAAGAAAGAAAAAATGGAAGTAGATAAGCTTATGGAGCTTGTTGCAAGCGGTAAAGTTGCCATTCCTGCAAACAAGAGACATAAATCACTTGAGCCGGAAGGTGTGGGAAGCATGCTCCGCACAAAGATAAACGTAAACCTTGGTGTATCGAGGGACTGCAAGGATTATGATGTCGAGATGGAAAAGGTTATGAGCGCTGTAAACCTTGGTGCAGAAGCTATTATGGATCTTTCAAGCCACGGAAATACACAGCCGTTCAGACAGAAGCTCACAAGTGAGTGTCCGGCAATGATAGGAACAGTTCCTGTTTACGACAGTGTGATCCATTATCAGAGAGATCTTGCAACGCTTACAGCTAAAGATTTTGTAGATGTTGTAAGACTTCATGCAGAGGATGGAGTGGATTTCGTGACACTTCACTGCGGAATCACAAGAAAGACAATAGAGCAGATCAAAAAGCATAAACGTAAAATGAATATCGTAAGCCGTGGAGGAAGCCTTGTTTTTGCATGGATGAGCATGACAGGTGAGGAAAATCCATTCTATGAGTACTATGATGAGATCCTTGATATATGTGAGCAGTATGATGTCACTATCTCACTCGGTGATGCCTGCAGACCGGGATGTCTTGCAGATGCGACAGATGTATGCCAGATAGAGGAGCTTGTAAGACTCGGCGAGCTTACAAAACGTGCGTGGGATCACAATGTACAGGTAATGGTTGAGGGACCGGGACATGTTCCGCTTGATCAGGTTGCCGCAAATATGAAAGTACAGCAGACAATCTGCATGGGAGCACCTTTCTATGTACTTGGACCTCTCGTAACAGATATCGCACCGGGATATGACCACATCACAGCAGCTATCGGTGGCGCAGTTGCAGCCATGAACGGAGCAGCATTCCTGTGTTATGTAACACCGGCAGAGCATCTTGCCCTTCCAAATGTTGAGGATACAAAGCAGGGAATCATAGCATCAAAGATCGCAGCTCACGCAGCAGACATTGCAAAGGGAATACCGGGCGCAAGAGATATAGATGACAAGATGGCTGATGCAAGACGTGTGCTTGACTGGGATGCGCAGTTTGCCTGTGCGCTTGACCCGGAAACAGCAAAAGCTATCAGGGATGACCGTCTTCCGGAGGATGACCACAGCGAGGCATGCAGTATGTGTGGAAAATTCTGTGCAGTCAGAAGCATGAACAAAGCGCTTGCAGGAGAATACATAGATATCCTGTAAAAAAGTAACTGTTCAGTGCTGTCACAATTGAAAGCCGCATATTTTTATACGGAATAGTTATAAAATAAGCAACAAATAATTGCCAGCAGGATACTATGTCCGGCTGGCAAAATTTATAATATGGCAGGGAGATAAAATGAAAGACGCAAAAAATAATAAAACTATATCAGTCCGTAAACTTGCAATGGCGGGAGTTCTTGTTGCTGTTGCCGTCGCAGGAAGCTTGTTCAGTTTCCCGGTAGCGGGAAGTAAATGTGCTCCGGTGCAGCATATGGTAAACATATGCGGAGCGATATTTTTAGGACCAGTATGGAGTGTCGGCGTGGCATTCTGTGCCAGTGTAATAAGAAATCTGACAGGGCTTGGAAGCCTGATGGCTTTTCCGGGAAGCATGGTTGGTGCGTTATGCTGTGGACTGATGTATAAATTCAGCAAAAAGATCATTCCGACATGTATCGCAGAGGCTCTTGGAACGGGAATACTCGGAGGGCTGGCTGCATACCCGCTTGCAAAATATGTGATGCTCATACAGCCGGATGGAATGTTTATTTATATAATACCTTTCCTGATTTCGACAGTTGTCGGAAGTGTAGTCGCAGCAGTTGTAATGCTGATACTGAAAAAGAGCGGAGTTTTAGCATCATTTTCAAATGAATAAAAAAAGTACTCACATTTTTATAGAATGTGGGTACTTTTTTATGGAATAAATGGCATGAGTGATATAATAGTCATATATGTACTCTCGGAATCTTCTTTAAACGAATAATTCTGGCTATATTTCCGATATAATGCTTCCATTTTCTCGTCGTACATACCGTGTACGCACTGCGAAAATGTCATTGTATATCAAAAATCTATTTTAGAATTCTTCATTTAGAAGATTCCGAGAGTACATACATAAAAGCAGGAGGAAGTCACATGAGGCCGGTTAATTTGTATTTACTTACAAGAGATATGGATAAAAATACATATACAGAGTTTGAAAATATTTTATCAGCCAGAAAAGAGCGCATGCAGATCAAGGAACATGAGTTTGGCAGTCTGCGGAGGCTGGTTGATATTTTGCAGGAAAAGGGAGTTACAATAGCCCAGCTGGATGGATTTTTTTACTCATATACGATACGGCAGATAGGAAAGGAATTTGATCTTCTAAAGATAGATGCTCCAAACAGAGTCCTTAATATCGAACTCAAAAGTATGTCTGTCACGGAAGAAAAAATCGAAAGACAGCTTTTAAAAAATAAGTATTATCTGGGAACATTAGCCGATAGGCTTGATATGTACACATATGTGGAAGAAACTGACAGTCTGTATACTTTACAGGATAATGTATTAAAGAAGGCTGAGTTTAGTGAACTTGTCTGTGCAGTAAAATCATTTTCTGAATATGGGACAGACAATCCGGATAAGCTGCTGCAGGCAAAAAATTATCTCATATCGCCGCTTAATATGCCAAAAGAATTTCTGGAAGGCAGATATTTCCTTACACAGCAGCAGGAAATGATAAAAAAGAGCATATGTGAAAGTCTGTCTGATGAGAACAGCTGTACAAGCTATTGGGGCATAACAGGGATTGCCGGAACAGGAAAGACACTCATTATGTATGATCTGGCAAAGGAAATGTCAAAAAACGGAAAAGTTCTGCTTATCCATTGCGGTATATTAAGTGATGGACACAGAATGTTGAATGATATGATGGAAAATGTTGACATAATAAGTGGAAATGATATATGCGGAAACAGTTTTGAAAGAAATCATTTAAATGAAAATAGTTTAAGTGAAAGAAGTTTGAACGAAAATAGTTTATGCAGAAGCAGTTTCGGGAAAATGAAAATCGTACAGGATAGATATCAGTTTTTACTTATAGATGAGGCACAGCGGATGTCCGAAAATGCTCTGGAATTTATTAAGTCCGTAACGGGAAATGGGATAAAAATCTGTGTTTTTTCGTATGATTATTTCCAGATATTATCAAAGACTGAGCAGCGCAGAAATATACCGGCAAGGATTGCCACACTTCCCGGATTTACAGAACTTAAACTGTCCGGGAGGATCCGCAGCAACAGGGAGATGAATTCGTTTATACAGACACTTCTGGATTTGCGTGAACGTGACCAGAATCATATTTATCAATATGAAAATGTAGATGTTCTTTTTGCAAAGAATGATAAAGAAGCAGCACAGATTATCAATTTCTACAGAAATGAACGGGGATACACATTTATAGAATATGATGATCCAATCAAAGACTGTCCCGGGGATATAAATGTTCTGGAAACATCTGGCATGGAGTTTGAGGACGTTATAATCACATTGACAGATCATTTCAAATATAGCGATGAAGGTGTGCTTATGGGAAATGCACATCCCAATCCTGATTACAGCTACTACAGGCTGTTGTTTCAAAGTGTCTCAAGAACGAGGGAGAGACTTTGTATAGTGGTTGTTGGGGATGGAGTGCTGTTTGGAAAAGTGCTGGGAATACAGAATAGAGATATGAAGTAAGCATAGGAAATTTAATAGGGAGATTGTATGGAGTATATTGCACATAAGGATGGAGATAGGAAACAAAAACTAATTGATCATTTAAAAGGAACTGCTGAATTGGCGGGAAAATTTGCAGATTCGTTTGGAAAATATGAATGGGGATACTGTTGTGGAATGTTACACGACATAGGAAAGTATTCATCAGAGTTTCAAAATAAGATAATAAATGATACAAATGACAGGGTAGATCATGCTACTGCCGGGCTGCAGTTGTGTGATAAATGTGGTGGATATTATACTATTTTAGACTATGTAATAGCAGGACATCATATAGGACTTATGGATTATTATAAGCTTGAGGAACGACAGAAGAAGAAAATTTGTAATTATCAGGCATATTCCAAAGAAATAGATGTACCCGAACTAAAATCTGATCCATTTTCAACAGATAAAACTAAAAATCCGGATTTTTCAATGAGTATTTTTATGAGAATGTTGTATTCCTGTCTGGTAGATGCAGATTTTCTTGATACTGAAAATTTTATGAAAAACGCTGATACGAATCGTAGATCAGGGGAAAGCATGGATGTGTTATTATCAAAACTCAAGGGAAAAATAAATTCATGGCTTGAAAATATAGATATTGATTCGATAAATGGTCGAAGATCTCTAATATTGAAAAGCTGTATGGAAAAAGGGGAAAAAAGCGAGAGAGGTTTATTTCATTTAACTGTCCCAACCGGTGGTGGAAAAACCATTGCCTCGTTGGCTTTTGCATTAAATCATGCTGTTAAACATGGAATGGATCACATAATATATGTAATACCTTATACTAGTATTATAGAGCAAAATGCTGAGGTATTCCGTGAGATAATGGGGGATGACAATGTTTTGGAAAATCATTGCAATGTTGATTATGGTGATTCAGAAGAATTAAAACCTATGCAGCTTGCAAGCGAAAACTGGGATAAACCTGTTATTGTAACAACAAATGTTCAGTTTTTTGAATCACTATTTGGTAATAAATCATCAAAATGTAGGAAAAATCATAATATTGCTAATTCAGTTGTCATATTTGATGAAGCACAGATGCTGCCTTTAAATTATCTAAAGCCATGTATTGCAATGTTGGAAGATCTTATGAATTTTTACGGGACAAGTATTGTATTGTGTACTGCAACACAGCCTGCCTTGGAAAGATTTTTTAGTAAAGACAGGCATTATGTTGAATTATGTCCGGATTTAAAAACACAGTTTGAATTTTTTAAGAGAGTTACATATGAAAACATAGGATCAATTGCTTTTGAAAATCTGATTGCCAGATTAAAAGCAGAAAAGAGAACATTATGCATTGTTAATACAAAAAAGTGTGCGCAGAAAATATACAAAGAGCTAGAGTGAGAGGGCGTTTATCATTTATCTACCAGTATGTATCCTAAGCATCGTAAGCAAATTTTAAAGCAGATTAAGAATCGAATGTACGATAAAAACATGTCTTGCGTTTTGATATCTACAAGTCTCGTGGAGGCAGGTGTTGACCTGAATTTCGATACGGTATATCGTCAGATTGCAGGTGTTGATTCTGTGATACAGGCAGCTGGACGATGCAATAGGGAAGGTGAGAATGGTGCAGAAGAAAGTAAAGTAGCTATATTTGATTTAGAGGGGGTAAAAGCTGTACCAAGCCAAAGTTTAAATATTTCAATTACAAGAAGTCTATTACAGGAGTATGAAGATATTTCGGATCTTAAATGTATAACGGAATATTTTAGGAGGTTATATAATTTTAGAGAAAGCAGCCTTGATAAAAAGAATATTATAGGAGAATTTTTTGATTGGAAATACAATTTTGATAAAGTAGCGAAAGAAATTCGATTGATAGAAGAGGAAACAAGAGTTGTACTTGTGCCAATAGAACCAGAAGCGAAGATATTGCTGGATGAATTTAAAAATCAAGGATATAGTAAAATAGGAATGAGGAAAGCATCACAATATTGCGTACAAATATATGATAATATTTTTAACATTATGCATGATGCAGGTATGATACGAGAAATATCTCCGGAAATTGATAATTTTTATGAATTAGTAGATACGGAATTATATACAAATGATATGGGATTGAATCTTTCGGTGGATTCGGGTATGGACTTGTATTTATAAAGAAAAATGGCTGTGTAAAAGTATATACAGCCATTTCTTTAAATATTAAAAATGCTATTGTTTCAATCCACAGGATATACCTGACGTTTGTAAGTATACAATATTTTATTTATAAATTCAATTAATCTTCAATAGAATTTTTAATAACATGCGTTGAAAATATTGATTAATAATATCCTAAGTAGTATTATAATAATAAATAATAAGACATAAAAAGTATATTATATAAAATTAATTAGGGAGAAGGGTAATGATTTTATACCATGGAAGTAAAGAAAGAGTAGAATATCCTGAAATTAGAAAAGCACGTTTCAACAAAGATTTTTATTTTGGGTTTTATTGTACACAATTACCTGAACAGGCGAAGAGATGGTCAACACGTTATGGAGCACAGGGATATTTAAATAAATATGAATATACGCCAAATCCTGATTTAAACTGTCTTGTATTCAAAGAAATGACAGAAGAATGGCTTGATTTTATTGTGGATTGCAGAAGAGGCATTGCCCATACTTATGATATAGTTGAAGGACCAATGGCGGATGATACTATTTATAATTTTGTTCAGAATTTTATAGATGGAAAGATAAGCCGGGCTGCCTTTTGGGAATTAGCAAAATTTAATCATCCGACACATCAGATAAGTTTTCATACAATTTCGGCTTTGGATACTTTAAAATATATTGGAAGTGAGGTCGTTTATGACAACAAAGAATAATAGTGATTTGTTTTATACATGTAGCCTGATTGAGTATATTGGCAGACAGGTTAAGCAAAAGAGAAAACAGGTTGTGGATTGGCTTACAAAAGATAGAATTAAACGTATATATGAATATGCAGATGTTTTTCATTGTGAGCCTATAGAAAAGGTTGCATATGAGTTTATTACGGAATGCAAGATGAATTGTGGAAATTTTGACAATGTTCAGGGTTGCAGATATAAAATACCAGATTATTGGGATATTGGTGAAGTGTATGAGAGACTTATAGAAGATTGTTTTACAGAAGATAAGATTATTGATGGAATATGGGAAGTTTATCATTCGTGGATTGATGAAAAAATTTCCGATTATAATACAGATTTTTATTATCAACCAAGAGACTATATCGCAGCATGTTATGAGGAAGGAGTGGTTCTTTAAATGGGAGTAGGAGTTAAGGTACAGGTATGGGGAGATTACGCTTTATTTTCTCGACCGGAAATGAAGGTGGAGAGATGTTCGTATGATGTGATAACTCCATCAGCAGCAAGAGGAATCTTAGATGCTATTTATTGGCATCCGGGATTAAGATGGGTGATCGATAAAATTTATGTTAAAAACCCTATATGTTTTACCAGTGTAAGGAGAAATGAAGTTAAAAGCAAGATATCGGCAAATAATGTATTACCGGTTTATAACGGTGCAGAAAAACCACTTTATATCAGCACAAAAGATGATATTGTGCAAAGGGCGTCATTGATATTAAAAGATGTTTCATATGTTATCGAAGCACATTTTGAAATGACACAAAATGCAAATGAAACAGATAATCCTGGAAAATTCAAAGATATCATGATGCGCAGATTAAAAAGAGGAGAATGTTATCATATGCCTTACTTTGGCTGTAGAGAATTTCCAGCACATTTCTGCCTATGTGAAGATAAAGAGATACATACAATTTATGATGAAATCCCTGAGAAAGATTTTGGGTTTATGTTATATGATATGGATTATAGTGATAAGGAAAATATACAGCCATTGTTTTTCAGAGCAGTAATGAAACATGGAGTGATCGACTTGAGGGACTGTGAGGTGATAAGATGATCTTACAGGCATTGGTAAAAGAATATGAAAAACTTGTAGAAAAGAAGCTGGTTCCTGAAATTGGCTGGTGTCAGGCGAATGTATCTTATGCAATAGAGCTGAATGAAGATGGAACAATTAAAGAAATTCATTCATTGAAAATTAATGAGACGATGGAAAAAAAGCAAGTGTGGAAACCGGTAAAAAAATCGGTTCCGGAAATGGTTACAAGATCATCAGGGGTACTGGCTAATTTCCTTTGTGATAATGCAAAGTATTTTCTTGGAATTGATAATAACGGAACAAATGATCGTATGCTGGAATGTTTTCAAGCCGCTAAAGAAAAACATATAGCATTGCTAAAAGATATTGATGAGCCAATAGCTAGAGCAATCTGTAATTTTTTCTTATCGTGGGATCCAAAGATAGCCAGAGAAAACTATTATGTCGATGAAAAGTGGGATGAACTCAATGATGGTGGAAACATTATCTTTTGTATTGGAACTGATGAAGCGCAAGATAATATAAAAATAAAAGAGGTATGGAATAATAATATTAAACGGGCAGGGGAGGATAAAAAAGGTATCTGTCTGGTTACAGGAGAAAAAACAGAAATAGCAAGAATACATAGGGGAATAAAAGGGGTTCCGGGAGCACAGTCTAGTGGAGCTGCACTTGTTTCATTTAATGCTCCGGCTTTCGAATCGTATGGTAAAGAGCAAAGTTATAATGCTCCTGTTGGAAAATATGCGGAGTTTGCGTATACCACAGCATTGAACTATTTATTAGGTAATAGGGATAGAACATTTCAAGTAGGCGATTCAATGATAGTATTTTGGGCTGAAAATGGAAATGAAGCATATCAGGATACATTCAGTTTTGTAATGAATCCACATACTGATAATGAGGAACAAATTCAAAAAGTTTTTGACGCTTTGAAAAAATCACGATATATCGATATTAATGATATTAAAATAGATTTAGAGCAGAATTTTTACATATTATGCCTGGCTCCAAATGCGGCAAGGCTATCAGTACGTTTCTTTTATCAGAATACATTCGGAGATATATTGAGCAATGTAGACGAACACTATAAAAGGATGGAAATTATAAAACCATCGTGGGAAGAACAAAAATATTTAAGTATTCATGGAATGTTGAGGGAAACTGTAAATCAAAAATCTAAAGATAAAACGCCGGCTCCTAATATGGCGGCTATGGTACTTCAAAGTATTTTATCAGGAAGCCGGTATCCGGAAAGTTTGTATATTAATACATTAATTCGCATACGTTCAGAGAATGGCAATGTTACATGGGGAAAAGCTGCTATTATAAAAGCGTTTCTGATAAAAAATTATAAATGGAAGGAAGGAGAAAATTATATGAGTTTAGAAGAAAATTGCAATGACACATCGTATATATTGGGAAGATTGTTTTCTGTATTAGAGTCAATTCAAAAAGATGCTAATCCAACTATTAGTTCAACTATAAGAGATCGATATTTCAATTCTGCGTGTATGACACCGGCTTCGGTGTTTCCAATTTTGCTTAGGTTAAAAAATAGTCATATAAAAAAATTAGAACGTGAAAGGGGAGCGAGAACAAGGATTTATTATGAAAATTTAGTTGGAAATCTAATGGATAATTTAAATGGTTTTCCACATAGACTTACACTGGAAGAACAGGGAAAGTTTATGTTTGGATATTATCATCAGACACAGAAGAAGTACGAAAAAAAGGAGGACAAGTAAATGGGTGAGGTTATAAAAAACAGGTATGAATTTGTAATACTATTTGATGTAGAAAACGGAAATCCAAATGGGGATCCGGATGCGGGAAATATGCCACGTATTGATCCTGAAAGTGGTCTAGGTCTTGTAACAGATGTTTGTTTAAAACGAAAAATTCGCAATTATGTTGAAACTGTTAAAGAAGATGAGCAGGGCTATAAAATTTATATTAAGGAAAATATACCACTTAATAGAAGTGATCGTGAGGCCTGTGAGAGTCTTGGGATAAAAGAACAGGATGACAAAAAGGTCACAGAAGCATTGAAAAAGTTAAAAAAATCGGATAAAGATGCTGATATAAAGATAAAAGATTATATGTGCGAAAATTTTTATGATATTCGTACATTTGGAGCAGTGATGACAACTTTTGTAAAGGCTTCGCTGAATTGTGGTCAGGTAAGAGGCCCGGTACAGCTTGGGTTTGCAAGAAGTATTGATCCTGTAATCAGTCAGGAGATAACTATTACAAGAGTTGCTATAACAACTGAAAAGGATGCCGAAAATAAGAGTAATGAAATGGGGAGGAAGAGTATAGTACCATATGGATTGTATCGTGCAGAGGGTTACGTTTCAGCTAATCTCGCAAGAAGAGTCACTGGATTTTCAGAAGATGATCTGGAATTGTTGTGGGATGCAATTATTAATATGTTTGAAAATGATCATTCTGCGGCAAGAGGAAAGATGGCAGTTCGTGAGCTTATAGTATTTAAGCACAGTAAAGAACTTGGAGATTGTCCAGCATATAAATTATTTGATGCTATTGAAGTAAAGAAAAATGATGGTGTTGAATATCCAAGAAAATATCAGGATTATACAATTACAATTCATGAAGATGCAATACCGGATTCTGTAGAAATGAAAAGGATGATTTAATGGAATATTCGCAAGATGATTACTTGATGATTTCCGGGATACAGCATTTCAAATTTTGTAGAAGGCAGTGGGCTCTTATTCATGTAGAGCAGCAATGGGCTGAAAACGAACATACTGTTGTAGGTGAATTGATGCATAAGAAGACTCATGATCCATATCTTATAGAAAAACGAAATGATGTGCTTATAGTTCGTGCTCTTCCGGTTTCTTCAAGAAGTATAGGAATAAGTGGAGAATGTGATATAGTAGAATTCCATAAATGTGATGAAGGCATAAAACTTATAGGACATCGTGGTTTATATTCAGTTTACCCGGTTGAATATAAGAAGGGTAAACCCAAAGAAAGCGATGAGGATAAGTTGCAGCTTGCGGCACAGGCAATGTGCTTAGAAGAGATGTTTTTAACACAAATTCCGGAAGGCGCATTGTATTATGGTGAAACAAGAAGACGAGAGGTAGTGGAATTTACTGAAGAAATCAGAAATCAGGTAAAGAGTATTTTTGAGGAAATGCACGGGTATTATGAGAGAAAATATACTCCTAAAGTAAAAACAACAAAGGCTTGTTCGGGCTGTTCATTGAAAGACATTTGTCTGCCCAAACTTATGAAAACAGGTTCCGTTAAAGCATATGTCAGCAAGATGTTGGAGGATACATAATGAAAAAACTGCTTAATACATTGTATGTTACTTCAGAAAATAGCTATTTGGGGTTGGATGGAGAAAATATTGTTGTATATGATGATAAAAAAGAAATAGGAAGATTACCATTACATAATCTTGAAGGCATAGTTTCGTTTGGATATAGGGGAACAAGTCCGGCATTGATGGGAGCATGTGTAGAAAAGAATATTTCTTTGTGTTATCTTACTCCTCAGGGAAAATTTTTAGCAAGAGTTACAGGAAAAATAAAGGGAAATGTTGTTCTAAGGCAACAACAATTTTTAAGTAGCTGTGACGAAAAAATCAGTTTGGATATAGCTAAGAATTGCATTCTTGGAAAAGTATATAACGCAAGATGGATTTTGGAGAGGGCAATCAGGGATCATCCTATGCAGATAGATGTAGAGGCTGTTAAGAGTTCATCTGTAAAATTGAAAGAATTTCTTGAATATATCCAAAATGCAAATTCAATCGAGCAACTTAGGGGATATGAGGGTGAAGCTGCAAGTATATATTTCGGAGTATTTGACGAATTGATATTGCAACAGAAAAAGGACTTTCAATTTCATGGAAGAAATAGAAGACCACCATTGGATAATGTAAATGCAATGTTATCGTTTGTATATACGTTACTGAATAATCAGATTACTTCCGCCTTAGAAGTGGTAGGATTGGATCCTTATGTTGGTTTTATGCATACAGATAGACCGGGAAGAACGTCATTATCGTTAGATTTGATAGAAGAATTACGTGCTGTTATGGCTGATCGTTTTGTACTATCGCTTATCAACAAGAAGATTGTTAATGGGAAAAATTTCACACAAAAAGAAAACGGGGCGGTGTTAATGGACTTTGATACCAGAAAAAAACTGCTGTCAGAGTGGCAGAACAAGAAAAAAGAAATTATTACTCACCCATATTTGAAAGAAAAAATTGAATGGGGAATGGTTCCTTATGTTCAGGCGATGCTTTTAGCACGATATCTCAGAGGTGATTTGGATGCATATCCTGTGTTTTTGTGGAAATGAGGTGATAAAATGATGGTTTTAATTACCTATGATGTTAATACAGAAACAGCCGCTGGCAGAGTGCGTTTAAGAAAGGTTGCAAAGCAATGTGTAAATTATGGACAGCGGGTTCAAAATTCTGTATTTGAATGTATTCTTGATAATGCGCAATGCATTAGGCTGAAATCTTTATTAACAGATATTATTGATGAAAGTGTAGATAGTTTGAGATTTTATTATTTAGGAAATAGTTATAAAACAAAAGTGGAACATATTGGTGTGGATCATGGGATAGCCGTTGATGAAACATTAATACTTTAGTCATTGCGGTGCGAGCAATAAGTGAACAAAGATTTACTGGGTGATTCGCACTCAAAAAAATATAAAAAATGATTTGTAATACATAAATTTATGCTACTGTATAAATTTTTGTGTTCAGATTTGATAAATATGTCAATATTGTGCATCATGTTGAAAAAGTATTGTGCAATATTGCTGTCACTCCCTTCGTGGGAGTGTGGATTGAAATGTTTAAATGGAATAATGTACCTAGCACAATAGATGTCACTCCCTTCGTGGGAGTGTGGATTGAAATACTAGCTTTAGTATAAGCTTCAAGTACTTTTCGTAGTCACTCCCTTCGTGGGAGTGTGGATTGAAATAAGCTTTCACAATCTACTCTGTTTTGATAAGCCCGTCACTCCCTTCGTGGGAGTGTGGATTGAAATTTAATTGATTCAATGCTATATCCCTTGCCTAAAGCGTCACTCCCTTCGTGGGAGTGTGGATTGAAATTACAATAACAAAAGATGATATCTGCAAGGGAGATAGTCACTCCCTTCGTGGGAGTGTGGATTGAAATTTGCGGTTATATCTGCGGCTATTGGAATTGTAGACAGTCACTCCCTTTGTGGGAATGTGGATTGAAATTCCGAGATGATTGGGAAATTGTTGAAGGAGAGGTAGTCACTCCCTTTGTGGGAGTGTGGATTGAAATCCGAAAGCACATGAGTTATTCTTCAAAGCTCTTGATAACTCCCTTCGTGGGAGTGTGGATTGAAATAACTCAAAGTCTTGCTGATATGTCGCTTAACTTGGTCACTCCCTTTGTGGGAGTGCGGATTTAAATACCATAAAATACATAACATCATCTGTAGTGATCAAGTCACTCCCTTCGTGGAAGTATAAATTTTTAGGATATTATGTGTAAATTTAGTGGTATAAGTAATTTCTTTTGTTGTGATTTTAATGTGACTTATTTTGGCAGAATGTAAATATATAAAGAAAAATAAAGTAATTTAAGTATGATGATTAGATGCTATAAAATGAATGTTTATGATTCAAAAAAAGCAGTTCTTTATCCGGCAACCAACGAATATTGCTGTTGCTGCACCAGAGACTCTATCTGTTTTTGACTTGATTTACCACCAAATAAGATGAGTGGTCAAGAAAATCTTTCAAATCCGGATAAAATAAGCATAATTAATCTTAATATTGCTATGCGATAATATAAATGTTATTCTGAATTAAAAGAAATTAATCAGTGGGAGGCACATATATTGGGTATTTATATAAATCCGTCAGCCAGATCATTTGAAATGGCATTAAATTCAGAAATTTTTATTGACAAAAGTGGGTTGATAAAAGAAACAAATAAATGCATAAATACACTCCAAAGATATATGTGTGTAAGCCGTCCGAGACGTTTCGGAAAATCAATGGCTATGGATATGCTTTCTGCATATTATGAGAGAAATATCAATACAGAAAACCTTTTTGGCAATTTGGAAATAAGTCAGGATCAATCATATAAAAAGCATCTTAATCAATATGATGTTTTAAAGATTAATATGCAGGATTTTTTAAGTGCGGCTCATTGTGTTGATGATATGCTTAAGATGTTGAGTAATGATATAATTAAAGATTTTTCATTAGAATATAGTGAGGTAAATTTCCGTGATGAAAATAATCTCATGCGTGTGATGCAGGATGTGTATGCGGCAACAGGAAGACCATTTGTGATACTTATTGATGAATGGGATTGTCTGTTCAGGGAATATACACAAGATAAAGATGCACAGAAGAAATACCTTGATTTTTTGCGTGGCTGGTTAAAAGACAAGGATTATATCGCATTGGCATATATGACAGGAATACTTCCAATAAAAAAATATGGATCACATTCGGCTCTTAATATGTTTACTGAATATTCTATGACAGATATGGGAGCGTTGGCAGAATATTTCGGTTTTACAGATGATGAAGTGAAAAAATTATGCGCTAGATATGAAATGGATTTTGATGAAGCCAGGGCATGGTATAATGGATATAAACTTGTATCCCACAGCAGATATGGCACAAAAACATATTCGATGTATAGTCCAAAATCTGTAGTTGAGGCAATGCTGAAGCATAAATTTGGAACATATTGGAATCAGACCGAAACATACGAGGCTTTGAAAGTATATATACAGATGAATATGGATGGACTTAAAGATGCAGTGATAAAGATGCTGGCAGGTGAGAGTATTATGATAAACACAGGCACATTTGCGAATGATATGACATCATTTGCAACAAAAGATGATGTGTTAACACTTTTGGTTCATCTTGGATATCTGACATATGATAGTGAAAATGAACTGATAGCAATTCCAAATCGTGAAGTATCAAAAGAATATATAAATGCGATAAGTACGATGGATTGGACGGAAGTGACAAAATCAGTTCAGGCATCACAAAAACTATTGGAAGCTTTATGGAATATGGACAGTAAATCTGTAGCCGAGGGAATTGATCAGGTGCATGATGAAATTTCGATATTACAGTATAATGATGAAAATTCATTAAGCTGTATAATAAATCTGGCTTTTTATTTTGCAAAAGAATATTATACGATAATTCGAGAATTACCTACTGGAAAGGGGTTTGCGGATGTTTGTTTTATTCCAAGAGTAAAACATCTTGATAAACCGGCTGTTGTTATTGAACTTAAATGGGATAGGGATGTATTAGGGGCGATTGCGCAGATAAAAAATAAACAATATGTATCTGCGTTAGAAGACTACAAAGGAAATCTGCTTTTAGCTGGGATCAATTATAACAAGAAAACTAAAAAACATGAATGTGTTATTGAAAAATGGGAGCTGTAAGCTTCCATTTTCCACCTTGCAAGATATCCCATTATGCTTTAAAATATTTATAACTATGTACAGATGTCTGAACCAGAATACATCTGATCTTATAACAACTACAAACATAAATATTTAAGAGGACGAAAACATGATAAACAAATTAGTAGACAAAATCAAAAAAACAAATGCACCTATAGTTGTAGGTCTTGATCCAATGCTTTCATATGTGCCGGAGCACATCCAGAAGAAAGCTTTTGAGGAGTTTGGCGAGACACCGGCAGGAGCAGCCGAGGCAATATGGCAGTATAATAAGGCAATTGTAGATGCTACATATGACCTGATCCCAGCTGTAAAGCCACAGATCGCCATGTATGAGCAGTTTGGTGTTGAGGGTGTAAAAGCATTCCAGAAGACAGTAGATTACTGCCATGAGAAAGACCTTGTAGTTATCGGAGATGTAAAACGTGGAGATATCGGATCTACATCAGCAGCATACGCTACAGGACATCTTGGAAAAGTACAGATAGGAAGCAAGAGCTATTCTACATTTAATGAGGATTTTGCAACAGTAAATCCATATCTTGGAACAGACGGAATAAAGCCATTTGTTGACGTATGTAAAGAAGAAAAGAAAGGAATCTTCATCCTTGTAAAGACATCCAATCCATCAAGCGGGGAATTTCAGGACAGAGTTATAGACGGACGTCCATTATATGAATGGGTAGGCGAGAAAGTTGCTGAATGGGGAGCTGACTGCATGGGAGATTCATACAGCTACGTCGGAGCAGTTGTCGGAGCAACTTACCCAGAGCAGGGAAAAATCCTCCGTAAAGTAATGCCGAAAAGCTTTATCCTTGTACCGGGATACGGTGCACAGGGAGGAAAGGGAGCTGACCTTGTACATTTCTTTAATGAAGACGGACTTGGCGCTATCGTAAACTCATCACGTGGTATCATTGCAGCATACAAACAGGACAAATATAAAGATATGGGAATCACACCTGAAAACTTTGCTGATGCATCACGCAAGGCGGTTGAAGATATGATCGAAGACATCGCAGGAGCGCTTGCAAACCGCTAAAAAGCTGGATTTTGTTGAAGAAAATCATAAAGACAATTAGAAAAAAACGCAAACAGGTTCATTTTAAATATAACCAGGGAGAAAAAATGGCAGAGAAATTTGAGGAGATAGCGGTTGTAGTAGACCAGAATGCGCTTGGCAGTGGGATCTATGACCTTACACTTAAGACAAAAAATATAGCAAAAGCGGCAAAAGCAGGACAGTTTGTATCAGTTTATTCCAATGACAGGAGCAAGCTTCTTCCACGTCCGATCAGCCTTTGTGGAATCGACAGGGATGAGGACACGATAAGACTTGTTTACCGCGTGACAGGTGAGAATACAGGAACAGAGGAATTTTCAAAGCTTGTTATGGGAGACAGGATACGGATACTTGGACCTTTAGGTAACGGATTTACAGTAGAACCGGGAAAGAAAGCATTTCTTATCGGTGGAGGAATCGGAGTTCCGCCAATGCTTCAGCTGGCAAAGGATATAAATTCAGGTGTTGTTCAGACAACCGGTGCTGTTGATACAAATACTCAGGAAAAAGGGCAGACAGAGGAAAAGCAGATAAACGGCCATGGCAAAAAAATATGCGATATGAACATCATCATGGGATACCGTGACGAGAATACATTCCTTCTCGATGAATTTAAAGAGCAGGCAGATTCATTTGTCGCAACAGAGGATGGAAGTGTCGGAACAAAGGGCAATGTCATTGATGCGATAAAGGAAAATGGTCTTGAGGCGGATGTGGTCTATGCGTGTGGACCAATGCCAATGCTTCGTGCATTAAAAGCTTATGCGATGGAGCATGATATGGAATGTTATGTTTCGATGGAAGAGCGCATGGCATGTGGAATCGGTGCATGTCTTGCCTGTGTCTGCAAGACAAAGGATAAGGATGCACACAGCAATGTAAACAACAAGCGTATCTGCAAAGAAGGTCCTGTTTTCAATGCGAAGGAGGTAGAACTGTAATGAACTCATCAGATATAAATAAAACAGATATCAATATGTCGGTAAAAATAGCCGGAGTTGAGTGGAAAAATCCTGTTACAGTAGCTTCCGGAACGTTCGGTTCAGGTGCAGAGTACAGTGAGTTTGTAGATTTAAACAAGCTTGGTGCAGTCACTACAAAAGGCGTTGCAGACAAGCCATGGGAAGGAAATCCTACACCGAGAGTTGCAGAGGTATATGGCGGAATGTTAAATGCGGTAGGCCTCCAGAATCCGGGAATAGAGCTTTTTTGCAAGAGAGATATCCCTTTCTTAAAGAAATATGATACAAAAATTGTCGTAAATGTCTGCGGACATTCAGCGGAAGAGTACATTAATGTCGTAAAAAGACTTGCGGATGAGCCAATCGATATGATGGAGATCAATATATCATGTCCGAACGTCAAAGAGGGCGGTATTGCTTTCGGAACAGATCCAAAGGGAGTCGAGGCTATAACAAAAGAAGTCAAAAAATACGCAAAGCAGCCTGTCATCATGAAGCTTTCTCCTAATGTCACAAGTATTGCAGAGATAGCAAAAGCAGCTGAGGCTGGTGGAGCGGATGCGGTTTCACTTATCAATACAATAACAGGGATGAAAATAGACATTAACAGGCGCAAGTTTGTACTTGCAAACAAGACGGGCGGCATGAGCGGTCCAGCGGTACATCCGGTCGCAGTCCGCATGGTTTATGAGACTGCAAATGCAGTAAACATCCCGATCATAGGAATGGGTGGAATAACAAATGCCGCAGATGCGATAGAGATGATCCTTGCCGGTGCAACAGCTGTGTCGGTCGGAACAGCAAATTTTGTAAATCCAAAGACAACAGAACAGATAGTTGATGGAATTGCAGAGTATATGTACAAATATGGTGTAAGAGATATAAAAGAGCTCGTAGGAGCTGTGAAATAAGAAAAACTGATCACGAATTTAAAATATCATGGTTGATGTTTTCTTTAAAAATATGGTGGAAATCGTGAAATGAACCACTGAAATTTCCGAGTATCCACATGATCTTTGTAAAGGCAGCCTCAAGTGTCATATCATACGTCTGGAGATATCTGAAGCGGTTCTGTATACGCTGGCCGACTTCATAAGTTGCGATATCACTTCCTTCGTATGTGACCTGGGTTGCCATTATTATTATCTTTTCGTTTTCTGCGTATTTATCTTTTAATCTTCCAAGATCATCGATCAGATTGATCGGTATACCACCGACACCGAAGCTTTCTATAATAATGCAGTCATACTGCCGAAACAAAGTTTCAAGAATGTCGGAAGTTATTCCCGGGGTAAGCTTTAATACAAATACTTTGGGATTAAGTGAATGATAGAATTTAACCCCGCCTGTCACAGGTTCATTTATGAAACGGATGATTTTTCCGTTGTTCTGGACAGATGCAATGGATGGATAATTAATGCTTGCAAAAGCGTCAAAACTGAAGCTCTTGTTCTTTTTAGCGCGGGTTCCTGCGATAACTTTTCCGTAAAAAACAACATTTACATTATTTGAATCAGGGTCAGCTGCATATAGAATAGAATCCATGAGATTCTTTTTCGCATCAGTTATCTCCATACCTATTGGTTTTTGGGAACCTGTAAGGACGATAGGCTTTGGGCTGTTTTGTATGAGATAAGAAAGGGCGGCAGCTGTATACGCAAGCGTATCAGTGCCGTGACATATGACAAAGCCGTCAAATCCTTCATAATATCTTTCAATCGCTTCTGAAATCATAAGCCAGTGTTTATAATATACGTCAGTACTGTCAAGGTTACAAAGCTGAAGAGTTTCTATTTCTATGTCAGCTGGAATTTCTGGTATGAATTCTAAAATCTGTGCTGCGTTTAATCCGGGAATGAGCCCGTTTTCACTCTTTACGGAGGCTATCGTTCCACCGGTAAATATTATAAGAATCTTTCGCTGTGCCATATGTTTCTCCTGATTACTGTTAAATTCCATGCCTGTCTGTGGTGGACGACGTATAGTGTGGACACTCGATATGTTTTTGAGTCGTGTGGGCGTTAATGTCGCAATAGACGTAGCGGTCGGCACAAAAAATTCTCGTTCAAGCCTCAAAGTCTTCCTACTGTGATAGCGGGTCGATGGCGCGTTTGATTTTTTGTGCCGTAATATACAATACGGCTATGCGGCATTTACGCCCACTAGACGAAAAAACCTTGAGAACGTCCGCACTATACGTCGTCCATCACAGACAGGCATGGAAAGTTTCTGTTATTTACACATATTTATAAAGTGTTCATGAATGACTGTATTGTCGCTCATTTCAGGATGAAATGCAAGCCCAATCTGGTTTTTATATTGTACGGCAACGATTTTATCGTCGACTGTCGCAAGAATATCGACATCCGGTGTACATTTTTCGATATAAGGTGCGCGGATGAATACCATAGGGTATTCGCCGAAGCCTTTAAGAGGCGCATCTGTTATAAAGCTTCCAAGCTGGCGGCCGTAGGCGTTCCTTTTTACGGTTACAGGCAGTGTGCCGAAATATCTGGCATCGTCATTAGATATATTTTCTGATAAAAGTATAAGTCCGGCGCATGTCGCAAGAACCGGCATTCCATCTTCGATCATCTTTTTTATCGGGGTAAACATATCAAGCTGCTTTAAAAGCTTGCCCTGGACTGTACTTTCGCCGCCCGGAAGGATCATGCCGTCTATACCGTCAAGGTCAGATTTCTGACGGAGTTCGACACACTCGGTGCCGAGACTCTCTATCATTTTTTTATGTTCGATGAAAGCGCCCTGAAGTGCTAGAACTCCAATCTTCATTCTATTTACCTCTTTCTTCCATTATAAGAGAAATTTCATCTGCATTTATTCCGACCATTGCAGGACCGAGATCCTCTGAGAGCTTTGCGATAAGAGCAGCATCTTTATAATTAGTAACTGCCTGTACGATTGCTGAGGCTCTCTTCTTTGGATCGCCTGATTTGAAGATTCCTGATCCGACGAATACACCTTCTGCTCCGAGCTGCATCATAAGAGCTGCATCGGCAGGAGTTGCAACACCGCCGGCTGCAAAGTTTACTACAGGAAGTTTTCCGTTATCATGCACATACTGTACAAGTTCATAAGGAACCTGAAGCTGTTTTGCTTCTTCAAAAAGCTCATCCTCACGAAGTGATGTGATCTTTCTGATCTGTGAATTCATTTTTCTCATGTGGCGTACAGCCTGAACGACATCACCTGTACCAGGCTCACCCTTTGTCCTGATCATAGAAGCTCCCTCGTTGATACGGCGGAGTGCTTCACCGAGATCCCTTGCTCCGCAGACAAATGGAACCTTAAACTGTGTTTTGTCGATATGATAAACGTCATCAGCAGGTGAAAGAACCTCTGATTCATCAATATAATCGATCTCCATGGCTTCAAGGATCTGTGCCTCAACAAAATGTCCGATACGGCATTTAGCCATGACAGGAATGCTGACGGCCTCCTGGATACCCTTTATCATTTTAGGGTCGCTCATACGTGAAACACCACCGGCTGCCCTTATATCAGCAGGGATACGCTCAAGTGCCATAACTGCACATGCGCCTGCCTCCTCAGCAATCTTTGCCTGCTCCGGTGTAGTGACGTCCATGATGACGCCGCCCTTTAACATCTGGGCTAAGCCTTTATTTAATTCGTACTGTTTATTATCCATTTTAAAAATCCTCCTGATGCGTAGTCATTAGAAATAAATTTGATCAAATTAAAATTGTAATCTGTAAAAATGTAACGCGTTAACAATTTAAAACCTGCGATAAAGATAAAACAAAACTGGATATATTGAAATATCCAATTTGATATTAAAATATAAGACCAAAATAACTTGCTGGAAATTGTTAACCGGTAAGTCCACATCCCGGACTGCACGAACAACAATTTAAATGTGGGGAGTTTTAGGTATTGATACATTGAGAAAATATACATTGATATAAATTAAATTTATAACCGGCTAACAAATATTGATAACCCTAATTGCATTTACAAAATTAAATATAAGTGTTAACATACAATTACTTACAAATCATATACGAATAGTAGGATATGAAGCTGGAGATGCAGTTTATTATGCACAGCATATAGATCAGCGGATTCCACATATATTTATATAAAGAGGTAACAGATATGGCAAAGATAGCAAAACAGTTAACTGAACTTATAGGACACACACCATTGCTTGAACTTACAAATTATGAAAAAAACAATGGGCTTGAGGCAAAGATAATAGCGAAGCTTGAATATTTCAACCCGCTCGGAAGTGTAAAGGACAGAGTTGCTGCGGCAATGATAGAGCAGGGGATAAAGGACGGAAAGATAGATAATGAAACCATTATAATAGAGCCGACAAGCGGAAATACAGGTATAGGGCTTGCATTTGTGGCAGCTGCAAAGGGGCTTAAGCTTATCCTTATAATGCCGGATACAATGAGCGTGGAGAGAAGAAAGATAGTTACTGCACTTGGAGCACAGATCATACTTACTCCGGGACGTGAGGGAATGCGTGGTGCGATAGCAGAGGCGGAGAGGCTTAAGAAAGAATATGGCAATGCATTCATACCGCAGCAGTTTGAGAATGAGGCAAATCCTGATATACACAAAAGAACAACGGCACAGGAAATATGGGATGACACGGACGGAAATGTTGATATCTTCATATCATCAGTAGGAACAGGCGGAACGATAACAGGAACCGGGCTTGGCCTTAAGGAAAAGAATCCTGATGTAAAGATCATAGCGGTTGAGCCGGCAGGCTCACCTGTACTTTCTGGAGGAAAACCCGGACCACATAAGATACAGGGTATCGGCGCAGGCTTTATTCCAAAGGTTATGCGGATGGACATCGTGGATGAGGTCATTGCGGTTGAGAACGATGCGGCATTTGATATGGCACGTCAGGCAGCAAAAAGTGATGGACTGCTTGTGGGAATTTCATCAGGGGCTGCGCTTTATGCGGCTGTCGAACTTGCTAAAAGGCCAGAAAACAAAGGAAAGAACATAGTTGTCCTTCTTCCGGATACGGGGGAGAGATACCTTTCAACACCACTGTTTACAGTAAAATAGATTAGAGATTACACTGGGAATAAAGACATGAAAAAAAGACTGATAATTGCGGCAGTTCTGTCATCAATGATGGTATTTACGGCATGTTCCGGAAAATCGGATGACGGTACTATTACGATAACAAATGTTTCGTATGATCCGACAAGAGAATTTTATGAAAAATATAATAAGATTTTTGAGTCATATTATGAAGAAAAATATGGCACAAAGGTGGATGTCATTCAGTCACACGGAGGATCAGGAAGTCAGGCACGTTCAGTTGTGGAGGGCTGTAATGCTGATGTGGTCACACTTGCATTAGAGCACGATGTGGATCTTATACAAAGGACAGGACTTATAGATGAGGGCTGGATAGATGAGTTTCCACAGGACTCATCGCCTTACACTTCAACAATAGTATTTCTTGTAAGAAAGGGAAATCCCAAAGACATAAATGACTGGGATGACCTCATAAAGGATGGTGTGGATGTTATAACACCAGATCCCAAAAGCAGCGGCGGTGCATGCTGGAATTTCCTTGCAGCACTAAGCTATGCAAAAGAAAATTATGATGATGAAAAATCACAGAAAAGCCTTATGAAAAAGTTATATGAAAATGTTTCGGTTATGGATTCGGGAGCGCGCGGTTCCACCACAACGTTTGTTGAAAACGGTCAGGGTGATGTGCTCATTGCGTGGGAAAATGAAGCACTTGCAACGCTTGATTCATATCCAGGCAAATATGAAGTTATAGATCCGTCGGTCAGCATACTTGCACAGCCGAGTGTTGCGATCGTGGATGATAATGCAAAGAGCAACAAAACAGAAGAAGTAAGCAAAGAATATCTGGATCATTTATATAGTGATGATGCGCAAAGACTCATAGGAGAGAGCGGGTACAGACCGGCAAACGAAACGATATTAAATGAGTTTTCTGATAAGTTTGATTTAAATATCAGGCTTTGGAGCATAAATGATTATGGTGGATGGGATGAAGCTTACAAAACATATTTTGATGATGGAGCAATGTTCGATGAAATCTACAGCAACTGATAAATCAATTAAATCAAAGAACATAAAGACAAGAGTTATCCCCGGATATCATCTGACATTCGGAATAGTAGTCGCAATGTTGTCGGTGATCGTCCTTATTCCGCTGGCATCAGTGCTTGTTTATTCCTTAAAGATTTCACCGGCTGAGTTTGTCGGACTTATTTTAAAGGAAAATGTAAGAAATGCATTTATAACAAGTATAGTAAGTTCGTTTATCGCAGCAGTGATAAATACAATTTTTGGACTTATTGCTGCATGGACACTTGTAAAATATGATTTTCCGGGAAAATGGCTGCTTGACGGACTTATTGAGCTTCCGTTTGCACTTCCCACAGCAGTGGCGGGAATAACGCTTTCAAAGCTTTATTCGGATACAGGATTTTTCGGAAAAGGTTTATCAAAGCTTGGGATAAACATAGCATATACACAGGCAGGAATTGTTATGGCGCTTGTATTTGTTGGACTTCCATTTGTTATAAGAGCAGTACAGCCTATACTTGAAAAGATGGACGGACAGTACGAGGAAGCCGCATTCATGCTTGGGGCAAGCCCACGGAAAACATTTTTTAAGGTTATACTTCCGGAACTTAAGCCGGCACTGCTTACAGGCTTCGGACTTGCATTTGCAAGGGGGATCGGAGAGTACGGAAGCGTTATCTACATATCAGGAAACAGCGCAAAGAACAGGACACAGGTCGTATCCTATGTCATAATGCAGAAGTTAAGCTACATCGACTATGAGAGTGCGACAGCGATAGCGCTTGTGATGCTTATAATATCATTTTTATTACTCTTATTTGTAAATATAGTACAGGTAAGACAGTCACAGAGAACAAACTTATTATAGAAAGGAGCCGGAAAGATGAGTGAACAGCAGAAACTCGAAAAAAGTAAAAAGCGTACTAAAATATGCATGATCACCATAACGGTTCTTTTCATTTTTATTATGCTTGTCGTACCGCTTGTGTCAGTCATGGCAAGTGCATTAAAAGAAGGATTCGGATTTTATCTTAAAGCGGTATCGACAGAATATGTAGTGTCTGCGCTTAAGGTAACACTTATAGCAACAATATTTGCCGTAGTCATAAACACATTCTTTGGAATATGTGCGGCATGGCTTCTGACAAGATTTTCCTTCAAGGGAAAACAGATACTGGCTACACTTATAGATATACCATTTTCTATTTCACCGGTTATCGTTGGACTTGCATATCTTATGACCTTCGGAAGGCTTGGATGGTTTTACCCGGTGATCAGGGCATTCAATGAATTTTTCGGAACAAACATAAGGATAACTTTTGCAATTCCGGGTGTTGTGCTTGCAACTATTTTTGTGACTTTTCCATTTGTGTCGAGGGAAATAATCCCGGTTTTAAATGCACAGGGAAAAGACGAGGAGGAAGCAGCAGCCTTAATGGGAGCATCAGGACTTACCATTTTCAGAAAGATAACACTTCCTCATATGAAGTGGGGACTTATATACGGAATCATACTTTGCACGGCGAGGGCACTCGGAGAATTCGGTGCGGTAAATGCCTTATCAAAGACAAGGGGAGAGACATTTACACTTCCGCTTGAGATAGATGCGCTGTATATGTCCGGGACAGAAAGTTCGATAACATCGGCATTTGCAGTATCATCAATACTTGTTATAATAGCACTTATAATTCTCTTTGCCAGAAACATCATAGAGCACAGGTTTAAAACAGATCATTAGGATGCAGGAGGATAGAACATGTACGTTGAGATGAAAAATATATACAAAAAATATGGAAACTTCCTTGCATCGGATAATGTAAGCTTTGGTGTTGAAAAAGGAAAACTAGTCGCATTGCTTGGCCCGTCAGGCAGCGGCAAGACAACACTTCTTCGAATGATCGCAGGACTTGAGACTCCGAATTCCGGAGATATATACATAGACGGAAAAAGGGTAAATGACATACCTGCAGCAAAAAGAGGGATAGGGTTTGTATTCCAGAATTATGCATTGTTCAGGTATATGACAGTTTACGATAATGTCGCTTTTGGGCTTGAGCTTCAAAAGGTCCCGAAAAAAGAAATAAAAGAAAGAGTTATGAAACTTCTTGAGATGACAGGACTTTCCGGTATGGAAAAAAGATATCCAAACCAGCTGTCGGGAGGTCAGAGGCAGAGGGTTGCATTTGCCAGAGCACTCGCACCTAACCCACAGGTACTTTTACTGGATGAGCCTTTTGCGGCAATCGATGCGAAAGTCCGTGGAGAACTAAGGACCTGGCTTAAGGAACTTGTGGAAAAACTTGGGATCACAAGCATTTTTGTAACACATGACCAGGATGAGGCGGTTGAGGTCGCAGACGAGATAATAATTACTAATCATGGTACAATAGAGCAGATGGGAACACCGCTTGAGATATATAAATCACCGGATACACCATTTGTGGCACAGTTTATCGGACATTCAACGGTCGTTGAGGATTATGACAGACTGAAAGGCTTCGATATGATCGAAAATGCAAAACGTGCTGTGATAAGACCAGAGTTTATAAAGATCTCAAAGAGCGGCAACTTAAACAGGTATATGTCGGCCGCAGAGGAAGGAATCGTTACAGATGTTGTGTTCAGGGGAAACAGGGTAGATGTGACTGTAAATATAAACGGAATTGAGGTTACCGGTGAAAGATCATTGGAAAAAGATCTGGTAAGTGTAGGCGAGCGGGTGCATGTCCTGATCTATAGATTGTACATATTTGATGATCACAAGACATATCTCATGGAAAACAGTGAGATGCAGGAGCAGGATGTATTCTATATTTAGTATAGCGTATTATGTTTGAGGTTTTGCGTATGTGTGGTATGATGCCATGAATAATGCAGATATAAAGGAGATAAATATGAAAATTGAGAGCAGAAAGATTTTGCACACGGACATTCTCATAATAGGCGGCGGAACAGCTGGATGCTATGCAGCGCTTACTATTCGTGAAAAATCAGATTATTCAGTTATAATTGCCGAGAAAGCAAATATCAAAAGAAGCGGCTGTCTTGCAGCCGGTGTAAATGCAATAAATGCATATATAGTAAAGGGCAGAAAGCCGGAAGATTATGTTGACTATGCTAAAAAGGATGCTGACGGGATCGTAAGGGAAGACCTTCTTATGACCATGTCAGAGGGATTAAACCGTGTTACAGCAAAGATGGAGAGCCTTGGACTTGTAATCCTGAAGGATGAAAATGGCGAGTATGTTGCAAGAGGAAACAGAAACATCAAGATAAATGGTGAGAATATGAAACCTCTTCTGGCTGCGGCTGTTGAAAAACTCAAAGATGTTACTGTGATAAACAGGATAAATATCACAGACTACATAGTAGAAGATAACACGATAAATGGAGCTTACGGCTTTTCTATAGATGATGGAACAGCCTATGAGATAAGAGCGAAAAAAGTACTCTGTGCGACAGGCGGTGCGGCCGGTCTGTACAGACCGAACAATCCGGGATTTTCAAGGCATAAAATGTGGTATCCGCCATTTAACACGGGTGCAGGATATGCAATGGGGATCAAAAGCGGCGCTGAGATGACAACGTTCGAGATGCGTTTTATAGCATTAAGATGTAAGGACACGATAGCACCTACAGGCACGATAGCACAGGGTGTCGGTGCAAAACAGATAAACTCAAAGGGCGAGGTCTACGAGACAAAATATGGTCTTACAACATCCGAGAGGGTTTATGGAACTGTAATGGAAAACTTACAGGGACGCGGACCATGTTATTTAAGAACCGAAGGCATATCGCCACAGCAGGATGAATCGCTTAGAAAAGCATACCTTAATATGGCACCGGGCCAGACACTTAAATGGGTTGAGGCAGGCAAAGATCCAAGCAGACAGAATGTTGAGATCGAGGGAACTGAACCATACATTGTCGGAGGACATACGGCAAGCGGTTACTGGGTGGACACAAACAGGCAGACAACAATAAATGGTCTTTACGCAGCAGGAGATGTTGCGGGAGGATGTCCGCAGAAATATGTAACAGGAGCCATGGTAGAGGGTGAAATCGCAGCACTCGACATGATAAAAAAACTCGATGAAGAAGGCGGAAATAAAAACATTAAAGCCACAGATGAAAATGACCGGAAAGCCTTTGATGAGAAAGTAAACGAATACAATAGTTTTCTTGCCGGTAAGACGCAGCAGTTTACAACGGAAGCTATCGAGGAAGCAATGCAGAAGGTCATGGATAATTATGCCGGCGGGATATCGACACATTATCAGTTTAATGAAAAGCAGCTTGAACTTGCGGATGAAAAGATAAGACAGCTTATAAGGCTTGTCGATGGACTTCATGCTGATGATATGCATGATCTGATGTTTGTATATGAGTTAAAAGAAAGACTTACGGTATGCCTTTCGGTTATAGCACATCTGGGAGCCAGAAAAGAAACAAGATGGCACAGCTTTGCTGAGAATCTGGATCATCCTGATAAAAGTGATGAATGGATGAAATATGTAAATTCTAAATACATAGACGGAAAACTTCAGATAATATATAGAGATCTTGTCGGAAGGGAGGCACATTATGAGCATAATGATCGATAAACAAAAGTGTAAGGGCTGCGGACTTTGCACAGATGTATGTCCGGGAAGCCTTATTTATCAGGATGATGATAAAAAGGCATACATAAAATATCCAAAGGACTGCTGGGGATGTGCATCCTGTATAAAGGAATGCCATTTCGGGGCAATAGCACTTTATCTTGGAGCAGATATAGGTGGAATGGGAAGCCTTATGACAGTAAGATCGACACCGGACACGCTCACTTGGAACATAGAAAAGCGTGATGGAACAAGTGAACAGATTCTAATAAATAAAAAGGAATCGAATAAATATTAGATTAAGTTGTTAATACAAAAATAAAAAAGGATGGTAGAAAACATGAGTGAATTATCACATCTTGATGAACTTGAAGCAGAGGCAATATACATAATACGTGAAGTAGCTGCTGAATGTGAAAAACCTGTTATGCTTTATTCAATTGGAAAGGACAGCTCGGTAATGCTTCATCTTGCTATGAAGGCGTTTTATCCGGAGAAGCCGCCATTTCCATTTTTACATGTAAATACAACATGGAAATTCCATGAGATGATCGAATTCCGTGACCGTATAGCAAAAGAAAAAGGAATTGAGATGATCGAATATATAAATGAGGAAGGTGTAAAGCAGGGGATCAACCCGTTCGATCACGGTTCAGCATATACCGACATCATGAAGACACAGGCATTAAAGCAGGCTCTCGATAAATATGGCTTTACAGCTGCATTTGGCGGCGGACGAAGAGACGAGGAAAAATCAAGGGCAAAAGAGAGAATCTTCTCCTTCAGAAATGAGAACCACGCATGGGATCCAAAGAACCAGCGCCCAGAGATGTGGAAACTCTATAATTCAAGGATCCAGAAAGGCCAGGAGGTCCGTGTATTCCCACTTTCTAACTGGACTGAGAAGGATATATGGCAGTACATAAAGAGAGAAAACATAGAGATACCTTCACTTTATTTTGCAAAGGAAAGACCTGTTGTATACAGAGATGGAAATATCATCATGGTTGATGATGACAGGATGAAGCTTCGTCCGGGAGAAGAGGTACAGATGAAGAGTGTCCGTTTCCGTACACTCGGATGTTATCCACTTACAGGTGGATGTGAGTCTACAGCTACAACACTTGACGAAATCATAGATGAGACATTAAGCGCTGTATCATCAGAGAGAACAACACGTGTTATCGATAATGAGGCAGCAGGAAGCATGGAAAGAAGAAAGAGAGAGGGATATTTTTAAAATGAGCGGATTATTAAAATTTATAACATGCGGAAGCGTGGATGATGGAAAATCAACTCTGATCGGACATATCTTATATGATTCAAAATTATTATATGCGGATCAGGAAAAGGCACTTGAGCTTGACAGTAAAGTAGGAAGCCGTGGCGGAGCTATAGATTACTCACTTCTTCTTGACGGACTTATGGCAGAAAGAGAACAGGGGATAACAATAGACGTTGCGTACCGTTATTTTACAACAGATAAGAGAAGCTTTATCGTAGCTGACACTCCGGGACATGAGGAGTATACAAGAAACATGGCTGTAGGTGCATCATTTGCGGATCTTGCCGTAATACTTATCGATGCAAAGCAGGGCGTTTTAGTACAGACAAGACGACACGCAAGAATCTGTGCACTTATGGGAATAAGATATTTTGTATTCGCAGTAAACAAGATGGATCTTGTCGGATATGACGAGAAGCGTTTTGATGAGATCACAAAACAGATCATTGAGCTTACAAAAGAACTTGGACTTGCGAATGTAAGGATCATTCCGGTTTCTGCAACAGAGGGTGACAACGTTACAACAAAATCAGAAAATATACCATGGTACAAAGGACCGGCACTCCTTCCTTATCTTGAGGATATAGATATCACAGAGGATGATTCGGAAGCAGGATTTTATATGCCTGTACAGAGAGTATGCCGTCCTGACCATACATTCAGAGGATTCCAGGGACAGATTGAAGCCGGAACGATAAAGGTTGGAGATGAGATCGTAACACTTCCAAGCAATGAGACAGCACACGTAAAGAGCATCCATGTAGGTGACAAGGAAAGTGATTCTGCAAAGAAAGGACAGCCGGTTACGATCCAGCTTGACCGCGAGGTTGACGTATCAAGAGGATGCGTACTTACTGTAGATTCAGGTGCACAGACAGCATCATCTATCACAGCAACACTTCTTTGGATGGATGACGAGGAGCTATACAAAGGAAAGAACTTCTTCTTCAAACTCGGAACAAAGACAATTCCGGGAATTGTGACAAGCATTGAACACACTATCGATGTAAACACTGGAGAAGAAAAACCTGCTGAGACATTAAGCAAAAATGAGATTGCAGTCTGCAGGATTTCTTTTGCCGATAAAATTGTTGTCGATAAATTTAAAAATCATAAGACATTGGGAGAATTCATCCTCATAGACCGGGTTACAGACATGACATCAGCATGTGGCGTTGTCGAGGAAGTACACACGGAGGAAAGCGGTCTTTACGAGGGAAGGGTCGACAGAAACGTAAGAGCAGCCATAAAGGGACAAAAAGCTATCACAGCAGTATTTGTTGATGGTGTAGATGGTGTAAACCGTGGATTTGTCGAGGATGTAGAAAAAGCATTGAATATCGATGGAAGACACACATATCTGTATGCGCCAAAGGACGGCGAAGATTTCGTAAATGTTGTAAAACATTTAAGCCATGCAGGAATAGTTGTACTTCTCCTCATAAACAAAAAGCAGGAAAAAGTACTTGAGGCTGAGAACATCGAGTTCACAAAAGACTGGAACAAAGATGGAAAAGACGTTGAAAAAGCTGCTGAATTTATCAAAAAACAGTCAGTGTACGACGGAGTTATCGTAAATACAAGCGAGTACATTTAAAATATAAGCAGATGGATAAGCATTCTGGCATATGAAAGCCGGGATGCTTATTTTTAATGTATAAAATCTTAAAATATAAATGTATTATTTTTAAACACATGATGATAATATAAGAATACTAATGCAGACTTTATACATATAGAGTGTCGATGGTGTCGGCGGGAATCCGGGCTGGGGGCTGTGCGCCCTACGGCAGTGGAACTCATTGGAATTGCTAATTTGTCGGTGTCTGCTTCCGGCTCCTTCGATTATTTATGTTCATTCTACAGCTGTACACTCACACCGCGGCGTCCGTCTATGACACACACTCGATTTCTGACGTGTCGTGTGGGAGTTAATGCCGGTTTACAGCTATAGGTTGCACGGGCGCGCACACGTTCAAGCTCGTAAACTAAATGTACTTCACAACGTAAATAGCGCGTTTGGAGCACCCGTGCATAATAAACTCAGCTGGAAACGGCATTTACTCCCACTAGACTAAGGAGTATGAGAGCGTGTGTCATAGACGGACGCCGCGGTGCGAGTGTGCATCTGGAGAATGTACACAAACTTCGAGCCGGAAACAGACACCTGACAAATTTACGCAATTTCAATGAAATGTTCCGCTGCCGTAGGGCGCACAGCCCCCAGCCCGGATTCCCGCCGGCACCGCACCGGATAGTATGTAAAAAGTTAAAGGATAAAAATGAGAAGGAGTATTTTATATGACAACAGAAACATTTAACATCAAAGTCGCAGGCTCAATGCCATACGCAAGACTAAATACTTTTATATGGGATGAATCAGAGGAGATGCCAAAAGTAAAACGTCCTCTTATATTTATGTGCCCGGGTGGTGGATATGAGATGACTTCGGACAGGGAGGCCGATCCGATAGCACTGCAGTTTGTGGCGATGGGATATAACGTTGCAATACTGCGTTATTCGGTTGCACCGGCAGAATATCCGGTTGCGCTCAATGAGGCATTTTATGCCTTGAAACTTATATATAAAAAAAGTGAAGAATGGAGTGTCGATATAAATAAAATCTATGTGCAGGGCTGCTCTGCCGGGGGACATCTTGCTGCAAGCATAGGTATGTTCTGGCATGAGGATAAGGAACTCATAAAACCGGCAGGAATGATCTTGTGTTATCCGGTGATCACATCAGGAGAGTTTGCACACAGAGGGTCATTTGAGGCATTGCTTAAAAGCTGCTATACACCGGAAATGTTAAAGAGAAATTCGCTGGAGCTTCAGGTGACAGAAAACACACCAAAAGCGTTCATATGGCATACATACACAGATGACTGTGTTCCGGTAGAAAATTCATTGCTTCTTATCCAGTCAATGAAAAAATATGACATTCCTGTGGAATTCCATATGTATCCACAGGGCGGACATGGCCTTTCGACATGTGATGAGCTGTCAATGTGTCCAAATGGATATGGAGTACAAAAAGAGTGCAGCAGCTGGCTTGGTCTGGTAAAAACATGGCTTAGATCAGAGGATTGATTATGGATATGACAGGAAAATTAAAAGATGCTAAGGCGGATAATATTATCTGGTATAAAAACGCAGCCGGATGCTGGGAGGAGACACTTCCCATAGGAAATGGCAGCCTTGGTGCGATGATATGGGGAACACCGGAAACCGAAAAGTTTGGACTGAATCTCGACACACTCTGGTCAGGAACGAAGCGTGATACAAATAATTATGATGCAATAAATTATCTTGAGCCGGTAAGAAAAGAAATATTTGGTGGGCATTACAAAAAGGCAGCCGGTATGATAGAAAATAATATGCTCGGTGAGTTCGGCGAAAATTATCTTCCGATGGGGAATCTCTATATTAATGTTATGAAGGAAGCATATATTGCGGAAAATGATAAAAATGATACCTATGTCAGAAGCTTAAATATAAATGACAGCGTTGCACATATAAGTTACAGAATGGGAAACGCACATTACGAAAGAGAATATTTTGCAAGCTATCCGGATAAGCTTATAGCTGCATCGTACAGGGTAAGATCTTGCGGAGAAAAACAGGACAAGACATATACAATGAATCTTGAATTCTGTTTTGAGAGTGAATTAAAAACTGATGTGACGGCAGATGATGATTCTATAAATATAGAAGGACAGTGTCCGGTCCATGTGGAACCATCTTATATAGAATGTGAAGATCCTATAATCCAGGGGGATGGCGGCATTTGTTTTACGACAAAGATAAAAATTATTTCGACAGATGGAATAATAAGCTCATCTGATGAGAGAATGTGTGTAAAAGAAGCCACATACTGTCAGTTTATTATCAAATCCGTAAGCGGCAGCAGGGACGATCCTTTAAAGGTGCCAAGACTAACAGATACGGAATATGACTACGACAGACTAAAAGAGCGACATATAAAAGATTATAAAGATCTGTTTGACAGAGTGGATTTTTGCCTTAAATCAACAGACCCGGATGTGGAAAAACTTCCTACAGATCAAAGACTGCGTGGATTAGCAGAAGGAAAAAGCGATAACGCTTTATATACACTTTTTTTCCAATACGGAAGATATCTTTTAATATCATCATCGAGGAAAGGCTCGGAGGCCGCAAATCTGCAGGGAATATGGAACTGGCAGATGAGGGCACCATGGAGCAGCAATTATACAACAAATATAAACATTGAGATGAACTACTGGCCGGCATGGGTGTGCAATCTTAAGGAATGCCTTGAACCATATTATAAGCTTCTTTTTGAACTTTCAGAAAACGGAAAGAAAACTGCTCAGGTTCATTTTGGATGCAGAGGCTTTTGTGTTGGACATAATACAGATTTCTGGAGGATGACAAATCCTGTGGGTGTAAGATATGGTGCAAAAGACCATAAGGCACAGCCGGGCAGCAGTCTCTATGCGTTTTTTGTTCTGTCAGGGCAGTGGATGTGCCAGGAATTGTGGAAAAACTATGTGTACAGCAAAGATGTGGAATTTTTACATGATTTTTCATATCCGATACTTAAGGAAGCTGTACTGTTTGCTATAGACTGGCTTGTAGAATATGAAGGCAGCTATGTCACATGTCCGTCAGCGTCACCTGAAAATTCTTTCAGGACGGATGAGGGAACATCTTCAATAAGTATGGGATGCACGATGGATATGGCTATAATCCGTGAACTTTTTCAGGACTTTGAAAATACATGCCGTGTGCTCACAGATAAAAAGAAGTTTGGCAGCAGTGAACTTGCACAGGCTGGTCAGATTTTAGCTGAAATGAGAAAAAAACAGGAAAAACTTTTACCATATAAAATTGCAGATGACGGACGTCTGATGGAATGGATATATGATTTTGAGGAAACAGAACCGGGGCACAGGCACATTTCTCATGCGTTCGGGCTTTTCCCGGGAAGAACCCTAAGAGATGATAAAAAGCTAAGGGATGCCTGTGAGAAATCAATAAAACACCGTCTTTCATGTGGAGGAGGACATACGGGCTGGAGCTGTGCATGGATCGCAAATCTCTTTGCAGTGCTCCATGATGGACAGATGGCGTATAAGTATGTCAATACACTGCTTACAAAATCAATATGTCCCAATTTGTGGACAAGTCATCCACCATTTCAGATCGATGCAAATTTTGCAGGAACAATGGCAATAGCACAGATGCTTGTATGTGAAGAAGGTGAAAGCATAATAGCGCTTCCAGCTATACCAAAGGAGTGGCAGAGCGGATATGTAAAGGGACTTAGGATAAGCGGAAACAGAATTGTTGACATAGAGTGGGATGGAAATAAAAAAGATATAAAAATCAAAGATTTAAATTAGAAATACTATAAAAAATAGAGGGGAAATACATAAAAATTCCGATATCAACCATAAAAATCTAAAAAAAATCTAATTTTATCTGAAATCTATCTGAAATTTTATAGGTATCTCCTTTTTGAGAGTAATGATAATATTTTGTTAAATCAAAAGGGAGGTATGGATATGGCAAAGCAAAAAAAGAAAGCCAGCAAAAGGGCAGCCGCTGAAGGAAAAAAATTATTTCTTTTGATACTGCCGTTTTTGATTCTTACATTTATGTTCTCCTATTTTCCGTTACACGGATGGATATACGCATTTTTTGATTACAGGGCACCGCTTAAGTTATCACAATGCGAATTCGTAGGACTTAAATGGTTCAAAACTTTATTTAGCAACAAAACACAGGTTGCCCAGTTGATCCAGGTAATGAAAAACACATTTGCAATGAGTTTACTTGGAATAGCAACATCATTTTTACCGGTACTGTTTGCAGTATTCTTAAATGAGATAAAGTGCAAATGGTTCAAAAATGTTGTGCAGACACTGACAACACTTCCAAACTTCATAAGCTGGACACTTGTATATGCAGTTGCATTCAGCCTGTTCTCAACAACGGGTATGATGAACTCAGTACTGGAACATATAGGACTTATAACAGAGCCTATCAAGTTTCTGGACAGCGGAGATCATGTATGGCTGTCAATGATACTCTGGTCTACATGGAAAGGTCTTGGATGGGGATCTATCATGTATCTGGCAGCGATAGCCGGTATAGATCAGGAAATGTTTGAGGCAGCAAAGGTTGATGGAGCAGGAAGATGGGCGATCATCAAAAACATTACGATACCATCAATATTACCTACATATTTTGTAATGCTTATGTTATCGATCGCCAATTTCCTTAACAACGGAATGGATCAGTACTATGTATTTATGAACTCATTCAACAAATCATCGATCCAGGTACTTGATCTATACGTTTATAACATAGGTATGACAGGAAAGAGCTTATCTCTCGGAACTGCAATCGGTATTTTAAAGAGCCTTGTCAGCGTAGTGTTACTGTTTATTGTAAATACAGCATCAAAGAAAACACGTGGCGAGACAATAGTATAGGAAGGAGAATATTATGGACAAACCAATCAAGATAAAAGTAAGTAAAGCAGACCATGTATTTAACTTCTTTAACTATTTGTTTTTTGCACTTATAACTTTGATATGTGCCTATCCGTTTTACTATCTGATCATCAATTCGATCAGTGCGAATGATTTAAGTGCGAATGGTCTTATAAACTTTTTACCAAGAAAAATACATTTCCAGAACTACATTGATGTTTTGAAAATGAGTGGAATCGGTACAGCTGCACTTGTATCTGTCGCAAGAACAGTGATCGGTACAGCCTGTACAGTGCTTGCATCAGCATACCTTGGATTTATGTTCACACAGGAAAAGATGTGGCACAGAAAATTATGGTACCGTCTTTTTGTCGTAACAATGTACTTTAACGCAGGACTTATCCCGATGTTTATGACAATGAAGACATTACACCTTACAAATTCATTTTGGGTATACATTATTCCGGCAATCGTCCAGCCATTTAATATCATAATGGTAAAGACATATGTCGAATCAATACCGAGATCACTTCAGGAAGCTGCTGAGATTGACGGTGCGGGTGTACTTACAGTATTTTTCAAAGTAATCCTTCCTACAAGTAAACCAATACTTGCAACAATAGCTATCTGGGCTGCAGTAGGACAGTGGAACTCATTTCAGGATACTTTGATATACATAACAGACCAGAAATTATACTCATTACAGTATTTATTGTATACATACATAAATCAGGCAAGCTCACTTGCTTCACTTGTTAAATCAACAGGAAATGCAGCTGCGGTAGCAAACATTGCCACGCAGCAGACACCGACATCTATCCGTATGACAATTTCTGTAATAGTTGTGTTACCAATATTGTTTATTTACCCTATGTTCCAGAAATACTTTGTAAAAGGTATCATGATAGGTTCAGTAAAGGGTTGATATTAATAAAACAGGAGGTTTTTATGAAAGCTAAAACTTTTAAAAAAGTCACAAGTCTTGCACTTGTAGGCGCAATGACAGCATCGCTTTTTGCGGGCTGTGGAAGTGACAGCAGTAAATCAAGTACTGCAAAAAATTCTAAACACGGAGGACCATACGAAGATTTTATAACAGTTGATGTGTATGATTCACAGGCAAACTTCCAGGGCATCCAGTCTGGATGGTTTGCAAAAGTTGTAAAAGACAAATTTAATATGGAACTCAATATTATTGCACCAAACGTTGCCGGTGGTGGAGATACACTTTACCAGACACGTTCAGCAAACGGAAATCTCGGAGATCTTATAATTATCAATGCTGACCAGAGTAAGTTAAAAGATATGGTTTCAGCAGATCTTCTTTACGATATGACAGATCTTATAAAAGATTGCGACAACCTTTCACAGTACAGCGATGCGATCACAGCATGTAGTGATCTTGCCGGAAAAGATGGCACATGGGCAGTCCCAAGTGAGATTACACAGGGCGATCCTACAGAACCTTCAGAAGCATCAGATCCTACAAATGCTCCATCGATCAGATGGGATGTTTACAAAGAGATCGGATATCCACAGATGTCTACACTTGAGGATCTTCTCGATGTAGGTGAGCAGATGCAGAAAGCTGATCCTACCAGTGATTCAGGAAAGCAGACATATATGTTCTCATGGTTTAAAGACTGGGATGGTGCTACAATGCAGAACGCAACAGGTATTGCAGCATTATATGGTTACCGTGCAGTTTCAGGATTTGCATTCGGAAAGAGCGATGGATCAGATGTTCAGAGTGCTATCGACAGCGATTCAGTTTATGTACGTGCACTTAAATTCATGTACGAGGCAAACAAGAGAGGTCTTGTAGATCCGGAATCTACAACACAGAACTTTGATACTCTTGCAAGCAAATACACAGATGGACAGGTACTTTACTCACTCTGGCCATGGCTTGGTTCAGGATACTACAACACAGCAGATAACATTGCAGCCGGAAAAGGTTTCCAGTCAGCTGTTATAGATGATATGCAGTGTCTTGGATACGGCGGAAGCCCACTTGGTAAAATGACAAACGCTATCATGATCGGAAGCAAAGCACAGGATCCACAGAGACTTGCAGATTTCATCGACTGGTTATACAGCCCGGAGGGAATCGAGATGAGTGCTACACAGACAGGGGGAGCATGTGGTCCAGAAGGTCTTACATGGGAAATGGGAGACGATGGACAGCCTAAACTTACAGATTTTGGTGTTAAAGCGTTCGTTGACATTGACGATACATTACAGGTTTCTGATGACTGGGGCGGCGGAACATGGAAAGATGGTATTTCAGCCCTCAACTACAAAGCAGTCGGCATGACAGCAAAGAATCAGGAAAACGGCATGTGCTACAACTATCAGACATGGGATGATTATCTTGAGAGAACAGCTTCTCCACTTTCAGAAGACTGGGCAGCACATTTTGGAGTAGATAAGACAACTACAGCTATCGACTACTTGGATAGTGTAGGAAAGATCATCACAGAGCCTGGAACAAACTATGCAGTACCTGAGTACTCAACTGATATTGCCACGATCAAAGAGCAGTGTGCACAGGTTATTCTTGAGAAATCATGGCAGATGGCATTCGCTTCAAGCGATGAGGAATTTGACAGCCTTCTCAAAGATATGCAGGATACATGTAAAGGTCTCGGATACGATCAGGTATATGAGATCGATAAAGAAAACTGTCAGGTACAGTTTGACGCATTCAATGATTCAATTGCATCAGCTTCAAGCGAGACAAAATAAAATAAGCATAATACAACAATACAAAAAGCAGCGGTCATCTGACCGCTGCTTTTGATAAAAATAATAAAAATTATAAGTTTTTTCTGAATTCGGCAGGGCTTACATTTTTTATCTTTTTAAATTTCTGGTGGAAATAGTCCACGTTTTTGTATCCTACCTGGGCTGAAATCTCATAAACCTTAAGGTTTGTATCTTTTAAAAGCTTTGCGGCTTCTGTTATACGGACGGAATCGAGATAGCTGTTAAAGGATGTGCCGGTCTTCTGTGAAAACAGCTTTCCGAGGTATGAACTGTTGTACCCAAAGAGTGGGGCAAGTGTTTCAAGCTTAAGAGGCTTTGAAAAATTATGGTTAATATAAAAAATTATATCGTCAAAAATACTGTCGCTTGAATTGTTTCCTATAGTGCGTATTATCATTTCAAACTGTTCCGAAAAGTATGCAAGTATTTCGTACAGATAATATTTTCCTTCAATGAGCTCTATTATCGAAGAGTTATGTGCAAAAGGAATATCGGAATTTGGAAAAAGATGAAGAGTCATCTGTTTTATCTGCATGAAAATATCTGTAAGAAAATGTTTTATAGTCATAATTTTTTCGTCACATAAGAAAAGCTCATCACTGAGTCTGGAAAGCTCATGTGATATCATGCGTCTGTTAAATGTCTGGATATAGTTCATGATTCGTTCGCTGTAGGCGTTTGCACAGTCCTGATCAAGAGACAGACCACAAACATCATGATCAGGGAGCATTTCTGCGGACAGCACATGCTGGTTTTCACTGCAGAAAAATCTACGGTTCATCAGTTTAAGGCAGATCTCGTATGAATGATGGATCTGTGAAAGGTTTGAAACGGATGGTCCATATGTAAGAAAAATGGTATCAAGCGGAGAGTTTTTCTCAGTTCCGTTATTATAATATTTAAGGCACGATTTAAAACGATCAAGGGCAAAGTTTCCCTTTAAAAGTATGACATTTGAGTTATCAATGGTTATGTGTTCAAATGAGTTATTTCCGTTGTTCGTCACACGCAGCATGTCTGCAAAATTATATGACTGGTAGTATGGAGTGTAGCCTTCATACATTACGACCTGATATATCGGTGCAGTAAGTCCAAATTCCATGTAATTTATTGAGTCGTTGAATTCCCTGCCAAGTATTAGATCGCAAAAAACAGCAGATTTTGCTTTTTTTAAGTACTGGCTCATAGAGTGTGCCTGTGTACGTTTTTTACTTATTTTTTCTTTTACGGCAAGAACAGAATTTATGAGTTCATTTTCGTCTATGGGTTTGGTTAAATAAAATGAAGCACCATAATGAAGGGCTGTCTGAGCATAAGAAAAATCTGTATATCCGCTTAGTATGATGAAATCACCTTCAAAACCATCTTCCCTTACCTTTGCGATAAGATCTGTACCATAAAGCTTTGGCATGCGGATATCGAGAAGCACAAGACCGGGATCGTAAAGCTTTATCATGCTTAGGGCTTCCTCCCCATTTGCAGCTTCGCCGCAGATACAAAAGCCAAGATTGTTCCAGTCGATGAGATGCTTTATTCCTTCCCGTACTATTTTTTCATCATCAACAATAAGTACATTTATTAACGGATTTTCCATGATGTTCCCCCTGTTTTATTCATCGTATTCAAGTTCCTGTTCGAGGTATTTATCGCGCATGAGATATAAGTCAAACAGGTCGTTTTTGTCTATGATCTTTGATAAAGGAAGTGTAAGAGTAATTGTTGTACCGGCGCTGTTTTTACTATCCACTTCAAGACCATAGTCCTCACCATACATGAGTGTAAGTCTCATGTTTATATTGCGCAGTCCGATGGATGAGGCTGTACTTAAGTTTTTCTGATAGATCCGGTCTTTTAATTTCTGCAATGTTTCTTCATCCATGCCTTCGCCGTTATCATGTATTGTAACATAAAGGTTTGGTTCTTCAAGTATAAAAGAGATTTCCACATGTCCATTCTGCGTTACACCCTCAAGACCATGAACGATTGAATTCTCAACGATCGGCTGCAACAGGAGAGGCAGAATATGAAACTGCTCAAGATTTAAATACGGTGGAACGTTTATTTTGTAGTTTACGCGGTCACCGAACCTCAGTCTCTGGATCTCAAGATATGATATAACGTGTTTGATTTCTTTCTCTATTGTTGTAGACTCGGTTCCTGTATTTTCGAGCACGTAATGCATTGTTTTTCCGAGAAGGTTTATCGAGTCGGATACATCACGGTTTCCATGTGCAACTGCCTGCATGCGGATCGTCTCAAGCGTATTGTACAGAAAATGCGGATTTATCTGGCTGGCAAGCATCTTAAATTCCATCTGCTGCTGGGAATTTAAAATCTTCTGTTCCTTTAATTTTGCCTGATAGTAAATGGTTTCCTTCTCATGTATGTAATTTACAGTAGTTTTCAGGTCATTAAATGTATCGGAAAGCTCATCGTCACCCCTAAAAGTGTCTATTATATTATAATCCCCAAGACTTGCCTGATGCATTGCAGTTTTAAGTGTCTGTATCCTCATGCTGAAATAATTTGAGAAAAATAAAATTATTCCAAGTGGGACAAGCGTTGCAAAAAGCAGGATCACACTGTAGAGTATCGTGATCTGGTTTATGTTGTCGTATGCATTTTTATCACTTACCAGTACATACATATGGTTGTCGGACTGATATGGAATGGATTGGTAAGGAATAAAGGTCTTGATCGAGGTCATACATTCTTTATTATTTATAGTGACAGGTCCTGTGTATGAATATGTCTGGTTTTTAAATTCACTGTAATGAGGCATATACTTCCAAAGCCATCCGGATTCAGAAGAGAAAAATACACGTCCCTGATCTATTGATGCCATTATTATATTATTGTTTACGAGAATTCTGTTTCTCAGGGAATTTGAATCGAGCCTTGTAACAAGGTATGTGCTGTATGGGCTGTCATTTGTCAGAAATTTTTCTATCAAAGTAAGTTCATACTGTGTATTTCCGAAACGATCCACATATGGTGCACTTGTCCATGTGGTGTATGTGTTGGCGGACATATGCAGATACCAGGGCTCTTTGGTAAATCCATCCGGAAGGCAGTATATATGCCCATTGGATGGAATGTCAGGATTGTCTGTATATACATTTATTGATTTTATCGCAGCCGAGGTTGAATAGTACGTCTCAAGCTGCGAATTGATAAGGTCGTAGGCTGCTTTTGTATCATCACTATATGAAGTATTAAAAAGATTCCTGAAACTCTGATTTTCTATTATGCTCTGGGTATTTGTACGCACAGAAGTAGTTATATCAAAAAGAGTTGATTTTACTCGTATCGCTTCTGTTTCAAGCTGTGTTTCATAGTGGCTAAGCATCTGTTTTCTTGCATTTATGATTGCAAAAAGGTCGACAACGCATATCGGGATAATGGATGAAAGCAAAAATATGAAAGTGATCTGTTTTTTTATTTTAGAGCCGGGAATGTGGCTTTTTATTTTCTCGATTATCATTGTGTATTATCCTTAATATATGTACTCTGAACTGTAATTTATAGAGAAAGTGTTGGGAGGAAGCTGCACTCCCCTCCCCCTGCCACCGCGCGGCTTCCATTTCAAAATTTCTCTATCATCATTATATCATGTGCTTACGCACATGATAGCCTGCGGCTGATACCTATGCGCATTCGCGCAGATATAATTCGCTTATGCTCATTATATCATGTGTCACAAAGAAAATAATATAGACCATTTTAGAGATAAAATACTGTAAAAATCAGATATGTTTTACATAAAAAATCCTAGATGAAAAGTCGCACATATCACTTAATTTACAGGTATTAAAGGTGGAATTATTGAGGTATAAAATAGGATATTTTCAATATATACTGTAGTAAAAATAAACAACTGCAAAATAAGGAGGAACTATGAAATTTAGTAATGGTTGCTGGCTTCAAAAAGAGGGGATCGGATGTTTCCCACCAGCTGAGGTATATTTTACAAAGATAGAGGACAAAAAGGTGACACTCTGTGCACCGACACATAAAATAAATCACAGGGGAGATACACTCGGTGGAGCAAATCTTACAATAGAGATCACGACTCCTATGCCGGAAGTTATAAGAGTAAAAACGTCACATTATCTCGGAGTTAAGGATGACTCACCTAAGTTTGAACTTAATATTGACGAAAACGCAAAAGTTGATGTAGAGGACAGTGATGAGAAGATCGTTGTAAAGAGCGGGGATGCAAAGCTTGTCATCACAAAAGAAAGCTGGTCTATGACTTACTACAATAAAGATCAGGTGATGTGTAAAAGCAGCGGACGTGATCTTGCATATATGAAGACTGACTGGAAGGGTGAAGCTTACGACTCAAGCTGTCACAAAAATTCTTACATGAGACAGGAACTTTCAATCGGTGTAGGAGAACTTTTATACGGAACAGGAGAACAGTTCGGACCATTCGTAAAGAACGGACAATCTATCGATATCTGGAATGAAGATGGCGGTACTTCAACAGACCAGTCATACAAAAATATTCCGTTTTATATTTCAAACAAAGGATATGGAATATTCGTAAACCATACAGATGAAGTCTCATTTGAACTTGCAACAGAGGCTGTCACAAAGGCAGAGTTTTCTGTAAAGGGAGAGAGCCTTGACTACTTTTTTATTAACGGACCTGCGATGAAAGATGTATTAAGACGATACACTGATCTGACTGGAAAACCGGCACTTCCGGCACCATGGACATTCGGATTATGGCTTTCTACATCATTTACAACAAACTATGATGAGGAAACAGTAATGAGTTTTATAGACGGAATGCTTGACAGAGGAATTCCTATGAAAGTTTTCCATTTTGACTGTTTCTGGATGAAAGATTTCCACTGGTCTGATTTCTGCTGGGATTCAAGAGTGTTCCCAGATCCTGCAGGAATGCTTTCACGCATCAAAGCAAAGGGACTTAAGATCTGTGTATGGATAAATCCATATATCGGTCAGGAATCATACATGTTTAAAGAGGGAATGGAAAATGGATATTTCCTCAAAGAACCAGACGGATCTGTATGGCAGTGGGATATGTGGCAGCCGGGAATGGCGATTGTTGATTTCACAAATCCGGATGCCTGCAAGTGGTATCAGGATAAGCTTGAAGCTCTTATAGACATGGGTGTTGACTGTTTTAAGACAGATTTCGGAGAGAGAATTCCTACTGACTGCGTATATTATAACGGCATGGATGCCCACAAGATGCACAACTACTATACATATTTATATAATAAGACAGTGTTTGATCTTTTGGAGAGAAAGAAAGGCAAGGGGCAGGCTGTTCTTTTCGCAAGATCTGCCACAGCAGGCGGGCAGAAATTCCCTGTACATTGGGGAGGAGACTGCTGGTCAGATTATGAATCAATGGAAGAAAGCTTAAGGGGCGGTCTTTCACTCCAGATGTCAGGATTTGGTTTCTGGAGCCATGATATCGGAGGATTTGAGAGCACATCCACACCGGACGTGTACAAAAGATGGTGTGCATTCGGTCTTTTATCATCACACAGCAGACTTCACGGAAGTACGTCATACAGAGTTCCGTGGGCATATGATGAGGAAGCTGTTGAGGTTGTAAGATTCTTTACAAGACTGAAGGCAAGACTTATGCCATACATTTATAAAACAGCAGTACAGGCACATACAGAGGGCGTTCCATCTATGAGAAGCATGGTACTTGAATTTACAGGTGACCGCATGTGCAACTATATAGACAGACAATACATGCTCGGTGACAGCCTCCTCGTTGCTCCTATTTTTAATGAGGATAGCATTGGTGAATATTATCTTCCATCCTCAGAAGGTGGAAAAACACAGACATGGACAAACTTCTTTACAGGAGAGGAGCAGGTAAGTGGTCAGTGGTACACAGGAAAATATGGTTATTGTGATATCCCTCTTATGGCAAGACCTAACTCAATAATTGCGGTGGGTGCATCGGATAATGGACCTGAGTATGATTATGCAGACAATGTTCTCCTTAGAATATTTGCTCTCGAGGATGGAAAAGAAGCATCGACAGAAGTATATGATATGAATGGCAGCCTTGAGTTTACTGCAAAAGCGCTAAAAGAAGGAAACAAGATCACAATAAAAACAGACGCAAAGAAACCATATAAAGTTGAACTTGTAAATGTCTCAATTTCTTCAGTCACAGGTGCAAAATTAGAAGATGGAAAAATACTTACAGATTGTGCCGGTACAATTGTTGCAGAGTTGTAGGGCTTTAAACTTATCGTTTACGAAAATATAAAGCAGCAGAAAAATATTTTAAGATGTACTCTCGGAATCTTCTAAATGAATCATTCTGAGAGTACATTAAGGGAATGGGAGGATAAAATGAAACTTGAAGAGATGAACAGCAAAATAGAAGAAATCTTAAAAGAGCTGACACTTGAGGAAAAAGTAAAAATGATCCATGGTGATGCACTTTTTTATTCGGGAGCAGTTGAAAGACTTTCCATACCTGCTGTGAATATGTCGGACGGACCGATGGGAGTAAGACAGGAATTTCCAAAGGCAAGCTGGGTTCCGGTAGGAAATTCGGATGATTTTGTCACATATTGTCCAAGCAACAGTGCGATCGCAGCCACATGGAACAAAGATCTGGCATACAGAGCCGGTGTTGTCATGGGACAGGAGGCGAGAGGCAGAGGAAAGGACATAATTTTAGGACCTGGGATCAATATAAAGAGAATTCCGGCAAACGGAAGGAATTTTGAATATATGAGTGAGGATCCTTATCTTATAAGCCAGCTTGTAGTGCCACTCATAAAAGGAATACAGGAGAGTGATGTGGCTGCGTGCGTCAAGCATTTTGCCCTCAATAATCAGGAAACGGAAAGACTCTGGGTGAATGTCGAGATCGATGAAAGAGCACTGCGTGAGATATATCTGCCGGGATTTGAGGCAGCTGTAAAAAAAGGCGGTGTAGAATCTTTGATGGGAGCATATAACCTTATCAGAGGACAGCACTGCTGTGAAAATAAGATGCTGCTTAAGGATATTTTACGTGACGAGTGGGGATATGATGGAACGATCATATCAGACTGGGATGCTGTCCACGATACAAAGGCGGCATCTGAAAGTCCGCTCGATATAGAAATGTCCGTTACATATGATTTCGATGATTATAAGCTTGCAAATCCACTCATCGAGGCTGTAAAAAAGGGCGAGGCGAAAGAATCTAATATAGATGAAAAAGTACGCCACATACTTCTTATGATGTTCAGGCTTAAAATGATAGGTGCCCTGGCAGAAGAAAGAAAGGCGGGCTGCTACAATACACCGGAGCACAGAAGTGAGGTAAGAGGTGTTGCAGAAGAGTCGTTCGTGCTTTTGAAAAACGATGATAACAGGCTTCCACTCTCGGACAAAGGTCTTAAGGAGCTTCTTGTGATAGGCGATAATGCGGAGAGACTTCATGCACTTGGCGGAGGAAGTGCCGAGATAAAAGCACTTTATGAGATATCACCGCTTATGGGTATAAAAAGCCAGCTTGGCGGTAACACAAAAGTGACTTACAAGAGAGGATATTATGTATCCCCTAAGCAAGAATCACAGGAAAGCTGGCAGGAAAAGAGCACGGACGAAAACCTTGATCAGTGTGCGGTTGTAAATGCCAGAAAACAGGTAAGCGATGAGGTAAGAAAAAAGCGTAACAAGTTAAGAGCGGAGGCTGTTGAAGCGGCAGCTCATTTTAAGGATGTGATACTTGTCGTAGGGCTTAACCACGACTATGATGTCGAGGGATTTGACAGGGATGACATTACGCTTCCATATGAGCAGGACAGTCTGATCGAGGAAGTACTAGAAGTAAATCCTGACGCAGTAATTGTCATGATGGCGGGAAATGCTGTTTCAATGGAAAAATGGAAAGATAAGGCGAAGACGATATTATGGCAGTGGTACTGCGGCATGGAAGGTGGAAACGTTCTTGCTGATATAATTTTTGGCAGGGTCAATCCATCAGGAAAACTTCCAGAATCAATGCCGTACAGGATGGAGGATTGTGGAGCAATCGCTCTTGGGGAATATCCGGGAAGACCTATTACGGATGAAGAGAAAACACGCATGAATGCCCACATAACAGAAGAATATAAGGATGGGATCTATGTGGGATACCGCTACTATGAAAAATATAATGTTCCTGTACAGTATTGTTTCGGACATGGACTAAGTTATACCACTTTTGAGTACAGTGATATTACTGCAGTTATAGATGAGTCTTCGGTTAAGAACGCAAAAGATAAGTATCAGGATGGCGGTGAAATCATTCTGGATGAAAGCATAAAATATAAAACGGCAGCAAAAGTTTCACTTAATGTCAAAAATACAGGAAAATATTTTGGAAAAGAAATCGTAGAGGTTTATGTGGGAAAAAATGACAGCAGGGTAGACAGGCCTGTTAAGGAACTAAAAGGTTTCGAAAAGGTATCACTTGAAGCAGGAGCCTGCAGTCATGTGACGATAGAGCTTCCTCTTATGGCATTTTCTTACTATAACGAAGCGAAAAAGAACTTTGTGGCCGAGACAGGTAAATACCGGATTTACGTAGGAAAATCACTTGAAGATATACAAAAAGTCTGCGAAGTAGAAATTTAAGCCTAAAAGCACCGGCGGAAAGAAGAAAAATCTTTCTGCTGGTGCTTTTGTCAGTTGAAAACACTATCTTGAAATGATATACTAAACACAAATATGCAAATCGTTAAAAAGCAAATAATACGTTAGTGCATTTTGGATTTAAAGCATATCAGGAAAATGGAGGATACAGGATAAATGGAAAGCTACAAGAGTGAATTTATAGATTTTATGGTGGAGAGTGACGTTTTGAAATTTGGTGAGTTTACACTAAAGAGCGGACGTAAATCTCCTTTTTTTATGAATGCAGGAGCATATGTGACAGGTTCACAGCTTAAAAGGCTCGGTGAGTATTATGCAAAGGCTATACACGCAAATTATGGTGATGATTTTGATGTGTTATTCGGACCGGCATACAAGGGAATACCGCTTGCTGTTGTGACTGCAATAGCATACCATGAGCTTTACGGAAAAGAAGTACGCTACTGCTCAGATAGAAAAGAGGCAAAGGATCACGGCGCAGACAAGGGTGGATTTTTAGGAAGCAGTTTAAAAGACGGCGACCGTGTTGTCATGATAGAGGATGTTACAACATCAGGAAAATCAATGGAAGAGACTGTTCCAAAGGTAAGAGGAGCTGCTGATGTAGAAATCGTTGGTCTTATGGTAAGCCTTAACCGCATGGAAGTAGGACAGGGCGGAAAGGTCAGCGCACTTGACGAGATCCATGAAAAATATGGATTTGAAGGCAAGGCTATCGTTACTATGGAAGAGGTAACTGAATATCTGTACAACAAAGAGCATAACGGAAAAGTTGTAATTGATGATAAGATAAAAACTGCAATCGACGATTACTATCAGCAGTATGGATGTAACAAATAATGACCGCCACAGGAAAGTGGCTGTAGGGATATTTGTGCTTTACATCATATTGCTGCTATACTTTCTGTTTTTCTCTGAAAATCTGGGGCGGACGGGAAGAATAGAGTACCGGTACAATTTTGTGCCATTTAAAGAAATCAAACGTTTTTTGTTTAACGTAAAAATACTCGGATTAAAAAATGTTATTATAAATCTTGGTGGAAATATAGTAATGTTTATGCCGTTAGGATATTTTCTGCCGAGAATCGCAAAATATAAAAAGGGTATTGTTTATACAACGTTTGAATGTTTTGAATTTAGTTTTCTGGTAGAAATTTTCCAGCTCTACACTAAAAAGGGCTGCTGTGATGTGGATGATATAATTTTAAATACACTTGGAGGATTTTTAGGTTATATCGTTTACTATATTTGTTTACGGGAGAAAATCAAAAAGTGCCAAGAAAGAGAAGACGTAATAGATTTAAATTTACAGAAAAAAAACAATCAAAAAAAGGGATAGCAGCGTTTTTGTTAGCTGCTGTCTGTGAGATTTTTTATGGAGTTTTCGTTTTCTACTCATACAAGGGAAACGGAAATCTTTCCATGTATTTCGGAAGTGCCGGAATACTTATATTTGCCGTGGCATTTGTGGCATTTGTTCTTTCAATGAGAAGTCTGTTTGAGGAGGATTCCTTTAAGACATTCCCAAGACTTGCTATTATCATGTCACTTATAGCCTTATTGAGCTGGGGAGGAACCTATGTGAGAGGCTTTTTGTTATAGGAGGAAAAATAAGTAATTGAATATATTGTCAAATGTGATTAAATGTGTTTAAATATACTCAAAGGAGTAAATTATTATGAATACA
>OGDF01000207.1_pt1 | contig 93241 bp, 85 predicted proteins | sample 1570141 | NCBI WGS metagenome assembly OGDF01 (sample SAMEA4370581, study PRJEB24528) | human gut metagenome | reverse complement strand
CATTACTTATTGCACCTTTTTTATGTTAATCGTGCATTTAATATTTTATTTAACAATTTAAAAATATCAAACGTTACATAAATGACAATTAAAAGCTATCAATCATTTATCTTAATACCAAATTTACTTGCAAAAAGCAATTTCATTTTTTTCAAATACCTTTGCCACCCTAAAAAGGTAGCTTATGACTTTAGTCATAGGCTACCATAAATACAAAATTATATTTTTACTTAATTTTGTTTACTACATTTTTCACATAGCACTAAAAGCATATAGTATAACAATTATTATCATTATTATCAAAGCTAAAGAGTTCGTAATCATAGAAAAAGTTAAATAATTATTGATATCATTGACAATTTCTTTCATCTCTTCATCATTTTCATTATCTTCTTCATATTCATGTAAAAATTTATTTACAGGACCATCTACAATTCCATTTTCAATGTCTAAAAGTTTATTTGTGTTATAAGTCATAATGCAATCCTCCAATTTTTGTTATTTTTCTTTAAGTATATAAACACACATCAAATTTTAATTGCCTTTTAGATCTTTATCTGGAGCCAAAGCATTGATAAATTGATTATAATTTAAGTTATTATTTAAAACTAATGTTGCGCAAGTAGTAACTACATTAAATAGTCCCTTTTCAACTTCTACCAAAGTAAATCCAAATTCTGAGAAAGTTTCATTAACATTTATGAACCACTTTTTTGAAACCAATTTTCCACTAGGATTGACAAAATTCCATAAACCATCTTTACACTTTACAACCAAATTTCCAAACTTGTCAAGCTTATGTACTTCTACAAACCCTTCTTCAAATACAATGCTACCGTCTTGTCCTGCAAAATTATATTTACCATCTACACAAAGAACAATGGCAATACCAAATTCATTAAAATCAGAAATAATTTTCTTAAAATCCTCCTTAAAAAGTATTTTGCCATACTTTATAATCAAAAAATTATATAAATCATTCTGTCTTCTTACTTCTACTATATCTCCTTCAAAGTCATTTGGTATCTCTTTAAAATTTTCCTTAGAAACTAAACTACCATCCTTTCTTAAATAATTGTACATGCCACCGCCAACGTCAACAAGTGCAAGTCCATTTTTTTCAAATTCTAAAGCATAAGAAAAATCTAAATTAGATATAACCTTACCATTTCCATTTACAAAATTATACATATTATTTTTTCTTACTACTTCTCCAATTCCCTCTTTAAATGCAAATGCATTTTTAAAGAATTCATTTTTTACTAAAAGCTCTATTTTTCCATTGGGTTTAAATTTTACATAATTTTCACCAATACCCTCAAACTTCGTTGCTACAATTTTTTCTTCATTTTCCATGTTATCCATTCTCCTTAATTTAAGTTAAATTTATGTTACAAAGCACCATATACATTATACCATATTTATGTAAATAAGCAATAGCAAGAAAAAAGTAATAACTACCAACTAATGTAATTATTACTTTTTAATTATTATACAATACACGTATACCAAACTAAATTTTAGCTATTTTAATCTTTCCATCGTTTCCATAAATGATTTAAATACTGCCTTTGATTCTTTTTTTAATTCTCTTACTTCAAGATCAACTGAAAATACTAAATTACCATTTACGGTAAGTAAATTAAAAAGTCCATTTTCACGTCTAACCCATGTAATTCCAAATTCTGAAAATACTCCATAAGTTTCGAGAAACCACTCATTAGATACTAACTCTCCATCAGAAGTAACATAGTTCCAAAATCCTGTTTTACTCTTTACAGCGGTAAATTTTCCATCATATACTATTCCTATAAAATTATCATCAAATATATACGTACCATCATACGCAATAAAATTGTACTCCTCAGGTTCAACTTCAACAATAGCTACTCCAGCATTATTAAATACTGAGATGATAGATACAAAGTCATCATGAAATAGCATTACTCCGTCTTCTTCCAGTAAAAAATTATACATATTATTTTGACGTTTTACTGCAGCAATACCATTTTCAAAGCACTGTAATTCATCTCCTAAATTTTCCTTAGATACAAAACTGCCGTCTTTTCTTAAATAATTCTTTTCACCTTTTTCAGTTACAATAATAGATGTATCGTTATCAAGAAATCCACTTGCATAAACAAAATCAATACTAGAAATATAATTTCCATTTTCATCTAAAAAATTATATAATTCATTTTTTCTTTGAACCATTCCCACTCCATTTTTAAATGGTGATACTTCTTTAAAGAACTCATCTTTTACCAACAACTTTACATTTCCATTAGTATAGATTTTTATATAATTTTTTCCAAAATTTTCAACTGTTATTTCTTCAATTCTAAACTCACTTTTCTTCATAGCCATAATATTCATTCTCCTTAATTTAAGTCAAATTTATACAACAAGTTACGCCTAAATTATACCACATTTAAGCAATTAATCAATAGTAATATAGCATACAAATATAATTGTAAAATATTTACATTGCTAAATTTAAATTTACGATACAAATTAAAATATGACATATTTTAAACAAAATTATTTTAATAATGATTATATTTTTTATATAATAAATATAACAAATGCAACAAAATACAAAAAAAGTAATAAACACCACATTAGGTGAATATTACCTTTTTTAATATATTATATATTACATATTATCATGACACTTTTTACATATTCCTTCTTCTGTAAATTCGTGTGAATAAGTCCAACATCTAGGACATTTTTTTCCTGTTGATTTTTCAACTACCACTTTTCTTTCATCAGATTTAATAACTTCAATCTCAGAAATAATTGCAACAAAAGCAATATTTTCTTTATTTTCGTTTATAAAATCATACTCGTCATCTTTAACATAAAGTGTAACTTTACTATCAAGTGAGCTTCCTATTTCTTTTCTTGCTCTTGCCTCTTCTAAATCTTTTGCAAAACTTTCTTTTACTTCAAATATTCTGTCCCATTTTCCAACTAATTCATCATCAATATACTCTCCATTTTCAGTTGGAAATTTTTCAAGTAAAATATTTTCTTTTTTATCATTTCTTGTATTCATATATGAGTATATTTCTTGTGATGTAAATACAAGAATTGGAGAAATTATTCTAACTAGTGCATATAAAATATCATACATTGTAGATTGTGAACTTCTTCTTAATTTATGTGATACATTAAATGTATATAAACGATCTTTTATAACATCTAAATATTTACTAGAAAGTTCCATTATGCAAAATCTATGTATTTCATTATATACTAAGTGATAATCATAGTTACTATACGCCTCATCTACATATGATATAAGATTATTTAATTTAAAGCACATATATCTATCAATTTCATCTCTATCTTTATATTCAATGTAATCTTTTTTTGGATCAAAATCAGCTGTATTTCCAAGTAAAAATCTTACTGTATTTCTTATTTTTTTGTATACTTCAGATATTTGTTTTAATATTTCCTTTGAAAGCCTTATTTCGCTATGATAATCAGAAGATGTTACCCACATTCTTAGAATGTCTGCTCCATATTCATCAACGATATCAAGTGGAGCTATTCCATTTCCAAGTGATTTTGACATTTTTCTGCCTTCACCATCTACAACCATGCCATGCGTTACTACTTCTTTATATGGAGCTTTTCCATTTACAGCAACAGAAGTTAAAAGTGATGATTGGAACCATCCTCTATACTGATCATTTCCTTCCATGTACATATCAGCTTGACCTTCTGGTAATCCATAATTTTCATTTAAAACAGCTACGTGAGAAGAACCAGAATCAAACCATACATCCATTATATCAGTTTCTTTAACTAGCCTATCACATCCACAGTCACAAACATGTTTTGTCCCTAAAATTTCTTCTGGAGTATTTTCAAACCAAGCATTAGAACCTTCTTTTGCAAATAATTCTTTTACTTTTTCTATAGTTTCTTCGTTTATATATTCTTTTCCACAATCTTCACAATAAAAAATTGGAATTGGAACTCCCCAAGAACGTTGCCTTGAAATACACCAATCTGTTCTATCTTTTATCATATTAGTCATTCTTTCAACGCCCCAATCAGGATACCATTTAACATTATGAATTTCTTCTAAAGCTTTCTGTCTAAATCCATCAATTGAAGCAAACCATTGCGTAGTAGCTCTATATATAACTGGCTTTTTACATCTCCAACAATGTGGATACTGGTGAGTTAACTCTTTTGCTGCAAATAAAGTCTTTGTTTCTTTTAAATATTCAATTACTTCTTTATTAGCCTTTGCATAGAAAAGTCCTTCAAATCTACCTGCTTCTTCTGTCATCTTTCCGTGTTTATCTACAGGTACTATTATTTTTATATCCTTATATCTTTTACAACATAAATAATCCTCATGACCATGTCCTGGTGCCGTATGAACACATCCAGTACCTGCATCAAGTGTTACTAATAAATCTTTATCAGATCCTAAAATTACACGTGATGTTTTATTTTCAATTACTGGTGAGATACATATAACATTTTCAAGTTCACTACCTTTAAATTCAGCTAAGATTTCATACTTTTCAATACCGCCTATTTGCATTACTGTATCTAGCAATTCTTTAGCTAATATGTAATTTTCTTCTACGCCATCATTTTCTGCTTTTACAAGTACATATGTAAAATCTGGATTTAGAGTTATTGCTTGGTTTCCTGGTAAAGTCCAAGGTGTAGTAGTCCATATTACAACATAAGTATTATCTAAACTTACATACTTTTTAAAAAGATCTTTGTCGTCTTTTACTTTAAATTTTACATATATTGAAGTTGTTGTGTCATCTGCATATTCAATTTCTGCCTCTGCAAGAGCAGTTTCACAATCAGGACACCAATAAACTGGTTTTAAATCTCTGTATATGTAGCCTTTTTTATACATATCACCAAACACACCAATTTGTTTTGCTTCAAAATCTTTATTTAAAGTTAAATATCTTTTTGATTTATCACGGTAATCGCCAATTCCGCCAAGTCTTTCAAATTGTTTAGCAGTTTTTTCTACAGCATTTAAAGCATAATCTTTACAAATTTCTCTAAATTTTGCAACCCCAACACTATCTTTTGTTACTTTTAATTCTTGTTGTACTTTCTTTTCAATTGGAAGTCCATGTGTATCCCAACCAGGTACATAAGGTGTATAATATCCATTCATTGTCTTATATCTCATAACTATATCTTTTAGAATTTTATCAAGAGCATGACCAGTATGAATATCACCATTTGCATATGGTGGTCCATCATGAAGTACGAACCTTTTGCCAGTATTTTCATTTTGCTTTAATGCTAAATAGTATACTTTTTTATCTATAAAGTCTTGTAAAATAGCTGGTTCTTTTTTTGGTAAGTTTCCCCTCATTTCAAAATCAGTTTTTGGTAAATTTAAAGTTTTTGAATAATCTTTCTTATCATCCATAAAAAATCCTCCCTTATATCAAAATTACAAGAAAAAAACACACATACCTGTATAAAAAGGACGTGTGTCTATATTACTAACCATAATATATACATAAAATTACCTTTATATACAACATACCAACATATGTGTCCTTTATAACGTAAGGAAAACGGCGACGCTTACTACAATTTTCAGCTAGCAACTCAGAGATGATTTTCAATATATGCTACTTTAACTAGGCTCACACCACCCCTAACTCGCTTTGTATTTCACAACATATTTACTCTTTCTCGTCACAGTTTTTGATAATTTTTTTCTAACTTATTCAAAATACGTCTAAATTATATCACAATTTACGTATTTAGTAAATATTTTTTTATCAATTTACTCTTTCTAATTAAATACTAAACAACATCTACTAATCAACTCCCCTAAATTTCATGCATATTCTTATCATCGTGTTTTATATGGATCAAAGTCTGCAGGAGCTGTTTGATATGGATTAGAATCAGCAGATGCTGTTTGATATATGTCATAATCTTCTAAGTCTTTTCCCTTAAAATTTCTATTTTTTATTTTTTCGCTACTTTCCAATTCACAAGCATCTATACGACTAATCTCATCTAATTCTTCAACGTCTTGTTCTAATTCATATTTAAACAAATTTTCACGTTTATTTTTGTTTTCTTCATATAATCTTTTTCTTTTTTCTCTTTCCTTAATTTTGTTTGCTAATTCTTTTTCACATTTATTTACAATTTCTTCATTGCCTCTTTCTGCTTGATACCTTTTTTCATACTCTAATAAAGTAGAACTATTTTTTATATACGCCTCAAAATATATATCATCTAAACTCTTTTCATTTAAAGCATCTATTTTTATATCTGGCATATATGGAACACCATTTCCAAAACGTCCCCAACCAGTATACCTTCCATCTTTTTTGGCTTCTTTTATCAATTTTTTATCAAGAAAAACAACATCTTCATAATCAATAATATATAAATTATCGTTATACTTTGGAAATTTCTTACTTACTTTAAAATTATCTATACTTTTATAATATTTTTTAAAGTCAATTGTATCATTACCTAGTGTACCTAAGTTATCATCTTTTACATCTAACCAAATTCCACCATTTTCCCTAATTATATTGTACATTTTTTGTACATCATCTTCTTTAATTCCACTGGTTATTGCTCTATCAGACACATACATATCAATTACACTTTTGCCATCTTTTGTTTCATATAAAGTAGTTTGATACTTTGGATTTAATCTATAAGGAATTTCTAAAACTTTTCTTTTACTTCCAATATAATTTTGAATCTTCAAAACCGCATTTCCAACACCTATTCCTAAAAAACTTTGCCCTAAACCTAAATAATCAACATCTTCATCACTTAAATTTTGTATTTGTTTTAATTTATCTATTTCTGCTACAATATTCTTTGCAATACTCACTATTTCATCAGGTGACAATTTTTCACTTAAAGCGCTTTCTGATTTAATAAATGAGACAAAATAATCTTCTAAGCTTTTTTCATTCCATTTTCCACATACTCTTTCATAATAATCTTTTATTTTTTCACCTGATTTAATTTTTTCTTCTTCCATATATACCTCTTTACGTTTAACATACAAATTCTATACAATTTTTTATATCATATACTTTCTAATTTTTCAAGCTTCTATAGCAAAAAACAGATACTATGAAATTAATCATAGCATCTGTATATCAACTTAACTTTTTTATAACTAAAATATAATATTATATTACAAAGTTTATCCAATTCTTACAATAAGTACGTACATAGATTCTTCAGATAAATTTTCAAAATAGTAACACTTTTTATCTTCCTTTACAAACCTTTTTAAATAATTTTCTCGCCATAAAACATTATAATACTTATACCCATCCTCAAAATTACAAAACACCTTAGAATTTGTATGAATTTCTAATATAAAAAAGTGATATCCTACAAGTTTGAAAAAATCAGTATAATATGCTGTTCCAAAGACTTTTTCTTTATCTCTTATCTTTTTTTTATTCCATGTAATCTTATTCATTTCTTTTAAACATAAAGATTTAAAAGATTTCTTTACATTTCTAAGAAAACGTTGTTGCGAAAGTTCACTACTTTTTAAAATACTATTTAATAGTCTGCTATTAACCATACTATTCCTCCATGATATTTTTTTGAAATTATACCACTTAATTTACATAAAATCAATATTATTTAGTCTGAAATTATATAAATATATACATATATAAATAATAAATATAAGCTTTCTTTAAAAACATTATAATTAAAAATTTTTTCTTTACTTTATGCTTTTTTTTATTATTTTTACCAATTAATTATTAATTAAGCTCTTTTTTAGACTTTATATATTTTTTCAATAAATTCTTTTGTTTTGTTTCATCAAAAACAGCATATTTACTTGCCTCAATTATTTCTTCATATTCAATATTAAAAAAGTTAATTTCATATCCCATATCTTCTAAAAGTTCACGTATAAACTCTCTTATTGCCCTACCATTTCCTTCACGAAAAGGATGAAGTACATTAAGGTCTGTCATGATTTCTGAAACATCTTCAATCTGCTTTTCAAAATTTTCACTCTTTAATTTTTCAAGATCAATTTTTTTTAATATCTTTTTTATATTTTCATCTATATACTCGAATTGTGAAAATCTAAAATTCTCTTTAAGTATATTTTCCTCTCTATATTTTCCTGCAAATTCATATAATTCTTCAAATAAAAATTTATGTATAAATTTAAAATGCTTTTCATCATAAGTTCTTTTAAATTTTTCTAATTTTATTTCTTGAAGCTTTTTAGTAACAATGTTTGTATCAGCATTTTTTAGCTTTTTTTCATTTTTTATTCCAAGTTTATTTTTTAAAACATTAGTATTTTTATACGTATATTTAGAGTTTAAAACCTCGTACATATATATCACCCCTACATACTAAATTACAATCAGTGGCACTGTTGTTTCTTGCTTTGTAAGTCCAGAATGGTTTCCCTTTGTTTGATACTTATCCTCAAGTATCATTTTATCACAAACCATAAATTTATCGTTAACTACTATTGCAATATATTCACCTAAAGAATTATATGCAATATCTGAAAAGTCTTCTTTTCCAAATAACTTGTAATTTTTAACTTGCTCTTTTGTAAGCAAAATAACGTCATGTCCAAATTCTTTCATAAAATTTTCTTCAAATTCTCTAAAATACTCTTCTTTTACAAAAAAGCTTATAGTTCTTGTATCAATACTTGGCATAGCATAAAAGTATTTTGAAAAATCAATTGTTTGATTTAAATACATCATTTTAGTCATATCGATTTGACCATGGTCAGCAGTAAGAATAATATTTAATTCATGAAATTCATTTAATAAAAATTTTATTCCATCTTCTACATCTTCAATAATTTTTGTAACTTCTTTACTATCTACACCATAATCATGAGAAGTAAGATCCAAACCATCAATATATAGATAATTAAATGTAGATGTATGCTCTGAGTCTATAATTCTCTTTTTTACTGATTTAAATGCATCTTTTATAGAGTAAAAGCCATATCTTTTGGCATTTTTGCAAATAAGCTTTGAATAGGTTGAATTTACTATTTCTCTTGGTTCAAATATATTTACCTTAGTCTTAAATTTGTCAAAAATAGATTCAAACACATATATATCCTTTTCTGGAATTTTCTTTTCATCTAATGAAATTCCAGTCTTTCTTTCACTAAATAAAAGTGGATAATAATTTAAATTGTACTTTTTGTTATAATCCCACCATCCATAAATTCCATGTGAATTTGGATATGAAGCAGAAATTATACTTGTTATAACGCATGCTGTTGACGTTGGATTAACAGTTCTAATTTTCTTTTTTAAATTCTTCTTTAATATACTGCTATCAGGTAGTGTATTTAATTTATAATACCCAAAACCATCTAGTAATATAAATAAGGTATGTTTTTGTGATGGTAGTACTTCAAGTACTTCATTTATGTCCTTTGTCTTTTTTATTCGTACTCCATTTCTTATTCCTATTGCTTTAATTAACTCTACTATATCAATATTTATTTTTTCTCTTTCTTTTAAGTATCTTTCTAATTTTTGTACATTTTCTTCTTCGTTTTTTATCAATATAACCCCTCCACTAATATAAAAATTATATAATAATTGTGTATTAATAGCAAGAAAAAAGCCTGAACAAATAAATTTTGTTCAAGCTCTTTTTATTATATTGCATATCCAATACATCTTTGAATTGCAATCTCAAAATTTGCTAAATCGGAAAAATTATTAAAAGAAACTCTGTATACAAGTTCTCTTTTTCCATTGCTATACAATACACTAATTTTTACATTAGTTGCACAACAATCTTTTGTACAATCTAGTATATACCTATACCGCCTAAAAATAAACTTTTCGTAATCTGTATTTGCTGCATTATAACACTTTTCAAGTAGTCTTTCATAATAGCTTATACCACAAAAAGGAGGAATAAACAACTTGCGATTTAGCGGAAGTTTTACACTAACTGAAATATCATAAATTTCAAACATTTAGCTCACCTCTTCTTTTATTTTTATAGTTTTCAATAATGTTTAAATTAGTAATAAATGAAAAAAACTCACTATACGAAATAAGGGTATCTTCATCATAATTTTCATACTCTAAAAATGAGCGTATATCAATAATATACGGTTCATTAACAGATTTTCTATCAGTAACTAATTTTCCAGAGAAAATCTCATAATAATTTTCGTCTTTTTCTATAGCAAGTAAATAAACAAAATTTATCAATTGTTTCTCTGTTCCTTTAAGGCTAAAAGTAGTTATTATTTTAGTCTTTAGAACGCATACATCACCTGCTTTAAGCTTCCTATCACAACTTCCTATGCAACTTCCTTTTTTACCAAATATCCCCATGCTATATCTCCTTTTTATAAAGTTACAATAAGCAATATATAGTGTATTTTTATTTTCTTTTAAATAACTCTATCCATTTCCCACCTCATATATATTAATATATAAATTCCAACAGTACCGCACGTATTATATCATATGATTTTATTTATTTCAATATCACCATTTTATATTTTTTTCTTCATTTAAGTTTGGTTTAAGTTTAAAAGTAAATTCTAGATTTTTCTTACTAATAAGCTAATTAAAAAATCCTTCACTGTGAAAAATAATTCACTCATGAAGGATTTTTTATCTTAAATTTTATGTACTAGATTATACATCTATTATTTTTAATTTATCAGCAATTACTTTAAGTTAAAGAAAGCATCATCACCATGGAATTGTGCTACACTTCCAAGTTCTTCTTCAATTCTTAATAATTGATTATATTTACATACTCTATCAGTTCTAGATGGAGCACCAGTCTTAATTTGACCAGCATTTAAACCTACAACTAAATCAGCAATTGTTGTATCTTCAGTTTCACCAGATCTATGAGAAACTACAGCGGTATATCCAGCTCTATTTGCCATTGCAATAGCATCTAAAGTCTCTGTTACTGTACCTATTTGATTTAATTTTATTAAAATAGAATTTGAAACTCCAAGTTCAATACCCTTTGCAAGTCTCTTTGTATTTGTAACAAATAAATCATCACCAACAAGTTGAATTTTCTTACCAAGTCTATCAGTAAGTTTTTTCCAACCTTCCCAATCTTCTTCTGCAAGACCATCTTCAAGTGAAACTATTGGATATTTTTCAACTAAATCAGCCCAGAAGTCTATCATTTCATCACAAGTAAACATTTTATCTGATTTCCAGAAATAGTATTTTCCTTCTTCACCTTTTTTCTTAGCTTCATCATACATTTCTGTAGCTGCAGCATCAATAGCTATTTTAAAGTCTTTTCCTGGTACATATCCAGCTTTTTTAATAGCTTCTACAATAACTTCTAGTGCCTCTTCATCTTTAGATAAGTTTGGTGCAAAACCTCCCTCATCACCTACAGATGTAGCTAAACCTTTTGCTTTTAATACAGATTTTAAATTATGGAATACTTCTGCACACATTCTTAAACATTCTTTAAAGCTTGGTGCACCAACTGGCATAATCATAAATTCTTGTATGTTTACACTATTATCTGCATGTTTACCACCATTTAATATATTCATCATTGGAACTGGTAAAACTTTAGCATTAACTCCACCAAAGTAGTTATATAAACTTACTCCTAAAGCTTCTGCTGCTGCTCTTGCTACTGCAAGTGAAACACCAAGTATAGCATTTGCTCCAAGTTTTCCTTTATTTTCAGTTCCATCAAGTTCAATCATAGCAGTATCAATTGCAACTTGATCAAGTGCATTCATTCCTTCTATTTCAGGAGCTATTATATCATTTACATTATCTACAGCTTTTGTTGTACCTTTACCAAGATATCTTGATTTATCACCATCTCTTAGTTCTACAGCTTCAAAAGCTCCAGTTGATGCTCCAGATGGAACTGCAGCACGACCTACAAATCCTCCTTCAACTTCAACTTCAACTTCAACAGTTGGATTTCCTCTTGAATCAAGTATTTCTCTTGCATATACAGATTCAATTTGTAAGTATTGTTTCATAAAAATTCCTCCTTAAAAATAATATATATTAACTAACAAATAAATTAAAAAGTATATAATAATTTATATTACCAATCAAAAATTATTTGTAGAAAATAATCACATACATATATTATACACCAATATCTACATAAAATCAATTAAATAGATCAACACTTTTTTGGTAGCATTACATATTTTCATTATCTTCATTTTCTTTTTCTGCTTGTTCTCTTAAAAGTTGATTTCTAGCTATTTCATAAGGTGTATATACATAGTTTGAAATACTAGATAAAGCACTTGTTCTGCCATTAATATACAAGTCAAAGTTTCCATCTTGAAAATGTTTAAACTGTGCTTCATCATAATACTCATCCTTAGATTTATACATAAATCATAACCTCTTTTCTTAATAAAATGGTAAATATTTTATTAATTACTATTACTAAACATCGTTATATCTAGCAAGTTCTTTGAAAAAGCTATAACTATCTTTTGAATTATACTCTTTTGTATTAGACTTTTCAATATCTTTTACTTTTTCATTATACTTTTCTTGAAGTTCAATCTTTCTTTCAATATCTGATAAGTCATGTTCAAGTTCTTCTTTATCCATCGCTTCGTTATAATCTGCAAGGCTCCTTGCTAGAAAATCCTTAGAATAATTTAAATATTTTAAATCAAAATCTTGAACATCTTTGTACTCCTTTAGAAGTTTTGAAAGCACATCATCTAATTTTTCAGATTCATACTCTCTTTCTAATACATTCTTAGAAGTTTCATAAGCAAAGTCTCTAAATGTAGACCAATAAAGAGATACATTATCATCTTTTCTGTAATACTTATACACATTAGCGGTAAGATTTATAAGAAGAGCTGCAAACCTTGCAGGTGTTATTTTACCACTATCTAAATCTTCCATAAGATCATCACGTATATCTTCAAGTTCAATTCTTATCTTTTTTAGAGTAGCAACCAAAAGCTTCATATCATTTTTTTTCTTTTTCTTTTCTTCTTCTTTTCTTTTCTTTTCAAGTTTTTCTTTTTCTTCTTTTGATTTTATAACTTTAAATCTTCTTTTTCCACATTTTGGACATCTAAGCCTTTTATCATATGGAATAGACGTATCTGGCTTTGGTTTTAATTCATTTTCATCAATAATATTTTTACAATTCATACACTCAACTATAAGAAGAGGATATTGCTCACTTTCTTCTTCCTCGTCTTCTTCTGGGTGTGTTATCATGTAAGTATAATATTCTGAATCAGTATCAAAATCAGCCCTAGTTTTTCTTTCTTCTTCCATTCCTACCACCTAATGTAAACTATTTTTCAATTTCTATTAATGATTCACCACTCATTTCTTCTGGTATTTTTTCATCCATAAGTGTAAGTAAAGTTGGCGCTATATCACACAATCTACCATTTTTTAGTGATTTAATCCTATTTGAAACAACTATAAATGGTACATCAAATGTAGAATGAGACGTTATTGGTTCACCAGTCTTTAAATCAAGCATATATTCACAGTTTCCATGATCTGCAGTAATTAAAGCTTCTCCACCAACTTCCTCAATCTTAGAAATTACTCTTCCAACACATTTATCAAGAGCTTCAACAGCCTCTATTGTTTTTTCTAAATTACCTGTATGTCCAACCATATCACCATTTGCATAGTTTATAATTATAACATCATACTTTTTAGAATCTATTGCTTCTACAACATTATCAGTTACCTCATAAGCAGACATCTCAGGTTTTAAATCATATGTAGCAACCTTTGGAGATGGAACAAGTATTCTTCCTTCACCATTATATGGCTCTTCTTTTCCACCATTAAAGAAAAATGTTACATGTGCATATTTTTCAGTTTCTGCAATTCTTAACTGAGTATAGCCATTATTTGAAAGATACTCACCTAATGTATTTTTTAATTCAACAGGCTTGTAAGCAATACCTACATTTTTAATGCTATCATCATATTTTGTCATAGTAACAAAAGTTAAATCTTGTATTTTTTCTCTTTCAAAACCGTTAAAATCTTCTAGCATGAAAGCCTTTGTAAGTTCCCTTGCTCTATCTGGTCTAAAGTTAAAGTATATTATGCTATCACCGCTTTTAACATTTCCAAGAGGCTTTCCATCTTCACCAACCATAACTATAGGTTTAACAAACTCATCAAACTCCTGGATTTCATAAGATGTTTCTATTGCTTTTTGTGCAGTCTTAAAGAAATTTCCAATACCATTTGCCATAGCATCATATGCAAGCTTTACTCTTTCCCATCTATTGTCTCTATCCATTGCATAATATCTACCAGTTAACGTAGCAATTTTACCTATACCAATTTCTTTCATTTTTTCTTCTAATTCTTTTACGTACTCAATAGCAGATGTTGGAGGTGTATCTCTACCATCTAATATAGCATGTACATACACATTTTCTAATCCATTATTTTTTGCCATTTTTAAAAGAGCAAATAAATGATCAATATGAGAATGTACACCGCCATCAGATAAAAGACCAACTATATGCAGTGCCTTTCCTTCTTTTTTGGCATTATCCATAGCATTTTTTAGTTCACTATTTTCAAAAAACTTTCCTTCATTAATTTCCTTTGTTATTCTCGTCAATTCCTGATAAACAATTCTTCCTGCTCCAATATTTGTATGTCCTACCTCAGAATTTCCCATTTGACCTTCTGGAAGTCCAACAGCCATACCACTTGTAGCAACATAAGTATTTGGATACTTTGATATATATTTATCTATATTTGGGGTATTTGCAAGCTTAAATGCATTTCCTTTTTCCTCATCATTTAAACCCACTCCATCCATTATCATTAATAAATATTGTCTATTTTTCATACAGTTCACACATCACTTTCTGCTGTTATACAGCCACAATATTATATCATTTTTCTTAATAATTTACAATAGCAACAAAATCATTTGTAAGAGAAGCTCCTCCAACAAGTGCACCATCTATATTTGGCATGTTAAGAATTTTTGAAGCATTTGAAGGCTTTACACTTCCACCATATTGAATTCTAACTTTATCAGCTATAACCTCATCATAAATTTTTGCAATTACATCACGTATATATTTACACATTTGCTCTGCTTGTTCATCTGTTGCTGTAACACCAGTACCTATTGCCCATATTGGCTCATACGCAATTACTACATTTCTTTTCATTTGCTCTTTAGTTACATCTTTTAACGCATTTATAACTTGTGATTTTACTACATCAAACATCTTCTCTTCGTTTCTTTGTTCTAAAGTTTCACCTACACAAATTATTGGATTTAAATCTTTTTCAAGTAATTTTTTTACCTTCTTATTTACAATTTCATCTGTTTCATTAAAATATGCACGTCTTTCACTATGTCCTACAATACAATATTTTACTCCAGCAGATATTAACATATCAACAGAAGTTTCACCAGTATATGCTCCTTTATCTTCAAAATATACATTTTGTGCTCCAAGTGATATTTTAGTTTCATCTATTAGATCTGATACAGTACTTAATGAAACAAAATTTGGACAAAGCACAACATCAACTTCATCTGTGTTTATTCCATCTTTTATGCTATTTACTAATTCTGTTGCTTCAGTTATAGTATTATTCATTTTCCAATTTCCTGCAATTATTTTTTTTCTCATGCTTTATATCTTCCTTTCTAATTTAATACAATTTTATTTTTTATATCCTCATCACCTATCCATGATGGTTCAATAGATTTTTGTGCAAACTTAAATTTTAAAGTACCCGAATTATCTATGCTCCACTTTCCATTCCAAAAAGTATTTTTATCTACATTAATCATAGACCAATCATCACTATCAAACATATCTGCAATTTTTTTATTTACTTTTTCAAATGAATTTTCATCAAGTGTCGAATTATTTATTATATACATACCCACTCCAGATTGTATTTTATCATACTCATCTAAAAATTTTTCTTTACTTTGATTATATTTTACTAAAAGCTCAGAAGAGTATTTTTTAGAATTAAGTTTTGATAAATCAGTTTCATCATTTATTTCTTGCTTTCTATTAAAAAAACTTACAAAAACAATCAAAACTATTATTCCAAGTAATACAACAATTGAAGTAATAAATTTCTTTTTATCTTTTATAACTATATGATTCTTACTTTTTTTTACTTTTTTCTCCATATATTATACCATTATTTGTCCATCAATGCTTCAATTCCTGGTAACTTTTTTCCTTCCATAAATTCAAGTGAAGCCCCACCACCAGTAGAAACATGTGACATTTTATCCTCACATCCAAATTTTTCAACAGCAGCAGCACTATCACCACCACCTATTATAGTTATTGCATCTGATAAAGCCATAGCATTTGCAATTTCTTTAGTACCAGTAGCAAATTTATCATACTCAAATACCCCAACAGGTCCATTCCATACAATTGTTTTAGCTACTTTTATTTCAGCTTTATATAGTTCAATTGTTTTTGGTCCTATATCAAGTCCCATATATCCATCTGGTACATCATTTATCGCAGTTATTTTTGTTTCAGCATCATTTGAAATTTCTTTTGCTACTACGTTATCTACTGGAAGCAACATTCTAACACCTTTTTCTTGTGCTTTTTTTATAATTTCTTTTGCCACTTCGATTTTATCATCTTCACATAAAGAAGATCCTATCTTTCCACCTTGTGCCTTTATGAAAGTATATGCCATAGCTCCACCAATTAAAAGTGTATCTACCTTATCAAGCAGACTATTTAATACATCAATTTTACTAGATACTTTAGATCCTCCAACTATTGCAAGAAGTGGTCTTTTAGGATTATTTATTCCATTATCTAATGCACTTATTTCTTTTTTTATTAAAAATCCACATACAGAAGGTAAAAAATGTGTTACTCCTTCAGTTGATGCATGAGCTCTATGAGCTGTTCCAAAAGCATCGTTTACAAAAATTTCTCCAAATGAAGCAAGTTTTTTAGCAAATTCTGGATCATTTGCCTCCTCTTTTTCAGTCATTCTAGTGTTTTCTAGTAATACTACATCTCCTTCTTTCATATTTGAAATTATATTTTTTGTCTCTTCAGAATCCAAATCCTCTACAAATGTTACTTCTTTTGAAAGTAATTCACTAAGTCTTGTTGCTACTGGCTTTAAGCTAACATTTTTTCCAGTCTTTCCAATATGCGAACATATAACAAGTTTTGCTTTGTGATCTATTAAATAATTTATTGTTTTTAAAGATTCAACTATTCTTTTGTCACTTGTAATCTTTCCTGTTTCTTTATCAAGTGGTACATTAAAATCACATCTTAATAACACTCTTTTTGATGTTACATCTATATCTTCTACTGATTTCTTATTTATCATATTTTTTCCCCCTAAAATACAAATAAAGACCAGCTTAAATTTAAAAAGCCAGTCCTTATTTAAAAATTAATATACATACTTTATACTTATATACATAAAAAATATATAACTTTATAACCTAAAACTGGTCACATATATTACTTATTATCAACTTCATGCATATGAGTTATTAAATCAACTACTTTATTTGAATAGCCCCATTCATTGTCATACCAAGATACTAATTTTACAAATTTATCTGATAGAGCAATACCAGCTTTTACATCAAATATTGAAGTATGTGGATTATGAATGAAGTCTGATGAAACTAATGCTTCGTCTGTCCAATCCATTATTCCCTTCATATTAGTTTCACATGCCTTTTTTACAGCTTCTACTATCTCATCATAAGTAGCAGGCTTTTTCAAAGTACATGTTAAATCAACTACTGATACATCAAGTGTAGGTACTCTAAATGACATACCTGTTAACTTACCATTAAGTTCTGGTATAACCTTTCCAACAGCCTTTGCAGCTCCTGTTGATGATGGAATAATATTTCCAGCAGCAGCTCTTCCGCCTCTCCAGTCTTTATTAGATGGACCATCAACTGTTTTTTGTGTTGCTGTTGTTGAGTGAACTGTAGTCATAAGACCTTCTTCAATTCCAAAGTTATCATTTATAACTTTAGCAAGAGGTGCTAAACAGTTAGTAGTACAAGAAGCATTAGATACAACGTTCATATCAGTTGTGTATTCATCTTGGTTAACTCCCATAACAAACATTTTTGCATCTTTTGAAGGTGCAGAAATTATAACTTTTTTAGCTCCACCAGTAAAGTGTGCAGATGCTTTTTCTGTTGTAGTAAATACACCAGAAGATTCAACTACATACTCAACTCCTGCTTCTTTCCAAGGAATTTCGTTTGGATCTTTAAAATTATATACTTTAACAGTTTTACCGTTTATTACTAAATTACCGTCTTCAACTTCTACTTTAGCATCTAATTTACCATGAATAGAATCATATGTTAACATATATTTCATATAATCTACATCTATAAATGGATCATTTACTGCAAGTACATCAACATTATCCCTTTCTAGTGATGCTCTCATCACAAGTCTACCGATTCTTCCGAACCCATTAATACCCATTTTTATGTTCATACAAAATACCTCCTCTTTGTATACTATTATTTTAATACAACAATGCCAATTTTTCAAGTATTAACAAAAAATTTTACTTTTTTTAACCATATATTGCCTTTTTCGACATATGTTATTTATCTTCTGTTAAAATAATAAAAATATTATAAATTTTGTACAAAAAAAGCAGTGCACTAAATTAACTCTAGTACACCAACTTTTTTACCAAAATATTTTTTTTACATTAATACTACTTAAATGTTCAAATCACAGCTTATTACAAATTGTGTTAATCGCTCATTAACATACGAAATATGTCTATAACTATTTTGTATAGTACATATTTCACATTTTATATCATTTTTTCTAAACTCCTCTAATAATTTTTTTAAATCTAAATAAACAAAACCACATTTATACACAGCTTCTGTTTGAGAAAAATCAATAAATATTTCTTTTTTACCAACGTCTTCTACATAATTGTATATTGCAATTATTCTTTTTTTAGTGCTATTTACAAACTCTGAAAAATCAGTGGGAGCACTTTCAATGTCATCAAAATCTCCACAAAAAATTAAAGTAAATTCAAAATATTTTTTTGCTTTTCCATTTTCACTTTTTGCACTTTGCATTAAATCAAATATCTCTTGATGAGCAAACTTTAAGGTATTACTATCAATATTTTCATAAAGTTTCAATGTTTCATAACTATTAACTAATACTGCACCACCTTCAATACACCTAGGTGAAATAAACAAGTAATTTTTCTCCTTATCTGCTTCTACTAATCCATCTTTAAAACTCATACATTCCTCCTAAATAAATTAAATTTTAGATACTACAATATTACCACTTCCTAATCAAATACTAATTACAAAAGTACGTTCAACATCAAAACATAAAGTTTCATTCATTTTGACATTTAATCACATTTTTCCCCTCCTACTTATAAAATATTATAGTAGTAAATGTAGTCATCACTTGTAATTATATCACATTTATTTAAAATGTAAATTATTTTAAATAATTTAGTAATATCTAAAAAAAACACCAATATCTACGTTAATATAAAACGTACTATTAGTGCTTTTTTATAATACTATTCAACAACCATATTAGGGTTAAATTTCACATCAGTTTTTAATTCATTGTTTTCTTCTTTCTCACCAGGTTTTAATATTTCAAGTGGTTTTACAACTAATTTATACTTTCTACTATCTGGTTCAAGTTCAAAAACATTTATACTATTTACAAGATCATTTTCCAAATGTTTTAATTCAGTTGTAAAATAAATCTCATCATCTTTTAAAACAATTCCAACTTTTTTTATAATTCTAAATATTTCAGCTATATGTTGAATATCTTCTCCAACAATAACAAGTTGTGGCTTTTCATAAAAACCAGCATCATTTCTTGTAAAGTTTTCATAAAAATCTGAATAAAGTTGAACTTTTTCAGCAAACATATTTTGCCAATCTTCATTTCTTCTAACAACTTCAAAAACAAAATTTTCTTCATCTGTACCATTTTTTAAAGTAACCATACCACCTGTTGGTTTAAACTTTACATTATATTTCTTAGAATATAATAATACATTTGGTGTGCTAGAACTATATGCTGCAACTTTTTGCATATATGCAATTATTATCTGATTTCCAGCAAGTTTTCTTTTTACTGCATATGCAGGCTTTGTATTATCTGTTGGTTGCCAAGTAGTTGGTATATTTCTTTGTTTTAATATATATGTTGCTATCTTATCCATAGCATACGCTCTATATGAACTTTTACCAGCTTCACTTTGGAAGAAATAACGTGCAATTACTTTAGATTTTGTTAAATCCTCTAACCACTTTGCAACTTTATTTTGTCTTTTTTCTTCTTCTATATCACTTAGTTTTCCTCTTAATTCAAGTATTTGTGTCACTTGTCTTGATGTTATAAAGCCAAATTCGTTTACTACCTCAAGTACTTTTATGTGATATTCATTTATATACCCCATATCCATCTTAAATACAACTTGATTTATTGATGCAAAACCTTCTTTTCCATCAAAAACCTTTATCTCATTTTCTCTTACCGCAAAAGGTGACACTACAGTTTTTACTTCTTTATCATTTACCATTTTTACATCTCTCCTTAAATTTTAATTTTGAAATTTAACAATTGGGCTAATTGCTTAGCCAAAATAGTGAAAATCTCACTACAACATTTATTATACTACATTTTTATAATTTATTCAATAGATTTTTTAAAATCCGCTGTAAAATTGCGTAATATTTTAAATAAATTTTACATAACTTTCAAAATATATTGCTAATAATATTTACAAATAGTATTAGTTGTGATATAATCTTACATGCATGTATATATATAATTTAACACAATTGTGTAGAAAGGAGAGTATTTTTTGTAACTGTTAACTAAGACAACAATAAAAAAGGAGAAAAAAATGAGCAATTCAGACTTTTTAAAAAATTTAATGCAAAGGATTAGCCACGTACCTATTTATCAAAGAGTATTAATAGTAGTTTTTACTATTCTAGTTTTTACTTCTATGTATCAGCTGTCGGCTAATTGCCTCTTTGAGAAGCTCTCAAATGAAAAAATGGTTGAATACAAAAATGTAATTACAAGCATTTACAGTGATCAAAAAGCAGACAGCAAAGGTAATGATCCAATTATTGTTAATAGTAAAAAGACAATAATTGCCTACGCCCCTATGCATGCAGGCTACGTAGTTGGGAAAGTAAAAAATGGAGAACTTAATATTTCGTACCATTTTCAAACTTGTTCACACATAATTGTAAATTTACTCATAGCCATTGTCATTACGTTTTTTGTATTATCATTTGTTCATAGACTTATTTTATTTATCTTAAGAAAGAACTTATTAATATTTAAAATAAGATAAATTAAATAGCATAAACACTTTATATCATCCAGAAACTAACAAATATATACTTGCCAGTTTCTGGATTTTTCTATAAAGTTACTTATTTACTTTCCTCATCATATATTAGAGTTAGTTTTATAAAATTGAAAATATATCACATATCATTTAAAATTTCACAAAATTTTCACAAATTATTTACTTCTAACGTCTAAAATGATATACTCATATTAAGTACACTAAAATTTGTTTATTCACTAATGTGGAAGAAGGAGGAAATATGGAATTCATATTTGAATTTTTTAAGTATCAGACGCTTATAGCAATTGAACTTATAAGCATTGTATTTGGTTGGTTATTTTCCCAATCTATAGTTTGGTACATAGTTTTAATTGTTGTCTTGGTTTTCCTACTTGGTAAGATAACATCACACCTTAAAAATCGCTAAATAAAAAATAGTGAATTAGAAAAGATTATTTTCTAACTCACTATTTTTTTGCTACTTTTTCAGCAGCCTCTTTTACAGTACCTTTTTATCCAATTATAATAAGCTTAATTTTCTTTTTTTCAGGAATAATTCTTCTAATGCTTACTAATACTTTCTGTCCATATTCCACACCATTTACATGCTCAGCAAGACCAACAAGATTTGGTTTTATTTCAACAAATACTCCTGTTTTTATTCTACCACGTATTATTCCATTTACAATATCACCTTCATGTAAATTTTTTATATTTTCTTCAAAACTTCCAAGCAATTCTTTATACGAAAGTTCTATTCTTCCTGTATCCCTATCATATTTTTTTACTATTACTTCAATTCTTTGCCCAATCTTAAACATATCTCCTGCATTTTGAAGTACTACATCTGTCATATCTTGTAATTTAAGTATTCCTGTAACACCACCACCTACATCAATAAATGCAGCATAATCAGACAAAGATACAACTACTCCTTTTAATTTCATTCCAACTTGAAGGTGCATATACATCCATCTTCTAACCTTTAGTTCAAGTTTTTTCTTTGAGACGATTACTTCTATAGAGCCATCTTTTTCATTTTTATAAATATCTTTTATACATACTTGCAATCTTTTTCCTTTTTTGTTTACAATATGTTTTTTATCAACTAGTCCATCTTCTCCAACAATACTTGAAGCTTCTTCTCTTGGAACAATTGCTTTAATATTATTACCAATAACACCAATCATATTAAAGCTGTCATCAACTTCTTTTACATACATATCAACGACTTGTTCATCTTTTTTTATTTGTTCTAATTTTTTTAAAGAAAGGTTAGAACTAGGTTTTCTTTTTTTTATATTTTCTTTCTGATCTTTAGTTTGAATTTCTTTTTTTTCATTTTCTAAATTTCCCATTATTTTTTCTCCATAATATAACGCATATCTGTAAGGAAGTTTTTTTAATCCTTCCTTACAAAATAGTTGCTATTAATTTATTTTCATTTTTCCATTTTTAAAGTTCAACAATATTACACAATTAGTATTAGCATTTACTATTTCAGCTCTTGAAAATTCTCTAGCTTTATCACGTAAGTTTAGCTGACTTGCATTTGTTCTACCAGCATTTGCATCTAACATTAAAGAATATAAACTAGAGTTAATAATATTAATTCCACCATTTTCGCCTACACCAACAGCAGCCACAATATGTCCTGCAGTTGAAAATGGAGGTCCACTAAGATTTACTAGTGCACATGTGTAATTACCACTACTTAATCCATTGTACAAGAAATCAAATGCACTATTTGGATCACTATTATATATTTGATAAGATAATCCATCACCTAAAACATTAGATAATCCTTGAACCAATGTTGATGATTTAGTACCCTTAAAACTAGGCCCAGCAGCACCAACACTTTCAGCAAATCTTGCTACTTCAAGTGGTTTCATAACTCCATCATTATTTGTATCAAAACCTGGTATTACCACATGCCATCCTGAAAGAAGAATTGCAAGAGCCGTAGGTCCACATCCATTTGCAGGCATAGTACCACTACCATAAGGAATCTTATCACTATAATCATTTTGCGAATAAAGTGGGTATCCTTTCCATGATTTTCCTTGATACATCCATGCCCTAGAATTATTTTTTTCATCATCAGTAAAAGTATAGTCATTATCATATTTATCACTAGTCCAAGCATCTTCGCCTCTATCATAAGATATAGTTTTTTCGCTAACAAACTTATATCCTGATGGAAGAGTAGTTATCGTACTTGTTGGAATCGTACCATACTCTGGATCTGTGTTATAAAAGTTCAATGGATCAACTCTCTCATCAAATTTATAAGTTCCACATCCATCAGTATCATGATATATTGTAAAATCTAGGTGAGTTCCTGTACTGTGACCAGTAGAACCCATAACTCCTATTTTTTGACCTTTAGTTACAGTGTCTCCAACTTTAACATTAACAGATGATAAGTGGGAATATCTTGTATAATATCCATCTCCATGATCGATAACTACACTATTACCATAGCCACCGCCATCTCTTCTGTTTCCAATAGCCGTATACTTTCCTTCAGCAAAGACAACTGTTCCTGCTTTTGCAGCAATTATATTGTTTGCTCCAGAACCTTTTCCTATATCGATTGCACCATGTCCACCATTATATGCAATAGTAGGAGGAAATATACAATTTATTACTCTAGATTCTTCATTATTTGTTAAATCAACAGGCCATCCAAATCCATTGCCATCATCAAAAGACGGACTTGGTATGTCTTCAACTTCAAAATCATCAACTGCAAATCCAAGTGACGCAAAATACGCAAACGGTAAAGTGTCTATTTGATATTTTTCATATATTTTATCCTTAAATTTCCTAATAATTCTTCTTATTTCACTATAATAATTACTTCTAAGTCTAGTAGTTGAATATCCCATATAACTAGATACATTTTCATCTTCTCTTAAATACTGAGAATATATTTTTGGATTAGCATTTATAAAGTCAATTAAGTTTAATTCCTGCTTTTTTTCTAAACTTAAATATGTGTTATAATCATTTTTACTTTTTTTAAGTCCAGTTTCGAACTCTGTTGAAGCTGTATCATTAGTAGTTCCCGGATTTATACTAAGTTCACCTGTTGCATACCAATCACTACACAACTTTTTCTCAGTAACATATCTTCCATCATCACCAAATTTATTAGCTAGTCCATTATATACTAATTCAATAAACTCTGAATCAGACATTCCCTTTTTATATCCACCACCAGCATCAAATATGGCTTGAATAGCTGCTAATTCTGCACTATTTCTTATAGCAACAGTAAACATCATACCTTTTATAGCATCTTTTTTATCATCCAAATCTTCACCTGTAATCTTTTGGAAGTTTTCTTTAAGTTTTGGATAAATATACTCTGATGCAAACTTGTCTTGCATAGCCTCAAATATTTCTGGATCTTTATTATATGCTTCCATCCAAGCACTTCTAAAATTTCCAATTACTGATGATATAGTACCAGCTGTATACTTCACATAGTCTTTCCAAGCACTAAATGTATCTGAATCATTTTTATATGCATATTTTATATAATCAGTAAGACAGCCCATAGTAGCATGATATTGATATTTTCCAAATGCTAATTTATTAGTTCCACCTATTGTATCAGCTCTATCTACTCCCTCATAATGTGCAGTAAGTCTTCCAATTTTTTTCATGAAATCTGCAGAAGTATCCGTAGTTGAAACTTGAGTAGTCTTAGTTCCAGAAGAACTTGTTGATTGGTTTACAGTAACCTTTTCTTTAGATTTTTCTACCTCTATACCTGCTCCACTACAATAAGCAGCAATTTTAGTTTGAACGCTTGTAACCCAATCTGGATTGCAAAATGCCGCTAAATTAGCAATATTATATTTACCATTATTTATATATTTATATTTTACATAATGAGCAAAGTCAAAAACACAATATTTTGGATCTGTATATTTAAGCCAATTGTGGCCATTATATGGATAATTTCCAGCTGATCCTTCAGTCAAACTTTCAGAATCTTTAAAAGCTCCATACATACTATTTGCTTGCTCCATACTTATCCAATTCCAAGTATCGTACTCACCAACTAGTTTATTGCCACTTCCATCAACACCAGTATTTGATTCAATTTCTGATGCAGCCATTATTAAAAGTGCATTAACATTATATTTTTCTTGTGCCTCTAATAATGCATCAGCAATATACCTTAAATGTTCAACTTTTTGTTCACTATGTATTCCATTCATCTTAGGATTAGCTTTTATTTTTTCAAATGTAGGAGCAGAGTAATCAGAAACAGAAGATATACCATTTGCTTTTGCATACATATCAATAAGCGTTTCTCTATCAGTTATCTTAGGTAAATTACCTTCTTCATATCTTACATCATATTCACCTTCAACAGTCCCCGTAGAAATTTTATTTCTACTTGACTTTCTTGAAGTATTAAAGCTAATTAAATCTTTTACAGTATAATAACTATGATAGCTATTATCACCATCATACTCAAGAGTATCATACCATGTCCTTGAAACTTGATATCTAGTTCCCTGCTCTTTATAATATGGTTCCTTCTTTAATTTGTAAACAGTCTTCTTAAGTCCATCTTTTTCAGTTGTAGTCTCTGATATTACCTTAGCACCATATTTTTCCTCTATACTTTCTATAGTAGTTCCCATATCTAAAGTTTGTGCAGCAATTTCTGCTTTATTTTCTTCGTCAACCCATCTTTCAAATTGCAAACCTGATTGACTACCTGCCATTTCATTTCTACGACTATTAGCATCAGAATCACTATATTTATTATAATTCCACTTATATATAAACTTCAAATCAAATGTCTCAGCTTTTGAAATATAATATTTTGTGTCAATGTGTTTTTCTCTAGAAACCTCTTCTTCAAGCATAGGATCCTCTTCTCCAGAGTCATTCATTCTAGTATTTACTTTTTTTGAACCACTTTCTCTAACTTCAGTAGAACCTTTTGAAATTTCTGTAATTTTTCCATTTAGTTCACTATCAGAATATTTATGCCCTAAATTATTTGTAAGTTCTGATATGGTAACTTCAAATTCAGTATGATAAGTATATACGTCATACACTTCATATACAGTATTTAAAGTATATGTTTCAATATCATATCTATTTACAATAATTTCATGATATGCTTTTTGAATAACAGTATATGGAAAATATACATCCCTAGTAGTAGTACCAGATATTGCATCAGTTGATCTATCTTTTTGTAAAGAAGTATCATCTTTTTCAACATCTTTTTTATTTAACGCCGTTGATGCAACAGAAAGCGGTATATACCAAGATTGTAAAAATGGTTCAACCAATTTTACAAAAGTTTCTAATTTAGTATTATTTCCATCAGATGGATATCTTAATCCAAGCTTTTTATCTGATTTCATAGGTGACTCAACGCCATCTCTACCGTGACCATATTGCATCCAACTAATCTTATTAAAGTTATACTTTTCTGCTAATAATATATGCTTGTATAGAGGTAACTCCTCATTTACATCAACAAGCCTTCTTGTCTTTTTACCTCCAGATGTTCCATCTGTAAGACCAGCCTCGCCAAAAATTTGATAAGCAATACGTTTTATTTTATCACCATAAAATAATGCATATGCTGCGCCTTCTTCTTCAGTTATAGGGTCAGAATCAGCATGAGTACATGGAGACGATAAATATCCTGTATCAACCATAAAATTTTTACCATTTAATATAGTAGTTTTATATGTACCATCAAGGAAACGTGTATCATGGCGAAAAGGTGTTCCATTTCCAGGTAAAGTATAAATAGGAGCCCAAACTGCACAATAAGAATAAGGATTATCTAAATCATCTGGATTAAATTTTTCAGAATAATTTTGATAAATTTCAGTATATTGTTTCATTAGTTCATACTTTGAACCACCTTCTTTATATCTACTTGCTGAAACAAGATATCCATTAGTTATGGCGTCTTTAACATCTTTGTATTCTGTAGCATTTGCATAAGCACCCGCACCAGAATCAGATGCACCTATTCCCCAGTAATTATGTTTGTTTCTTGAAATATTTGAGCCTGAATATCCAGATTCCTGAATTGCTTGTGTTACACACATTACCGGATTTAAGCCATTTTCTAAGCACCCATCATAAAAATCTGCAGCATACGGTTTATATGTAGTATTCCATCCTTCAACTGCCGCTGCACCATCAGCAGGTACATAATTTTCCATAGCGGCTATAAAATCTTCTCTTGATATGTAACATTCACCATATGTAAAAATTGGAACATTATAGCTTTTGTAATCAAATTCGTCATCAGATGTTGTATTACCACCTCCAACAGTAGAATTAGTTGTATTATTCTTTTTTGAAGAGCTACCACTTGGCTTTTTAGTAGATGCAGCCGTTACTGCTTTTCCTTCAACAAATGTTTTAGAAAGGCTAGATATCTTAGATACAGCTGACTTTTTTACTCTTGCTACTGCAAAAAAGCCTCTTAAATAATTTTTTATTGATTCTTTTACTAGTTTTGAGTCTTTTATATGAATTATTTCATTATCTCCAACGTATATAGCCAAATGATTTGCTTTTTCACTAGAAAATAGTATATCACCTTCTTGTATGTTTTTCATTTTATCATCTGTCAACTTCTCTTTAGAATCAAGTGTACCTTCTACTATACTCAAGTATGAAGATCTAACACTTGAAAAACCCTTTCCAGAACTATTTACAAAATTTGAATAAACTTTATTAAGTCCTATGCCAAGCGCATTATGATACGCAAAACTTACCAGGCTTTGCTGATCTATTGCAAACTTATTAGAAAACTGAGTTCCATCTTTAGCCACACCATTCTCATACCTTTTAGCTTGATATATGGTATATCTATACTTTGACTGACTAGTAATTACAATATCACTTTCACACTGATCATAAAAACTTTTTAAATAACTTGCAACAGCTTTTCCAGCCTCTTCAACACTAACATTGCTAGATGCTTGTACACTCCATAAGCTATTAAAGCATAGGTAAAGCAATATAATAAATAATATAATAAAAGCTGATTTTTTTAAATTCATAAATATTTTGCTCCCTTCATACTATGTTAGTCTAAACTTAAAGTAATCTCTTTACCATCATACTTTAATTTTCCATCGCTATATTCTTCAATATCATAAACGCCCAGACCTGATACAAGTTCTTTTTCTTTTCCTGTTTTCACATCATATAAATACATTCCTACATCCTTTACAGAATATACAAAATAATAATCTGACACAATTAAATATGAAGATACAACATTACTTATAAATCTATCAGAATATGCATTATCTCTTACAATTACATTCATTCCATTTATTTGTACAAAATCAGCTGAATAATCATAGGATGTAGTAAAACTTAATTCAAAAAATCCATTTGAATTTTTTGTATCTTCTTCAAAAGTATATTTTTGAAGCCTTTCTTGTTCAGCTAAATAGATTGAATTTTTATTTACAATATGTACATATGCTATGCTAGATGCTGTTCCATCTTTTACAATATCAGCAAGTCTTTTATCATCTTTTAAGTAACCTTCATAATTGTTATATATATATATACCATCATCTTTGTCAATTCCATATGTAAGTTCAACTCCCATAAGGGAAGAGAAATACTCAGATCCATTTGCTAAGTTTTCAAATTTATCTATTATTGGACCTCCGTATGCACCTTCATTAAATAATCCAACCAATGTTTTAAAATCATCGCTTTGATATTTTATTAAATTTGCAATTCTTGACTCGTCTTTATAACTTATATATGGATAAATAGAAATTTCACTATCTGTAAAAAAAGCATACATGCTTGTAAAAGCATATCCAATTAGTCCATCATCAACTTCTCCAAAATTAGGTTCGCCACATTTAGTTACAACATCACTTAGGCTTGTCCCAACAGCAATATCATTTAACACCTTTGAAATATACTTATTGGTAAATACAATATTAAAAATAACGTCATCAATTATTCTCACCTTTATTCCACTATCAAAGTAAATGTCATAATCATCAACCCTTGAAGTCTTATTTTCAAGTTTTATACTATTACTTGCAAAAGAATTCTTTACTATAGCCAAAAGCAAATTGGAATTTATTTTTACTTCTTTCCTATTTAGCTCTACCACTTCTTTTAGTTCATTATCTGATTCTACTCTTCCAAAATAATCAGCTTCGCCATTTAATGTGAAACTAGTAATTTTTGATTTTTCAGCATCACATTTTACTTCAATAGTTATATTATTTTTTTCGTCAATTAATCTAAAATTTTGATAATTAAGCTGACTAGCTATTGCATATACTGCATCATTATAATATTGTTCATTAACATCTCCATCTTCATCTACAGGTAGATATTTAAAAGTCACATATATGTCTCTATCAAATCCACTTGCTTTAGACTTTGAATTTTTTATATATGAGGCTTCAAGATAATCCATGACATCACTCATAGATTCAAATGCACCATCGCCTTTTAATGCTTTACCTTCATTTGTAAGAACTACTAAAAGCCAAATAAGAATTATTATGCTAGTAACCAGCAAAACACTTAAAACTTTAACTCTATTTTTTGTAATAACTTCCACTTTCTACCTCCGATTTTACCATCCTGGAAATCTTCTACAAAATCCAAAATATTCATCTCTAGATCCTCCGCCAACTGCATCAATTACTACATTTCCAATTTGAGTAGAGCCGGAAGGATCTATAGCTTTCGTATTAGAAAAATTTGAGCATTCAGCTATTAGTGCTCTACCATCAGTACACCATCCAAGAAAAATAACAACGTGCTCCCCACCAGATTGCTTAAACATTACATCCCCAGGTATCATATCTGCTTTAGAAATTGCCTGCATATCTTTTATCATATCTGCTGTACAGTTACCAACACTTGCAGTGCCTCCACCTTTATGGTATGACCATAACGCATAAGATGAACAATCAAGATATGTAGGAATATCAGCATTCATTTGCCTAAAATTTTGCGAATAATAACATTTTCCTACTAAAGTCAGCGCAGCCATTATCATTTTTTTTCTTCCATCAGGTAAATTAACACTATCATAATAATTTTTAAAGGCATTTATTTGCTCATTAGTAAGTTGCAGCGAATTTGGACTATTTATATTATTTGGATTTCTAGTATTAAAAGCTTTAAATTCTCCATTTATTATAATATCAGCACCAGAATATGAACCACTACCAATTGCATCTTCACTTAAATCTCCATATATTGTACCATACTTTAAAATTTCATCATCGTGAGTCCCTGGCTCATACTCACCAACTTTATACATCATAAAGTTTAGCTCTTCAGATGTTGTTGTATCAGATGTGATATAATCAGCATAAATATCCTCAATATCATCAAGTGTCATAAGTAAAAGGCTACCTTTTTTATTATACTCTTCCTTTGCTTCATCACTTACGCCAGTACTTTTTTTGTTTTTCGAAGAACTATTAGTTGTATTTTGAGCAGTAGTAGCTAGAATAGTATTATTTAATCCAAAAATATTTGATATCTTACTTACATTTGCTAAACTAAGTAATTTATACGTACTAGTACCATCTTGAAGTATTTTACTGCTATTTACAGTCTTATCAGTTGAATCTAATACTCCATCAGATGTCAACTCACCAACAGACAAAAATATTGCACCAGCGCCGGCTACACCAATTATGCCTATTAATATTATTGGATGAGTTACAAAAAACACAACGGCATGCAAAGCAAATTTTATTCCTCTTTTTGCTCCATTTACAAAGGCCTTAGTTGTTTGTAATAACAAATTAGCTGGATTCTTCGCTCTTGCATCACCAGTATTATCTTGCTGATAATAAGCTTCAGACTGTTCATCATTATAGTACTCATTATTGTTCAATTTTAACTCACCCCACCAATCAATTAAATTTTAAACTTAATAAAATTTTCACTAAAAATCAATTTTAATAGTTTTTGTTTTAGAATTGATTTTTATATTAGAAAGCACTAAACTACTTATTAAACCTTGATTATCAAGATTTATATTAAATGTAAGTTCCCTATTTACATAAGAACCCTTTTCAAGTGTTACATTTGCACTATCAGAAGTAACTATTCCAGTTTGTTTTATATCTCTATTGTTGCTTAATTGTAAGTAAACTGTATTTAAATCTCTAAAGTCAATATTTACCTTATTTTCTGAAGCATTTGTTACAGTCAATGCCAATTTTATATAATTTTCTCTTCTTTCTATCAAAGAAACTTTAACTTGCAATCCTTCGACTGTAGTGTCAATATTTAAGTTATCTTTTGTTGGAATCGAATATGTTTCAAAAGATAGGGTATAATTATATGGAGAAGATTCTATTATATTTATAGTTTTTGTTTGCGTAGAACCTGATGTGTCTATAAGTGAATACTTAACAACATATGTAACATTTTCACTACCTTCATAATAGTTATAACTTATAAATTTTATATCTTTTCCAATTAGGCCATTTTTTTTAAGATAATCTTTAAAATTATCTTTTGTTATCAAGTTTTCATCTAAAAAATCTTGATCCATCTTTTCATATAGCATAGAAACATTACTTTCAAATAATAAACTTCTAACATCATTATATATTGCCATATAACCTTTTTTCTTGTATTCAACATTGTCATTATATGTAAAACTTAAATTTTTATTTTTTGAACTTTTGCTTGGAGCCCATATATTTACAAGGACAATAACTACAATAAGTAAAATTACTGCTACAAATAAAATAGACATCCTTGTTACAATTTTATCATTTTCCATAATATTTTACCTCACATCATTTAATTTAAATAAAATATAGTATATGTATTCTTTGATGTATTCAAAGTTATACCAATGTATGCAAATTCATCACTTTTGGCAGTATTTAAACGACACAAATATCTACTACTATTAGACGGATCTTTATAATAACTCTCAATTAAATCAGTAGTTTTAAGTCCAGATTCAGCTCCATCAAATTTTTGTTCTATTCTAAATTTGTCAAAAAGACTATTTGCTAGTTTCAAATATTTACTTTTTCCAAGATAATTTTGATACTCAGAATCTAAGGCTTCATAATAATCTTTATATGATAAGTTAGTTTCGGTTGTTTCATCATATCGCGATGAATATATATAATCTGAGATTATACCCTCTAAAATCCAATACGTTTTTCTATCGGATTGAATCTCATATTTTAGTATATAATCAGACGGCTGAATTTTAGAATAATCAACACTTTTTGCAACATTTAACACTATGTATGTAATTAATATAAGAACTACTAGTGCAACTACAAAAAACACCAATTTTTGCTTATCATCATAAGAATTTAAATCTACTAATTTCATATATTCATTTCTCCTTTTAGTACCGCTATGTACTTACTTTTACAATATTTTAATTTGTTATAATATATCAATAAAATTATATCATATTACTCAAATATTACAACAAAGTTTAAAAAAATTTCACTAAAAAACTAAAAAAATAATAAATTTTTCTACAAAATAGATGCAAAATCAAAACTTAATAACAAATACATCACAGGAACACTATATACAATATTAACCAACAAGCATTTAACTTGTTGGTTAATATATAGTATTATTTTAAATATTACCAGCATTAGTATTTGGATTATTATCCATACCAGCAGTCTTTTCCCTAATTGCACGATTTGAATTTCCTGATTTTTCAATGTATTTTATCGAACTTCTGTAAGCTCCAAGATCACGGGTTCTCTCACCTGATTGCTCATACCTTGTTTCAGTTTTAATAACTGATGGATTATTATTTATTATATTGGCACTTGCAGCATCATAGTGCTTACTTTCAGAAATATTTTGAATAGTTTCATTTTTTATTTTCTCCATCTTAACACCTCTAGTATTTCCAGTTAATGCATCTTTTCCTATGCTAAGACCAGAAGATACAGCACTTGTTATTTTCTCACCAATCATATCACCAATACCAGCACCAGTAATTCCAGCTTTTATAGTAGAAGATAATGATGCATCACCTTGTGCAACATCTATTATAGTTTTTAGTGTAGCACCATTAATTGCTCCAACACCTGCGCCGGCAGTTTCAACAATACCAGATGCTGTTTGCGTAATTGCTTTCTTTCTTTTCTTTTTAGCCTCTGATAAAGCATCATCATATTTATCCATAATGCTATTTCTTTTTTCTTCGTAACCAAGCAGTGAAACTTGCTTTTTATCATCCTTTTTACCACTATCGACATTTGCATTAGGAGCATCTATTCTTGATACATTACCAGATACATCACCATGTATTCCACCATCAATAGATCTAATGCTTCCTGTAAATTGTGCCTTTTCTATTGAAGATATACCATCAATTGTTCCTGCACCTATATTATTTTTACTTCCAGAGCCATTACGACGAGACATAGATCCTCTTCCGACTTTTCCTTTTCCATTTTTAAAATCGTCTTCAAATTCATCAAATTCATCTGGACTACCATTTTTTCTTTGAGCACGACGTTTCGTTTCATCTCTTCTCCATTTTTCACTATCACTGTTAGAATCAGGAGGAGTTAATCTTGGTCCTTTTGTAAGTGGATCATCGTAGTCATTTAATGAAGGATCAGGATTAGAGCTTTTTTCTGTAGCTTTACTTTTTGCATCATTTAACTCTTCATATTCTTTCTTACTAAGTAAATCCAAATCCCTTGAAGTCCTTTTCCTTAATTTTGCAATATCCATATTACTACTTCTAACATCTTTTATACCTTGATAAGTTTTCTTAACATTATCAAGAGGTCGCTTTGCCAAATTAAGTGCTGCCATGCCGGCTGCAATTCCTCCTCCAAATGTTTTAATACCGTTTTTCATTGCTGGATCACCAAACTGAGATTCAACACCAAATATCTTCTTTACAAGAAGCTCTATTTTCGAAATGCTTGAAAGAGCGATTATAGCGATTATAGAAGTGGCAGATACAGTATCTCCAGAATACTGCTGTGAGGAATCTGAGTTAGCCATATATATTACAACAGACATTATAATTGCAAGCAAAAAAGCCTGCACTGTTTGTGTAAAAACAAGCGAACAAAATTCTTTTAACCAAACTGAAAAAACATCTTTTTTCATAAATAAAACACCTTCTTCCTAAACACCACCAAACATAAAATTATACAGCACTACAACCGGTGCAAACATAGCTAATATTGTAACATAAAAAAACCTTTTTATATACGCTATAAAAAACATAAGCGATTGTATCAAAAATACACAGTAAATTATTGCTCCAGACACGGTAAAGTTATTTTGTCTCCATCCAATTAGCTCACCATTTGAATTTACTTCATATCCCCATACTGCATCTTTAAAGTAATTTGCTAAACTTGTTATTACAGAAAATACATTATCATTTGAAGTTTGCATATAATCTTTATCATCAGGCGTTAATGCATAATGACTATACATATTAAGAATTTTTTCATAATATTTTGTTTTTGTACTATTTCTCCACTTAGTAACAAATCTTTTAATAACATCTACATCAACTGTAAAAGGATATTTTTTTCCAAAACTATCTATAATTACTACAATTTCATTATTTACATTATCTGTACCATCTGTTAAATTTTTTCCACTAGCTGATACTAAAAAGGTAGGACCAAAATCATTTCCATACCAATCGGTATCTAATATATCATCCATCTCACCACTTTCATATACTAACATATCACCTAGACCTTCAAATCCAAATAATTGGTTATAAACAATTGTATTACCTATATAATAGCCACCATTAATTAAAGACTGTGATACAAAAACAAACTTTGTCTGCTTTAGTAAATTAGCATACGATAAATATCCAGAGTAAGACGTTTCCACAAAGTTATCATCACTTGCGTTTATAGCACTATATTCAATTCCAACATTGTCTGTCATTTTAGTAACATTAGGTATAAAGTTATTTTTTATTACATTAACATACTCATTTGCAATTTTTTCATCTGTATTGTTTGCAAAAATTTTCAAATAAGGTTTTACTTCATTATCAATATAATTTTTTACTCCAGGTGATATACTACTTTTTTCATCTTTTTTACCACCTTTTGAAATCCATATATCAAAAGCCAGTAAACCAATGGCATATTTCCTGTTTTCAGAAACTTCACCTGAACGAAACAGCTTATTAAAAAAACCAGTTCCTTCTTTCGAAGTTGAATAAGCCATACTATATCTATTATCTTTAAATTCTCTTATCAAACTAGCAGCAATTTCAGAATTATTCTTGATATATGTAGAAGCTTCAGATACATTTTTAAAAGGTAAGTCTTCTAGCTTTAAGTTATTACTTCCTTTTAATACTTTATCAAAACTTGTACTAAAAGGTTCAATTAGCGTAAATGCACAAATCTCATCCGAATTAAAATCTTTATCTTTTTCAGGTGTATTTGCTTGCAAATATAAAGTTACTAAAGTATCTTTATTTAGTTTATTGCTCAAATCCAAATTATTTTGAAGACCAAGTTCAGAAACTGTATCAGTAAGTATCGCACTTGCTGTTTCAACTAATTTTTCATTAACATAAAACACCAGTGCAATAATATAATGAACGCAAAATAACAATACAATAGACGTACAAAACTTAACCAAACTCTTTTTGTATTGAGCCTTTTGAGAAGCAACAGTTGATATTGCAAGTTTAATTGATATAATTCCAACAGCTACTCCCAAAAAACCAATCGCTAAAGTAATCAAACTACCATATATTTTTACAATTACACTAGCTAATGCTGTTTTTTGACCACTTCCTGCTAAAAACAAAGATCCAGGTTCAGGATTTAGAAAATTTACATCCAAAAATGGTACAGCATTAAATATAACTCTATCAGCCCACGGAAACTCATTTGTCCCAGTAAGCCCTTGAAACATTAGGCCAATATTATCTTCTACCCATGAGGCTACATAATAAAAAGCTCTAATAATCCACTCAAGTAATCCACTCTCTTTTGCCTTTTCATCAAGATTTTCATCGCTAACTTCTTCAGGTGTACCATAAATTTCATTTATAGCTGCTTGTAAATTGGTAGAAAAAGCTGAAACAAGTACTATACATATAAAGAATATACCAACTAAAATCTTTAAGTTATTTTTTTTCATTTTACCACCTACACTCACCCATAACTAAGAAATCGATTTTACCATAAAATCATATATTACAACCACTGGTGCAAACATTGCAAGTATTGTAACATAAAAAAATCTTTTTATATATGCAAATAAAAACATAATTGACTGTAAAATAAAAATAGCATATATAATAGCTCCAGAAATTGTAAAGTTTGAAGGAGTCCATCCTTTTACAACAACATTATTTTCCTCATCTGTTTCTGATTCATATCCCCAAACAGATTCTTTAAAATATTTTCCAAGTGAAGATATTATTGCAATTGGCTCATCAGATATATTTGGACTTACATATTCTGGATCACTTTCTGTTCTAGAATACGAATTATACAAACTACGTAATTTATTAAAATATGGCTGTTTATATCTTTTAAGTAATACAACAAAAGATTTCATCGCTGTTTTAATTACAGAAACATCTTTAACCACAACTGGTTGAACTGTTTCTCCAATTTTTGTTTTCCCAGATCCACTACCACCTATAAATGCAAAATATTCTATTTTTTTCAAACCATATTCTGTTTCTGTTTTATAGTAAAAAGAAGGTTCGCTACCATCATCAAAGTAGTAATGATTATACGTATATGCATCATATAAATAATAATAATTATTCTTATTGCTATCCCTAACTTCAAATAAGGTCTTGGTCAAACTATCCACTGTATTATCATTAAATACTTCAAGAACTTTTTTTCCATATTCATTTACATACTTATCACGGCTAGAATTAAATCCTGAATTTGTTACCTCTGTGTACTTATCATCCTCCAAAGATTCTCTACCACTAACAAGCCATATATCTACAGCAAGTCGTATTTTAGCATCCTTTTTATTAACTTTTGTATTTACACTCACACCTCCTGTAGGGGCTGCATTTTGTTCTTCACTACCTTTAGCAACACTATATCTCGAACCAGACAATGATCTTAACAGCCTTCCAGCGATTTCTTTATTTTTTGTAATATATTCATTTAGATCTTCACAACTTTTAAAATAAGTTAAAGATTTTAAATGTGATGCAATATCATTTCTTACCTGTGCAAAATTTGGATCCAAAGCACTAATATATAACGCCTTTGCTATATCTGCTTCATCAATACTATCTGTTGCATTATTTGCATCTAGAAAGTTTTGAACAGTTGACTCATAACTAATTTTAGAAGTTAAGTCCAAATTATTTTTTAATGATTGTTCTTGAATCGTATCAATTAAAATAGAACTTGCTGTTTCAACTAATTTTTCGTTGACATAGAATACCAATGTAATTATAAAATGAACACAAAATAACATCACAATTGCCATGGCAAATCTAGTTATTGCTTGTTTGTATTTTGCTTTTTCTGATGCTATAATACTAATAGATAGACGAATTGCCATTATACTAACTATTACACCTAAAAATCCAATACAAAGTGTCATAACACTTCCATATACTTTATATACAACAGATGCAAGAGCCGTTTCCTTGCCCGCTGATTTAAATAAAGAACCATCAGCAGGATTTATAAAGTTTACATCCAAAAACGATATACTATTAAATATAACTCTATCAGCCCATGGGAATTCATTTGTACCAGTAAGCATTTCGAAAGCGTCTGCGACAACTTTTTCTAGCCAAGAAGCTAGCCAATACACTAATGTTGCAACCAATTCTGCAAGGCCAGCATTTTTAGCTTTGTCATCAATTGAAGTATCAGTAACTGCAGTAGACTCACCATATGAATGATTAGTCGCTGCAAGTACAGTGCTTGAACAAATAGGCATTAATATAATTGTTATAAATAAAATCCCTACAAAAGATTTAATTTTGAGATTTTTCATCTAACCACCTTTATTTCTTCTCATTTCTATTAGTTTTTGTAAATTAGTTTCCACGAATTCAAACTCTCTTTGCGTAGGCTTTATAGCTATAACTGCTGATGAATACCCTATTTTTATAAGACCTTCACCACGTGAACATGTTATTAGGAAGTCAGCCTCACCTTCACTTAATTTAAATACTTCCTTTAAGTATTCAATTTCTGATTTATCTTGTGCCAAGAAAAGTTTAGTATCTGCAGATGTTAAAACTGCTTGACAACTCTTGTTTTCATAGAAGTCTTGGAATTTCTGTGATACAACGGTAAGAGATACGTTTCTTTTTCTAGCACGTCTTGCCATTGTATTTAAAAAATCAACAGCCTCAGGATATGCAAGTAACATCCAAGCCTCATCAACAAGAACTCTTCTTGATCTTGCTTTAGTTTTATCTTCACTATTTTTCTTAACATATTTTTCCCATATCCATGTTAGAAGAATCTGCTGTGCAAGCGGCCTTGCAAATCTTTCTTCTAGTTGGGATATATTAATATTTATAAATGCTGAACCATCTAGTAAATCATAAGTAGATTGACCATCAAAATATGCCATCTGTCCATTATACTTTTTGCAAAACTGTCTCATAACCTTAGTTAAATAGTCATAGTGATATCTATATGTATCATTTGTATTTGCTTCTGCCTTTTCTAGTAATAAATCATACCACTCACTAATTGTTGGCATAAGTTTCTTTACTCTTGATATTTCTGCACCAGTACCAGTAGTATAAAGCGATTCAGGATCACTTGTAATACCTTTATTTTTATATGCTTCTGCAACAATTTCTGCAATAATTTGCTTTGTAAGTTCGTTAACTTCCTCAGACTTTGTAGAACCTCTAGCCATTGTAAGTAAGGCTTGAGTAACGTCTTCTACCTTATTTTCAATATTTAATACATATTTTTCTCTTCCTGTAATTTCATCTTTTGTTATTTCTGTTTCAACATCAAATATGTTAATAACAGTATCTGATTTTGGACTTATATCAATATTAATTCCTCTTAATACTTCTGCCATTGTAACATATTCACCTTCAGCATCAAGTACTAAGTTCTCATGCCCCATAAGTATAGCAGAACGTGCCATTATAGTTTTGATTGTAACAGATTTTCCAGCACCAGATTTACCAAATATTATCATATTGTAGTTAGTAAGTGTACTACTAAAGTTATCAAATATAAGAGGTAAGCCAGTCTGCTTGTTCATGCCAATAGGAACACCTGTCTCCATACCAGCATCTGCATTTACAAATGGAAATACAGTGGCCATTGAACCTCTATCAAATGTATGTTTTCTTGTTATGTAGTTATTATTTAAAGGTAAATTTGATTTAAATCCTTCTTCTTGCAAAGCCCATGCTGTCTTTAATCCAAGTTGAGTTTTAGATGCTTCCATTGATAATATCTCAGACATTTTATCAAGTTCTGCTTTACTATATGCAAACAAAGTACAAACTATAGTAGCTTCAAAAAGTTTATTATATCCTGCAGCTATCTGATCTCTTAATGCTTCTGCTTCTGCCTGTTTTGTTGAAAGTATTGATTCCCTATTTATATCTCCCCTATCATGTGCTACGTACCTTTCAGATTGTAATTCAACAATTTGCTTATTTAAGTCATTTTGTGACTTTGACTCTGAAATTGGAGTAACAAAAACAGAGGTATTTATATCACCAAACTCATATATTCCAGATAGAAAATATGGAAATGTTGCTTGCCTAGGAATGGTAGTTAAATAAAAAGTTCTAGCAAAACGTGATATTTTAGAAAATATCTCTAAATAGTCATAGTGAGTTGCGTCAATACCAGATGGCGCAAGTAAGTCATGGAGTGTTGATTTATTTGTTTGTAATATATCAACTGAATCTTGTCCACTAGTTAAAAGTGCTTCTTCTTGTGCTTGCATTGCAACACTTTTTTGTTCTTTTTTATTTTTCTTTTCTTTCTTCTCTTTTTTTTCTTTTTTACTCATATATCAAAACCTCCTAGTGTTATATTAATTCATCATCGTCATCATCATTATTAAGTCTATCATCAAAAAGATTAGCACTTTGAGAAGATGAACTATTTGAACTTTGAGTATTAACTCCATAATTTTGATTGTAATCATTTTGAGCATTATTTACATTTGCACCTATAATTTCACTATCATTTTCTTCATAATCCATACCAATTCTATTTCTATGCTCATAATCCATTTGACTAACATTCGAATAGTTTGCATCAACATTATCATTTGACTTAGAAGTTACATTTTCATCATTAATTAATTCTTTTCTTGACAAATCAACTGTATTGTTATTTGTAGCAATTTCATCAATTGTCATAAGTTTTGGAGTCTGTACTTCTTGAGTTTTTTCTACCGCTTCAACCTTTTGTGCAAGACTATCAGTATCTGAACTTAAAATTGCATCCTGTTCATTAATGATTTGATCCATAAGCTGTTTTTTAGCAACTTTATACTCATCAATTATAGTCTTTTTAGCACTATTTTTTATATCTTCTGGTAAATTTTCATTTTTTATCATCTCAACTGCTGTTTTACTAATTTGTTCAGTTACATCTAAAGCATCAGTAGTTGGTGAAGAATAAGTTCCATTCTTAATAGCATCTTTTAAAGCTTCAATAGCTTTAATTCTTGCTTCATTTTCAATTTGTTCATTAAGCAATTTGTTTTTCTTATAAAACGAATCTTCAGAAGTAGAATAAAGTCTATAAAATCCAGATTCTATTGCTTCTCTTACATTCATAATACCCTTATCATCACGATTATACGCTGTATACAACAAATCCGCTAGCTCATTAGAATTTAACACTTTACCTTCTACAGATGCAGAAGCAAGCGAATTTATTATACCTTGACACCTTGTTAAAAGTTCTGTATAGCATAAGCTTTCTTTTTCATCATCTGAAAATTTATCTCCAGCTGCGATTTCAGATTTGTTATATGATACTAATACATAAAAGTTTCTTTGAAGTAAATTTTTATTTAAACTCATTCTTTCAACATAATTTATAATATCAGATGCATACTCATAAACATTTAATACTTTACTTCTTTCTGCTTCTGTTCTTCTTAAGTCTTCTTCTGTTGTATCAAACCTTTCAAGCATTTTTGTATATTCATGGTCTATTTCTTCATACTCATCTTTAATTCCAGAAATATTACTTTTATACTTTGCAATTGCTGATTTTAAATCAATGTTTTGAGCTTGTACATAAAATTGTATTGGATATTTTAATGTATTTAAGAAAGTTATAAATCCTTCTTCAACAGCCATTTGTTCAACATCAGACATAAGGTCATAGTTTATACCTTTACACTTAATTGCCATGGTATATCTTGCGCCATTTTTTTGTACAATCATATTATCTATAATTTTGTCAAACTCCATAAACTTAAATACATCATCTCTTCTTACATCATCGCTTTTAGATGCAGTTGAAGTTTTTGAAGATGTACCTGATTTTCCTTTTGTATTTACACTCTTCTTTTGTTTATTTGTTACTACTAAAAATACTACGGTAAATACTGCGATTACTCCTAATAAAACTAATGGTAAAATAATAGCACTTCCCATAATTATTCTCCTCCTAAATTTAATAACTTATTTATAGTACTTTTTTTATCTTCAGTATTTTCTTGTCCTTGAGGATTTTTATCTTTCATTCCTCTATCATAATTATATATATATATTTTTTTTCTTCCTTTAAATGTAATAAATCTCCATATTATAGCATATATATATTCTCCACTTGCCTTTCTAAAAGGTCCTACTATAGGTGAATCTGGTATTTTAACAGCACCTATAACATATCCTACAGCACCAAATAGCACAGCAGTTATTACTTTAGCAAGTATTCCCATTGGGATAATGCTTGAAATTAGTTCGGCTACCATAAAACCAATTATTCCAAACACTGCTGTAAAAACAAAAGAGCGTAGAGTAAAAATTATAAGTATTCTAGACTCACCCTTAACACTACGTGGTACATAATAACTTCTTCCCATATATCAATTCCCCCTATATAAACTAGACATGTTACATTATTCCAATGTATCTATTACTAAATTAGAAATATAGCTTAAAACTGTTGTAGAGCAAAATGCAAGTATTATTCCAATGAAAAACATAGGAGCCTTTGACTTTAAATCAGCCTTTCCATTTACTCCAGCAAAAATATATTTAACTCCAACATATATAACGCCTATGAGTACGACAAATTGTAAAATATAAGTTACCGTTTCAAAAATCCTTCCAACCATTGCTGTATATGATGTATCAGCTTCACTAACAAAAATAAAATGATTTTCTGGAAACAACAAATTTGAAATTGAACTCCATCCAAAGAAAAATACGCAAACCACAAATAAAGTAATAAGACCTTCTTTTACATCAGCCTTCGATTCTACCGATCCAAATATATATTTAACTCCCAAAAATATAGTAACGCATGTAATAACTGCAGAGCCTATTAATCTTATCATAGTAGTAAACTCATCAATAATATAACTAGTATTTTCATTATAATCGTTAGTATTAACGTTACTAAACCACTTAGTAGCAGCTCCCCAAAAGTCAGTATCATCCGAAGAATTTATAGAATGATTTATACTTGATGATCCACCTTCGCTATCTACAGCATAAACATTTTGCATATTAGTTAATAACAGAAAAACCATAACAAAAGATACAACTTTATACACATATTTTTTCATCACAACACCCCTAAATATTCTATTCAATTATATCAAACTTAAAAAAAAATGTCTATATTTTTATCATAATAATAACTAATTTCATTAATTGTATCAAAAATGTTTTAATTTTGCAATATTTTTGAAATATTATTGTAAAAAATAGTATTACAGTTGTTACTGTTCAGCAGAAAAATAAAGTAGTAAAAGTAAATATTACAAATTATATAAATAAAATATATGTAAGCTTTACATAAATTAAGCATCCTTATTTTTTATCATTTTTTTGCTAATATTGTAACATTTTTTTAATATATTTTTTTGCTGACTTTTTTCAATTTCTGTGATATACTCTTCCTATCTTTTTTTGGAGGTAAATCTTATGAGTAATAGTAATAAAAGTAGAGTTGCTTTAGAAGCCGAAAACTATGAATTAAAGCAAAAAATTAAATTATCGCAAACTAAATATAAACGAGAACTTGACGAACTTACTACTTCTTGCAATAATAAAATTAAATCATTCCAAGCTGATATGGATTCTTTAAGAGAAACTTTAAATACATATAAAAATGAGTTTTCAAAAAAAATCTGACTATAATTCTTTGTTTTCTTCATACAACTCTTTAAATAAACATACTAATTTTATTAATATTTCTTTAACTTTAGCTAATTAGAAACTTAAAGTCTTAACTAAAAAATTAGATCACTCGACTTTAGAAAATGACTCTCTTAGAGCTACTCTTTCTAATGATAGTTCTAACTCTAATAAATCACCTTCTTCTAACGGTCTTAAAACTGTTAAAAACTATAAGGTTCACTCTTCTAATTTTCAGAGTGGGCAATTTGTCATGCCTTTTCTTCACTTAAACTTTTTAACACTTATTAAACGCCTTATTATTCATATTCATGAAAAAGGATTTAATATTAGATATTATGGCATTTATGCTATGAAAAAATCTAAATAAAGACATTTAAAAAGAATTAAAGAAAAACTTACCAAATCATTAAAATGGATTGATAAGCTCATCTTACACTTTAAGTATAATCCTTCAAAATATTCTTGCGGAAACATTTTAAAATTTCAATACTTTGTTGAAAGTTCTTCTCAAAAGTTCTTTCAACAAATTAATCCTCATCTCGCCTGAATGAGATATTTATATTAACATATATTTTTATTTTATTCAAGTATTTTAGGAGCTTTTGTATTGTTATTAAGTGTTTCCAAAATTAACTTTACATAATTTTTTAGCATATTCTGTATGTCCTATTTTTTCATGCCTTCTTTTCTAAACCTGCTAATTTATCTAAAATCGATTTTTTCTATAATATAAAAAAAGAAAGTCTAACATAGTAACGTTAAACTTTCTAGTTAATGCACGAAGTGCGAGTGAATTTTTAATTAACTTTTTTATTTATTTTTCTGCTAAGCAGTAACATATTGCTTAAAAATTAAGTAATGCCAACCTTTTTTAACTTATAACATCGCTTGCTATAGAAGTAATAATTGAAATAATAGATGATGCACCAAATACAATTACAAGTCCAATTACTAAATTTATAGACTGTTTTTTTATATTAGCCTTTGCATCTGCCGATAAGAACATATATACTATCCCATTTAACATTATTCCTGCTACAGATGCTACTTGTAAAATTAAAAGTATAGTTTTAGTTATTTTAGTCACTGGCTTTTTTAATTCAGAAATTTCCTGTTCAGAAGTTGTAAACTTTTTATATCCAGTATCAGCAGTTTTCGAAATTTCAACTTTTAACTGAGATACAATATCATTTGCAGTATCAGCCCATCTTACAGAACCGAATTTTTCCATTAATAATTGATGAATTTGCAAAATTATTTTTATTTGATGCTTCAGAATAAGCATTTTTTACACTTCCAATAAGTGAAGAAAGTGCAGTAGAAAAAGGCTTGCCCTTATTTATTTGAGATATAGTCCAATCATATAGTGATGTTTTTAGCTTATTATTACTATCTAATTCTATTCCAGTAACCCTTGATATAGCTGCATCTGTCACGTTTTGTGCTATGTCATTTGTTAAATTTTTAAGTAATTCATCCGTTGTTGCAGTAACCTTTACATCAGTTGTTTTGTCACCCTCCATTGCAATATATTTAGTTATATATTGTCCATCCGATTTTATAGTATTATATAGACCCGTACTTAGCATATATTTATAATCTTCTGCATATCTGTTAACTATTCCAACAATACCATTAAAATAAGCATTTATCTTGCCTTCATCAGTAAAATAAACATTTTTTAATCTTTCATCAATCCAATCACCAAAGCTTCCACTACTACTTTCATCATACGTTATACTTATACCTTCAATTGTTTTATTAACTGATATAGTTACTTCTCCATTTTTTAAAGTTTTTTGCATAGCATTTACTTTTTGTTTATATTCTCTTCTAAGTTTAGAATTAGTAATTCTATCTTCATATATGCTTGCAAAAGTTTTATTAAAACACATAAAAACACACAGGCTAAAAAGTACAACTAAGAAAATTCTTTTTTTATTCATATGAGCATAAAACCTCCTAACATGAAATTTATTACATTTCCTTTTATGCTTATGCATAACGCATAAAAAGCTATACACTTATAATATTTTCATTAAATAATTAAATAATTAAATAATAAAATTATAGAAAAAGCAACATTAATAAAAATTAACATTGCTGTAATATTGTCATAAATTGTAAATTGTAATTACATAATGTAGTATAACATTTTTTTAATATATAACTTATTATCACTGTATAAACACACAATTAATTTTTCAAATCACTTGTAAGATTAATTATAAGATTAATTACACTAGCAGAGCCAAACACAAGTACTGCTCCTACCATAAGTCCAACCATTCTATTTTTTAAATTAGCTTTTGTATCTGCAGATGCAAACATATATTTAACACCAGCAAAGCAAAAAGCAGCAACTGCTAAAACTTGTAAAACAAGTAAGATAGTGCCCCAAATTTTTTTTACACTTTGCGCTGCTTTACTTCCAGAAATATCAGTGCCCTTCAGTTCACTATTTATGCTATCAACGGTAAATTTCCCACTAGCATACGTAACATTAATTATACAGCTAATTAATATTAAAGCCATAAAAATAACACCTAAAACATTTGCTCTTTTCATAATATCAATATAACCTATACGTTTTCCTTTCAAAACAATTTATACACTAACTATGTATGCAAATCAAATTAATTTTCAACCATTTCCTTATAAGCCTTAATTTCCTTTTTGCACATTAGTATTATTATTTTGCACATTAGTATTATTATCTTGCGTAGTAGGTTTAGGTTTAGGTTTAGGAGCAACATCATTTGTAATATTAGTTATCAAACCAATTACACTAGATGCACCAAATACAAGCACTGCTCCTACCATCAAACCAATGGTTTGCTTTTTTATATCAGCTTTACCATCAGCTGAAGCGAACATATATCTTATACCAGCTATAACTATTGCAGCTACTGATAAAATTTGTAATATCAAAAGTACTGTTCCCCATACCTTTAATATACTACTTTTAGCGCTAGCAGATGGTGTAGCATCTTGAAGAGCTCCGTTTATTGTATTAACATCCATTTGATCAAATGCAAACACATTATTTGATACAACAAGTAACACTAATACAACTGGTATCACAAAACATATAGTTTTTATTATTTTCTTATTCATAAAATCTCCTCCTAAGAATATAATACACTAAATTATATATTTTTTCAATAATATTTTTCAAATTTTAATAAAAAAAGAAAAAGTACACTAAAACTAGCATACTTTTTAATACTCAGTTTATTGACCCTGACTAGGTGTTGTTGTACTTGTTAAGTCATTAGAAATACTTGTAATCATATTTATAATACCAGAAGCACCAAATACTAAAACAGCACCAACAACTAAAGTAATAGTTTGTTTTTTAATATCAGCTTTAGCATCTGCAGAAGCAAACATATATCTAACACCAGCTATAACTATTGCAGCTACTGCAAGTATTTGTAATATTAAAAGAACAGTCTTCCAAATACCTTGTACAGCATTAGTAGCATTAGTACTAGCAGAACCGCCAGATACAGCAGTGTCTAAGCTACTCATATCAAACATATTACTTACTGCAAATACATTAGTAGAAACTACTAACAAAACTAATACTACAGGTATTATAGCAAGCAATATTTTCTTACTTTTCTTCATAAGATTCCCTCCTTAAACTACCATAACTTCATTATATCAATTTTTTTTGATTTTTTCAATATCTTTTTATATATTTTCATATTTTTATTACATTTTCAATATTTATAATGTTTAACAAATTTTAATTTTACATAATTTTAAAATAATACTTTAAAATTATAAATTAGTAATATTTTTTACATATATTCAAAAAATATACATTTTTCATAATTATAAAATATATAAAAAGTCTAAGCCAACAAAATTTATATATTTAACTTAAAAATACCACTAGACTTTTCTTTTAAATTTTGTTAAAATTGTATTGGTGAGTTAATGTTAAAAAAATTTAATTTTGTTCTATTGTTTTTTATTGTATCATACATTTTTATTATTTCTTCTAATTCAACTTCTAATTTTTTAACAAAAGATGCAAATTCAAATGTAAAAAGTCCTACATATACATATCCATGTAAAGCAACATACATTACTTCAAATTACGGATACAGAGAACTTTATGGAAAGCAAAATTTTCATAATGGCATAGATTTTGGTGAATCTCAAAATAACTACGTATATGCTATTGCTTCTGGTGTAATTATACATGCAGGATTTTTAAATGGATATGGAAATTGTGTTACTATTTTACATGCAAATGGATATAAAAGTCTTTATGCACACCTTAGCGAAGATTTTCTAGTATCAAATGGAAAACACGTACTGCAAGGTGAAATTATTGGCAAAGTTGGTCCAAAATATTTATCAAATGGTGTATTAAATGGATACACTACAGGTCCTCATCTACATCTTACTATTTTTGATGAAAATAGCAAAACAATTAATCCACTTCTACTTTTAAATAAATAATAAAAAGACCTGCAACTAGCAAGCCTCTTTACATATATTTTTTATTCCTCATCATTATCTTTTGCGTTTTCTTCTTTTTTAACTTCAAGAAATCTAGAAACAGACACTTCATATGCTACTTTAGTTATGCTACTTCCATCTTCTAACTTTTTTTCGTATACACGTGATTGAACTCTTCCACCAAGTTCAACCATAGATCCAACATTTAGAGTTTCACAAAACTTAGCATTTCTTCCCCATAATATGCAAGGAATATAATCTGATTTTCTATACGATCTATTAACAGCTATAAGTACATCTGCAATCTCTCTTCCAAGTGGCGTTTTTCTATAAACAGGTTTCTTACAAATATAGCCAATCAAAGTAGTGTCATTTAATGTAAGTACTTCTTCGCTTGTTACAATTTCAATATCTTTAGCAAATATAGAAAGTAACAATTTACTTTTTCCACCTTCATTTTCACTTGCCTGATTATATGATCTAAATTGACCAGAAATTTTAACAATTGTTCCATCAGTCAAGTCACTAAGGTTAATCAATCTTTCTGATATTATAACTGGAAGCCTATCTAAATATTCACTAAGTCTTTTTGTTTCAATTATAAACTTATAAAACTTTTCTCCATAGATTTCATGACTAAATATAGGAGTTTCAACTATTCTACCACCTATTTGTAAACTATTATTTTCAACATAACTTTCCATTAACGTTTTCCTCCTTTGGACTTTTATACTATTATTCTTATGTACGAAGTCACAAAAAAATTACTGTGATATACAAATTATACCACAATAATCAAGTTTTGTAAATAGGTTATGTGAACTAGTTTTGTTATAAGCTAGCAATTTAAAGTATATCTTTTTACTATCTACCTAATAATAAGTGAAATCATATATAATGCAAAATGTTGAAGTGGAAACATCACGTAAAACGAATATTTTAAAGTGCTATCAAACTTTTTATTAATTTCTAAATTTGTAAGTTTACCGTTATAAAATATTAGTATAAATGCTGGTAAAATAGAAAATATTGTAATAAAAAAATAGTCTTTTCTAATTAATATTAAAAAAATTATAACAAGAATGAGTAAATTAATCATGCCTTTTCTTCTAATATATCCTTTTTCTATTGCAAGTTCTAATATATACATAACTGATGCTAATATAATTACACTATCCCCATAATCAAAGTCTAAAGTTTCCATTACAAAAAATATACTAATCATTAAAAGAATATAAATTACCCTTTTAATATACTTACTTACCTTTTTATTTTTGATTTTTTTTATATTTTCGTTTCTATCCTTATCTTTTATATTATTATCAGATTTAACTTTCTTTTCGATACTATCTTTAGTAAAATATTTTTCAAATAAAACACTATCTAATAGTTTTAAAAAAAACAAACATAATACAAAAGAAAATAGTATATTAAAGCTTAAGCATATGTTGTACGTATTAATTTTTTGCATTACTTCTATGCCAATGAACTCACACAAAAATAATGCAAACTGGGTTATACATGCAAAAAATAATAATCTTATTATATATTTTTTAAAATTTCTTGTATGAATGTATCCTTGAACTATTAAAAACAAGAAAATAGGCATTGATATCCTGCCTATTATTCTACATGCTGTATACATATTATCAGAAATACTATTTACAAAATAATATCCTACATGATCTATTATCATACAAATAAGAGCGATTAATTTTAATTCAAAACTACTTATTCCAATATGTTTTAATGAATTTTCTTTAGTTTCCATTTCTTAATAGCTCCATCATATTTTTCTTGTAAGCCTCAACACCTGGTTGATTAAAAGGATTTACATCTTCCATATAAGCAGAGATTGCGCACGCTTTTTCAAAGAAAAATATAAGCTGACCAATATTATATTCATTTAAATCTTCTATTGTTATAACAGTAGTTGGGACACCGCCATCAATATGAGCTTTCAATGTTCCTTTAAATGCTTGTTTATTTATATAGTCTATATCCTTTCCAGCAAGATAATCAAGATTATCACACGCACCATCTAACTCAGGTAATTTTATAAAACTCCTATCTAGTTTAATATTTAAAACAGTTTCAAAAATATTTCTCTTGCCATCTTGTATTAATTGTACCATTGAATGTAAATCAGTAGTAAAGTTAGCACCACTAGGATAAATTCCTCTACCGTTTTTACCTTCACTCTCACCAAATAATTGCTTAAACCACTCTATAAAATATTGAAACTCAGGCTCATAACTAGATAAAATTTCAATATCTTTTCCTTTATAATTATGTAATACATACCTATAAAGTGCATATTTATATGCATCATTATCTTCAATTTTTCTTTCACTATATACGTGTGAAGCAAACTGAGCACCATCTAATAAATCCTCAATTTGTATATTTGCAACAGCCATTGGTAAAAGACCTACAGCCGTAAGTACAGAAAATCTTCCACCAACATTATCTGGTACTACAAACATCTCATATTCATTTTTTACAGCAATATCATGTAACACACCTTTTTGCTTATCTGTAGTTACATAAATTCTTTCAGCAGCACCACGTATTCCATATTTTTCTCTTAAAAGTACTCTTAAAGTTCTATACGTTATAGCTGGTTCTAAAGTAGTTCCAGACTTTGATATAACATTTATAGAGAAATCTTTATCTTGTAAGTACTCTACTAAATTTCTTAAGTACTTTGCACTCATATTATTTCCCGCAAATATAATTTGAGGAAACTTTCTTTCTGTTCTTGTAAGTAGATTACTAAATGTAGAAGTAAAAAGATCAATAACAGCCTTAGCACCAAGATATGATCCACCTATTCCAACTACAACAAAAACGTCAGACTCTTGTTGAATCTTTTTAGCACACGCTTTTATTCTTTCTATTTCTTCTTCATCTCTATTAGTAGGTAAATCCATCCATCCAAGCATCTCTGCTCCTAACCCATTTCTTTGCTCTAGTTTACCATGAGCACTATTTAATTTATATATGTTTTGCATTAGTTCATCATTTTTAACAAACTTATCCATTCCACTAAAATCAACGTTTATTCCTAGCATCCAATCTCTTCCTTTCAAATAGCAAAGACTGCTATTTACTATAAATATAATACCACATATTATAAAATATTACAAGTTTGAAAAAATAGGGAATCAACTTAAAATATAAATATCATAATCTATCATATTGCTAATTATTTTTTTCTTGACTCCTTTTATCTTGTATTATTTGCATTTCTTTTTCAGTAATTAAACTTACATTATTTTCTTTTGCCCATGAAACACATCCCTTAAGCACAGTATTTAGAAATACTCTTGGCACTTTTATAAGTTTCATACACGCTTCATCCGTAAATTTTATATTTGGATCAATTCTTGATGCAGCGTATTTTACAGTATCTAAACTTATCCCTTTACTTGCAGGTATTGGCTCAGCAATTGGTCTTCTAAATTTTGTATACCAAAAATTTTTATTATCACGGTAACCATAATCGACAGGAACATTTGGAAAGTTACTTGATTTTACACCATTTATAATAGCATCATAATATTTTGGTTTCATTAAAATATGATCAATTTTTAATATAAAATGTGCTCCATATTTACTAGTTATCCCATTAAATTGATGAAATGGAGGAAAATATTCTTCTTTTACGGTATCATCTTGCGCGTTATCTAATTCTTTTACCCAAGTACATTCAAATACTTGAAAAGCATCAGATATAATTTGCGGAAATTTTTCAGATGTATTTTCTCTAGCGCTTTTCCCATCTACTAACGTATATATAGTATCTGCCATTTTCTCATCTGTTGTTTCACCTGGATATCCAAGTCTTACAGCCTCTTTAAAATATTTTCTAGAATCAGTTATAAAATTAATACTGCATTTGCCAGTCCTTAAAATATTTTTGGCAGTATTAGAAGTATTTCTACAGCAAAGTATCATTGCATAATAATCTCTTCCTGCTATGTAATATGGAAAGCATAAAGAATACGAACCTATATTAGTCTTCCCATTTTCATTTAAAGTACCAATCTGAGTTGTTGGCATAGGAAAAAAACTTGATGTTTGATAAAAATTATCAACAATTCTCATTTCTTTAAATCCATTTAATTCCTCAATTTCTTTTTTGTTCATACATATATACACCTCACACAACAAGTATAACATTAAATCACAAAATATTCTACACAAATACAACTTTTCAATTAAAAATTTTATATTTAACATTTTATCTAACTAAAATTTTGCAAAAACCTATTATAACATATATAAAAGTTCTAAAACTAATTTATTATATACAAAAAAGTAAGACGTACAAAATAAAATGTAAGTCTTACTCTTGCTTTTAAAACATATTTTTTACATATAATAATTATATACTAACATTTAATACTGTTTTAGCAATCATTATTCAATTACTTTTTGCTGTTTTTGACCATTTTCAGTAACTACTGCAGTAAATCCTTTAAAGTTTGAAAGATCACTATATTCATTATATATTATCTCTTTTTCATTTTTATCCTCAACATATGTATTTAACCTATAATCTAGATAATCATAACAAGAAACGTAATCAGCATACTCAATAGCTACATCAATTACAGCACTATTTTTTTCTTTTTTATTTGAAAGCGTTATAGTGCCAAGATAATACCTTTTTCCACCATAATACTGCGTTGCAACGTATGTAAATTCATAGTCCTTATCAAATCTAATTTTATCACCAAGACCAGCTATTTGATAATCACCTACTTTATTTGCCTGATCTGTATATGTAACTGAACTAACATCTATGCCAGCCTTTATTAAAAACTTGAAGTTTAATTTTTTATTTTTTGCAACAATACTAAGTTCTTTTTGCTTTTTTAATAAATTTTCTTGTAAAGTTTGATCACTAAGTGCAATATTATTAAGAGAATCATCTGAGTTATATAGCTTTACTACATATCTACTTTTAGAATCCTTTTGAAATAAATAATACCCTGCAGGTAAATATTTTTCTTCTGTAAGAAGTACCTTAGCATATGAATTACTTGTAATTTCTAGGTTAATAAACTTCTTACCATTAGAAACTGGTTCAAACAAATCTCCTTTTAAAAATTTAGACTTAATAACTATTTCATTGTATAAAGTTCCTTTTATAAAAGCTACCTTCATAGGTTTAGTAGCATCTGTTATATAAACCTCACCATCTAAAATCTTCAAAGAATCATTAGTAAGAACTTCGCATCTATAACCAAGATATTTTTTACTATCGTAATCTTCTCCAATTAAAGCTATAATAGTATTATTACTATCAAGTACAATTCCAGCAGAATAGTTTACATTTATTCTCATACTTTTTAATTGATAGTTATTTGGCAAAACAGATCCCTTATATACAAAATTTGTATTAGATGTACTTATATCAAGTATTGGAACTTGCTTATCATCTTTTACATATACTGTATCATAATCTTTATTTGGATTATTATAATAATATAAGTTCTTATTATTTTTTTGATCAATAATAGGTAAACTATAAAATGAATCTCCTAGCTTTATTGCATATCCATCAGTTAAACTAGCTAGGCTAACTGGTGTCAAAGCAGTCATCCATGGCTGAATTTTAGCTGCAACTTCTTTCTTTTTTTGAGCTACTATTGCATCTTTAATAAGAATTGCAGCTATCCATATTATAATAAGCAAAGCTGTTACACCAAAACAGATTATTATAATCTTATTTCTTCCTTCTAAATATTTTTCTAAATTTTTATTCAATTGTATCAACCCCTTGTTTTTTATATACTACATTAATATTATATAGTATCGTAAAAATAAAATCAACTATAAAAAATATTTTTTTAATAAAGCTAACTATATATTTTTACAATTATACTACTTTTATAATTAAAAAGTGTTTTGCTTTTTTAACAAATAACTTCATACGTTATAACACTTTCAATAAATAAAGTGTTATGCTCTTTAAATTGTTATATATCATATATTTATTAAATCCTACTACACCGATATTTACAAGTACTTCACTCAATTTTATATTATTTTTCATATGCAGTAAAACAGTAATACATATTTAACACTATAAGTTAATATTTTATAAGCATGAATTCTATTTAACTACTTATTGCTTAATTAGTATAAATTAAAGCATATTTTAGTTTGTGGTTTTACATAAAAAATCAATATATGTATTGACATTTACATAAAAATTTGATAAAATTTTCTAAGTAAAAAATAATACTCTATAAATAAATATGAAGGAGGGCAACATATGTTATTTGATACATATTCTTGCGAAGAAACTGTTAGGAATCTGCCGTTTGAAAAAGATGGAGTTTACACTCATTTAAAGCTAAATAAACATGTCCATCTACTCTACAAAGAGTGCAATATTAAAGACTCACTTGTTGAATTAAATTCAAGAAATACACTTTCAGCATCAAAACCACTTGTAAAAAAGGTATTTAGCGGTGGACTACGTGTAGATCTTGGAACAAAAAGTACGGCAGTCGATGAGCTAAAAAAACTACTCTATTTATCTGTAGATGACGATGAGGCAGTATCGTCATTTAGAGCATATGATATTAAGGAAGTATACTTTACTCAGGAACTTTCTGGATTTAATTACTATCCTAAATGCCTGATTACAACAATTAGGCAATTTAAGCCACTTCATTTAAGTGACATGTCTAGTAATAAATTTGTTCAGCTTAGCATTTTAGTAGAAACACAAGCTGACGTATACATTTCTGATAAAGATGGTAATAATACAAACTTTCTTACTAGATTTGTAAACAGAGATACTTTTCATCCAGAAGAGTTAATTAAAGCTTTTCCAAACCTAAAAGTTGAGGTTGGAATTTGCAAAAAACCTATTTTAAGTTATTAAATTTTGTATACTTAATGCCTAGATACGCTTTTCATACGTACCTAGGCATTTTTTATCTACTTAATATATTTATCTTAATTTTAAAACTTGACCAACATATATATAATTATTAGTTAAGTTATTAAGAGCTTTTATCTTTTCAACAGTCGTATTATTGTTCTTAGCAATCATCCAAAGTGTATCTCCTTTTTCAACTACATATAATTTATTTTCATTACTTAATGGAATGTGCAAAGACTGACCTATCATTATGTAATCATTTTTTAAATTATTATAACTTTTTAAACTAGCAACACTAACCCCATATTTATTTGCAATGCTCCATAAACTGTCCCCAGGTTTTACTACATATGTTATACCAAATATATCTGATACATTATCAATTACAGGAACTTTTAATACCTGATTTACACTCAATATATCGCTTTGGAGATTATTTAAAGCTTTTAGTTCAATTACTGTAGTACCATACATATTAGCAATACTCCATAAACTATCTCCAGGCTTTACCAAATAATCTTTAGTATATTTTTTATTTGACTTAGTAGCAATAATAGAATCTACAATAGCATCTACATACTTTCTATAATTTTCTTGTATTCTTTGTAAATCCTTTTCATTATTTATGTATCCATATTCTATAATAATTGGTTCAGTATTTCCAGTTTCTCTGTGTATAAAATAGTAATCTTTGTTTGGATTAGTTGTTGATGCCCTTTGATAAACCTTTCTTGTAATTTGACCTTGAGATTCAAGAGCTTTTAATATGTTGTTTGCAAGTGTAGATTCATTTCTTAGTGCATATATAACTTCTGCTCCTTCTGAGCTATTTGGTGTTGATGTAGAATTAATGTGATTTGATATTACTATTACATCTTCGCCATCTCCAAATGCATTTAAAATTCTATTTACCCTATTTGATGGATAAAGTGTTTCATCAGTACTTCTAGTAAGTACAACATCCACTCCTTTTTCTAAAAATTTTTCATACATATACTCTGAAATCATAAGTGTTAGATCTTTTTCTTTTACTCCATTTGCGACAGCACCAGGATCTTCACCACCATGTCCTGCATCTATTACGACTTTAAAATTGTACATAGTATTACCTCCATTTATAGTATATGTTTTCTTTTTTATAGTGTTAATTATATTTAAATTAATTGTTGGTGTTTAGCAAAAAAATAAGCACATCAAAAGAAAGAAAAATTATTGTTAAAGATTTCTTTTAAAATATGTAAATGATTAAGTCTATTTTAGTAGTTGCAATAATGATACTTTAAAAACAACATCAAATTCTTAATTTATCTAAAATTGCTATCTACTTATTTAAAACATCTTGATATTTTTCATCTGTTAATCTACTTTTAGAAAATAGTCCAAGTCATTTCATAAAATCAGATACATAACTATTGAAAAGTAAAAAGATTTATGATAGTATATTTTATGTACGTAGTATTTTGTAATGGAACATATCCATGAATTATATTATAGAAATTTTTTCTACGTACTGGTAGGATGATTTCCTACCTTTTATTTATTTTGGAGGTTATATGTGGATTAATTACTTTTATGAAATTCAAAAGAAATATTCTATGCAAATAAGCAAAACAAAAACACTTGTAATTAGACTGGATGGTAAAGATGTCACAAAAGATGAAAATATTAATTTTTTAGCAAATAATGTAGGAAGCTTCTCACATTCACTTGAAATTATTGCTTCTTCAATTTCGAGAAAATATGATTGTTATTGCCTTTTTGGAACGGATGAAATAAGCTTTATTGTTCAAAATCCAGAAAAACTTTTAAATGAAATTCAAACTGAAAATGAATATTTTTCAAATGAAATTATTTCAGTATTTTCACAGTATTTTTTTTATCATTTCAACCAAATATACAAAAAAGGTGAAATATTTTGGCATGGCAAATGTTTTTCTATTAACGAAAATAAAATTACTTCATACGTAAAATACAGAAGTGGAGCAATAAAAAATGTATTAACTACATACTTTCTTAAAAAAAATGATCTAAAACTTGGAAACAAAAATATAATTACAAGAATAAATGAATGCAAAAAATTTAGAGACTATCCAGTATTAGAAAATGCTATGTACGGTACACTATACTATTGTGGAGAAAAATTAAATATTCACTCATTTCTTAATGGAAAAGTTGAAAGAATCGAAGAAAATAAATTACTTAAAGAAAATATTGTAACTAATATAGATGAAAATTTTGAAATTGATATAGATATTGATTAGTTTAAAATCTTTCTATTATTTATTCATAAACAAATAAAAAGTCCTTATAACTACATTAAAACATAGTTATAAGGACAAAACAACAATACTAATATTTACTTAAATTTTAGGAAAAGAATTATACTTTACTGCGATATCCATAAAAATCAGATTTTACATATTTACCTGGGTAAGCATTGTTTATAGCTGCATATGGACTACCATCAAAAACCCTGGCAAGCATTCCTCTAAGTCCATTATCATAAAATATTTTTTGGCTTAATTTTTTAACAACATCTTCCTCTGACCACTTTAGCTTTTCTTCTATAAGCCACTTAGTTGCCTCAGCTGCTGTTTCATTATTCCAATATGATAATGGCACATTTGGAAACTGCCACGGTTTATATTTATCTGGATACGCACTATTTATAGCTGAATATGGACTATTATTATATACGTTATTTATCATTCCAGAAAGGCCATATTTCCTAAAAATTTTTATACTTAATCCCTTAAATAATTCTTCTTCTGACCACTTTAGTTTTTCCTCTATGAGCCATTTAGTTGCTTTTATAGCGCTTTCTTTCGTCCAATATGAATTTGGCACATAGGCAAATTGCCATGGTTTATACTTTTCTGGATATGCATTATTTATGGCTGCATATGTACTCCGATTAAAAACACTGTCAAACATTCCTCCAAGTTTATTATCTGTAAATGTTTTACTATTTAATTTTCTAACAACATCTTCCTCTGACCACTTCAATACATCTTCAATCATAGCTTTTGTTACTATAGCTGCAGCATTATAATCAACTACATCGAAGTATATCCATGTGCCCATCGGAAACCGTTTTCCATATTGTAGTACATCACATAAATAATATTCTTTAATTCCCTTTTGCTCATCTGTAAAACTTTGCATGACTTTTTCCATAATAAAAAGTTCCTCCTTATATAAAATATTATAAATAAGTAAAAATACACTGGTGCTATTATATCAAATTAAAGATTTTTTTCAAGACTAATTTTTCAAGATTAATTCTTAAATTAATTTTTTATGTACATATAATATTAATTTAACAAATTTTTTTACATCATGTTATAGAATATTAAAATTTGTCAAAAAAATAATAGTTAAATTCAAAACTTAAACTTAACTATTACTAGATTCTATATAACCTAAACTGGTGCACCATCAGGGACTCGAACCCTGGACAAATTGCTTAAGAGGCAACTGCTCTACCAACTGAGCTAATGGTACATATCAAATACAAGTATATTATATATTTTTTTTATCAAATTGTCAATACCTATTTTAATATTTTTCATAATTCAAACATAGTGTAAGTTACTGTTCAGTAGAAAAATAAGATCTGTAAAGAAAGTACAGACCTTATTTTTAAATTATGTAGGCATATCAATAAATCCACCCATATAAACATTAACAACTGGTATAAGTACAGTAATACAAAATGCAATTAATACTATACCAACAAATAAATATGAAATTTCAGGTAATACCTTAACAAATTTAGCAACTGATTCATCGATTTCCATTTTTATATATTCATTTACCTTATCCATCATTTCAGCTAATTCTGTTTTCATACCAATTTCAATCATCTGTGCTACCATCGGTTTAAATAAACCTTTATCAACAAATGGTTCTATCCATGAAGTACCTTCTATAGAATTAGATTTAGCAACTTCTATTGCAGACTGAAAGTAATAGTTCTTAGTAACAGTCTTTGAAACATCAAGTGCTTCTTGAATTCTCATACCATTTCTTAAATTAAGTAACATGGCTTGGAAAAACTTGTTTAGCGTTATATTATTTAAAAGCGGTCCTACAACAGGCATTGTAAGTTTCATCTTATCAAAATTATACCTTCCCATTGGGGTATTAATATAAAATACTATAAGCCCTGTTATAGCGCCTATTACACCAAGAACTATCCACCAATAAGCAAGTAACCAATTTGCCATATCAAGTACTGCCATTGTAGCAGGCGGTATAGTAGCAGATGAATCAAACATATCGTAAACTGATTGTAGCAATGGAACACCTATGATTACACAGGCAAACATTGCAATAAGTATACCAAAAAATTGTAAAACCCTTGGTATAATTGCACTTTTTACTTTTTTATTTAATGCAATTGAGCTTTCAACATAATCTCTTGCATAAAGTAAAGCCGTGTCTAAGGTACCAGATTCCTCACCAACTCTAACAAAGCTAACAAACATAGCTGGAAAAACCTTCGGATATTCACTCATAACAGCATATAGTCTTTGACCACCTTGCACACCAATTAAAACATCTTCTAAAATATCCTTAAATTTACTATTCTCTGTTCCATCCATAACTGCCTGCAACGCTTGTACATTATTAAATCTAGCTTTTTTTAATATATAAAAGTTATTAACAAAAGCTATAAGGTCCTTAGGACTAACACTAGAAAACAAACCTTTTATATCAGATAGATGAAATTCTGTTTCTTTTAAGTCTTTTAAAGTAAGCTCAGTAAATTTCTTTCTATTTTGTTTTAATCTTTCCTTTTTTTCCTTTTTCTTTCTTTCCATTTCTATTGCTTTTTCATTAGCTTTATTCATTTTTTTATAGTTAAGTCTTTTATACTTTTTAGTATCATTCATTTTCTTAACCATAATTGGCTGTACAGACTCACTTTTTAAACTCTCAATAGCTTGGTTCTTAGTAAGAGCTAGAATTTTACCTCTACCTATTCTACCATCTGGAAAAAGAACCCTATATTTGTAACTTGGCACAACTTCACCCCCTATTTACTTAATAGTTGTTATTATTATTATATCTATTTTGCATTTGGCTTTGATATCCACCATTCATCCCATAAGAATTAGAATAGTTATTATTATATCCGTTACCAAATCCACTTCCATTCATATTATTACCAGAATTATCTACTACGTCATCAAGTATTGGCGCACCAGAACTTAAAATTATATTTTTTATAAAATCAATTCTATTTGCGTCCATATACTTTCTTATCATTTCCATATTTACAAGTCCACGTAAATACAAATCAGCAAATGTACTTTCATAGCTAATACAGCCTATTTCTCTTAAAGCATGTATTGTATCTTCAATATCTGCTACATTAAACTTTTCTTGTCTAATCTGTGCAGCAATTGTACTATTTACGATCATAACTTCTGGTACCATTTGTAATTTTCCTTGTAAATTAACAATAAGCTTTTGTGAAACAACCATTTTTAAAACAGTAGAAAGTGAATTCTTTATAGCCATTTGCTCAGCTGGGTCATACATATTTATAATTCTTTCAATTGTTTCACCACAAGAACGAGTATGCAATGTTCCTATTACAAGACCACCAGACTCAGAAAGTTCAATTGCCACTTCCATTGTCTTTCTATCTCTAATTTCTCCTAAAACTGCAATATCCGCATCTTCTCTTAACAAGTTTATAAGTCCATCATGATACGTTATAACGTCAGCCTCAGAACCAATTTCCTTTTGAATAATAATAGACTTTTCAGACTTATGAACATACTCTATTGGATCCTCAAGCATTACTATTTTTTTGCTTTCTTCTTTGTTAATCTCTTGTATAAAAGCATTCATTGTAGTTGATTTACCAGAGTTAACTTTACCAGTAACAAGAATCATTCCACTATTTATAGTCTTTAACTTATTTATTATATTTCTAATATCCATGGATTTTACATCAATTTCTTTATTAGATATTATTCTAAAAGAAAATGTAGGTACACCTTTTGAAAGTGAAACATTAATTCTAAATCTATGTTCCATAAATGAATATGAAAAATCTGCTTGTCTTTTCTTAGTAAAAGTATTTTCTAAATTTGGAAGTACTGAATAAAAATACTCAAGTATTCTTTCTAAAGTTACTTTAGTTAGCGGATTTTTTGAATTATCAAAATTAAGTACCCTACTTATCCTATATACAGGTAATTGATCTGGTGCTAAGTGAATATCTGTAGCACCAAGTGAAATTGCCTTTTGCAAAATTGAATGTAATAATTCCATAAAACTCTCCTCATATATCTTTATATACAGCCAAATGCTATATAGATATTTTCCTCTTCATTTCATCAATAGTTGTAATACCACTTAAAACTTTGTTAATTCCATCAACAACAAGTGGTCTATAATCTGTATTTTCAATTGCGTATTTTTTTATATCAATACTTGATTTTCCCTCTGCTACCATATCTTTTAAATAATCATCAAAACAAAGTACTTCAAAAAGAGCAACTCTTTCATAATATCCTATGTTTTCACAATACTCACAACCAACAGCTTCATAAGGTGTTGCATGTTCTATATCAAATGTAACAGAATTATATTTTTCTACTCTTTTAATATATTTTAACTCATCTTCAGTAAGTGTATGTGGTCTTTTACACTTATCACATAGTCTTCTTACTAGTCTTTGAGATATTGTTGTTACCAATGTAGCAGAAACGTCATAGTCAGCAATTCCCATTTTTCTAAGTCTTGTAATTGCCTCAATAGCATCTATTGTATGTATAGTACTTAAAACTAAGTGACCAGTTTGACCAGACTCAATAGCTATTTTAGCAGTTTCTTCATCACGAATCTCACCAACAAGTATAATATCAGGATCTTGTCTTAATACTGTTCTAAGTGCAGATGCAAATGTAACATTTGGACCAATTTCTACTTGGTTAATTCCTGGCATACGTCTTTCAACTGGGTTTTCAATAGATATTATGTTTATTTCTGGTCTATCAAGGAAATCTATAACACTATATAGCGTTGTAGTTTTACCTTCACCAGTTGGTGCGCATACAAGTATAATACTATTTCTTTTATCAAAAGCTTTTGATATTAATTCTTCATCATCTTTAAAACCAAGGTCAAACAAAGATTTAGCTTGTGAATTTTTCTTAAGAAGTCTTAGAACAAATTTCTCACCATTTACATTTTTTTGACTGGATACACGAATACTAAAGTTTTCGTAAGTATTAATACTACCATCTTGGTCGTAAGATATTTCTTGATGCATGTTAGATATTGCTTTTAATCTACCAATAATTATATCTTGACGCATCTTAGGTATCTCAGATACAGTTATAAGTTCACCATCAATTCTGTATCTAATCCTTAACTTATCTTCCATTGGCTCAATATGAATATCACTGGCTCTTTTTTCAATAGCAGTTAAAATTATATTATCTATTAACTTGGTTGTATCCTTTTCTTCTTTATCAACATAAGTAGTACCAACAGTCTTAATACTTGATATTTGCTTCATAATAGATGTATAAAGGGTTACATATATTTCCATATCATATCCTTGATTCATTAGTAAAAGTTCTACTTCTTTTACTCTTGAAACATCAAGTGGATCAGAAAAAGCAACCTTTAGTACATTTCCTTCTATTGAAAAAGGAAGTACCTTATAATTTATAATAACATCTCTTGGTAAATACAAAATAGGATTTATCTCAAGCTCAGTATCTAACATAACTGGAGTAACTTTTATTTTTTCTGATAAAGTATCAAGAATTAACTTCTTATCACACATATCCAAAATATCGACGATTTCAGCAAATTTAAGTTCTCTATGATCCTTTTGATAATCAAGAACCCTATCTACTTGAGATTCAGTAAGTAGTCCTTTTTTTATAAATTCAACACCAATAGGACTATTTTTAGCTCTCATATTTTCAAACATAATATTCACTCCTTATATCCTTATATATAAAATAAAACATCAAAGTATAACTTAAAACTTAAAGTAAAAACATAAACAAAATCAATAACAAAAAAATAATAACTTAAAATATTAATAATAAATAATTATATAAATAATTATATAAATATTATACATTGTATATCTACATATAGCAATATAAAACAATATAAATAACAATATAACATTTTAATCTTTTATAGTACCACTCTTAATTTTATTATTAAGTATTACTCTATCATAATTTTCTTCTACATTTGAAACATTTTTCGAATATTTTTCTTTAATATTTCCAATATAACTTGAAACCATAACTCCAAAATGTTCAGTCTCTAAAAAAGATGTACTAGAATATATAGAAAAGGCAATTGCAGATAACACCACTACCAAAATGCCAGAACCACGCATTTTATTTTTTTTAAACATTTAAACCATCCCCAGCACTTACAAATATTTGTGAAGAAACTTCACTACCATATTTTTTAAATTTAACTTCAACACAAAGATTATCAATTGTTGAATCTAAATCCCTAACAAAATTATCTGGAACATTGGCAAGTGAAGATACATCAATAATATTAAAACTCTCAACCTCACTTACAAGAACTCCACCATTTTTATATATTTTCTTGTTTGTAGAGTCGTATGTGTATTCATCATTATTTGAAAAAACTATTTTTCCAGATATATTATCAATACTAATACTATTTTTAGCACTAAAAAGCATATTATACTGTAATTTTTGTAATTGCTCATTAGAGTACACTAGTCCTTTTTGAGACAACGTTTGATAGTTAATATTACTACTAAGGCTAACAGCAAAAGCAGAAAATACAAAAAACAATACTACATAAATTATCATTGATATCATTGAAAGTCCACTTTTATTCAAACTATAACACCTTACCTTTTACAGAATTTAAAACAACTTCACATAAAGTTCCATCATACATATATGTAACTTTAACTTCTACATTTTTTATAACATCCTCTTTTGTAAAGTCTTGGTCAGCAATACTTAAAATAGTAGTTTCAACACTATACGTTGTTGATCCTCTTTTTTCTTGTAAATTATATGAACCAAGTTTATCATACTCAGTTGCAAGACAAATCTCCATATTTTTAACAGCAATCATATTTGCATTTGACTCTATTATATTTTTAGCGTTAATACTAGCAGAATTTTTAGAAAGCACAAAAGAAGTAACCATTAAAATAACAAATAATAAAACTGCAATTATAATTTCAGTAACAAACACACCAGATTTACTCTTTTTTATTTTTCCATTTTTTTTTAATTCATCATTTTTCTTAACTTGTTCTCTTTCTTCATCTGTCATCTTTAAAGACATAACATAAGAGCCAATTAGAACAAAAAGTACAGCATAAATTATAGCAACGTACATGAAATTTAAAGTATAACCAAAAATAGCATAAAATACCAAAAATACACATCCATTACTAAGTTCAAGTAAAAAATATCTAGGACTAATCTTATCTTTACAATACCTACACTTAGCACCACACAATATATAGCTAAATATAGGAAACAAATCAAAAAATCCAAGTTTATGTTTACAATTTGGACAATAAGATTGTTTAATAATTATATCTTGATGCCTAGGAATTCTATATGTAGCAAGTGAAAAAAAACTTCCAAATAAAGTTCCTATTACAAATATACAAAAAATAACAAACAAGTTTAAAGCAAGTTCCACATCTATTCCTCCTTATATACTTTATACTATTAATTTAGTTAACACTATAAAATACATAAAATAACTAGCATAACAAAACAAAAATTTCCACACAAATAACATACATATATCATAAATTAACTACATAACAAATATATAATAGTAGCATAATTAAACTACTATAACAATATAATATTGGTAAAGACATATACACATCAGCATATATGTCTATACCTAAAAATCGTATTAGTTTATGATTATAAAAATTATGTAGAAGATTTAATTACAAAACCTTTTGTATAAGCAGATGAAGTACTATAAGTCTTCCATAATTCATTTTTTACAGCACTTTCATTTGCTTCGCTCACCTCTTGAGCAAATTTTGATGGATCAAAAGTTTTTCCTGTTTCATACTTTTGAATGCCATAGTTAGCATCAACCACTTCTAGTTTATCATTAGAAGCATTTTTAACTATTAACTGACCATTTTTAACCATTGCTACAACTTTATTATCAGATATTGCAACATGAGTAAATTTATCTGATAAATCAAGACTTGCAATTGTTATACTCTTTATAAGATCTTGTGTTCCTTGACTTATAGTAGAAGCAGTTGGTCTTTTTGTTAATGCAGAATCAAGTACACCTGCATAACCACATCCATCAAAACCACCTGCATTTATATCACCAGATATAACTACACTATCTAATTGCTTTACTAAAACACCTTGCATCTTTATTTGAAAAGATGATTGAATTTCTGAAAAATCGCTTTCATTTACAGCTTGCCTAGAATTTGTTAATACATTATTATTACTTAATGACATAACAACTGCAGCTGCTAAGATAATTATAACGATAATTGTTATAACTAATACAATTAAAGAAATACCCTTTTTATTTGATTTCATTATTTTATCCCTCCATAAAAATTAAATTAATTAGTTGGCTCTGTTAATCTAGGATAACCATAAGTTATTGCTGTAGAATTACAATAAGTATCCCACAATTCTTTAGTTAATCCTGTGTCACTGCCATAATTAGCATTTTGTACTTTTAGTGCACCATCACTACCTTTAACAATTAATTGACCATTTTTTACTATTGCAACAACTTTATTATTTGCTATAGCAACGTGTGAAAATGTATTTGGTAAATCAAGGTCAGAAGTTTTTATACCAGTAATTAAAGTATTAGTACTATTACTAATTGTAGTAGCTGTAGGTAACTCTTTTGGCTCAACACCTGCATAACCAGAATAAGCAAAACCTGTTTTTGTTATATCACCAGATATAACTACACTATCTAATTGTGTAACTAAAACACTCTGCATCTTTATTTGAAAAGATGATTGAACTTCTGAGAAGTCACTTTCATTTACAGCTGTTCTTGAGTTTGTTAATACATTATTGTTGCTTAATGACATAACAACTGCAGCTGCTAAGATAATTATAACAATGATTGTTATAACTAATACGATTAAAGAAATACCTTTTTTTGAATTCATATATTTTTCCTCCTCCTTAAACATAAAATATATATTAAAACGTACCGGTATTAGGTAAACGTTCTAACCAAAGTAATAAATTAAATCTTTAATAAATCAAAATTAGTGTCCCACCATTTTGGTTGTTCTGTTAGTTTAACCTTAATAGTTAGATTATCTGATACATAAAAAGATATATTTGAATATTGAGTTAAATCAACATTTAATTTTTCTTTTACATTAGAAACATTAAGTTTATAATATGTTGTATTGTCCTTATCTATTGTATCTGATTTATCAGCTAAGGCTACCAATTCTTTATTATCAAAGTCCATTATTAATGTATCACCAGAATAAGCAGTTATTATATTAGTATTTGAATATGCTTCAAATGTCTCTGCATTTATCTTTGCTACGTAATAAGATAATTTATTTTGCAAAGATATATAATCAGATAAAAAACTACTTGTTCTAGTTGAGCTATTAATAACTATATAAGAAATAAGTAATAGAATAACTATACTTAATAGCACAATTACAATATTTTTCTTTTTTGATACATCATTATTTTTACCTATATTTTGCGTTTGTTGTTTTTGCACACTCATATAATCTCCTTACTATTTTTTTATTTATTAGTTGATGGTGGATTTGCTGTTCCACCGTTACTATTTGTAATTTTATTTGTTGTATTTTTATCAGTAGATGGATTAGAAGAAGTATTTGAACTATTGCCACCACTTGTAGTTGTATTTTCATTTTCTCCATCTTCTGTTACTTCTTCTTTGTATTCATTAAATGGATCATCATTTCCAAGAACATACTGATTTTTTCTTTTAAAGTTTTGAATTTGATCACTTGTTATTGTATAATCTCTTACCAAAGAGTTTTCCTCAATATCCTTTGTTGCTTGATAAGAATAATCAGATTTTGATACACCCTCGTAAGTACTAAGACTTGCATCTAGTGTTGACTGTTGCTTTGGAAGTAAAAATACTAAAGCAACTATAACTACCATCATACAAACAATAAAAGTAATACTAAAAATCATTACATACTTTTTATTTTGTGGTGATTGCATCTTTTCTCCTTTCCAATTATTTTACAATAATCATATTTTTTACATCAAATGTAGCAGATACGCCATCACCTGTTGGTTGCATTGAAATATTATCAAGTTTAAATTTAAGTTCACTATCATTTTCAACTTCAAATATAAAATCTGAAACATTCATGTAAGTGCCAGATATATTTATTTTAAGAGTCTTATCACCATTTGCATCACTAGTATCAGTATCTGTATCATCATCTGACTTATTAGCACTTTGAACTGTACCACTTGAAGATGACTGACTCGTAGAATCTGTTGCTTGATTAGTTGTTGATTGATTAGTTGTTGATTGTGATGAAGAGCTTACAGGCGTAGAAGTTGTTTCACCACTTTCTGCTACATCAGTTGTAGTAGCACTAGATGCATCTGAAGCACCACCTGGCTCTACTAAAACAATAGACAAATTATTCTTTATAGCATAATTTCCAAGTTTTATCCACATATATTCAATGCTATAATTTTCTTTTGCTGTTGCTTCTTTAATTATATTTACAGTATCATCACTTATTGCATCATACTGTCCTTTTTCTTTTTCAAATTTTGTCTTTTGTGACTCTAATCCAGTAACTGCAGCTTCATATAAAGTTTTTGCCGTATCAAGTTCTGCCTCGGCAGCTTTTACTTTTTTATCTTGCGCCATTATAGACTTTATTGAAGATAAGTGAATTGGTCCAATATTTATATCAGCAAGTGTTAGTAAAGCAATAAGTAAAATTATTATAACATCTATTACAGATATTATTATTGTTCTTTTGTATTCTTCAAACATTATGGCAATTCACCACCAATCTCTACAGTTGTTACATCACCATTTTCAATTTTATTTATCTTTACATCTTTTAAAGTTGAATTTATCTTAAGTGCTGCAACAAAATAACCTAAATCTGCATAACTACTTGAAGTTGCAGTCAAGACAATATTTTTGTTATCATCAGATGTAAGCGATGTAAGTCTAACATTTCTAGGAATAACCTTTACAATATTTTGTAAAAATGATGCTACATTGTATGTGCTAAATTTTCCTATTTTGTTATTTTCTATCTTTTCAACAACATCAGAAACTTTACTATTAATCTCTTGATATTTTGTTGTTGAAGCACTTATATAGCTAGTATCAGCTTTAACAGAAGCAGTATTTTTTTGTATTGTTGTCTTAGCAGACTCAATTTTCTTTAAATTATCATTTACACTTTTTGTATATATTAGTGTAAACGACGTATATGCAACTAATACCACTACTGCAACAATTCCTACACACATTGCTATAAAATCTGTTGTATCAGTAACAACAAAAGCACCTATTGCCTCACTACTTGCTTGCTGTGAAGGACTTTGTTTATTAAACATTGTAGCAAATATATTTTGCTTTTGCATGTTGCCATTTGGACCTTTTGGATTTGCCTGCATACCAATATTATTATTAGGATTCATGCTAGCATTTGGTGCCGTTCCCATAGATTGCATATTACTATTTTGTGAAACATTTTTATTAACATTTTTTGGTTGTACATTTTTCTTTGGATTTGGTTTTAACAGCTTAGCAAAAAATGAATTAACTTTCCTTTTTAATTTAGAGTTTGAAACCATAAAATTTAAATCTGTATCTTGCTGAATGAAGTATTCATTTGCAAGTGAAATTGCAAGCGTAGTTTCAAGTGCCTCTGCAATATTTCTTATATTTGTTACATTAACACATTCAGGTTTTAATATTTCGCATCTTAAATTTATAAATTCACGTATTAATATATCTATATTTGTAAATACAATTCCTGTACCTGTTAAAATTACTTTTGCTATTTTACCTTTATACCTAGTTGCCATGCCAGCTATATTTCTAAGGATTTCCTGTAACACAGGTTCAGCTATAGATTCTAGTAATTTATCATTATTAGCTGCATCATCAGAATAAACGTTTAACTGTTTACATGCTTCATAGGCTTTTTGATATGATCCAAGTTTTGCTGCAAAATCGTTTAAAATTTGTTCCATACCAACATCATAGAATCTTATATCTCTTAGTTTTCCATCTAAAAATACTTGCAAAGAAAGTGTATTGTCTAAATTAACAAGCATATAATTTTGTTCTTCTTTTGGAACTAATCTTCCAAGCAATAATTCTGGTGGATAAATTGCACTAACATCGCTTTCACCAATTTTTTGATATTCTTTTAAAAAAGCTTTTTCAGTAAAATCTATTACAGAATTAAATTTATTTTCTTCATTTTTTATTTCTGCATTCTTAAATATATAAGTATACCTATCTGGAACTTTTGCATTTTTTTCACACCAAGCTTCAAATTCCATTTTTGCAACATCATTTGCAACTCCAGAATTTTGTACCTGATCAAACATTTGGTAATTTATGAATCTGCTGCCTTGAGGATTCATTATAATAGGTGTGTTACTTGAATTGGTTTCATCTATTATATTTTTTAAAGTATCCATTTGGCTTTCTTTTATAAATCTAACGCCATAACTTTCAATCTTTACATTGTTACCATTGTCAGATGTTAATTTTGCATATTTGACAACACTATTATTCAAATAAATACCTAGACAACTTGCCATAACAATCTCCTTTTCTTTTAATTTAAATGCAGTTAAAAACAAAATAAAATAGTTAAAATTTAAACTAATCAAAAATGTACAAAATACAATCATTTAATTTTAACTGCATAATATTATCTTTTGTTCATATATATTTTTTACAAAAAAGTAATTTTTTATTCTCATTATTACATGACTATAATTTATCATATTTTCCTTTTTTTTTCAACAAAACTATTCAATGTAATTTTTTTTTTACGTTAGTGTAACATTACTGTAATATACTTATAATTTTTCATGATTTTGTCTGTTTTTCCAAGTTTTTAATACTTATTTTTAACTTCTTTTTTTATTGCACTTTTGTCTTTATTAATTGTCTTTTTATGCTAAAAAATCGACAAAATTACACATATTTCTACTTCATATTTACATATTTTTTATTTTTTATATTTTGCATTTTTATTTTTTTATATTTTGTAAAAATTATTTTTCAAATTTATTGAACTTTCTTAATTTATCATTTTATTATTTTCATGTTCATTATTTTGAAATTTTTCTGAAATTCTTCTTAAACTTTACTGACATTTTTCGACAAAACTTGACACTCGAATTATGTAGAAATATATTGTAAAAAGATAACATAAATGATATACTAAAAATCATGGAGGTGACATATATGTCAAGTAAGAAACTTACCTTTTTTCTTGTAATTATGCTTATATTTTTTTCTATAATACTTGGATACTACAGTATTTTTAGAATAAATTCCTCTGCTTTAGAATTATCTGGAATAAGTTCTGAGTCTTCTATATTAAAAGTATATACTATAACTGATAATTTACTAACCTACGTATCTTATTATAACGATCCAAGTAAGGAAAAAACGTGTTTTTCAAAATATGTAGTAGAGTATTTATTCGAAGATGGAATCAACACAAAAATAATTCACAAAAATTATTATACCTCTGCATATTATGCAACAAAAGCATATAAAGAAAGTTTAAAAGAAAATACTAATAACATGGATATTTCAAAAAAAGAAAATGTAGTATATAAAATACAAACAATCGATACTAGCAATAAAAATGAAAATATCAATACTTCTAGTATTGATACGATAATTAAAGCTAGTCTTGATGAAGTCTTAAAAGAAGACTATATAATTATAATAAAAGATGGTGTTGTAACACGAGTCCATGGAAATAAAGAATTAAAAAGGGGTGAATAGTTTGAATATATTTAAAATTATGAATATTTCATTGCTCTTTATTGTTTCATCACTTGTCTTAACTTTTTTTCACATATTTGTTTTTCAAGTTACAGATCTTCCTAAAATAGAATTTGAAGAAAACGAAAAAGCTATGTCAGATACTCTAAAATATAGTCTTGAAGAAAATGATAATAAAATAGTACATACAAGATTTTTAGGAAATGATAACCTTTTTTACAATATTTTTAACACATATATTGTAAAAACTTTTACAACATATACACTTGATAACAATGATACTGTTACAAGTGCTAATGTTAAATATTATTATCAAAAGCAACATGATGCGATTAAAGACTATAAATCAAAAAATGAAGAAACATTAAAAACTGATTTTTCAAGTAATATTGAAATTTCAGAAAATGTAATTACTCAAGATTTAACTAATTTATTTTTTGGAATGAAAAAAAATGAAATTATAACAAACATAACTTCTTCATACATAACTAATTAACTAATTTTATTAATTTTATTAAATTTTTTTACTTTTTATATAACTAATATAAAAATAAATATAGTGAAATTAAAAATGGATAATTGTAAAGTAAGCCAATATTTCTGGAAAACTTTAGTTTTATCCATTTGTTTTTTCTTTTTAAAATTTTAATTTATTAACCCAACTTATATTCGACATTTTTCGACAAAACTAAACAAAAAAGATTTACAAAATAAGTTGTAATTTTCTAATACAAATGGTATACTCAAATCAGATGGAGGTGATATACATGTCTAGTAAAAGACTAACAATTTTTTTAGTTACTTTACTGCTAATGATTATTCTTACTTTTGTTTTTTATAACAACTATCACATTACTTCTAATACTTTAGAGCTTTCTGGAATAAGCAGTAGTAAGTACGCTTTAAGAATCTATGATGTAAGTGATAATTTACTATCTTGCACAACATATTATCAAAACCCAAGTACTGACCAATCAAATTTTGTTAAATATGTTGTAGAGTACACTTTTGAAAATGGTATAAACACAAAAACTACATACAAAAATTATTATACATCAAAGTATTATGCAAAAAAAGCATATGAAGAAAGTCAAAAAGATAATGTATCAAATATGAAAATATCAAGAAAAGGAAATACTGTTTATAAAATAGATGACAGAAAAACTGATGTTACAATTGATTCAATAATAAAAGACGATCTAAATAATATTACAACAGACAATGCTATTTTTGTAAAAAAAGACGGAATTGTAACACGTATGTCTGGAAATAGAAATATTTCAAATGAAAGAGGTGAGTAACTTGAAAAATTTTAAATTTATAAATATTGCATTGATTGTTATTATTGTTATACTTTTACTATTTGGACTATATATATGTGTTTTTCAAGTTTCATCATCTAATGATAATATTGCAGACTCTAACTTAAAAACTGCTTCTGAAACTGTAAAATATGATATTTCTGAGACAAATAATGCTATAATTCATACTAGGTATCTTGGAAATAATAACTTATTTTATAACATTATTAACACATATATAGTAAAAACTGTTACTACATATAATTTTGATGAAAACGATAATATTACAAGTGCAAATATTAAATATTATTACAAAAACGAAAATGATGCAAAAAAAGATTATAAAAATAAAGAAAGTGATCTATTAAAAACTAGTTTTAATAGCAATTTAGAAATTTCTAAAAATGTTATTACTCAAAATATTACAGATTTGTTTAAAGATATGTCAAAAAGCGAAGTTAAAAACAATATACTTTCTGGATATCAAGAATAAACATAAGATTAGACTCGACTATAATTTTTTAGTTATATCATAGTCGAGTCATTCATATCGATATATTCTTGTAACATACTACGCATAACTTTTATGCTTAAAATTAATTTTTTGTAGTAATACTTATTTTGTTTGCATTTGCACCAAGTTGATCTACTAAAATTTGTTGAATTATTGCAATTTGATCTTTTTTTAGTTCTTCTTTAGAGCTTATCACTACATTAATATTATCATTGCTTGTTGGAATAATAACTATATCATCAATTCCTTTTGATTTTATAACGTTTTCAACCATTGTTATAAGATTTTTTTCCTCAATTAAAGAATTTAACTTTTTTTGATATTCATTTACCTGATCTTTTGATGTATTTTCATTTGCTATTATCTTGTTATAATTCTCACTCATTTCAGAAAACATATTGTCTCTGTCGTACCTAAACACAGATATAGAATCATTACTTGTTTTATTACTTTCATTATTTATCTCTTTTTTATCTGTCACATTTGAACTTACACTTTTTGCATTACTACTATCTTGATTACTATTTAGCTTTTCTTCATTGCTATTTCCATATATACTTACGTTTTCATATTTAAAACTATCTTTTCCATTTACATATATTGTTTGACCAAGATTTTTTTCTCTTTCAGGATTATATTTATAATTTATATATCCAGCTACAACTAGCATAAAAAGTAATGACATTATAGCTAGTGAACTCCTTTTTATAACTTTCATAAATCTCACCTATCCTTGTTTTTCAAACACTTGAACTTTATATGCAGCTATATTTGTAACACTAGAAATAGCAGATGCAATCTTCGATCTAATCTCAACACTATTTGCTCCTTTAGCAACAACAATTGCTCCCTCTATTTTTGGAAGTTCAACAGATTCTACAATTGCCGTTTTACTTCCACTAGTTTCATTATATGCAACAGATGCCTCTTTTGATGAATTTCCATCTTTTATTTCTTCTTTTGTGTTATACACCACATTTTGTTTTGTATCTTGAGAATAAGTTAGTACTACTGAAACGTCACTTATTCCAGATATTTGTGACAAAATATTTTCTAATTTTTTCTCCAAATCTGTTTGATCTATGTTATTACTTACACTACTTACATTTTCATCACTTTCTGCTTTTTTTGTAATATTTGATTCATTACTACCGTTTTTATCAAATATTAAATTAATTGAAATTAAAAGTATAACTAAAAGAATTACTAGTAAAACTAGATTCTGTGTCCTTTTTTCTTTATCTTTTGTTATGTTTTTTATTGTTTCAAGATAATTCATAACTACTCCTCCACCACTTCTATTTTTGAATATTCAATTTTATATTCATCTTTTACATACTTTACTACAGTGTTAACACTATCAATGCTTGTACCATCTGTTCCCTTTTTTATGTTTATTTCTAACTTTTCAATATCATAGTTATCACTCATAAAAATTTCAATTTTATTTACAGTAATACCTTTATCTTTTAATTTATTTGTTATATCTGCCTTTATGCTATTTACAAAACTTTGTTTTACTGTATCTGTTTGTGATTTGCTTATATTTTGAGTATCTATATTATTTGCTGATGTTGCATCTATATTTGATATAACTGATTTAATGCTTCTTTCAAGTTCACCACTTTTAAATACATCTATTACTGGTGAAAGTATTGCAATTACACTCATCACTCCCATAAGTGAGAGTACATATTTTCTTATTTTATTTTTAGGCAAAAATAGCTTTGCTATCATCATAAATATTCCTAAACATAAAAGTACATTTATCCAATTTTTTATTATTCCTATCATTATCATTTTCCCCCTTTACTTTATAACGCTTCCAGCTAAGTTTAAAATAATACCAATTGATATTATAAAAAGTATTGATACACCTATTAAAATTCCAAGTAAAGTTTTATATGTATCTGCAAACAGTTCTACATACTCAGAAACATCTTTTTGATGACATATAGGTTCAATTAACACTGCAAGTATTTTATATATAAACATTATTGCAGCTATTTTTATAACTGGAGTAATTACTACTAAAATTACAACGATAACCCCTAATATACCTCCAACTTTTGATATTATTTTTGTTGCACCAACTACGGTTTCAAAACTATCTGAAAAAAATTTTCCAACTACTGGTACAAAATTTGACACTGCTGCTTGTGTTGCTTTTACAGCTAATGTATCAACAGACGTACTAAGTGAACTTTCAAGCGAAAGTATTCCTAAAAATACTGTAAATACTACTCCAATTATCCAAAGTCCACCACTATTTAAGATTTTTGACATTTTATTTAGCTTTATATCATCCGAAATTCTTGATATTACATTAAAAGCAACCGAAAGTGATATCAAAGGAACTACTACATAATTTATTATAAAACCTATAAGACTTGCAAGAAAAAGTAGTAATGGTTGTATTATACCAACAGTATTAATTGCTCCTGTTGCAATTAACACCGCTACTAAAAAAGGTGATATTATCTGCATTAATGTAGTTATATTAGTTATAACAGTTTTAAAATCTAAAAGTACTCTTATAAATTCAGATATTGAAATTGTTGCTATAGCAAAGAAACACACAAGTTTTGCAATTTGTGATACATCACTTTTTTCTTCTATTTGCAAGCTATCTATTACTGCAAGTATTACAATTATTATAAATATCAAAATAGATGATTTAAAAACTGATATAATTTCTTTTCCAAAAATATTTAAAAGTTTCAGACTAGCCTTACTAAAATCGACATTTCCACCTGATACTAAGTCTTTTGATATCTCTTCTAAGTTAAATTCATCTATTCCACTTTCTTTTACATATTCATTTAAAGAATTTACGTACTCATCTAAATTTAAATTGTTTGCTACTGAGTCTTTTACATCTTCTACATTTTTTGTATTAATCTCAGATTCATTATCAGTTTTTACTGCATAAATAACATGATTTTTTGAAGTAATACAATTAAAACAGCTTGTTAAAAAAAGTAATATGATAAATACTATAATTATTTCTAAATGTAAGGTATTTGTCTTAAATATAATATTTTTATTTAGTTTTAGTATTTTTTTTATTTTTCTTCTTTCGTCTTTTTTACTACTTTCTTTATTGCTTTTTTTATTTAATACTAATTTCTTTCTTTTTTTTTCTTCTTCATATATATTGCAAGTTATTTTTTTTAATATTTTCATATAAGTCCTACTAATATATTAACAAGACTTGTCATAACTGGTAAACTTAATACTACAATTATTACCTTTCCCGCCATTTCTAATTTTGTAGCAATTGCATTTTGAGATGCATCTTGACATATATTCTTTCCAAATTCAACTACATAAGCAATTATAGTTATTTTCATTATAATTGCTAAAAAATCTTTATTTATACCTGATTTTTCAATAAGTGTGGATAAAAGTTGATACACACCTTCTAGCTTATACACAATTATTAAAAGTAATGATACCGAAGTAAATATTGTAAGAAGAAGAGCTATTTCACTTCTTTGTTCACGTATTACCAAAATTAAACAAACTGATACAATACAAAAAGCGACTATTTTAAATATTTCTTCCATATGTTTCACCTTTATAACTTAAATACAGTTCTTACAGTTTCAAAAAGAGTACTAATTTGAGATATTACTATCATCAAAACTATTATAAGACCTGTAAGTGTTGTCATCATTGCTTGATCTTCCCTGCCTGCTTTTGTTAACACTTGATTTAGTACTGCTACTAATATTCCAATACCTGCAATTTTAAAAAGTAAATCTATATCCATAATACTTTTCCCCTTTTTTAAATGAAAATTACAACAACCATTATTCCTGCAATTACTCCTATTGTTTTATACATTTTTGAATTATTTAATTTAATTTCATTTGCCTCTTTAATCTGATTTTCAAGAATACTTATACTATTGTTAATTATATTTACCTGTGAATCTAAATCACTTCTTCCCATATTATTTAGTGTTGATATTATAACATTCTTATCATACTCAGTAAGTTCATTAATATTACCTATATTTTCTGATATACTCTTAGAGATAAGATATGTACTATCTGTATTTAGCATGTCTACTACTATATTTCCTATTGCATCTTTTAAAGTAGTATTCAACTTTTGTCTTGAACTTTCATAAGCATTTGGAAGATAACTTAACATGTAACTTATTTCATTTTTAACCAATTCTAAAAAAGTTACCATATCACGTAATATATATTCTCTATTTTTAAGTTTAGATGCTTTTATATTTCCAATATATGCAGATAGCAAAATAATTAAAATTGAAATTGTTATTTTTGCGCCTATCATATGTGACCTCCAAGTTCATGAATTTTTTCTATAGTTCCAACTTTGGGTTTATTCGTTAAAACTATTACAATATCAAACAACCTATCATGTAACATTTTACTTACTCCTTCTTTTAGTTTTATATCTTCAATATCCTTTCCGTGCATTGTAAATACAAGTTTTACACCACTTAATGTTGCATATCTAATTGCATCTATATCCTCGTTTTTTCCTATTTCATCTGTTGCAATTACATTTATTCCCATACTTCTAACTAGCATATTTATTCCATCACTTTTCTTACAGTTAGACATAACATCAGTCCTTAGTCCTAAATCTACGTTAATAATTCCATTAAAACATGATGCTATCTCACCTCTTTCATCAACTACCCCAACATTTACACCTCTAAATCCTAAGCTTTCAACGCCACTACTTAATTGTCTTATAACGTCTCTTAAAAGCGTAGTTTTTCCACATCCAGGTGGTGAAACTATTAAAGTGTTTTGACATTTTCCATCTTTTATTATATATCTAATTACTTTATCTGCACATCCAATCACTTGTCTTGCAACACGTATATTCATACTATTTATATTTTTTATATTCTTAATAACTCCGTTTTCAACTACTACCTCACCACATATTCCAATTCTATGTCCACCTTTTATAACTGTAAATCCGTTGTTTATATCATTTTGAATTGCATAAAGTGAATTTTTAGATACTTTAATTAATATCTCGAGTAAATCGTTTAAAGTTACAATACAAGACAAGTATACCTCAATATCTGCAACTACAACAATTCCATGTTTTCCTACTCTTAACCTTATTTCATTAAAATTCCCATTTGTTCCTATATTTCTTACTTCATTTGATATATTATCCGGCAAAATTTTTAGTATTTCATCTAACATATAATCACCTTAACTTATATAAATATTAATATTAATATTAATATTTATATTTATATTCTAATACTTTTTTACTAAATTTCTTGTAGAAGTTTGCGTAAAATAGCATAATATTTTATCTAGTTTTAGCAAAAAAAGAAGATGCTTAAATTTTTACTTTAAACATCTATTTATGTTATTATGTATATACTTTTTATAATACTTTTTTGTAAAAAAAAAGCGCCTAAATAAACATTTAAGCGTTTTTCATTTAATAAAATAAGATTTTCTATACTTTAAATAACTCCATAATTTCTTCCTTACTCATAGTGTTTATAAATTTAGTATTATTAGATATTACAGAGTTAGTCAAATCTTTCTTTCTTTCTTGTAAATTAATTATTTTTTCTTCTATTGTTCCAGATGAAATAAGTTTAAATACCTGTACATTATTTCTTTGACCAATTCTATATGCTCTATCTGTAGCTTGATTTTCAGCAGATAAATTCCACCATGGATCATAGTGTATAACCATATCAGCGCCCGTAAGATTAAGACCTGTTCCACCAGCTTTTAGAGAAATCAAAAACACTTTTACATCGTCTCTTGTATTAAATTCATCTACCATTTGTATTCTTGTTTCTACCTTTGTTTTTCCTGTTAGCATAAAATAAGGTATTTCTTCTTTTTCTAATCTTTTTGTTATAATATCAAACATAGAAGTAAATCCAGAAAAAATTAATATTTTATGTCCAGCATAAATTGCATCTTTTATTACTTGCATACATTGTTCAAGTTTACTACTTTGCCCAGTATAATCTTCTATAAAAAGTGAAGGATGGCAGCATATTTGCCTAAGCCTTGTTATCATTGCAAGAACTTTCATCTTACTTTTTTCAAATCCATTTTCATCAATTTCTTCTTCCATTTCCCTTCTAGCCTTTAATAGATAAGCATTATACAATTCTTGCTGCGTTTCATCCATTTGACTATACATTATAGTTTCTGTTTTATCTGGTAATTCTTTTAATACATCTGTTTTCATACGTCTTAGTATAAATGGTGCTACAATTTTTTGTAATTTTTTTAAAATACCCTTTTCATCATCTTTTATTATAGGTACTTCATAATCATCTCTAAATTTTTTATAACTAAAAAGATAACCAGGCATACAAAAATCAAAAATTGACCAAAGCTCAGAAAGTGAATTTTCAATTGGAGTTCCAGTAAGTGCAAACCTAGTTGTTGCATTTATCTGTTTTAGTGCTTTTGCATTTTTTGTATTATTATTTTTTATATATTGTGCTTCATCGGCAATGGCATACTTAAAAGTAAACTCTTTATATAATTCTATGTCTCTTTTTAAAAGATCATATGACGTTAAAACAACATCTACTTTATCTAAACTTTGAATTAGTTCTTCTCTAGATTTTGCACTACCAGATACAACCAATACATTAATATCTGGTGCAAATTTTTTTATCTCTTTTTCCCAATTTATATATAATGAACTTGGACACACAACAATTGAAGTAAAACTTTCTTTTTGATCTTTGCTACTGCTTTTACTCTCATTACTTTTAATACTTTTTTCTTTATTTATTTTTGCATCTATTAAAAGTGCAATTATTTGAATTGTTTTACCAAGCCCCATATCGTCTGCAAGTATTCCCCCAAAGTTATATTTATCTAACATCTTTAACCAATTAAACCCTGTTTTTTGGTAATTTCTTAAAATTCCATTTAAACAACTTGGCACTTCATATGAACTTTCTTCAACATTTTTTACTTCATTTACAACTTTTGCAAATGAACTATCTACATTTGCATTAATATTAGTACTTTCTTTTAAAAGAGTATCTAAATATATACTTCTATATTTTGGTAAATTAAATTTACCACTAGCTATTTCAAAAGCAGACACTCCTAAATTCTCATTTAAATTACTAATTGCGTCTATTCCTGAATTTTCAAGATTTAAGAAAGTTCCATCTTTTAGTCTATAGTATTTTTTCTTTTGACTATATCTTTTTAATATATTTTCAAGAGTTTCTTCATCCATATCAAAGTCATCAAAACTTACTTCTAGTAAATTATTTTTTATTCTAACTCCAATATTTAAAGCTTTATTACTTATAATCTGCTTATTTTTTAACTTATCAGTAACCAGTACTTCAAATTTTTGCATAAAATAATTTATTCCATCAGTTAAAAACTCATATATATCATCTTCATTTTTCAAAAACAAGTACTCTTTTTTTTCATTTACCGTAAATTTGTAATCGCTAAAAATTTTCTTTACTTTTATTTCTCTTTTTATATTTCTATTGCACTCTAAGCTTAAATTTGTTGCAAATGGATTAAACTCAACATCGCCATAGCAAAACTTTATCTTGGCTATAATATTAGATTTATCATCTACATCTAAATAAACTTTTACCGCTAATTCCTGAGGACTATATCTTGTAACAATTTCTGCTGGTACGTCTAGTTTTACTAACTCCTTTATACTTGGGACTAGGTATTCACAAAAACTTGCCGCATCTTTTTTACTTACCTCTAAAGTATCGCTTTTCATTTTTCCATAAGCCTTTAAAAAAGGTGAAACTTTGCAAAAAAAATCATTTGTACACCTATGTAACATATTGTTATACACAATATACATAAATTTTGATCCAAATAATAAAACAAGATCTCCATTTTCATTTACTATTTTTAAGTTTCCTTCATCCATATCTTCTTCAACAGAAAATTTTAAATCCGGATTCATATCAACTAACCTAATAGTATCTTCTGTATTAATACTTAAAGTCTCTCCAACATACATATCAAAAAACTCATCTAAGAATCCTCCATTTAAAGGAATACAAGACTTGTACTCTTTTCCTAGTTCTATTGTATTTTTACTTATTGAAGATATAGCTAAAAAATTATTTTCATACTGACAAATGTATTCAACAATTTTTTTTGACTTTTCATCAAAAGCATTATTACTATGAAAAAATTCAAAATTTTTACCATATTTTAACTTTTTAGTATTTTTGATTGCCTCAGCAAATTCAATCAAATCTTTTATTACAAAAAATTTATCTTTTCCAACCTTAAAACTCACAAATAAACTATAACTATTTAAGCTTTTTTCTAGTTTTAGATATGGTAATATAACAACATCATGTGTATCATTCATTAATTCGACATTGTCATAATTTTCGTAATATGATATTATCCCACCATTTTGATTAATTTCATTTTGAATATCTTTATATGACTTACCAATTGCATAATTTTCATCTATATCCAAGTTCTCAGATTTTTTATTAAATTCCATATACTTTTCTGGATAAATGTACATATCAAAAATAGATGCTATAACATGTTTACAAGGTGTATTTCTTTTTCCCGATACTGGGCAATCACACTTGAAAGCTAAATAATTATCCTTTTTTTCGATTTCAACTTCATAAATCATAGATCCTGTAACATAAGTTTTAGATTTATACGACGCATCCGAGTTATAACTGAATTTAGCTACTTTTACCCTAGATTGTTCAAAGTATTTTTTTCCTCTAATTGATACATCATTTTCTGTTACAGACAATATTTTATTTATTTCTTTTGGACTGATTAACATTTCAACTCTCCTATACAAATTTTTTTAGCCAATCAATATTATATAATTTTCTTATCACTTTGTCAAATATAACAAACAATAAAAGAACTATATAAAAAGTAGCTTATGTACATAATATGTTAAATAAACCATACTATATACATAAGCTAAAAATTTATGATCACTTAAGCTTAAATCCAAACACATAATGAGATATTATCTCATATGAGGATAATCTATCTGTGGCAATTCCAAGCTCTAAAAGTTCGTCTCTTTCAATAAAGTTTTCGTTTTCATTATAAAATGACTGACTGATCTTCTCAGCACTACAATTACTTGTAGCTACTATTGCTTCAATTGCCTTATTTTCAAGAATTTCATTTTTACGCTTCAAAAATTTTGCAGCCAATGATTCATTTTCCTTACAATTTACCTCAAGGTCAAAATGTAAGACATATATAACATTATCTGAAACTAAACGTTTATTTCCAAGAGAAAATAATAAAGTAGCAGCTCCAATACAATCTCCCAGTGCAACAGTAACAATTTCAACTTTGATATTTTTTAATAAATCATATATTGCAAAAGCATATGAAATAGAACCTCCCTCTGAACATATTACCAAAATGATCTTTCTAATTTCTTTGTTTCTTTGGCTTAACAATTCAAATAGTACTTTTTCGTACTGTTCCTTATTAATCTTACCAGATACACTTAAAACAATTGTGTCTTTTAACAACATAAAAACATCCTCCTCTACAGTTGTAGTAAAATTTATATAATACTTAGAAAATTATATCATTTTTCTTAATTTATGTCAAACTTTATAGGAGATATACTTAAAAATACATAAAAAATTAAAAAAAGCCCTTAATAGATAATTATAATATTTATGTATTATCTATTAAGGACTAGAAGTTATTAATACCTTATCCCAGCTAAAAAGGTAGATATAACATCAGGAAGAAATTTTCTTGGATTTCCGTCAAACACATCTGTTGCAATTCCAAGCTTTAGTAATTCTTCTTTTCTAAGGAATTTATTGTTATCAGCATTCAAGTCACAACAAATTTTTTTAATTGTTTCTTCACTACATTTACTATTTTGTGCAATTGTTTTTACAATTTCCTCCATAAAATAGCGCTGTTTTTCCTCTTCAAAAGAAGATTTTACCCTGCTAAGATTTTCCAAATCCCCCTTATCAGTTGCAAAGTTTAGCATGTACAAAGCATTATTTGAAACTAAACGTTTAGTTCCAAGTGAAAATAAAAGTGCTGCCATATTCATACATGCACCTAATGCTACGGTGGTAATTGGAATTCCAGAACTCTTTAAAAGATCATATATTGCATATGTATGTGTCACAGACCCTCCTTCTGAATTTATTATTAAAAGAATTCCCATTCTTTCTCCCTCTCTTTTTTTCATAATTTCATTAAAAACGTACTCATATTGCTTTCTTTTAATTTTTCCTGAGATGTTAATTATATTAATTCCTTTTACAAACATAACTTCTCCTTTCCTACATTCGTAGTAACATAAATTTTTAATTCTTTTAAATTTTATCACGCATTATAAATTATGTCAATTATTTACTGTTAAATATTTAAAACATAACTATTTTAGTAATTTATATTTTAGTAATTTATATTTTTGAAATTACCTTATTTTTTCATATAAAAAATAAGGTAATTAGTACCATTTTAATACCAATTTACCTTATTACAATTTATATTTTTATTATCTAACCCCAAACTACTTCTTTAAAGTATCATTTATAACTTTCCAAATATCTTGAGTTTCTAAACCTTTTCTCCAAGCACAAACTCCAGCTAAGTTATACTTATTTACAGTCTCAATCCTTCTTTTTACAGAATCAGCATCTTCAATCCATAGCTTATATGTAGTATTCCCCTTAGTATATTCTGCATAATTTTGACCCGAAGCTTCATCTAAAGTTGCTTGCAAATTATTATTTTTTAGAAATGTTTGACAATTAGCCATTGTATATACAGTTGTTGTTGGCTTAGTAGCTCCTGCCTTTTGTGTCCAAAGTCTAGTATAAAATGGAATTCCAAGTATTATTTTATTTGCTGGTATTTTAGAATCGTTCATTAACGACTCTATATTTTCCTCAACCCAACTTATCTCAGAAATAGAGCCTGCAACACTTGACCAGTTTCCTCTTTGATCATAGCCCATAAGCATAACATAATCTACTGCTTCACCCACACCTTTTCTATCAACATATGCAACAAAATATATATCTGCAGAAACCTTTAGACCTGCATTTCTAAGTATTGGTGCAAGTTCACGCACAAACTGCGTAAACACGTCTCTATCTTCAGTTCTCATTGCTTCAAAATCTATGTTTATGCCATCTACTTTATCTTTCTTTAATATTTCAACTAAGTTTTTTATAAACTGCTCCCTGTTATATTCACTATTTACCATAGCAGATGTATCTGCAGCAGTATAATTTACATCATCTATCCCATTTGTAATTATAGGCCATACTTCATATCCATTTTGCTTTGCCTTTTCTAAATATTTAGAACTTGCTTTTGATGATATATCACCTTCTGCATTTTTTAATTCATACCAAGTTGGAGAAACAACATTTACACCTTCTATCTTATCACCAAGTGTTGATAACTCACTACCATATTGCCAAAACATATTAATTTTTTCCAAATTTCCTGAGTTATTACTATTACTGATTTTATCTGATGAATTATTTGACACATCGACACTATTTTTAGAAATATATCCAATAATTCCATCTTCTGTTTTAATTTTATACCACCTATTATGCTTTAAACTCTCAGTATAAACAGTTATTTTACTTCCTTTGTTTAATATTTTAAGTACATTAGAATTTGCCTTTAAATCTTCATATACATTTGTAAAATTATACTTTACTACTTGATTTCCATCATTTGTTTTGTCTATCGATATTGTTGAAGTTTCTTCATTATACGAAACTATTATATTATATAAATCTTTAACTAAATTTATATCAATATATGCCATGTCATTTATAAATCTGGCAGGTGTTGATATACTCTCTTCCACAAAATTTCTATATGCTTTATTCTCATCTATCTTGAACTTTAAAACAGTATCTTCTGTAGTAATTATAACCTTTGTTGCTTGCTTATCGTAATAAATGTGAGTATCTATTACCTTTGAAATTGTATCAACAGATATGTATATTCCATCATCTTGTATAAATGGAGTATATACAGTTGATATGTTATCTCCATAAATTACTAAGTTTGCATTTTTACTGTCTTTCAGACTAGTTTTTGCAACATTAAAATAACTAAATAAAAAAATAGTAGCCAAACAAAACACAACTACACATATATATCTAAATAAATTTTCTTTCAAAAAACTTTCTTCCATAAACTCCCTCTTCTTAACTCAAGTTACACTTCAGATTATACAATATTTTTAAATATTTGTGAAGCTATTTCTACAATTTTGTAATTTTTTTGAAAAAAATAAGAAATCTCATTGAAATCTAAGTATTATTTTATATATTATTTTAGGCAAGTTGACATAATTTGATTTGTGTGATATACTAAATACTATGAAAATCGTTATACTAATTTTCAATAACTATTTGAAAGGAGAATATACCAATGAAAACTTAGGAGACTATTAGCATAGCATATATTTTAAATTACTAATAAAATTACTAATAAAAAAACTAGGAGAAAAAATTATGGAATTTCTAAGAAAGATTAACTGGTACAAATTATTTTTAGTAGCACTTTTTATAGCGTTGCTAGTAATTGTTGATGAAAAATCTAAAGAACAACAAAAACTACTTAAAAAAATTGCAGAAATTGAAACTGAAGCAGAAGCAAAAACAGAAACTGAAACTGAAGCTAATTCATTAATGCAAACTTCTGAGGTTATTAACAATGGTATCTCAGATTTAATCTTTAATGTAACCGATACAAGTGGAGTTGAACTTCAGGCTGAATTTAATATATATGATAATGAAAAAAATCTTATATATTCAAACTATCCTGTAAGAAAGAAGTTTCCATTCAAGGCTGGTACTTACTATTACAGCATTGCTAGCGTACCAACTGGATTTGTACAAGAAAGTGACATTTTCAAATTTGAAATAACAGGAAAAGACGTACTACAAACAATGCATATTGTGCTTGAAAAAGGGTACACATTGTCATACACAACCAACATACCCCACTTAACAATAGGACTATACAACAATAATAGTGTCTTAATTGATGAGCTTCAATTAAATGATGGCAAAACTACTAGCATCGTTTTACCTAAAGGAACCTATTACTATTGTATTGTTAGTGCACCTGTAGATGCTAAGATTAAACTTAATGAATTTTCCAAGCTTGATCTTAACAAAAACTTAAATATTATGCTAAATTAAACTAATAGTTTTACCCCCTTATAGGCATACACCTATAAGGGGTTTTAAAAATTGTTTAATATTTTTCTTAATACTCTACTGCCTCTATCACCAATTTTATTAACTCCTTATTTACAAAATTAATAATTGGTCTTAAATCACTCATAGACATAGATTTTGGATCCTCTAGCTTTGAGGTATCTATCTTTTTACCACAAATCTTTGTAAAAATATCAGCACAGTACCTCTCCGTCACCCTCCTTCTATCTCCATACTTCTTTATAACTGGATACATATCAAATCTGTCTGTTACTTTTTGATCAAGGATACTAGAATAAATACTTACCCTAATATTCATTTTTGGTGGATCTCCACTCATTACGAAAGTTCCACATCCACCAGCAACTGAACCCCGTGGAATCCTATTTGCCTTAACTCCATTTTTTAAATATGAGCCAGTTGACTTTTCATAGTAATAGTCAGTAATTTCTACATTTACCATTTCTTTTTCCTCCATTTGTTTAATTTAACAAAAATAAAAATTGTTACGTGGTAAGTATAACAATTTTTTTATATTATGTCAAGCATTAAGTATAAACTTTTCAATTTTTATAGATTTTTAGCCTCTTTTAGCTTATTTTTCTGCTAAGCAGCAACTTTTTTACCAACTATATCATAGTAAATAATAATTTAACAGAGTAACTTATGAAAACATAAGTTACTCTGCCATTAATTTTTTAAGTAAATCTTTCCATTAGAATCAATTATGAATTCTTTTTTATCTCTTACAGCCAGTAATGTAGCAGCATTTTCATACACTGAAATATAGTCAAAGTCTTCCTCTAACAAAATACTGCCAAACATGTTCATAATATTATAACTGCCACTTAGCCTCTTTACTATACTAATTCCATAACTAAATTCAGTAGCTCTAAGAAAATTTTCAAATGATAAAATTTGACCATACTTAGTTAAAAAATTCCACGTACAATCCTGCCTTTGAATCTTTGCAATTCCATCAACAAAGTCAAAAATTTGAAAAAAGTCTTCAAATGAAATTAATACACCATCTTTACTTAGTACATTATACAATTCATTCTTTCTTTTTACTATAGCAAGACCTTCTTCAAAATCAAAAGCATCTAAAAATCTCTCATTTGAAACTAAGCTTCCATCAATTCTTAAAAAATTAACAAAGCAGTCCTTATCAGTTACTCTTGCAATACCGTCTTTAAAATCTTCAATTTTGCAAAAATCTTCTTTTGACCGTAAAATTCCATCCTTTCCCATAATGTTATAATATGAATTATTTAATTTCACAATAAGTATTTTATTATTTTCAATCATATTATAACTGATATCATTATTTACTAAACACCCATTACACATATAGAGCACCTCCTTAATCTTAATAAAAACTAAAGCACAAAAACAATACCAATTGACAAAATTATACCATAGACATTTTTCTACGTCAATTCATTTTTTTGCTTTATCAATAAAAAGCCATTAATCTATAACAGACTAACGGCTCATTGTTATATAATTATGTTGCATTTTCTATTAGTACATCAATAATTTCTTGATAAGAATATCCATCATGTATAAGCATTTTAGGATACATACTTATATCAGTAAAACCTGGCATTGTATTTACTTCATTAAAATATACATTCTCATCTTTAGTAACAAAAAAGTCTACTCTAGCAAGTTGATTTAGCCTAAAGGACCTAAATATTACTTTTGAGTATTCTTGTATTAGTTTCAAAGTTTTATCAGATATTTTAGCAGGTATTTTTGTATAAGATGTCTTATCGTTATACTTTGAATCAAAATCATATACATCTTGCAAAATAACTATTTCACCAGGAGTAGATGAAATTATATTCCCTCCATTTTCAATAACCGCACATTCTACTTCTTTTTTTTCTGATATATACTTTTCAATTAATATGTTATTGTCAAATTTCAAAGAAAACTCGATTGAATCTTTAAGATCTTCTATTTTTGTTACTTTTTTTATTCCATAAGATGATCCTTCTCTATTTGGTTTTATAAATACAGGAAGTGACAACTTACTTACTATATCCTTACATAAATTGTTAAATTTTAATTCATCTACTCTAATTTTTTCAAATTCACTTTTTGAAAGTGCAATAAATGGTACTATTGGTATTTTATTAAATCTTGCTATTTCTTTGCTGAAAGTTTTGTCCATTGAAATACTACTTCCAAGTACTTTACACCCAACATATTTTACCTTTGACATTTCAAAAATACCTTGTATAGTTCCATCCTCACCATATTTTCCATGAAGGACTGGAAATACAACATCAAATTTTTTTAATGTTAACATTATATCATCAATTTTACTCTTATGGCTTTCATCTTGCATCCACTTATTTTCTAATATATTTTTAACATCACCATTATAAAAAAACCAAATTCCTGATTTATCTATTCCTATTTTTTCTACATTATACTTATCTTGGTTAATATTGTTAATTACATTTGAAGCAGATACACATGATATTTCATGCTCTGATGACATTGATCCAAATATTACAGCTACATTTTTTTTATTCAAATTACCACCTACTTTAAATAAGATTAATTATTATAAAAACTAATAATTTTATTATACACAAAATTACGATAAATATTCAAAAAATACTTTAAATATAACTTATATTACTATTATTACTATTTTATTATTTCAAGTGGAGTAAAGTTTGCCATAAGACGTTTAAAGCCAAATTTTTCAAATTTTATTTCTAATTTGTAATCATCTTCCTCTTTCTCGATTTTTTCAATTATACCAATACCGAATTTTTTATGTTTTACAGTTTGACCAACTTCATATTTACCAGCATTTTCATTATTTTGCGGTTTACTTCCAATTTTTGTTCCACCAATATTACTAAGAAATGAATCAACACTAAGACCGACACTTGGCTTTCTTGACCTTGGAATACTACCAAAGCTAGCCTTATTTAAAACTCTATCAACACTTTTATATTCACTATCTAAATAATTAGAACGACTACCTTTTCCATTTAAGCTTTCAAAAGAACTTTCATCATATAACTCTGGTGGAATTTCAGAAACAAATCTTGATGGCATAGTATATGATGTTGAACCATAAAGTGTTCTTTTTGATGCATTTGTTATATAAAGTCTTTTCTTTGCTCTTGTTATTCCAACATAACATAGTCTTCTTTCTTCTTCTGCAGTTTCGTCCTCGTCAATTGATCGTTTAGATGGGAAAAGTCCTTCTTCCATACCAACTAAAAATACTACCTCAAATTCCAATCCTTTTGCACTGTGCATTGTCATAAGTGTAACAGCATCTGCAGTTTCATCTAGATTATCAACATCAGATACTAAGGCTATACTATCTAAAAAGTCTGCTAAAGAAGCGTCTGCAGTTTCATTTTCAAACTCCATTGCAACACCTATAAATTCCATCAAGTTTTCAAATCTAGTTTGATTTTCCTCTGTATCTTCTTCATTTAACATAGCTTCATAACCAGTATTTTTTAATATCATCTTCATAAGTTCAGATACTTTTATAGTGTCTTTTTTTTGTATAATTTCATTCATTACATCTCTAAATGCTATTATATTTCCTGTACTTCTTATTCCAGATAAATTATTACTATCTTGTATTAACTTAAATATTGAAATACCTTTAGCACTAGCAAGCGCATCTAATCTATCTACAGCAGTGTCACCTATTCCTCTTTTTGGCTCATTTATTATTCTTTTTAAGGAAATATTATCATCTTGATTTTGTACTAACTTTAAATATGAAGTTAAATCTTTAATTTCTTTTCTAGAATAGAATTTAAGCCCTCCAATTAATCTGTATGGAGTTCCACTTCTCATAAAAACTTCTTCTAGCACACGTGCCTGTGCATTTGTTCTAAACAAAAGTGCAAAATCTGAATACTTCATTTTCTCTTTTCTACAAAGCTCATCAATTTTATCTACTATATATTCTACTTCTTCATATTCATTTGGTAGAGTTTTATAAAAAATCTTATCACCTTTACCATTTTGTGTCCATAAATTTTTATCTATTTTGGATTTGTTATTTTTAATAACGTTATTAGCACAGTCTAGTATATTTTGCGTGCTCCTATAATTTTCTTCAAGCTTTACAATTTTTGCATCTTTATATTCTCTTTCAAAGTTTAAAATGTTAGAAATATCAGCGCCTCTAAATCCATATATACTCTGTGATTCATCACCAACAACACATATATGTCCATGAGCACTACTAATTAAACTTATAAGCATAAATTGTACCTTATTTGTATCTTGATACTCATCTACTAATACATACTTAAATTTTGATTGATAATAACTAAGTCTATCTGGATTTTCAAGAAGAATTTTCACGGTAAGCATAAGTATATCATCAAAATCAATTGCATTATTTGATATTAATGTTTTTTGATATAATTCATATACTTTTGCAATTTGCTCCTTCCTAAAGTCGCCTATTGCATCCTTTGCATATTTTTCATAGTCTATCATTTTATCCTTTGAACTACTTATTTCATATTTTATTAATGAAACAGGATATTTTTTATCATCTATGTTTAGTTTCTTAATTACTTCTTTTATGACCTTTTCTTTATCAAGTTCATCAAATATATTAAAATCTCTAGAATACCCTATAAGCTCAATTTCTCTTTTTAAGATTCTAACACAAACAGAGTGAAAAGTACCAAGCCAAATATCATTACTATTTGCACCAATTAATTTTTCTACTCTTTCTTTCATCTCTCTTGCTGCTTTATTAGTAAATGTTATAGCTAAAATTTCCCATGGCTTTACAAAACCTGTTTCTAATAAATATGCAATTTTATACGTAAGTACTCTAGTTTTACCACTACCAGCACCTGCTAAAATAAGAAGAGGACCATCAGTATATTTTGCAGCCTCTCTTTGTTTATCGTTTAATCCATTTAATAAATCACTCATAATTACACCTCAAGTAAACTTGTGTTTACTTTATAATTATACCAAAAAATAGCCTTTTAGGCAATAAAAAAATTTAATATTTGCATATCTAACATTTTATTTTATAATTATGTAAATAATGACTATAAATTGCGTCTAATATTTCAGTATATTACTTTTTTTATTTCGATAAATTTATTAGAAAGTATTGACATACTCATGTAAAATGTGTTATAAGTATAGCATAACTAATAAACTTAAAAGCTATATAAATAATTTTGTATACAATAATTATACTTCTTTTGGGTGATGAGCCCTTTTGAATTAAAGTATATTATAGTTGCACCTTTATTTTATAACTTTACCACACTAAGAAAAGGAGAACAACCTATGACTACTAATTACGAAGATCAAGACTTACAGGAGGTTATCGAGTACTTATCAGAGATTCCAGGAGGGGCTGAAATGTTCAAGAAATATTATGTTGAATCTGGATTAGCGTCTTCTGATGCTTGGCAACGGTTCTTAGAATCAGGAAAAGAAAAAAAATAACAAAGCTGCAAACCACATATCTAGCTTATCGTGATAATATCACACATTTTAAAGCTTAGATATACGAAAAACTACTAAGTGCATGCACTTAGTAGTTTTTTTTGTATCATCTTAAGCAGACACTGTAGCCTGATTACTAACTACTTTTTGACTACGTTTCCCCTTATTATTTTTATATGCATCTAACGAAGCATATATCTTTTCTTTGGCAGTTTCATTCTGGCTTAGATAGTATTCATCCACATAATTCATTAGATTATACCATGCATTACATCCAAGTACACTATCATAGCTATTTACGATATAGGATATATCTCCACATGACATGCAATAATAAAATTTATTATATGGTACATAATTGGCAGATCTATCAAATTCAATGCTAGTTAAATCGCAATGAATTACCGTAAATGCTTCTATTATAGCTCGTATTGGAGCTGAATAATTTTCAATAAAATATACATGTTTATCATATATATCCATATTCACTCCACACTTTTTACCTGCATTTATGCCTTTACAGGTATCGTAGGCAAGCACCCAACAAAGATTTTCTTCAAACTGCTTACCATAAATTTCTGTCTTTCTCTCCTTCTTAACAGCTCTTTGTATAGTAGTAAAACTGTAACTTCCATCAGATGGACAATAACCATCTAATTTTACTACAGAATTTACTGCATAAAATAAGTGATAAAGTTCATGAGCCATAATAAGTCTAATCCATTCAACTGGATCATTAGGGTTAATATCATAAGATATTTCAAATCCTTTTAAAGTATCTTTCTTACTATTTAGCTCCAAGTTAACCCTCATAAGACCATTTGTTGGAGCATCATTTATAAGCTTAAATTTAAATTCAGTATCTGAAACCTTACTTCTAAAGTATCTGTTGTTACACATCCGTGATTGTACAAGTGCAATCACTTCTTTTGACAATTTTTTTAATTTTGTTTCATTTTTTTCTATTATTATAATTTCATTATTTTTCATAATAAGTCCTCCTTACAATTATGTAAACAGACAATAGTCACCACATTTATTATACTATAATTGCTAAAAATTGTCAATATTTCTTCAAAAATTATGTTAACATATAGTACCTACTTCTAAATAATGAATTATCATTACTATATTTCAATTATTCCTCCATAATCTATTATATCTTTGTTTTGATTTTGAATAATAGGTATATGTTTTTTATCTAATAAATCAACAATTTTATAAAAATTACTTTCATTATAAAAATTATTTTTATTTAAAATATCAAATGAAAAAAACATGCCTTTGCTAAGTCTAGCCATACATCCACCAATAAAGCCATACATACTAGAATATACATGTTCATTATTATATAGCTTTATACTTTGTTTTTCTTTCATTTTCACCAAAGTAACATCAAGATCATAACTAGATAATACGTTAGCTATTCCCTCATCAGTTACGACAACACTCCTATTGTCTAATACTCCTATTGAACA
>OGDF01000194.1_pt1 | contig 95456 bp, 95 predicted proteins | sample 1570141 | NCBI WGS metagenome assembly OGDF01 (sample SAMEA4370581, study PRJEB24528) | human gut metagenome | reverse complement strand
CACCAACAGATGAGCAAGTAGAGAGATTAAGAGAGCTAGGAATATCATTAGAAAAAAAAGGGAAATCTAGCAAAGCGCTAGCAGAAGCAACTATATCAGCAATAAAAGACCCAGATATGTTAGATGAAGAGCAACAAGCATTAGATGAAATAGTGTCACAAACAAAAGAAAAAGGAGGAAAAAATGGTAAAGAGCAATCGTAAAAATGCATATCAAGAAGCATACACAATTTTGCAAGAGCTAAATGAAGAAGAATACTCAAAAATACCACCAGAAGTAATACAAGCTTTAAAAGAAAATCGAAACGAGGAATATAATTACGAAGTAGATGAAGATCAAGAGCTAAAATATCAGCCAATGTTACCAGAAACAAAAGCAGTATTATTCAATATATTTAGAGATTATCTAGCAACGCCAGAGCAAAAAGAAAAAATAAGAAAAATTATATCAGAAGAAAGGGCAAAATTAGAAATAAAAAAGAAACAGCAATATAATCCAGAAAATATTTTTAAGTCAAATACACAACAAGCAACAAAGGTAGAACCAGTAAAAGAAACAGAAGCCCTTGTTAAAGTTAAAAAGGAAAATTGGTTTAAAAGAGCGATTGAAAAAATAAAAAGTTGGTTTAAAAAGAATGATTTATAATATATGAAAAAAATAAAACTCTAGAAGGTGCGTTTCCAATTTAAAATTTTTCCCCTGTTCCCATTGACTAAAATTCCCTATGATTATATAATCATAGGGAATTTTAATTATAAAAAGGAGATGGCATAATTAATGAATAATAACAAAAAATTTTATATAACAACTCCTATATATTATCCAAGTGGAAAATTTCATATAGGTACAGCATATGCAACAACATTAACAGATTGTATAAGAAGATATAAAAAGGCTAGAGGCTTTGATACATATATGCTAACAGGTCTTGATGAACATGGTCAAAAAGTTCAAACTGTAGCAGAAAAAAGAGGATTAACACCTCAAGAGCATGTAGATGAAATGGCAGCTGATGCTAAAAAGCTATGGAAATTAATGGATATTGGATATAATGATTTTATAAGAACAACAGATGAAAGACATGTTAAAGCAGTACAAAAAATAGTAGAAAAATTCCTAGAAAATGGTGACATTTACAAAGGAACATATGAGGGTTGGTACTGTATGCCTTGTGAAAACTATTTCACAGAAACTCAATTAGTAGATGGAAAATGTCCAGATTGTGGCAGACCAGTAACAAAAATGCAAGAAGAATCATATTTCTTCAATATGAAAAAATATGAAGGTTGGTTAAAAGAATTTTACAAAGAAAATCCACATTTTATAGAGCCAGAATCAAGAAAAAATGAAATATTTAATAATTTTATAAATCCAGGACTTGAAGATTTATGTATAAGTCGTACAACATTTGATTGGGGAATTCCAATGCCAAATGATCCAAAACATGTATTATATGTATGGTTAGATGCTCTAACAAACTATATTACAGCATTAGGTTATATGTCAGATGATGATTCTTTATTCAAAAAATATTGGCCAGCAGACCTACACATAGTAGGAAAAGAAATAATAAGATTCCATGGAATATATTGGCCAATTTTCTTACACGCATTAGGGCTAGAGCTTCCAAAACAAATATATGCACATAGCTGGATTGTAATGAAAGATGGAAAAATGTCAAAATCTGTAGGAAATGTAATATATCCAGAAACATTAATAGAAAGATATGGACTAGATGCAACAAAATATTATTTACTAAAATTAATGAGCTTTGCACAAGATTCAATGTTTACACCAGAAGATTTTGTAGAAAGATTTAATTCAGATTTAGCAAATGATCTAGGAAATCTATTAAACAGAACAATAGGAATGATGAACAAATACTTTGATGGAACAATACCGACAGAAATAAAAGAAAGAACAGAATTTGATGATTCATTAGAAGAATTTACAAAAAGTCAAATTGAAAAAGTAGAAAATAATATGGATACATATCATGTAAGTAATGCAATATCAGACATATGGGCAATAATAGCAAGAACAAACAAATATATAGATGAAACAGCACCATGGACATTATCAAAATCAGAAAATGAACAAGAAAAAGAAAAACTAAAATCAGTAATGTTCCACTTAGCAGAAAACTTAAGAAAAATAGCAATATTAATAACACCAATAATGCCAGAAACATCAAATAAAATGCTAGTTCAATTAGGTTTAACAGAGCAAGATAAAGACTGGGAAACATTAAATAACAACAATCAAATAAAGCCAGAAACAAAAGTAATATCAAAAGGAGAGCCTTTATTTGTAAGACTTGAAAAAGAGGAAGAAATAGAATACATAAAAAATGCAATGAAAAAATAATAAAATCTTATGTATTCAAAAAACGGAGGAAAAATAAGATGGCAAATTCAAAAATCATAGTAATAGAAGGAGCTCAAGGAGCAGGAAAAACTACAATTACAGATTATTTAAGAAATAGTGTCAAACATACAAATTTATACAGACTAAGCGGAATAAGTGATAGTACAAAAGCAGGACTACAAAAATCTAAAAAAATGTACGAAGACTTAAACGAATACATAAAAAAAATGGAGAACCTAAACATAAATTTATTATTTGACAGAACTTTTTTCTCAGAAGAAAACTACTGCAGACTAGGATTTAAAGAGTATTCATTTACAGAAGTATATAATAAATTGTTAGATGATTTTAGTAAAATGGATTTTGAAATCTACTATATTACATTATATTTAAAAGATGAAAATCTATTTGAAGAAAGACTAAAACGTGATGGAAAAGTAGAGCCAGCGTATGCAAAATTCAGTGCTCAAAGCAGTGTAAATCAACAACGAGTATACTTACAAATGTCAGAAGAAATTAAACAAAAATACCCAAATATTCATGTATATAATATTGAAAATAGCAAACCATTAGAGAATGTTCAAAATGAACTAAAAGAAATTTTGAAATTTTAAATAATTATATGCACTAAATTAATACATAAGAAAGAAGAGGAATTGCAAAATGGAAATAATGAAACCAAACTTAGATGGAATTACAGAGTGTAACACAATAAAAGGAGTAATAAGAGAGGCAAAAATAAGAGATATGGATGTTGCTTGTTGCTTTTTTAACAAATGTTATGAAGCAAATGTCGAAACAGACAAAATGGAGTTTAGTTCATGCGAATTTAAGGATTGTATATGCTTAAATAGCAAATTTGAGAAGGTATATTTTACAGATGTTTTATTCGAAAATTGTGACTTTTCAAATACAATGTTTTATGAATGCAATTTTGTGAGAGTAACTTTTAGAAATTGTAAATTAGTAGGGTCAAACCTTTGTAATGTAAATATGTACAATATATTAATAGATAATACAAATGTGTCATATGCAAATATGTCACTTGGAACATATAAAGAAGTATGTTTTGCAGAATCAAAATTATCAAATTCTGTAATACAAGAGGTAATATTTAAAGATGTAGAATTTGATAAAACAAATTTAATAGCATCACAATTATGCAGAACAAATTTAAATGGAGTAGATGTTTCAAATTGTGATATAACAGGGGTAGCGATTTCTCAAGACTATATAAAAGGTTTAATTGTAAATGAAATGCAAGCAGTTGAATTATCAAAACTATTAGGAGTAGTGGTAAAGTAAGAAAGTGAGGATTTTTTGATGAGTTTTATTGATAGTATTAAAATAAGAGCTAAAAAGGATATAAAAACAATTGTGTTACCTGAAGGAAATGACATTAGAACAATTGAGGCTGTTGAAAAGGTTAGAAAAGAACAATTTGCAGATGTTATTGTTCTTGGTAATAAAGACGAAATTTTAAATATGGCTAAGGAACATAATATTAACATAGATGGTGTAAAAATTATTAATCCTGTAGAAGATGCAAGATTTGAAAAATTTGCTAATGAGTTTTATGAACTTAGAAAAGCAAAAGGTATGACATTAGAAAAAGCAGAAGAAATATTAAAAGATGAAACTTACTTTGGTATGATGATGGTTAAATTAGGGTATGCTGACGGACTAGTTTCTGGAGCTTGTCATTCAACTGCAAATACATTAAGACCAGCACTTCAAATTTTAAAAACAGCACCTGGAACAAAATTAGTTTCTGCATTTTTTGTTATGTGTGTTCCAAATTGTGAATATGGAGAAAATGGAACTTTTATATTTTCAGATAGTGGACTTAATGAATATCCAGATGCAGATAGCTTATCAGAAATTGCAATTTCATCAAGTAAAAGTTTTGAACAATTAGTTGGTAAAAAAGCAAAAGTAGCAATGCTTTCATATTCAACATATGGAAGTGCAACATCACCACTTACAGAAAAAGTTGTAGAAGCAACAAGCATATTAAAAGAAAAAGCACCAGATTTAATATGTGATGGAGAGCTACAATTAGATGCAGCTATAATCCCAGAAATAGCAGAATCAAAGGCACCTGGAAGTCCTGTAGCTGGACAAGCAAATACTTTAATATTCCCAGACTTAGATGCAGGAAATATAGGATACAAGTTAGTTCAAAGATTAGCAAAAGCAGAAGCATATGGTCCTTTATGTCAAGGAATTGCAAAACCTGTAAATGATTTATCAAGAGGATGCTCAAGCGATGATATAGTAGGCGTAATTGCAATAACTGCAGTTCAAGCACAAGAGCAATAAAACCATATTAAGGAGGCAATATGAAAATACTAGTATTAAATAGTGGAAGTTCATCACTAAAATATCAATTAATAGATATGAACAATGAACAAGTCCTAGCAAAAGGAAACTTTGAAAGAATAGGACAAAACAATTCTTTTTTAACTCACAAAGTTGGAGGAGAAAAACATAAATTTGAAAAGCCAGTATCAAATCACGAAAAAGCCATTAAATTTGTTTTAAAGAAATTACAAAGCAATGTATATGGTGTAATAAAATCTCCAGATGAAATTAATGCAATAGGACATAGAATTGTCCATGGAGGAGAAAAATTTACGAAACCTGTTATTATAACTGATGAAGTAATGAAGGGAATAGAAGAATGTATAGAGCTTGCGCCATTACATAATCCAGCTGCAATTTTAGGAATTAAGGCTTGTCAATCTGTAATGCCAGGAAAAACAAATGTGGCAGTTTTTGATACATCTTTTCATCAAACAATACCAGCAGAAAGCTACATATATCCAATACCATATAAATATTATGAAGACTATAAAATTCGTAAATATGGTTTTCATGGAACATCACATGAATATGTAGCAAATAGAGTTGCCGAAATTATGAATAAAGATATAAAAGATTTAAAAATAGTTAATTGTCATTTAGGACAAGGTGCTAGTGTATGTGCAATAAAAAATGGAGTTTCTGTAGATACAAGTATGGGATTTACTCCACTTGGGGGAATTCCAATGGGAACAAGATCTGGTGATTTAGATCCATCTGTTGTTACATATATTGCTAAATATAGAAATCATACACCAGAGGAAATGGATGAAATATTAAATAAAAAATCTGGAGTATACGGAATATCTGAAGTTTCTGTAGATTTTAGAGATATAGAGGCCGAAGCTGCAGATGGTGATAAAAATGCACAAATGGCTCTTGAAAATTTTGCATATAATGTTGCACAATTCGTTGCTAAATATGCTGTTTCAATGGGCGGAATAGATGTGCTTACTTTTACCGCAGGAGTAGGTGAAAAAGGTCCAGAATCAAGAAAGAAAATATGTGACTATTTGAAGTTTTTAGGAGTAGAAATTGATGATGAAAAAAATAAAATTAGAAATCAAGAAGTGGAAATTTCTGCAGATACTTCAAAAGTAAAAATACATGTTGTACCAACAAATGAAGAATTGCTTATTGCGAGAAGAGCAAAGGAATTGTGTGAATAAAATAAGTTTTAGAAGGGAAGAAAAAATATGAAAATATTAGTTTTAAATTGTGGTAGTTCATCACTAAAATATCAATTAATCAATATGGAAACAGAGCAAGTTATAGCAAAAGGAAATTATGAAAGAATAGGAACTGAAAAATCTTTTATAACACATAAAGTTAATGGTGAAAAATATGTTACAGAAAAAGCAGCTCCAACACATAAAGAAGCTCTTGAATTTATAATTGAACAATTAACAAAAACAGATTATGCTGTAATAAAAGATTTAAATGAAATAAATGCAATAGGTCACAGAGTTGTTCATGGTGGAGAAAAATTTGCAGACCCAGTTTTAGTTGATGACGATGTAGTAGCAGGAATTCGTGAATGTGCAGAATTAGCACCTGTTCACAATATGGCAGCTGCTATGGGAATTGAAGCATGTAGAAACTTAATGCCAAATAAACCAAATGTAGTTGTTTTTGATAATGGATTCCATCAAACAATACCAGAAGAAAGATTTTTATACCCAATTCCTTATCATTATTATAGAGATTACAAAATACGTAAATATGGTTTCCACGGAACATCTCATTCTTATGTATCAAAAAGAGTTGCAGAAGTAATGGGAAAACCTGTAGAAGAATTAAAAACTGTAGTTTGTCATATTGGACAAGGTGCAAGTATATGTGCTGTTGAAGGCGGAAAATCTGTAGATACAAGTATGGGATTAACTCCACTTGGTGGAATTATGATGTGTGCAAGAAGCGGTGATTTAGATCCATCAGTTGTAACATACATAATGAAAAAAGATAATATTGCACCAGAAAAAATGGATTTAATGTTAAATAAAGAATCTGGTTTACTAGGAATGTCAGGTGTTTCAGCAGATGTAAGAGATGTAGAAGCAGCTGCAGATGAAGGAAATGAAAGAGCAATACTTGCATTAAAAGCATATGACCTAAATATCGCACAATATGTAGCAAAATATGGAGTATCAATGGGAGGAATAGACACAATAGTATTTACAGCAGGTGTCGGAGAAAACCAAATTAGAAGAAGAGCAAGTATATGTAAAAATCTAGAATTCTTAGGAGTAAAACTAGATGAAGAAAAGAACAAAATAAAAGGTGAAGAAATAGAAATATCAGCACCAGACTCAAAAATAAAAGTATATGTAATACCAACAAACGAAGAGCTAGTAATAGCAAGAGAAACAAAGAATCTAATAAGTAAATAATCATAAACATTGTTAAGTGGTGGTTGTCAGTAGGGACGGTTCCTTTTGACAACCCTTTTTATGTGTCAATGGGGACGGTTCTTTTTGACAACTTTTAAAGGAATCTATGTCAATGATACTATTGACACAAACAAATTAAGGGAGAATATAATGGAAAATAAATTACAAAATTTATTTAGTCAATGTGTCGAAGAGCTAAAATCCATAGGAATTGATATAAATAACAACAAATTAATTGGCGAAATAAATATATCACTTGCCAAAAGAAACGCCAAAAGATATGGTTGTTGCAGACACGAAGACCCAGATGAAAAATATAAAGTAATAACAAAAAAAGGCTATAAAAGATATATTACATACGAAAGATTTAACAAAAACTATGTAGAAATAAGCAAATGGGTGATGGAATTAAACGATGATATTATAAAAAATACCATAATGCACGAAATAATACATTGCTTTCCATATTGCAATAATCATGGCAAAGAATTTAAAAAATATGCAGGATACATAAACACACATTTAGGATATAGTGTATCCAGACTGGGAAACAAAGAAGAAGATTACAAAAAAAGCAATTTAGAATATGATATTCCACAAACAACTCCAAATTATAAATATAAAATAGAATGTCAAAAATGTGGAAAATATTTTTTCAGACAAAGATATAACAAAAATTTAACAAGACATTATAGATGCGGAATTTGTGGAGGTAAATTAAAAGCTGTAAAGGTTAGATAATAATTAAAAAGAAAAGGGGGGACGGTCCTTGAAATTAAATTTTCAAGGACCGTCCCCCTAAAAAGTTGACACTTGTACTAAAACATGATAATATACAAACAAATATTTGCAAGAGGTGATGAAATGATTTATAAATATAATAAATTAGTAAGAGGCAAAATTCCTTCAAAAATAAATGCTCAGCCAGGAAGAAAATGCTCGTATTTTATAATGAATGATGAGGATTATGATAAGGCCTTAGATGATAAGTTAACAGAAGAATTAAATGAATATAAGGAAGATCACAGCATAGAAGAGCTAGCTGATTTTATGGAAGTTGTAACTGCTATTATGAAGTTTAGAAAAATATCAATTGATGAATTAAAAAGTACAATGGATAAAAAAAGAGCTAAAAAAGGTGGATTTGATGATAAAATATATCTAAAAGAGATTGAAGAATTAGAAAATAAGAAAGAAGAGCAACATCTAAAAAATAAGCAATTACAATTATTAGAAAATTTGAATAAAAATAGCAGTTTAAATGAAGTACAAAGTTATTTTAAGGAAATGATTAAGTTACGAAGTTTTATGAATAATAAAGAAAATATATCAAATATAATGCTATTATTAACTGAAGAAGTCGGAGAACTTGCAAAAGCAATACGAAAAGATGCTACAGACTTAAAGATTGATTCAAATAAAATTAGAAACTATGATTCAATTGAAAGCGAAATAGCAGATGTTTTTATTGTTTTAAATTCAATTTGTACAGCTCTAGATATAAATTTGTTTGATGCAATATATAATAAAGAGCGCATAAACGTAGATAGAAAGTGGAATTGAACAAAAAAATTAGAATAATTGGTCAAATGCTATCTTTATAAATTTTGTTATGATAAAATAAATACATATAAATTTTAGGAGGTAAAAAAATGATTGGTGTAACTAGTAATTTATATGAATCAAAAGAATATTCTGATATTCGAGAAGTAATTAAAGATGGTATAAATAGATATCCAGATTGTGTAGCTTTTACAATAAAAAATAAAGAAGGAAAAGATATACAGTATACAGATATAACATATGCAGAGTTTGAAAAAGAAATTAATAGCTTAGGAACAGGATTATTAAAACTAGGTTTAAAAGATAAAAAAATAGCTATAATTGGACCTAATAGCTATGAATGGGTGTTATCATATATTTCAGTATTATTTGGAATTGGAATTGTTGTACCATTAGATAAAGGTCTACCTGCTCAAGAAATAGAAGATTCAATAATAAGAAGTGATGCAGATGCTCTTATATTTGATCCAAAATATATAGATATAATAGAAGATATAAAACAAAGATCAACTACAAAAGTAAAAGAATTTATTTGTATGAAAGAAGTTGAATCAAAAGAAATAAACAATATTCCAAAAATAAAAAAGATAGGAAAAGAAGAGCTTGATAAAGGAAATAAGGAATTTTTTGAATTAAAAATTGAACCAGAAAAAACAAGTATTATATTATTTACATCAGGAACAACATCACTTTCTAAAGCCGTAATGTTGTCTCAAAAAAATATTGCATCAAATGTACATTCTATGAATGCTGCTGAAAAATTATATAATACAGATGTTAATTTAGTAATGTTACCATTTCATCACACATTTGGTTCAACAGGTATAATATTAATGTTAAATAATGGTGTTCGTAATGTATTTTGTGATGGGCTAAGACATATACAAGAAAATATGAAAGAGTATAAAGTATCAGTATTTGTTTGTGTGCCACTTATATTAGAAGCAATGCATAAAAGAATATTATTAGAAGTAAAAAAACAAGGAAAAGAAAAAACAATAAATCGCGCTAAAAAATTAAGTAATGCACTATTAAAAGTTGGAATAGATGTACGAAAAAAATTATTTAAACAATTACTAGACAAATTAGGCGGAAACATGCGATTTGTAGTAAGTGGTGCTGCAGCAATAGATAAACAAGTTGCTGAAGATTTCAATAGCTGGGGAATACTAACAATACAAGGATATGGATTAACTGAAACATCTCCGGTATTATGTGCGGAAAATGAAAAATGTTTAAAATTAGGATCTGTAGGAATACCATTAATAGATGTAGAAGTAAAAATTGATAATCCAAATGAAAAAGGTATTGGTGAGATAATAGCAAAAGGTCCAAATGTAATGCTTGGATATTATAAAAATGAAGAAGCAACTAAAAACAGTTTAATTGATGGATGGTATCATACAGGTGATTTAGGTTATATAGACAGAAGTGGATACTTATTTATAACTGGAAGAAAGAAAAATGTAATTGTATTAAAAAATGGAAAAAATATATATCCAGAAGAAATAGAAGTATTAATTAATAATTTACCATATGTAACAGAAGCATTAGTATTTGGATATCCAAAAGGTGATGATTTAATATTATCAGCTAAAATAGTATATGATGAACATTATGTAAAAAATAATTTTAAAGATTTATCAAAAGAAGAATTTGAAGAAAAAGTATGGAATGACATAAAAGAAATAAACACAACTGTTCCAAAATACAAGCATGTTAAAAAAATAATTGTCACAGATGAACCAATGATAAAAACAACAACAGCAAAAATAAAAAGATTTGAAGAAATAGAAAAAATTATAAAAGAAAAACAAATAGAATTATAATAAAAAGGTTTATAGGTAAATCCATTAATAAAACCTAAATATTTATATAAGGAGTATATGAATATTTAAAAAAATATATCATATAAAAAGACTATGGAAAGAAAATTCATATTAGCTAGTAACAATAATGGTAAGATAAGAGAAATGAAAGAAAAATTAAATCCATTAGGAATAACTGTAATTTCGCAAAAAGAAGCGGGATATAACATAGAAGTCGACGAAACAGGCACAACATTTGAAGAAAATGCAACATTAAAAGCGGAAGCAATCTATAAATTAAGTAAATTACCAGTAATATCAGATGATAGCGGATTAGAAATTGACGCATTAAATGGAGAGCCAGGAATATATTCTGCAAGATACGCAGGAGAAAATGCAACAGATGAAGATAGAAGAAACAAAGTATTAAATTTAATGAAAAATGTGGAAAAAGAAAAAAGAACAGCAAGATTCACATGTGCTATATGTTACATAGATGAAGATGGAAATAAACACATCTTCAAACAATCATGTGAAGGAACAATAGCCACAGAGCCACATGGAGTAAATGGTTTCGGATATGACCCAATATTTCTAGTAGGAGAAAAAAGCTTTGCAGAGCTTTCAAACAATGAAAAAAATAAAATAAGTCATAGAGGAAAAGCAATAGATGAATTTGTAAAATATTTAAAACAAGAAGAAAACTAAAAGAAATTTTACAAAAATCATTAGCAAAAAAGGATAAACGCAAATTACAAAAACAGGAGTGAACACAAATGATATATGAATTTGAAGTACCAGGCAAAATAATTGGAAAAGGAAGACCACGTCTAAATACATACACAGGAAGTGTATACACACCAACAAGAACAAAAGACTACGAATCACTAGTAATGCAATATTTCCTATTAAAATATCCAAGATACAAACCATTTGAAGGCAGAGTACAAGTAGAAATAAATGCCTTATTCGAAGTACCAAAAAGCACAAAAAAAGCCGACAAAGAGCTAATGCTATCAAACCAAATAAACCCAACAAAAAAACCAGATATAGACAACATAGTAAAAATAATACTAGACGCAATGAACGGAATAGCATTCAAAGACGATACCCAAATAACAAAACTAAATGTCGAAAAAACATATTCAATCCAAGAAAAAGTACAAATAAAAATAAGCCAATACTAAAATGGGAAAAGGGGACGGTTCTCTTTTCCCATTTTGGGGAAAAAGAGAAATATTCAATTTAATATATATAACATATCTATTCCAAGCTTAGTAAGTGAATATATATTCACTTATCTGGGTTATTCAAATACTAAATTCAAAAAAGAAAATTCACAAAATAAAAAAATTTGAATATACATAAACTAAATCTAAACGACAAGGAGTATATATGTTAACATCAATAAAAAATTTATATTATGACGCCAAAAATATACAACAAAAAGACCCCGCAGCAAGAAATATCTTCGAAGTAATATTATTATACCCAGGCTTTCATGCACTATTCTTCCACAGAATAGCTCATTTTTTCTATAACATCAAGCTATTCTTCATAGCAAGATTAATATCACAGCTAACACGATTTTTTACTGGAATAGAAATTCATCCAGGAGCTACAATAGGAAAAAGGCTAATGATCGACCACGGAATGGGAATAGTAATAGGAGAAACTGCAGTAATTGGAAATGATTGCGTAATTTACCATCAAGTAACATTAGGAGGCACCGGAAAAGAAAAACTAAAAAGACATCCTACCATAGGTAACAATGTATTAATAGGTGCCGGTGCCAAACTTCTAGGTCCAATCAACATAGGAGATAATGTAAAAATAGGTGCGGGTTCTGTTGTATTAAAATCAGTAGAAAAAAATTCAACTGTTGTAGGTGTCCCAGAAGATAGGGTTATTAAAAGAACTTAACAAATCCTATAATAATTAACAATATTCCAGATAGTACAGACCAAGTATTGTCTGGAAAAATTTTTGTATTATTTAATTTGCTTCCAATAATATATCCAAACTTTAAAAACAAAAGTTGAAATGTACTTATAAGTAGAGGAAATAAACTACTACTAATTCCAGCAATTGTAGATCCAATTCCGATACAAAAACTGTCAAGTGAAAGAGCAATTGCAAGAAAAAATGCTTCTTTACAATCTATCTTTTTAGAATGATCAAAATCGGAATTTGTAGGATTTCGTATTATTTGAATTGTAATTCCCAAAAATTTTATAAAAAAGCAAAAAATTTTTTCATCATTAATATTTTCATTGAAACTTAAATTCTCGCTATTACAATTATCAACATTATTTTTTTTTAAAGCCTGAAAAGTCATGAAAAATCCCATAAAAATAATAATTAAACTACCAATAACATTAGTAATATTACTAGATAAAAAATTACTAATACAATTACCAAACCACATAGAAAAAGTTGTAATAATAATTGAAATACTAAACAAAATAATATTTGCAACATATGAAATTTTAGTCTTTTTTAAACCATATGTAATACCAATACCAAGCGAATCAACACTACTAGAAATCGCAAGAAGAAAAGAATTCAAAATCATATTAAAACACCTCACAATATAATATGTAAATCAACCGATAACGGATACAAAAAAAGTCGAAAAAAGACAATCAAAAAAATAAAAAAGTTGGAATATTTTTCAAAAGACAAGAATATACTTAATAATATACATAAGGTTTATAGGTACAACCAAAAACCTAAATAATATTATTAAGGAGAAAAAAATTGAAAAAATTAAAAAGGGTATGTGCCATAATTTTATTTTTTACAATTTTTAACTTTAACCACATATATGCAAATGAATATAATTATGACAAAATAACTAATGTAAATATACATATTGATGGACAAGTATATATAGACACCCAAATAAATGGAGTAAGCGTAGATTACAAAAAATCTGCGATAGAAATTTCAAATATATCTATCGAAATAGAAGAAAATGGCGAAAAAAAAACATATACTAATTTTAAAGAAAGCAATAATTCAGATTCTACAGGAAAAGTGTATTCTATTGATACAGAGCCATTTTCATCACAAGCAAAAATAATTATAAAAGGACAAGTACTATCTGATGAACTTAATGTAAATATGCCATTTGAAAAAGAATACAAAAATGAAGAGCTAAAAAGTTTTCTAACATCAAATGAATGCAATATAGAAATAACATCAAGAGACCTAAAAAACTTTATGACATATGATGTAATTTTTAAAACAGAAGAAGGCGGAACATTTCAAGATGAGCAAAATTACATAGAGCATACAAGTATATTAAAAAATGAAAAATTCCCAACATTACCACAAGTAATAGGTAAGGAAGGATATGAATTTTTAGGTTGGTATGACGAAGAAACAAATGAGCCAGTAAAAACATTTCCACAAGAAGTAACAAAAGATTATACAATAATAGCAAAATGGCAACCACAAAATAGTCAAGATACAGTTCAAACATCAACTACTAAAGACGAAAACAAAAACAACGAAGTTGCAGAGCTAAATAAAAGTGCCGAAAACATGTACTCACATAATCCGCCTAAAACAGCAGTAGAAAACAACATACTAATATTAATAGTTTCATATATAATAAAATTAACTGTAGATGTTAGATTGTAAATAACATATAAATTATAAAGTAGAAGGTATTATATTCATAATATCTTCTACTTTATAATTATGCCAAAATTCAATTGCAAAAAAATATATCTAATGATAAAATGAATGCGTAAAGAAGAAAAATTTAGAAGGTGTATGAAACTTTGAGTAGAGCAAAAAAAAGAGAAAGAGAAAAAAGATTAAATAAAATAGAAGAAACAAGAAGAGTAAAAAGATCTGAAAGAAACATTAGGCAAAAGGGAAGAAAAGGAAATCCAAAAGTAAAAATAATGTCAGATAGAAGAAAAGCTTTTATAAAAAAAGCAAATGCGTTATTTGTTCTTGTATATCTAGTATTTTGTATATATAGGATATCTGCGTATTTTTCATGGAAGAATATTGTACTTCAAATGATGAATAATGAGCCATCTACAATAGTTGATAGCTCTGGAGATATAATAGAAAAACTGGGAGCTGAAAGAAATAAAAATAATGTAAAATTGTCTCAGGTTCCAGATAATTTAAAATATGCATACATAGATATTGAAGATGAAAGATTTTATAAACACAAAGGTGTAGATATAAAAAGAACGACAGCTGCAATTGGTTCATATGTAATTCATGCTGGAAAATCATCATTTGGAGGAAGTACAATAACTCAGCAGTTAGTAAAAAATTTAACAGGTAATGATGATAATTCAATATCAAGAAAAATAGAAGAATGGGTAAAAGCAGAAGAGCTAGAAAGCTTTTGCAGTAAAGATGAAATTTTAGAAACATATTTTAATATTATATATGTAGCACCAAATACATATGGTGTAGACATGGGAGCTAAATATTATTTTAATAAAAGTGTATCAGATCTTGATTTAGCAGAATGTGCATTTTTAGCAGGAATAAATAATTCACCAAATTCGTATAATCCGTTTAATGAAAAAGATAATTCAGAAAAAATAAAGAAAAGAACAAAAGCTGTTTTAGCCAAAATGCACGAATTAAAACATATAAATGATTCAGATTACAATAATGCTGTTCAAGAAGTGGAAAATGGATTAAATTTTCAAAAAGGAGATATTCAATCAGAAAGCAATGGAATTTATTCATACCATGCAGACGCAGTAGTATCTGAAGTGATTTCAGACATATCAGAAAAGAAAAAAATGAGTACAAAATTTGCAACAAATTATGTATACATGGCAGGCTTAAAAATTTACAGTACAGAAAATAAAGAAATTCAACAAAAACTAGAAGAAGAATATAACAAAAGCAAATATGTACTAACATCAAATGATGGACAAACATCTCAATCTGCAATGGTAATAATAGACCACACAACAGGATATGTTGTAGGATGTGTTGGAGGTTTAGGTGAGAAAAAAAGTGCACGTGGTTTTAATAGAGCAACACAAGCAGTAAGACAAACTGGGTCAGCAATTAAACCAATTGCAGTACTTGCACCAGGAATTGATAAAAAAACATTTACAGCATCTACAATGTATAATGATGAGCCAACTACATTTAATGATGGAAGTGAAAGTGGTTATTCTCCAACAGATAATGATGAGTATATTGGAGAAATAACTGTAAGAAGAGCAGTAGAATCATCACAAAATATACCATTTGTAAAAATGATGGAAGCAATTGGTCCAAGTAATTCTGTAAAATATTTAAAAAAGATGGGAATAACAAGTTTAACAGATAAAGATGAAACATTATCATTAGCGCTTGGAGGATTAGATAAAGGTATAACACCACTAGAAATGGCAGGAGCATATGCAACAATTGCTAATGATGGACAATATATAGAGCCAACTTTTTATACTAAAATTGAAACTGCTAAAGGAAAAAATTTAATGAAATCAAAGCAAAAGAAAACAAAAGTCTTTTCAAAAGAAGTAGCATATGTGCTAAAAGAACTTTTAAAACAACCTGTAGAAGGAAGCAGTGGAACAGCAAAATTGTGTAAAATAGATGGAATGGATGTTTCTGCAAAAACTGGAACAACAAACGATAATTATGATAAATGGTTATGTGGATTCACAACATATTATACAGCTGTAACATGGTATGGATATGATCAAAATGAAACTGTATCATATAAAGGAAAAAGCCCTGCAGTGCAGTTATGGTCAGCTGTTATGAAAAGTGTACATTCAAATTTATCAAAAACAACATTCTCAATGCCTGGAAGTATAAAACAAGCAAAAATATGTGCAAAAACAGGAATGACAGCAACTAGTAAATGTGAAGATGTATATACAGAATATTTCTTATCTGGAACAGTACCAAGCGAATGTTTAGGTTGTACAGGAAGCAATAATAAGAAAAAAGAAAACACAACAAAAAATAATACAACTAAAAATACTACATCAAATAGTTCATCAGAAAATAATGTAGTACGAAATACTACAGAAGAAAATACAACAACAGAAAATATCTCTGTAAATAGTATAAAAAATAATACAAAAAATAATACATCAAATAATGTAAAAAATGAAAATAAAGTAAATAATATAGAAAATAATACAACCGAAAATACTACAAATAATACTAATACAACAAATAACAATACAAATACAAATCACAATGAAACAAATACAACACCAGATGAAGATGAAACAGATGATGGACCATAATTGAACAGGCAAAAAACTTTGCAATATTATTCAAATTTGCAAAGTTTTTTGTTCCAATTATTTTTTTCTAAAAAATTGTTCATACTAGAATAGCCAAGATTATATAAAAAATCAATTTTCGAGATATCAAGTAAAGATGTATTTAAAGTGTTAATCTTTAAAACGTAATCAGATCCAGACTGTTCATATAAAGACAATTCATGAGATAATAAATTTATAGATTTTGTAATAATTTCTAAAATATCTAAAAAAGGATCAGGCTCTAAAGTTCTTTCAAAAATAATGCTTAAAACAGTGTTAGCACCAAGCTTTTTTGTTCCTTTCCAAGGGATATTTTCTCGAATACCACCATCAACCAAAATCTTATTTTGATAATGGCAAGGTGAATATATTCCAGGAAAACTACAACTAGCACGAACAGCTTTAGAAACTAAAATTGAATTATCATACACATAATTATCTTGATATACATTTCGTATTTTTTTTGATGTAAATATGTAAGTTTCACCATTTTCAATATTTACACTTGGAATTAATAATGGCAAATTTATTTGATCAATTGTATAAATATCTTTTTTAGCACATATTTTATACATTATTTTTTCAAGTTTTTTACCATCATTTAAGCCATCAATTATAATTTTATGTTTAAGTAATAATCCAGATATAAGTTTGAATATATTTTTAAAACCAATATGGGTTATATCTTTTGAATAATGTTTAAAAAAATTATATATTTCTGAAGGTGAATAACCAATAGAATAAAGCGTTGCAACAATACTTCCAGAGGATGTACCAGATATATAATCTATATTAATATTATGTTCTTCTAAAGATTGCAATACACCAATATGAGCAGCACCTTTTATTCCGCCACCAGATAAACACAAACCAAAACTCAAAATATTACCTCCTTTAATATATAATATAAAAATAAATTAAATAGTTTACAAAATAAGGAAAGGAAAAATTATGGAAAAAGACAAAATAAAAAAATTATATCACTATACAAGTATAGAAAATTTACTATTAATATTAAAAACGAAAAGCATATGTTTTAGTAGTCTAGAAAATGTTGATGATATGGAAGAAAAAGAAACAGGAGACTTACAAAACTTTGGAAGATTTTATTATGTAAGTTGCTGGAACAAAAGCAGTAGAGAATCAATACCATTATGGACAATGTATTCACAAGATATGACAGGAGTAAGAATAGAGCTACCAGAATTTCCATTTAAAAAATTTACTTATGCACATGGTGAATATGGATTTGACGAAGAAACTATGCAATATTTTGATGTAGAAAAGCTATACAAAAATAATAAAATGTCATTAATAGATGAGGGAATAAAATTATATGATATTGAATATACAGATGACGAAAATTTATTATATCCTAGAATAAAAAATATAAATGTAGAAAAACTATTAAAATATGATTTCTCAAAACTTGGAAGATATAAAAGAAGTAACTGGAGTTTCCAAGAAGAATGCCGATATGGAATATTTTTAGCACCTTGGAATATGCAATATATGGAAGAAATGAAAAATATATGTAGGAACAATAGAGATAATGCCGAGAAATTTATAACAGAAGCAATGAATCTATTAGAAAATCCAAATACAATAATTCCAAGTAAAAGATTTTATGTGGATTTTGATGAAGAAGTATTAAAAGATCTAAAAATTTTATTAGGTCCAAAAGTAACAGAAGCAGAAGAAGAAATTGTAAGATTAATAGTAAAAGAGTATTGTCCAACAGCCCAGATAAGTAAAAGCAAATTAAAAATTTCTTAAAGTTGGCTATAATCTATTATTTTCAAAGAAATATTAAAAGTATCTAATAATAATTAAAGCAATTACAAATATAGTATAAATTAATCTTTTTTGTTTAATAATATTCACGAAAGAGGTTGATTTATATGAAAAACAAAAAAAGACCAATATGTTGTAATCATCACTTCGAAAAAGATGATACAACAAGTTCAGGTGAATTTATCTGCTCTTATTTTATTTGGATGACACCAAATCAACAAAAACAAAGAGCAGAAGAATTAAATAAAATGACAAAGAAAAAATAGTCTGATATAAATCAGGCTTTTTTTGGTAACAATGTTTACATAACTAAACTAATAGTGTATAATAAAAGTATTCCTATTGGAAAATAAATAAAAGGATGTGAAACTTCTTGTTAAAAGAAATAGTTTCGATCATTGCTGCAATTGGTGCAGTACTTGGAGGAACAACAATTACTGTTCTTTCAAATGCAAATACAATTGAAGAGACACCAGCTCTCTCAATGTATTTTGAAAATGCACAAAATGAAGTAGCAACAGCGACTACAGTAAAGAAAGAGATGGCTGTTCCTGTAGCAACACCTCCGTATTCTACTGCAACCAAGGTTACAGAACTGCTAATGACAACAACAGCTGTAACAACAGAAGCTACTACTACGACAACAATGACAACTACGACAACAAGTATGACAACCACCGAAGAGCTCACTGAAGCGACAACAGAGGAAACAACGACAACAGAAGAAACATCATATGATGTAAATTCAAATGATGTTTTTTTGATAGCGTACGCTATGTCAAGGGAAGCAGCTTATGGCAATTATACTGACGCTACATATGTCGGAAATGTAATTGTCAATAGAGTCAATGACCCTGATTTTCCTGATTCTGTTTCTGGAGTTCTTTCCCAAGATGGGCAATATCCTTGGGGAGTAAGCTACTATTCGGAGGAATACATTTATGATCCGTATTTCTACGAAATAGCAGAAAACCTACTTGCAGGAAATACACCATTACCGGAAAATGTCGTATATCAGGCAAGATTTCCTCAGGGGAGCGGTACATACTGTACCCTTGGTGCCCATTACTATTGCTACAAGTGATGTGATAACAATTGTGGCAAACTTTTTACGGCAGACAATGTATTTTGTCTGCCGTTTTTCTATTATAAAAGAATAATTTAAATCAAAGGTCAAAGAAAGTCAAAAAAATGTAAAAAAAGTATTGACATTTAAAAAAAACAGAGTATAATAAAAACATAAGGTCAAAGAAAGTCAAAGTCAAGAAAGGAGAATTACAATATGAGAATGTCTGATATGATAGAAGAATTTATAAAAGAATTATTCGAAGAAGATAACGATTACATCGAAATACAAAGAAACGACTTAGCAGAGCACTTCAATTGTGTACCATCACAAATAAACTACGTAATATCTACAAGATTCAAACCATCACAAGGTTATTATGTAGAAAGTAAACGTGGTGGAGGAGGCCATATAACAATTAAAAAAATAAATATAACAAAAAGTAACTACATAATGCATATTATATCAAGTATTGAAGACAGTATTTCTGCACAAGAAGTCGACATTTTCATAAGTAATTTGCTCTCTTATCAAATAATTACAGAAGAACAAGCTAAACTATTAAAGGTTGCAACAAGTGACAATGTTTTAATAGTTCCACATCAATATAAAGATGAATTAAGAGCAAGCATTTTTAAAAATATGTTAATTAATTTAGTTTAAGGAGGTTGATTTATAATGTTATGTTCAAATTGTGGTAAAAATGAAGCAAATGTACGATATACAAGGATAATTAATGGAGAAAAAACAGAATTTGCACTATGTGAAGATTGTGCAAAAAAAATGGGGTTAGAAGATATTGATTTTAATATACCAATCAATTTTTCTAATTTTTTAAGCGACTTTTTTGAAGATGATAATTTATTACCAAGTTTTGCAAAAATAGAAAATGAAAGATGTCCAAAATGCGGTTTAACATATGATGATTTCGTTAATAACGGAAAATTCGGATGTGCCGAATGTTATGACACATTTTCAAATAAATTAGATTCTATTTTAAAAAATCTACATGGAACATCAAAACATATAGGAAGAAAGCCAAAAAATATTGTAAAAGCTATAGATATACAATCTACAAAAAAAGAAGCAAAAGCTAAAAAAACAGAAAAGAAAGTCGATGAAAAACAAGAAAAAATAAATAAATTAAATAAAGATTTACAAAAAGCAATAAAAGATGAAAGATATGAAGATGCAGCAAAAATCAGAGATGAAATAAAAAAATTACAATAGTTTAATTATTAGAAAGGGATGATATTAGATATGTCAAATTGGTATTTACAAAATGGAAAAGATTCTGATGTAGTAATTAGCTCTAGAGTAAGACTAGCAAGAAATTTAGTTGAATATAATTTTCCAAATAAACATTTAAAAGATGAGTCTAAAGAGGTATTAAATAAGCTTGAGGAAATTACTCCAAGTTTAGGTTATGGTCTTAAATTTTTAAAATTAGATAATATGGATGATATAACAAAAATAAGCTTAATGGAAAAACACCTAATAAGCCCAGATTTTGCGATGAATAATAAACCAAACAAAGCAATTATAATTAATGATGATGAAAATATATGTATAATGGTAAATGAAGAAGACCATCTTCGTATGCAAGTATTTAGTGCAGGCCTAGAGCTTGAAAATTTAGTTGGTCTTATGACTGAAATAGATGATAAACTAAGTGAACTTGTTAATTATGCATATAACGAAAAATATGGATATTTAACAGCATGCCCAACAAATGTAGGTACAGCAATGAGAATTTCCATAATGGTACATCTTCCAGCACTTACATTAACTGGAAATATAGGAAAAGTACTAAGAGCAGTTAATAATTTTGGAATGAGTATAAGAGGAATTTATGGTGAAGGAACTGAAAGCAAAGGCGATGTATATCAAATATTTAATAGTCAATCTTTAGGATTATCAGAAAAAGAAATTACAAAAAATGTAAAAACAATTACAGACAAAATAATAGAGCAAGAAAGACTAGCAAGAAAATACTTAACTAAAAAGCCAATGGAGCTTGAAAACAAAGTGTATAGATCATTTGGTATATTAACAAATGCAAGAATATTATCATCAGATGAATGCAGAGGACTTATATCAGATGTAAAATTAGGTACAGATTTAGGAATAATAAATGAATTAAATGATCAAAAGGTCAAAAAAATAGAGCTTTATACAAAACCAGGAAATCTACAAAAAATAGTAGGAAACGAACTAAGCGGATTTGAACGCGATATAAAAAGATGTGAAATCATTCGTCAAATACTAAATGAAAAATAAATTTTAAGGAGGGTTGTTTTATGACATATAAATTTACAAATAGAGCTGAAAAAGCTATACAAATAGCAAATGAAATTGCAGCAAACTTAGGTCACGATTATATAGGAACAGAGCACTTGCTATATGGTTTAGTTGAAGAAGGTACAGGTATAGCAAGCAAAGTTCTACAAAATCAAGGTATGACTTCAGATAAAATTTTAGACGAAATAGAAGAGCTCATAGGAAGATCAGAAGAAGAAATCGATGAGCCAATGGGATTTACTCCAAGAACAAAAAGAGTTATAGAAAATGCTTTTTTAGAAGCTAAAAAAATGGGAAATGAATATATAGGAACAGAACATTTGCTAATAGGCATTATGGTTGAAGGTGACAGCGTAGCTGTTAGAATTATGATGGATTTAGGAATTAATCCACAAAAATTATATAATGAAATTGTAAAAGTTCTAAAAGAAGGTGAATCAGATAGTAGCACTAGTACAAGATCTTCAAAAAATAGTGGAAGCTATAATTCTACACCAACACTAAATCAATATGGAACAGATTTAACCAAACAAGCAAGCGATGGTAAATTAGATCCAGTTATTGGTAGAAAGGACGAAATAGATAGAGTTATTCAAATTTTATCAAGAAGATCTAAAAATAATCCATGTTTAATTGGTGAGCCAGGTGTTGGTAAAACAGCAGTTGTGGAAGGCTTAGCAGAAAAAATTGTAGCTGAAGATGTTCCAGAAATGCTAAAAAATAAAAGAGTAGTTACACTAGATATTTCTAGTATGGTTGCTGGTGCAAAATATAGAGGTGATTTTGAAGAGCGTATAAAAAAATGCTTAAATGAAGTAAAAAAAGCAGGAGATGTTATATTATTTATAGATGAAATTCACACTATAGTTGGAGCTGGATCAGCAGAAGGTGCAGTTGATGCTGCTAATATTTTAAAACCACTTTTAGCAAGAGGTGAAATACAATTAGTTGGAGCAACAACTTTAAATGAATATAGAAAATATATTGAAAAAGATAGTGCATTAGAGCGTAGATTTAGTCCAGTTACAGTTCTTGAACCATCATCTGAGGATACCGTAAAAATTTTAAAAGGTATTAGAGATAAATATGAAGCACATCACAATGTAAAAATTACTGATGAAGCAATTGATGCAGCAGTTAAAATGTCTGTAAGATATATAACAGATAGATTTTTACCAGATAAAGCAATAGATTTAATAGATGAAGCTGCATCAAGAGTAAAAATGAAAACATATACAGTTCCAGATAATTTAAAAGAAATAGAAGAAAAACTAGAATCTTTATCTAAAGAAAAAGATGAAGCAATTCGTACACAAGATTTCGAAAAAGCAGCAAGCATAAGAGATAAAGAGCATACTACAAAAGAAAAACTAGAAAAAGAAAAGAAAAAATGGGAAAATAAAAATAGTAAAAGTGTTACAACATTAACAGAAGATGACATAGCTGAGGTTATTTCAAGTTGGACAAATATTCCTGTAAAGAAAATAACTCAAGATGAAAACGAAAAATTGAAAAATTTAGAGCAAACATTACATGAAAGAGTTATAGGACAAGATGAAGCTGTATCAGCAGTTGCAAAAGCAATAAGAAGAGGAAGATTAGGATTAAAAGATCCAAACAGACCAATAGGTTCATTCTTATTCTTAGGACAAACTGGTGTTGGTAAAACAGAGCTATCAAAAGCACTTGCAGAATGTTTATTTGGAAACGAAGATGCAATGATAAGAATTGATATGTCTGAATATATGGAATCACATTCAGTAGCAAAATTAATTGGTGCGCCTCCAGGATATGTAGGTTTCGATGAAGCTGGTCAATTAACAGAAAAAGTAAGAAGAAAACCATATTCAGTAATATTATTTGACGAAATAGAAAAGGCACATCCAGATGTAATGAATATGTTACTACAAATATTAGATGATGGCCGTTTAACAGATAGCCAAGGAAGATCAGTAAACTTCAAAAACACAGTAATAATAATGACATCAAATGTAGGAGCACGCCTATTATCAGACAAAAAATCACTAGGATTTTCAGCAAATACAGATAAAAAACAAGAAGAAAATAAAGAATACGAAGATACCAAAAAAGAAGTAATGTCAGAGCTAAAAAAACAATTTAGACCAGAATTTATCAACCGTATAGATGAAATAATAGTATTCCATAAATTAGGTCAAAATGAAATAACTCAAATAATAGATATAATGCTAAAAAGAGTACAAAAAAGATTACAAGACCAAAACTACAAAATAGAAATAGACCAAACTGCAAAAGACCTAATAGCCAAAAACGGAGTAGATGACAACTACGGAGCAAGACCACTAAGAAGAGCAATACAAAATTTAATAGAAGACAAAATAGCAGAAGCAATACTAGATGGAAAAATAAAACCAAACAAACCAGCCAAAGTAACAGCACAAGACGACAAAATACAAATAAGCTAATAAAGATAAGAAAAAATGACAACAGAAAAGTTGTCATTTTTTCGTGGGTTTCAAGGGGGTCAATGGGGGTTGTCAGTGGTTGTCAGTGGGGACGGTTCTTTTTGACAACTTTTTTTAGCTACATCCCAAATGTATGCCTAAAGTTGTCAAAAAGAACCGTCCCCACTGACAACCACTGACAACCATTGACAATTTTTAAATATTTCAACATAAATATATTAATTTTAAACGATTTTAGTTATATTATTATTGCATTTTAATTTAATCTTTTATATAATTCATTTATCAGAAAAATTACAAAAAAGGAGAAGAGGCACTTGTTTAAACAAATAATGAATTATGGAAAAGCAGAAATTACATATAATCAAAAGAAACTACTTTCGGAAGAGCCTGTGCTAAGAAATCTGTTTTGGGAAACGACATTAAGATGTAATGCAAATTGTAAACATTGCGGAAGCAGAGCAGGGGAAAATATAAACATAAAAGAAGAGCTTACTACAGAAGAAATAAAAAATACACTTAAAAGTATTGCAAATAAATTAGATGCAAGTAAAATACTATTAAATATAACAGGTGGTGAGCCATTAGTTAGAAAAGATCTTTTTGAAGTAATGGACTATGCACATAATGATTTAGGATTTGAATGGGGAATAACAACAAACGGATTATTAATAAATGATGACATAATTGAAAAAATGAAAAAAACAGGAATTTCTACTATGTCAATTAGTATTGATGGAGTTGGAGAAACTCATGATAATTTTAGAAGAATAAAAGGTGCATATAATAACACGATAAATAATATAAAAAAATTGCAAAATGATAAATTTCTAAAAACATTTCAAATAACAACAGTTATAAATAAATCAAATATTAATCAACTAGAAGATCTATATAAAGTAATGGAGGACTTAGAGGTTGATTCATGGCGAATTGTAAATATGGATCCAATAGGAAGAGCAATGGATAATGATAATTTGTCTTTAGACAAAAATGACTATATAAATTTGCTTGATTTTATTGAAAATAAGCGAAAAAAATCTAAATTTGATGTTACATATGGTTGTTCACACTTTTTAGGAATGAAAAGAGAAAATACTGTTAGAGCAAATTGCTTTTTTTGTTTTTCAGGATTTACAACAGCAAGTATATTGTATAATGGCGATATCTATGTGTGTCCAAATGTTGAAAGAAGAAAAGACCTAATACAAGGGAATGTAAAAAAAGATGATTTTGTAGATGTTTGGCAAAATAAATTTAAGTGGTTCAGAAATCTAGATAAATTTAAAGTAGGTGAATGTGCAACTTGCGAAGATTGGAAATATTGTAGAGGTGATTCTTTACACACATGGGACTTTAATGAAAACAAACCAAAATTATGCTTAAATAAATTAATAAAATAAAAGGAGGAGTTACATATGAAAAAGAAAATTAAAAAAATTATTCAAATGATTACTTTATTTATCATAGGAGCAGGAGGTAAAACATTTGCTTCAGATCAAGTTCAAGTTGTATATGGACCACCACCACGTGAAATTATTAAAGAAAATATTTCTGGACTTTTTAAAAATACTTCTGGACTTTTAACTGGAATAATATCAATAATTTTATTTATAGTTGGACTAATAGTAGTAATAAATAAAAATATCAAGGGAAAAGTTAAAGCTATTATTGTATCAATTGTTGTTGTTGCAATAGTTGGTCTAAGTATCTATTATTATTCACATATATAAAGTAAAAAATAAGAGGAGAGAATCATATGAAAAAAGAAAAAATTAAAAGCATATTAATATTATCAATAGTATCAATGTTATTAATAATACTAACAGGATGTGGAACAACTAAAGAAAAAAATGAAGAGGAAAAATCTAATAACACAAGTAATAGTGAACAATCAAATGAAGCAAAGCAAGATGGAGAAGTAACAACAAATGTTGCCGAATTTGTAAAATACAAAGATGCAACATATTTTTGGAAATTATCTGCAAATAGTAGAGAAAATACAGGATTATTTGCAAAATATTCAACAAATCAAAATACTAAAAATGAATTAATAAAATTAGACAGCTCTGGAAATCAAACAACAGTATTAACAGAAAAAGCTTTGGGAAATATTTGCATTTCAAATGACAAAATATTTATGCAAGGTACAGAAAGCGAATCAGGATCTTATAATAAAATTTATTCAACTGATATGAATGGAGAAAATAAAAAAGAATATCAAAAAGGTGAAATTATAAAAAGCATAAAAGGATATGTAATATGTCAAAACGAAAATATATTTGCAATAAACACAAAAACTGACGAAATAGTTAATTTAAAAGAAAAAGCAAATGTTATTGATGTTATAGATAATGTTATATATTATAGTGATGATACAGAAAGTAACACTTTAAAAATAGGAACAATAAAAGATAATAAAGATAATGGGACAATAGCAACATTTTTGAGAAAAGATTTATTTAAAGAATCAACAGATCAACCAATGGAAATTGTTGAATTTGGAGAAGATGAAGGTAAAATAAAATGCTACATAGGATATCGTGATGGAACAGCACATATGTTACAAGATGAATATTGTTTTACTATGAATAAAGACGGAAGTAATTTACAAAAAGAATCAGTTCAAAATTTAGAAAATGAAAATGATCAAAAATTAAAAGGTGTATATATTAATTCTAAATATGTAAATGGAAAAATCGTAAATGATTTAGTATATGTTGATGAATCTACAAAAGAAAGAAAAACAATATTAACACAAAAAGAAATAAATGAAAAATTTGAATTTACTTCAGATGATGAACACACAATAAATTTAGCTGAGAGCGCAATAATAGGAAACGAAATATATGTAACTTTAGACTATGGCGTGCATTATTCTCAAGAAGATATGGGATGGAGATATGCATATAAGAGACAAAAAACAGTTTGTTTTAAATATAATACAGATACAAAAGAAATAACAGAGCTATATAAATTTTAAAATAAAAATGACTCCTGAAAATATCAGGAGCCATTTTTTTGTTGATTATGCTTACTTTTCTTTTAGACTTTTAGAGAAGAGATACCCATGTGGCATCGTATCCATCTTTTACTTCAACAGAGCTAGATGTCACAGTCATTCTTCTCTTAAAAGGGAAAAGGCACAGATCAATTCCTACCTTTGTTGCACATTCACCAAGAATATTACAAGGATCATAATCGCAGTCCAGATAAATCTTGGGATATTTGTGCAATTCTTCTTCAATGCGGTTGGAAAGCAAGGAACAGAATTCCCTGAGCTGATCTTCCGATGCCAGGTTTTGCATTGCTCTCATATGTCCAAGCATCATAAGCATGAGCGATGAATCGCTTGTTCGATCACCATTGTTGAAACTATTCGGTGTCGGGTTAGAGATCGTGTCGGTCCACCATTTTGCGGCAACGAGTGCCGAGTTTTCTTTTGCCATAGTTGTAACCTCCTATATGTTGCTTTTTCTAGGCTTTTGCAAATTGTGCATTGTTTATATTCGTGCACGGCGAATTATAAAATTAAATATAACATAGTTTTACATAAAATACAATATAACAAAAATAAATTTATAGAAATATTTTAAGTTTGACAAAAATTGTTTGTATAATTTATGCTAAAAAAATAATATTTTTTGTTGTAATAAAAAATTTGATATGCTATAATTTTTTTTGATAAAAATTTCTTACAAAGGAAAAATATCTAAATATATAAATTAAAGGAGGAGTTTATGAAAATTAGTATGAAAAGGGCAATATCTGTAGTTGTCGCTATAATTTTTATAAGTATGTGTTGTAGTATTAAATCATATGCAATAAGTATGGATTTAGAATTATCAGGAGATAATATTGTATTTTCAAAAGGAGTATATGTATGTAGTAAGAAGATTCCAGTTGGTGGAAAGATGAATATAAAAGCTGAATATGTAATAAGTAATGAGATGTCACCAGCCCCTACAGGAGAAGTATCTAGAGAAGATGTTTCAAGTCAATGTACATGGAAAAGTTCAGATGAAAAAATTGCAAAAATTTCAAATGGTGTAATTGAAGGAATATCTGAAGGAAGGGCTGAAATTACAGCGACATATAAGGAACGTTCAGCAACAGTTTCACTAGCTGTGGGTAAAGATAGAGTGATAACTACAGGCGATAATATATCTATTGTTCAAAAAGATAAAATAAAAACAGTAGAAAAAGGTAAGAATTTGCAATTAGATATTGAAGGTGTAGAATCATTAACTAATGTAAAAAATGAGGATGTAACATGGTCAAGCTCTGATGAAAAAATTGCTACAGTTGATAAATCAGGTTTAGTTACTGCAATTGCCAATGGAAACGTAACTATAAAAGCAGAATATATGTCTTATAGTAGTACATATGATATAACTGTAACAGATTATGAAGAAGATGGTTACTACAATATTACTTTAAATAAAGATAAAATACAATTAGGTGTAGGAAATACTGATGTAATTGAAATAACTGCAAAAAGTAAAGATGGGGTTGTACGGAATTGCAGAAGTTAAAATGGTAAAAGATAACTGGAATGTTGAATGGAAGATAGAAGATGAAACTATTGCAAAATGTGTCCCTGAAAGTGGAATAGAAAATAATGAGTATGGTGGTACTCAAATAGCAGGAAGAGCATCTATACAAGGTTTAAAAGAAGGAACTACAAAATTATTAATTAAAGTAAAAGTATCAGAAAGCAAAACTAAAGATTTTGAAGTACCAATTACTATAACAGGAACAGAAAATAATGATAATAAAAAAGATAATACAGTTTCAAATAGAAAGTTAGCAACTACAGGAGAAAATAATTTGGTAATACTTGCTATTAGTGCAACTGTAATTGCAGTAGTAATTTTAGGAATAAAAATAAAAAAGAGCATTTAAATAAAAATGTAAATTGAAATTGTAATGAAATTTATTAGTAAAAATATACAGAAAAATTTTTCTGTATATTTTTTTATGACAAAATAATATTTTATAAAATTAGTTAATAAACTATTGACTTATACCTAACTCCAAGTGATATAAAATTACCAAGGAGGTAGAAAAATGAATTTATAATGATGCAAAAAATGAAGTTGAAAAATGGATAAATAAATAATTTTTACGAATTATATTATAGGGAGGTTTTATTATTATGGAATATATAGAATTAAATAATGGAATAAAAATGCCAATGTTAGGATTAGGAACATATTTATTAACACCAGATGAAGCAGAGAATTCAGTAGAAGTAGCTTTAAAAAATGGATATAAGTTAATAGATACAGCAAATGCATATGTTAATGAAAAAGCAGTTGGAAGAGGAATAAAAAAATCAGAAATAGACAGATCAGAAATATTTTTAGAAACAAAATTATGGCCATCTTTTTATGAAGATGATGATGCAATAGAAAAAACACTAAAAAGACTTGATACAGATTATATAGATTTAATGATTTTGCACCAACCAGCAGGAAACTACATTGAAGGATATAAAAAACTAGAAAAAGCGTACAAAGAAGGAAAACTAAAATCAATAGGAATATCAAACTTTAACGAAGAAGAAATTCAAGAAATATTAGACAAATGTGAGGTAAAACCAGCACTTATTCAAGTTGAATCACACCCATATTTTCCAAGAATAGAGCTAAATAAGTATCTAAAAAAACATAATATAGCACTTCAATCATGGTATCCATTAGGAGGAAGAGGAAATAATTCAATTATGGGTGAAAAAATAATTGAATCACTTGCACAAAAATACAATAAATCAAATGCACAAATTATATTAAGATGGCATATTCAAATGGGATATATAGTTATACCAGGAGCAAGAAGCGAAAATCATATAAAGGAAAATATTAATATCTTTGATTTTAAATTAACAAATGAAGAAATGGCAGAAATTTCAAAGTTAAACAAAAACGAACCATTTTACGTCAGAACAGACGAAGCTTTAAAAAGATTTGCAAGCTGGGTTCCAGATGTAGAAAATCAAAAATAATGACTAAAGATTTATTGTAGTTAACTATAATTGAAATTAGTTCATAAAATATTGTTCAAAGAGCGGGAATATGAGACAAAACAAAAGAGACAGATAAAGTACAAAGTACATCTGTCTCTATTTGTTTTGCTTATCAAAAGTCACATAAGTTATATTTTAGATAAGCAAATTTTACTGCTTGAAGCCTTACTGTGCGGAATCAGAGAAATCAGATAAATCAGAGGAATCCTCTTCTTCATCATCATCTTCTTCATCTTCCTCTTCTTCAGGCTCGATTCCAAGAACATTTTTCAAAAGTTCATCGACTTTGGCGGAAGTTTCTGGAGCAACCGGAAATGTTTCGTCCTCATAGGTAACTGTGCCTTCCTTACCTTCAGCAGCATTTTCCCATGAGACTTCATTGTACAATGAAGTTGTGCCATTATTTATGGTGACGATTTTGACATCATAACCGTCCTTCGCCAACATTGTAGCTACCTCAGGATATAAAGACCCATGAATATCTACATGGGTGTTTTTCCAACCCCAACCGACAGCCCGCTGAATATCATGAATGGCAGAATCATACTGCGGTTTGATAGAACCCTTTCGTGCTTCAAATGCTTTCATAGTAAAGTCCTCCTGTGTATTGGTTGTAATGTGTTTTTACTATTTTTCATTCAATGAGATGCTCTTGATAGTCTGTCACTTATAATGTAACAAACAAATCGAGAAAATATTCTCAATTTAAAAGAAAAAATTCGAACAGTTATTATTATAACATGTTTTATGTAAATTAGCAAGCGTTTTTTGTATTTTTATTGATTAATAATCAACGTAATATTTAAAATGAAAATATAAAAGAATTTTGAATAATCTAGAAAAGAATATTGCATATGATTTATTTTTTTTCTATAATAAATGCTGAAAAAAAGTTTAATTTATAATATTTAGGAGAATAAGTGAAAATATTATAATATTTTGAAAGGAAGATTTTATGAAATATACTATTTGTGAAAAAATAATATGGTATGCTATGAGTGGGACTATAGTAGACTTTTTGCATACAAAACATCCTAATTGGGATATAAAATTGGTGAAAAGTAATGCGAAGAATCGCTATAAGCAAATTATAAAAGAATCACCAGATATTGGCAGTATAACAAAAAATTCATTGAGAACTTGCCTAAGTAGTGGTGCTCTTTGGCTAGCATTTTATGAAAATTGTGAAGAAAAAATAAAAGATGAAGAGTTTGGCGAAATGGTAAAAGCATCAATAAAATCTCCTATGATAGAAAAAGCATTCTCATCAAAAAATCCATTTACCCAAAAGGCACAAATGAAAAAGGAAGAATCTATAAAAAAAGGAAATAAAGCAAGTGATAGTGAATTTAATTGGAAGGCTGAATTTATTAAAGGAAGAGATGAGGAAGAATATACTATAATTTATAAGCAATGTGGTATATGTGCTTTGGCTAAAAAAGAAAATCATCCCGAGTTAGTAAAATATATGTGTGTTTTAGATACATTATCTGTTGATATGTTTGGAGGCGTATTATACAGAACGAAAACTTTAGCAGAGGGAAAAGATTGTTGTGATTTTTATATTTGCAAAAAAGGTTCTCATTGGGATTTAAAAAATAAGTAAAAATTAAATGGTAATTTATGGAGGGATTATAATTATGAAGATAAAGCAACAAAAAAATATAAAAGCATTTTTAAATGAAGAATTTGGCGAAAAAAGGGGAAACGATTTGTTTAATAAGCAAGAAGCAATGCTTAATGAACTTATAAAAAATACACAGAATAAATCAAAAAATCAAATGAAAACGCTTATTCAAACCATTCTTCCTCGTATAGCAATGTATAAAATTTTATCAAAAGAGGAAGTTTCAGAAGACGAAGTATATCAATATATGCGAAAATATATGATTGATAAAATTGCAGTGAAAAAACATGCATCTACTGCTAAGATGGAAAAAGTACCAGGATTTTATTCAATATACAGCAAGGTATTTCTTAAAATTATGCGCACAACTGATTTACAAGAAAGCGTACAAAAACATGGTAAGGATTATTTTGATGTAACTATAAAAAAATGTCTTTGGCATACTGCATGTGTAGAAAATGATTGTGAAAAACTATGTCACTTATTTTGTGATGTTGATAATGTAACATATGGAGGGCTAAAAAAGATAGGATTTTCGAGGACAAAAACATTAGGGTATGGTGGAGATTGCTGTGATTTTCATTTTTATAAAAAATAATTAATTTATATTTGCCATACAATACAAATAATGGTTAGATAAATTTATAGTAATAAAAACAATAATTGCATGAATAAAATGAAATAATTAGTTATTGAAGATAATAAGAATGATCATTAATGAGATGAATAAAAAGTATAGCACCTATTAGAATGTATCTAAATAGGTGCTATTGCTTTTTATCACAGTTGACAATTCAGCCAACTATAATTTTTTGAAAAGGTCTAAGTTAATCGAAATTGACTGTGGGTACTTCTTTTGCACCTTCATCAGCCTCAAAGTATTCCATGGGATAATATCCGCTCATTCCAGCGACTATGCTTGAAGGAAACTTTTGAACCTTTGTATTATAGGTATTCAATTTTTCGTTATAATACTGTCTTGCTACAGCAATTCTGTTTTCCGTTCCAGCCAGTTCGTCCTGCAATGCAATAAATTGTTCACTTGCTTTCAGGTCAGGATAATTTTCAGAAATTGCAAGCAATTTGCTAAGTGCAGAATCTAAAGCTGTGTTTGCTTCACTGATACTTTCCATATCTCCACTTTCGATACTACCTGCGAGCTTCGATCTTGCATCAGCAATTTCTGTGAATACTGCCTCCTCATGGTTGGCATATCCCTTAACAGTTGCTACCAAATTGGGAATAAGATCATTCCGTCTTTGAAGTGTTGTCTCAATTTGAGATTGCTGCATTTCGACATCCTCTTTCAAAGATACCAAGCTGTTTCTAGTTCCGAAAAACCAGAAGCCTACCAACAACAATACTATACCGATAACGATTAACACTTTTGTTTTTGTTTTCATTGTAAAATACCTCCTGATGTTTTATATAGTGTTTTTATTTACAATTTGTTATCGTGAGGCACCACCACCTCCAGAAAAACCTCCACCGAAGCCACCGCCAGAAAATCCTCCTGATGATCCGCCAAAGTATCCTCCAGATGAACCATCACCACCAGAAATGAATGCAATGATTATCGATAAAATAACTATAACAGCAATAATTATTATTACCCATACAAAATCTGGTATTTTACTATTGGATTCATCTTCAATAGATATATTATCTGTTTCTAGACCTTGAATATCGATTTCGTATTCTTCAGCAATAACAGTCAAAACAGCTTTTACCGTCATTTCTGTTGCTTTAGTATAGTCATCGTCTTCTCGATAAGGAACAAAATAATCATCAAGAATTCGGCCACACTTTGAGTCCGTTAGGAATTCTTCAAGCCCTCTGCCAATTTCAAGTCTAACTTTTTCATCAGACCGAGAGAATAAAAGTAATACTCCATTGTCCTTTCCTTTTTTGCCAATACCCAAAGTATTAAAGAGATTATTTGAATAATTTTCAATACTCCTGTCAAGCAAGCTTTCTACAGACACAACGGAAAACTCTACTTCTGTCTTTTCTTCGAGTTCAACTAACATTTTGTTGAGAGATTCTTCTACCTCATCATCGACAATGTTATCTTCATCGTAAATAAAGACATTCTCCTTAACTGTTGGAATGGGGATTTTTTCCGATGTAGCGCATCCAGCAAACATACTCATAAGAGCAGTCAATACCATAAGTAGCACTACATAAGAAATTATCCGTTTTTTGTTCATAACTTCTTACCTTTCCTTTCTCGGATTACAATCCGATTATTTTGATATATGTAAAATAAACCCAAGAGTTTATATAAGTATATATTTTACTATAATTTTACATAAAATTCAATACTTATTCTATTTTTAATAAGGTTATTATTATACATAGAGCTAGTATAAAGTAATAAAATACCAATTAGAGGAAGAAATGAGAATGGTTGAAACTTTAATTATTAAATTTTTATGCACTTTATGGAAGAAATTTGGATAAACCTATTCCAGATACTGATGAAATAGAAATAATATATTCAAATAAATTTTAATGTTATAACTAAAATTGTAATTAAAATATTTAGCCATTGATAACAGTATAGTACTAATTCTTCTGTACCACGATGTTGTCAATTATAAAAAATAATTAGTTTATATTTGTCATACAATACAAATAATGTTTAGAAAATTTTATAGTAAATATTAAAAATAAAAATATAAAGAAAAATGGAAGAGCATTATCTTCCATTTTTATCTTTAACAGTCTTTATTCATATACCATTTTTTCTCAGCCAATTTATCTTGAACACCTCTCAAAGCTTCGCCAAATCTTTGAAAGTGAACAATTTCTCTTTCTCTTAAGAATCGAAGAGGGTCGATTACATCAGGGTCATCTGCGCATAAATCAATTAATTTTTCGTATGTTGCTCTTGCTTTTTGCTCAGCAGCTAAATCTTCTTGTAAGTCAGCAATAGGGTCACCTTTTACAGCAAGCACAGAGGCAGAAAAAGGCATTCCTGCTGCTGATTGAGGATATACACCCAAGCCGTGATCTGTATAATATGATCCAAGTCCAGCTTGTTTAAGCTCTTCAGGACAGCATCCGTCTGTTAATTGATGAATAATAGTTCCAACCATTTCTAAATGAGCTAGCTCTTCAGTACCTATATCGTTCAAAATAGCCTTAGCAGTTTGATCAGGCATACCAAATCTCTGACTCAAATATCTAAGAGAAGCACTAAGCTCTCCATCAGGACCTCCATATTGACTAATTATAAATTTTGCAAGTTGTGGATTTCTATTTTTTATATTTATAGGATATTCTAAAACTTTGTTATAAGTCCACATTAAAAGTTCCCCCTTTCCCATGGCCAAGGCTCTTCAAGCCATCTCCATTTATTACATGGGAACATTATAGTCAATGGCCCATATATTTTTTGATACTGATCAGCTAATTTTCTATACTTATTACAATATTCTTTGTGTAAGCAAATAGCCTTTTCATCATCATGGTGAGTATCTAAATATAAACCTAATTCGATAATACTAAATTTTAAAGATTTTAAAGTACTTAGCATTTCTTCTCTTGTAGCATTATTACCACAAGTACAATTTCTATCAAAGTCATTTAATTCACAAGCTCTTTGATAATCTTCATAGCTTATATATTGGTCATTCATTTATTACATCCCTCCCCAAGACTATTATTATTTCTAATATATTCAATTTCTCTTATGCTTTGACAAGGCATATAAGGGCTTACAAGCTCTGGAAAAATAGTTCCCATTTTTAAACCAACATCAGGTGTAAAAACTTTATTCATTTTTTGAATAGGAACATAACTTTGTGCAAGCATAGGATTATCTGGAAATACAGACTCTGTATCCATATCAAAACCACAGTTACAGTTATTTTGAGGCATTGTACATAAATTTGCACAATCAGACTGAGCTGTTGTTACTATGCTAGTATCTTCATCACAAAAATCATCCATCATATCAATATTCATATTATTATTCATCATAGACATAGAATTTTTATGACAACATTTTCTACTACTATAATCATTCATACATAATCCTCCTTTGTTTGATTATATACTACATAATATGCGCCATCACCCCAAAAAGTTACAAAAGCCACCCCAAAAAGAGGGACGGTCCTTGAAGGAGAAAAACGGGGACGGTCCTGGAGGGAGAAAAAGAGGGACGGTCCTTGAAGGAGAAAAAAGAGGGACGGTCCTGAAAGGAGAAAAAAGAGACAATCTTTGAAAAAGAAAAAGAGACGGTTCAAAGAACCATCCCTCTTGGTTGTCATACGGAGTTGTTTACGATTTATTAGAACTGGATAAATCCAAGTCTGTCATGGCCTCTGCCGGAAATAAGAAATTTGTCCGGTTCGAAAGGGCTACCCAAGCCATACCACATGATATAAACTCCGTGAGCCTTGCAGATTCCATAGATTTTCTTCAACAACTTGGCTTCATCTCCAGGTTCCCAATCAATGCTGACACGAAAAAGATGCTTGCAGGTAGCCAACAGCTTTTCCGTCTCTTTGCCGAAGATGTTGTCCTGGTTTTCCCATTTGTGGCCAGAGCAAGCATGGCACGTCGACCGTTCTTCAGCACTTTGAAAAATCAACAATTCATACGACATTTTTTTTTTGACCTCCTCAAATTTTGCGGGTGAATACGTGTGAGTAAAAACAAAAGGTCTTTGCTAAATGCTTTTACAAAAGTAAGTATAACATATTATGTAAAATATGTCAAAATAAAAAGAAAAAAATTTAAATTTTTTTTTAATCGAATGATATAAATAATGAATGTTAGAATAACCATTAAGAAAATAAAAATATAAATTTGAATAAAATAAATTCAAATACTATGAATTTATATAAGTAAGTCTAAGTAAAAAATATTCTAAAAATAAAAAAGTAAGGACCGTCCCAAAATTTGTATTGAAAATTATGTAAATTTATGGTATAATAATCTTCGATTTCACTGGAAAGTGATGTCGGGTCATAAAAAGTTTCAAATATTATTTTCTATGGAGGAAATGAAGCATGAAAAAAGTAATGGCTATAATCTTTTCCATTGTTGTTGCAATTAGTAGTGTAATGCTGACTACAACAACAACGGCAACAGCAGCAGGTAATACAACACTGCTGGGAGATGCAAATCAGGATGGTAAACTGGACACAACCGATGCGATATACATTTTGTATTATATTGCTCTTGTTTGTGCAGGATATCCCAAGGATGATGTATACAGTCGTTTTGATGTCGAAATTGATGAAAGAGTCTTTGATGTTGACCGGAGTGAAAAAGTAGATACTACCGATGTTTTGTATTTGTTGACATACATCGCGAAGTGTGGGGCTGGACAGGATGCAACATGGCCACCGGCACCGGAAAAGATCTATAGTGATGATATCTTGGTATTCAATCCTGTGAAGGGAGTTGAAACATGGAATCTCAGATCAGCTCCGTCTTTGGAGGCCGGCGTTGTAACTAAAATGTCTGCAGGTGAAAATTGCAAGGTAATTAAAATCTTGCAAGAATCCTGGTATGAAGTTGAATACTTTGGAATTGATTTATATTTGCAAATTACACCTGACTCGGAAAGTTTTTTCTATGTGGATCCGATTCCGCGAGAAACTGCAAGTACGACAACTGAGACAACAACTACAACTACAGAAACAACAACTCAATCAACTGAAACAAGCATTGAAACAACTAAGGCAACGACTTTGACAACAACTGAATTTTCAACAACAAAAGCTACAACAGAATCTACAACAATCACGGCAAGTACAACGGCTATGGAATCTAAAACAACAGGTACAACTACAGAAACAAAGCCTACAACAACAAAAGCGACAACAAAAACAACAACAAAATCTACAACGACTGTTACAACAAGTGATAGTTCCACCACAACATCTACAAAGCTGACAACAACATCTACTACTACAACTGAAGAGTTGCAGTTAGGTGATATTGTAACACCAACAGAAAAAGTCAAACTGACAAATTCAGATGGTGAAATTACTGTGGATGCTGGCGAATTCATTACAATAGTATCTGAAAAAAATGGAAACTATGTTGTAATATACCAGAAACAGCTTTATGAACTGAACACCACTGCTTACCTGAATAAGGTCGAGCATGGGTATCAGGAAAAGCAGATTTTGACAGTTGAAGAAATCGAGACCGGAGATATCTTGAAGTTTACAGGTGAAACCTGGTATATAAGAGATGAATCTGAGTCTGCGGTTGGTACTCTGAAGGAAAATGAACTTTTTGTGGTTATGGCAAGGAATGGAAACATACTTACCATAATCACATCTGACGGAACCATTGGCAACATATTCTGCATTGCAGATAAGTATTGCATGATGGTAGATTAACAAATAAAAAATTGAAACTTTTTATGAGAAGAGAGCCCCTATATGGGGCTCTTTTTGCGTAAAAAAAGAGGGACGGTCCTTGAAAATATTTTCAAGGACCGTCCCAAAAATAAAAAAGCAAGGACCGTCCCAAAAATAAAAAAATTACTTGAAATAAAAAATCCGTATGGTAAAATATAATAAATTTACTATGATATAAAAAAATATCATAAAATTGTATACAAGGGAGGAAGGATATGTTTGCATATTTAAAAGGTATATTTGAGTCTAGAACATTGGATTATATTGTTGTAGATGTAAATGGAATTGGATATAAAATCTTTATGTCCGAGAATTCAATGAAAAGAATTGGAGAGCTTGGAAGCATAATTAAAGTACATACTTATGTTAAAGTACGAGAAGATGATATAAGCATATATGGATTTGCATCTAATGAGGAGCTTAGAATGTTTGAATTACTTGTTTCAGTAAGTGGAATAGGAGCAAAATCTGCAATCGTAATATTGTCTAACATAGAGCCATCTGCATTTGTAGCTGCAGTAATTTCAGATAATGTTGGAGCACTTAAAAAATTGCCAGGGATAGGTGCAAAAAGTGCACAAAGAATTATTTTAGAGCTTAAAGATAAATTAAAAACAATTGATGTTGAAGATGATTCGAGTGAAGAGTTAAAAGCTGTAATTAATCAAAATCAAAACATTGAAGAGCTAATTTCAGCATTACAAGTTTTGGGATATACTAAAAAAGAAGTAGAAAAAATAATACCAAAATTAGATAATAAAGATGATAATTTAGAGAATTTAATAAAAAAAGCACTATTATTATTGTCAAAGTAGTAAAATATATTGAAAAACTCTTTCATTTTTTCTCATTTTATAATATAATTTTAATGTGATTTTAAAAAGAATTAATCATTAATAAATTAAGTATTTTTAAATGATTATAGAAGTTAAAATTTGGCAAAAAATATATGCCAGAAAAGGAGTATAAATATGGAAAAAAAATCAAACAATAATTCCGTTAGACATGTTGGAAGTAATGTAAAAAGAAAAAACACTACTAACAAAAATGTAAAAGGGAAAAAGAAACATCCAAGACTAAAAAAAGTTATTATAATATTCGCATTATTAATAGTTTTATTAGTCTTGGTTGCAGTAGGAATATTCTGTGGAATATTTTTCAGTGACAAATTTGCTTTATCAAAAGATGATTTATTACTATCAAATGCAAATACAGTTATCTATGACAAAGATGGAAATGTAATTGCAGAATTATCTGGAGACGAAAACAGAGAAATAATTAGCATAGGAGACATGAATGAGTATTTACCAAAAGCATTTGTTGCCATAGAAGATGAAAGATTTTATAGTCACAATGGAGTTGACTTAAAAAGAACAATGGCAGCAACAACAACCTACATATTAAAAGGTGATTCATCATTTGGTGGAAGTACAATCACACAACAGCTAGTAAAAAATATCACAAATGAAAGAGATAATTCAGGTAAGGCTGGTATTGAAAGAAAAATAAAAGAAATGTCAAGAGCTTATCAAGTTGAAAAAATGATTTCAAAAGATCAAATATTAGAGCTATATCTTAATATAATTCCATTAGGAGCAGATGGAGGAGATATTTGTGGAGTAGAAATGGCATCAACATACTATTTCAACAAATCTGCAAGTGAATTATCAGTAGAAGAATGTGCATTTTTAGCAGGTATAAATAATGCTCCAAATACATACAATCCTTTTAAAAATGAAGGAGATGCAACAAAACAAGAGCAAGTCAATAAAAAAATTAAAGACAGAACAAAAACTGTATTAACAAAAATGAAAGACTTAGGATATATAACAAATGAACAATATCAAACAGCATATGCAAATGTTGAAAATGGATTAGCATTTTCTAAAGGAACTTTACCAAGTTCAAATGTAAAATCTTATTTTATACAAGCAGCAATAAATGAGGTTGTAGAAGATTTAGTAGAAGAAAAACATTTCTCAGAAGAATACGCAAAAAGCCGTGTATTAGGTGGAGGATACAAAATTTATACAACTCAAGAAAAAGATGTTCAAGACAAAATAGAATCAGTTTATAAAAGCGATGAATTTATATTAAATTCATCAAATGCAAAAAATCACTCACAGTCGGCAATGGTAATAATGGACCATACAACAGGCCAAGTAGTTGCTTGTATGGGAGGATTAGGTAATGATGTTGATGCAACAGGTATAAATAGAGCAACAAGCAGTACAAGACAACCAGGTTCATCATTTAAACCAATAATATCATATGGATGTGGTGTTGAAAAAGGTATAATAAATGCAGGAACAGTTTATTATAATTCAGCGACAACTTTTGGAAAGAATTATGAACCAAAATCAACAAGTACATATGCAGGACCATGTACAGTAAGAAACGCAATAGAAGTTTCTTCAAATGTCGTATCATGTAAAATTATGTCTGAAATTGGACCTGATAATGCAATTGATTTTGCAAGAAAAGTTGGAATAACATCATTAGTAAAATCAAGTGAAAATAAACAAAAAAATGATTCAAGTTTATCATTAGCACTTGGAGGTTTAACACATGGTGTTACACCATTACAAATGGCAGCAGCATATTCAATGATAGCAAATAATGGGGTATATAATTCACCAGTATTCTATACAAAAGTAGAAGATTCATCAGGCGAATTAGTAATAGAATCTAAACAAACAACAGAAAGAGTAATGTCAGAGCAAAATGCATATGTAATGAAAAGCTTATTAAAACAACCAGTTGAAGGAGATCATGGTACAGCAACAAGTTGCAAAATATCTGGAATTGATGTAGGAGCAAAAACAGGTACAACAAATGATAATAAAGATAGATGGCTTTGTGGTATGACTCCATATTATACAGCTGCAACATGGTATGGATATGATGATAATGCTGTAGTAAACGGTAGTGGAAACTATGCTGCAAAAGTATGGAATGCTGTAATGAAAAAAGTTCACGAAGGTAAAGCAAGTGCAACATTTACAGAGCCAAGTGGAATAGTACATGTAACAATATGTAGAAAATCAGGATGTAAAGCTACAGAATCTTGCTCAGATACATATTCAGAAGTATTTGCAGAAAGTGCAGTTCCAAAGGATTGTGAAGGTCATTCATTAAAAGTTTGTACAGAATCAGGAAAATTAGCAACAGAATATTGTCCAAGTACTCAATATGTTGGATATGTTCCAGAAAAAGAAAGAAATCCATCTTGGAAAACAACAGGATATTCATCATCAGTTCCATCAGAAACATGTACAATACATACAGGTCCAACAAATAAAACATCACCAACAGATGGTGTGGATATAGATCTTTCAAATGATGTAGTCGTACCAAATGTTGTAGGTAAAACAGAAGCAGAAGCAAAATCGGCATTAAAAGCATTAAAAGTGACAGTAAAATATAAATCAGATTCTTCAAAAGAAAATGGAATAGTTTTAAGTCAAAGTTTATCATCAGGTGAAGTGGTTTCAAAAGATACCAAAATAACAATAACAGTAAATAAAGTTGAAAAGAAAAACGAAAATGATAATACAAACAAAAATAATCCAGACGGAGATAATAATACAACAAAACCAGATGACAATGTAAAACCTGATCCAAATCCTGACCCAGACAATGGTGACGGGGACGAAGAAGAAATACAATAATTATAGTCTTTGTAGTAAGCTATAATAAAGCTTACTACAAAGAATTTTTTAGAAGGTGAATATGTGAAAAACACAAAAAGACATTTTTTTATTATAGATTTTGCAAAAAGTATAAAAAATTTTGATTACTATAAAGAAATAGCAGACGAAAAAATATCAAAAAGCTTAAAATATTTTTTCAAATTGGTAATATTATATTCGGTTATACTTTCAGTATGTACAATAATAAATGTAAATAAAGGAATAAACGAATTTAAAAATCTAATCAATACAGAAATTTCAGATTTAAATTATTCAAATGGAATTTTACATGTGAATAATGATGAATCAAAAACTCTATTTAATAAATATGTAATAATAGATACAAGCAAAGACGAACTTTCAGAGCTAGAAAATAAGGCACAAGTAGTGATTGGAAAAGAATATTGTACAGTAAAAATGGACGAACATATTTTAAAAATTAAGTATAATGATTATTTTTATGAAGATATTAATAAAGATGATATAATTAATATGTTAAATAGTATAAATGCAAAATTTTATATACCAGCAATATTAATAATTATTATATGGGTATGTATTTTAATGACAATTTCAACAATTACAGATGTATTGGTAATTGCATTAATTGGATATATAATATCAAAAATTATAAATAAAAAATTCTCATTTACAAATACATTTAATATAGCAGTTCATGCAATTACACTACCAGTATTACTAGGTGCTATATATTATGTATTAAATACATTTACAGGATTTTATATGAAATATTTTTCAATAATGTATACATCAATTGCTACAATTTATATGATGACATCAATTTTATTAATAACAAGTGATAATAATGAAAATAATAATATACAAGATGATTAACAAATATACGAAGGGAGTTTAATAATGGATCCAAAGGAAAATAAAAAAAGCAATAAAAAGAAATATCTATTTACTGCTATTATAGTTATTTTAGCTATAGCTGGAATAGTTTTTGGAATATTTCAATATATGAACTACAGTAAAGAAAAAGAAGAAAAAACATTAGCATATACAGATTTAATTACTAAAATAAAAGAAGATTCTGTAGAAAAAATTGAAATGAAAGAAAAAAGTACTACAGTAAAAGTAAAACTAAAAGATCAAGATGAAGAAAAAGAAGTAAAAGTTCCAGAAAGTGAAGCTTTTATAGAATTTGTTCAAGATCAAGTAAAAGAAGGTAAAACAATAAATTTAAATCAAAAAGAAGAAAATTTATTAGCAGTAGTAGGAGAAAAATTACTATCATTCCTTCCAACAATAATGCTTATAGTTTTATTAGTAATGATAATGCAAATGCAAGGTTTAGGAGATAAAGGAAAAGTATATGATGCTACAACTCAAAAAACAAAAACAACATTCAAAGATATTGCAGGACTAGATGAAGAAAAACAAGAAATGATTGAAATTGTTGACTTCTTAAAAAAACCAAAAAAATTCCAAGAAATGGGAGCAAAAATACCAAGAGGTGTTCTATTATGTGGAAATCCAGGTACAGGTAAAACATTAATAGCAAAAGCAATAGCGGGAGAAGCAGATGTACCATTTATTTCAATGAGTGGATCAGAATTTATAGAAATGTTCGCAGGACTTGGAGCATCAAGAGTAAGAAAATTATTCGAAAAAGCAAGAAAAATAGCTCCATGTATAGTATTCATAGATGAAATAGATGCAATAGGATCAAGAAGAACATCATCAAGTGGATCTGAAAGTGAAAATAACCAAACATTAAACCAATTATTGGTTGAAATGGATGGATTTGACACAGAAGAAGCAATAATAGTATTAGCAGCGACAAACAGACCAGAAATGCTAGATAAAGCATTATTAAGACCAGGAAGATTTGATAGACAAATAACAATTGGATTACCAGACTTAAATGGACGTGAAGCAATTTTAAATATACATGCTAAAGACAAAAAAATAGACGAATCAGTAAATTTAAGAAGTATTGCAGAAGACACAGCAGGATTTACAGGAGCAGAGCTTGCAAACATATTAAACGAATCAGCAATAATAGCAACAATAAAAAGACACAAAGCAATAACAAATAAAGATATCGAAGATGCAGTAAAAAAGGTTACTGTAGGACTTGAAAAACACAGCAGAGTAATATCAGAAAAAGATAAAAAATTAACAGCATTCCACGAAGCAGGACATGCAATAGTTAGTAGATATTTAGAAACACAAAAAGAAATAAAAGAAGTGTCAATAATACCAAGAGGCGTTGCAGGTGGATACACAATGTATAAAACAAATGAAGATAAATTCTATGTATCAAAACAAGAAATGCAAGAAAAACTAATATCACTACTAGGAGGAAGAGCAGCAGAAAAATTAGCACTAGATGACATATCAACAGGAGCAAGTAATGATATAGAAGTAGCAACAAAAATAGCAACAGACATGGTAACAATATACGGAATGAGCGACATAGTAGGTCCAATATCAATAAATACAGAAAAAGATCCATATCAAATGGAGTTACTAGGAGACAGATTTGAAGATTCAATAGGAGCCGAAATAAAACAACTAATAGACAATGCATACTACCAAGCACAAAAAATACTATCAGAACACATGGACAAACTAGAACAAGTAGCAACAGCACTAATGAAACAAGAAATAATCTCAGCCGAAGAATTCGAATCATTCTTCCAAGACAATCAATAAAAAACAAAGAAAAGGACTTAATTTGGAAACACCAAAAAAATTCCAAAACAAGTTCCTTTTTCTTCATCCAAACTAATCAAAAAAAGGGGACGGTCCTGGAAAGAAGAAAAGCGGGACGGTCTTGAAAAGAAGAAAGATGGGAGGGCTCTTTAAGAAATTGAAATTTGAAAAAATTAACATGAAAATTTTGAAGAAAGATGTTGTATATTGTAGAAAAAAGATGTAAAATGGTTTGTGTTTAGGAGGAGTAAAAGAATGCAGGAGATGAATGAAAACAGTAGAATGATTATACACAGCAGTGAAAATAAAGGGAATAAAAAAATAAAAATAATCTTAATTGCGATTTTTGCAATTATTATATTAGTATTTGCTATAATGTATTTTTGTAAAATACCAATTATAAAATATCAGGGACAAAATATTGAAACAGTAGAATATGGAACTACATATGAAGATAAAGGAATAAAAGTATATGCAAGATTTAAAAATATAAGTGACCAAGTAATAGTCGAAAACAATGTAAACTTAAATCAGTTAGGTGATTATAATATAACATATAAAGTACCATTTTTAGGTAAATACAAGACTTATACAAGAACTGTTAAAGTAGTAGATACCGAAGCTCCAAAAATAGAGCTAAAAGGTGATTCGAATTATAAATTACAATATGGAAAAAATTACGAAGAGCCAGGATTTACAGCAATAGATAATTATGATGGAGATGTTACAAACAATGTAACTGTAGCTAAAGTCGAAAAAGATAATAATAATTATGAAGAGCATTACACAGTCACAGATTCAGCTGGAAATAAGGGAGAGGCAGTGCGATATGTTTCAATAGTCGACACAACACCACCAGTAATAAAATTAAAAGGAACATCTGTAATCAGTGTAATAACTGGAAATAAATATACAGAGCAAGGAGCAACAGCTACAGACAACAAAGACGGTGATTTATCAAAAGACATAAAGATATCAGGAGATGTTGATACATCAAAGGACGGAACATATATTGTAAAATATACTGTAACAGACTCAAATGGAAATACAGCAACAGAAGAAAGAAAAATAATAGTAAGCGAAAAAGCAACAACTGGAATAATATATTTAACATTTGATGATGGTCCAAGTTCAACAATTACACCAAAAATATTAGATGTATTAAAAGAAAAAGGTGTTCACGCAACATTCTTCGTAATAAATTATAATGAATCAACAGAACATTTAGTAAAAAGAGAAGCAGAAGAAGGCCATGCAATAGGAATTCACGGATATTCACATGACTATGCAAAAATATATGCATCAGTAGATGTTTGCTATAACAACATAAAGACATTGCAAGAAAAAATATACAAAACAACAGGAATAAAAACAATGATTTTAAGATTCCCAGGAGGAAGTTCAAACACAGTAAGCAGAAAATATTGCCCAGGAATCATGACAAAAATTACAGAAAAAGTATTAAGCGAAGGCTTCAAATACTACGACTGGAATGTAATGTCAGGCGACTCAGGAGATGTAAAAACAAAAGAAGCAGTATATGCCAATGTAACAAAAGGACTAAAACCAGGAAGAGACAACATAGTATTAATGCACGACTTCAGTGGAAACCACAAAACACTAGAAGCACTACCAGAAATAATCGATTACGGACTAGCAAATGGATATAAATTTGAAGTAATAACAACAAACACAGAAATGGTAAGACAAAAAATACAAAATTAAATACAAATATTACGCAAACAAAAGCGAAAAAAGATGGCTCTAGAAAAGTCATCCTTTTTGCTCTCAACAATCAACTAGAAAAAGAGGGACGGTCCTGGAAAAAAGAAAAGGGGGACGGTCCTGGAAGAAAAAAGAGGGACGGTCCTGGAAGAAAAAAAGAGGGACGGTCCTGGAAGAAGAAAAAGAGGGACGGTCCTGGAAGAAGAAAAAGAGGGACGGTCCTGGAAAAAAGAAAGAGGGGGACGGTCCTGAGAAATGAAAAAGGGGACATTCATGAAAAAAGTAATACGGATCTTCAGAGAAAGAAAAGACGAAAACTTTTAAGAGAAAAAATACCAAAATAAATTAAAAATAATTCAAGAAAACATAAAAAAATACATGTAAACCTATTTATTTTTGAAAAAAAATGAGTTATAATAAATTTGTAAGTATTTAGATTAAGGAGAACATATGAAGTGTACAAAATGCAACTACGAATCATTAAATCTAAATGCCAAATTCTGCATAAAATGTGGAAGTAAACTTATACAAGAAAAGCATTTTTGTAGTAATTGCGGAAATAAAATATCATATAAAAGTAATTTCTGCGGTAATTGTGGCAAAAAAATAAATTATGAATATATAGAAAATAGTGATTCAAAAATTAATAACATGTACACAAAGGATAAAGAGGAGGATACCACTAAAGAAACTAAAGATAATAGCAATATTCTCATAATAGAGAAAAAAAATAATAATGGGGGTGATTTTGTAAATATGGAAAATAATATTACACAAAAAAATTATTTAGAAATTTTACCAAATCAAAGTATTGTAGAAAAAAATAATACAAATTTATTACCTGTATTAAAAAGTGATAAAAATTTATTATTACCTGTTATTATAAAAAGTAAGGAATTAGCATTAATTGAAATAAAAGAAGATTTTAATAAATTAAAAAAAGAAAGATCAGAAATAGGTCTATTAAAATTTGCATCAAAATTTGCTATTTTGTTAGCAAAGTTTGTAAGATTTTGTTTTTTAACAACGGCAAGTGTTATAGGCTTTGTTGGAGTAGCAGTGCTAATAATTGCATCAACAGCAATTATTACAAAAAATATTGTAAATTCATATTATGGAATTACACCAGAGCCAGATACTACATATTCAATTTTTAAAATGAAAGACGATAAAATTAATGCACAAAGTCCACCAAAAAACTAGTAAGGTGAATAAATATAAAAATTGAGTAGAGCATAAATAATTATTTTATTTGTGCTCTACTCAATTTTCATGAAATACAAATAAGGAAAATTTTATAAAACAAAAGGAGGCAAAAATGAAAGCAGTCTTACAAAGAGTAAAATATGCAGAAGTAAAAGTTGATGGAAAGTCAGTAGGAAAGATACAGAAAGGATTATTAATATTTTTAGGAATTGGTAAAAATGATGATGAAAAAATAGCTGATAAAGTTATAAAAAAGACATGTAATTTGCGAATTTTTGAAGATGAAAATCAAAAAATGAATAAATCCATAAAAGATATACATGGCGAAATTTTAATAATATCGCAATTTACATTATATGCTAATTGCAAAAGTGGTAATAGACCAAGTTTTATAGAAGCATGTGAACCCAAAAAAGCAAATGAAATGTACGAATATTTCAAAAAGACATGTAGTAAAGAGCTAGAAAAAGATATTCAATCTGGAATATTCGGCGCTGATATGAAAGTAGAACTATTAAACGATGGTCCAGTAACGATAGTATTAGATTCTGAAGAAATTTAAAAAGGCGGACCGTTCCCGTTTGAAAATAGCCAGGACCGTCCCAGTTTAAAAATTACTAGGACCGTCCCCGCTTGAAAATTGCCAGGACCGTCCCTGTTTGAAGATCGCCAGGACCGTCCCCATTTGAAGATCGCCAGGACCGTCCCCGTTTGAAGATCGCCAGGACCGTCCCCGTTTGAAGATTGCCAGGACCGTCCCCGTTTGAAGATCGCCAGGACCGTCCCAGTTTTGAAAAAATTAGAAAGGATTTTATATAAGTATGATAAATATAATAAACATAGCAAATATAATTGATAAAAATGGTGGAAGATTGTATTTAGTTGGGGGAGCTGTGCGTGATAAATTAACAAATGTAACTCCTCATGATGAAGATTATTGTATAACTGGTATTTCATCAAAAAAATTTAAAGAGCTATTCCCTCAGGCATTTAAAAGAGGTAAAGCATTTGAGGTTTTTGAGATAGAGGGGAAGGAATTTGCTCTTGCAAGAACTGAAAAAAAGATTGGAATAGGACATAAGGATTTTGATGTAACATGTAATCCTAATATAACAATAGAAGAAGATTTAGGAAGAAGAGATATAACAATAAATTCAATTGCTCAAGATGTAATTTCAGGAGAGATAATAGATCCATATGGTGGTAGAGAAGATTTGCAAAATCATATAATAAAAGCTACAAAGAAAAGTTTTAAAGAAGATCCTTTGAGAGTGTACAGAGCTGCAAGATTTTCGAGTAAATTTAATTTTACAATTGATTCGGAAACATTGAAATTAATGAATGAATTGAAGCCAGAGCTAAGTTCATTATCTGCTGAAAGAGTATTTGAAGAGCTGAGAAAAGCAATAAATACAGACCATCCCGAAAATTTCTTCAATAATCTAAGAAAAGCAGATGTACTAGATGTACATTTTATTGAAATATATAAATTAATAGGAGCTCTTCAACCAGAAAAATATCATCCCGAAGGTGATGCATATAATCATTCAATGTTAGCATTACAAAAAGCAACAGAGCTTACTAAAGATGAAAAAATAAGATTTTCAGCATTAGTTCATGACTTAGGAAAAGGAGTAACTCCAAAAAGTGAATATCCTCATCATATAAATCATGATAAAAATGGCGTAGCAGAGGTAGAAAAATTAGGAAAAAGATTGAAAATGCCTACATCATGGACAAAATGTGGAATGGTATCCGCTAGAGAGCACATGAAAGCAGGAATTTTTTATAAAATGACACCAAACAAACAAGTAGAGTTTATAGAGCGCATAGATAAAACATTACTTGGATTGGAAGGATTAGAAATAATAGTAGAGTCAGATAGGAACTGTAGAGGAACAAAAATGGACAAAGTGCAATTTGCTAATTTAGGAAAAAATATATTAAAAGAAGTAAATGGCGAAACTGTTATGAAAAAATACAACATACAATCGAATGAAAAATTAAAAGATCGAATACATCAAGAAAGAATTGCTTATTTGAAAAAGTTTTATGATAATGAAAAAAATACAAATTTGAGATAATAAGTAATAAGTAATAATGGGGACGGTCCTGGCGTTTGAGAAAAGCCAGGACCGTCCCAGTTTGAGAAAAGCAGGACCGTCCCAGTTTGAGAAAAGCCAGGACCGTCCCAGTTTGAGAAAAGCCAGGACCGTCCCAGTTTGAGAAAAAGCAGGACCGTCCCAGTTTGAGAAAAAGCAGGACCGTCCCTGTTTAAACAGAACGGTTCCGATAAAAAATATCCCACGGCAATTATATTTGCCGTGGGATTAAATATTTTAGTCTAAATTTTCTAATATTTTTGGTAGCATTTGTTTTTTTCTTGAAACAACATTTTCAAGCATTGCTGTATGGTCGTCTAGAGTTACACCATAAGCTTTTTCAACTATTCCAGAATCATTTCCTAATGAAATAATTTTTGAATTTGAATTTAATATATCAGTAGCAGCAAAAACGTACAAGTCTAAGTTATCTTTTTTTATTTCGTTATTTATAGCTGTTTCGAAATATACTTTATTTTTGAAAACGCTATCTATATCAGCTGTGTTTATTTGAGCAATTTTGAATTTCTTTCCACCTTTTTCAAATAATTTACTATCAATATTAATTACTTGCTCTGGTGTATAATCACTTAAATCAGTTCCAGCTTTTAATAAATTGGTTCCATAAACATTAACGTCAACTTCAGCTATTTTTCCTAATTTTTCAGCAATTGCTTTATCTTCAGCTGTACATGTTGGTGATTTGAATAATAAAGTATCTGAAACAATAGCGCTAAGCATCATTGTAGCGATTGTTTTTGTAATAGGAACATCGTATTCTTTATACATTTTATATAAGACAGTAGAAGTACATCCAACTGGCTCTGTTCTATAATATAATTGGTATGGAGCAACGAAGTTCATTGTATGATGGTCAACAACTTTTTTTATAATAGCATTAGAAATGTTATCAGCACTTTGTGTTGATTCATTATGATCTACTAATATAACATTTTGACCGTCATTTACATCTGAAATTAATTCAGGTGCTTCAATACCTAAGTAATTAATTACATATTCTGTTTCTTTATTTATATTTCCAAGACGAACGGCCTTAGAAGTGTTTCCTAATTGATTTTCTAAATTTGCCATAACCATAGATGACATTATTGAGTCTGTATCTGGGTTTTTATGTCCAAATATAAGAGTTTGATTTATTTCCATTTTAATTCCTCCTTTATGTATAATCACAATAATTATTATACTACAAAATGGGAATAAAGTCAATAATTTACATAAAATAGATAAGCTGTTTTTGAAATTTCGGGGACGGTCCTTGAAACAATATTGCTCTTGCTTGAAGTAAAAAGAAAGAAGGCAGGACCGTCCCAGTTTGGAGCGAAAAGAAGAAGGCAGGACCGTCCCCGTTTGGAGCGAAAAGAAGAAGGCAGGACCGTCCCTGTTTGGAGCGAAAAGAAGAAGGCAGGACCGTCCCAGTTTGGAGCGAAAAGAAGAAGGCAGGACCGTCCCCGTTTGGAGCGAAAAGAAGAAGGCAGGACCGTCCCTGTTTGGAGCGAAAAGAAAGAAGGCAGGACCGTCTCTCTTTTGAAGAAGATATTAGAGATTTTTATTTGTTAAGTAAGCTGATAAACTTTGGTCGGTGCTGTTGTATGTTGCTAGGAAAATGTTGTCAATTTTTGTAATTCCTTGTTTTTGTAAGGTATTCATTAGCCATAACTTGTCATATCCAAGCTCCGATAAATTTTTTTCCATTATCTTGCCATCTAAAATTATGTTTGTAACAATATTATCATCGACTGGGTGAATGTTAAAATCTGAGGGATTGGCTGGACGTTTTTCGGACATGGGAAGAAAACTTATTTTTCCATTTTCTTCAAGTAATGCTGTTTTGATATCACTGAGATTAAAATAACCATTTGTTCTGCATTGAACTAAAAATTCATTTAAGTCAATTTTTGATTTTTTAAAATTTTCTTTAAATAGTGTACCATTATCATATAAAATAAGAGTTCTTCCAGAGAATATTGGTCGAAGTTTTACGAATCTTGTATTAAGAATTCCAATAATTAAAGTTACAACAGCATATACAATCATAGCAACCAAAGGCTCTACAAAATTATCTTCTAAGGATGTTGCCATTTCTGCAGCAATAGAACCAATAGTTATACTAATAATATAGTCGAAAATACTAAGTTGAGACATTTCTCTTTGTCCCATTATTTTAGTTAAAATAAATAAAACTACAATAGAGCCTGTAGATAAGGCTATTATCTTTAAAATTAACATAAATCAATTCTTATGATAAAATCATAAACTCCCTTCATGCTTAGTATTGCAATAAAAAATATAAATATACTCAAAGTAATAAATAAAATTGAATTTACAAAAATACATGATAGGCTTGACAATTAAAGAAAATTAAACTAAAATATCAAAGAGTAAATTAAATAGTCGCGTATAGCAATGTCGAAAGACTGCGTACGAGGAAAGTCCGGGCTCCATAGAGCAATGATGCAGGATAACGTCCTGTGAGGGAAACCTTAAGGAAAGTGCAACAGAAAATAACCGCCTACAATAGTAGGTAAGGATGAAAAGGCGAGGTAAGAGCTCACCGCCAGCATGGTGACATGCTGGGTCTGTGTAAACCCCATCTGGAGCAACACCGGGACAAGAAGGCCAAGACTGCTCGTCATCTTCTTAATCTGGTGGCTTGAGGCATATAGTAATATATGTACTAGATAAATGACTATTCACGACAGAACCCGGCTTACAGATTTACTTAACCAAAGGTATAAATCTTTATAGGATTTATACCTTTTTTTCACAAAAAATCGAAAAAACTTTACATAATTATAAAAGCATGATATACTTAAAGCATCATACGTTAAAAATTTTTGCTACAAAAATTTGGAGGCTAATTTATGAAAAAGAAGATTTCTGAATACGAAGAAGCATACGCAAGAACACACTTGGAATTTTGGGAGGAGGAAATAATTCTAGCTGAAGATCCGAATTATCCAATCGATTATAAGGATAATCCTCAAAAAAAGTTGGAATACAAAAATTTATGTAAGGAGGAAATTAAAAAATACAGAGATATTTTGTATCCACAAAAAGAAAAAAGAGGATTTTTCAAATTCTTTAAAAAGAAGTAAAAAAATCTAAAAGCAAAAAGAAAGGAGCCTGCATTTGCAGGCTCTTATTTATTTGGGTCCTGAAAAGAGGGACGGTCCTGGAGAAGAGAATAAGGGACGGTCCTGATAGAAGAAAATGAGGGACGGTCCTGGGAGAAGAGAATGAGGGACGGTCCTGAGAGAAGAGAATAAGGGACGGTCCTGAGAGAAGAGAATGAGGGACGGTCCTGGGAGAAGAGAATGAGGGACGGTCCTGAGAGAAGAGAATAAGGGACGGTCCTGAGAGAAGAGAATGAGGGACGGCCCTGGGAGAAGAAAACAAGGACCGTCCAAAAATGAAAAATGAGGAAATTGACTTTTTTGTCGAAATTTGGTAAAATGCTAAAGTACGAATGTAAACTAATATGAAAGTGCAACAGGAGGAATATCTATGCACGAGAAAAACAATTGTGAAATGCTTGGCTACAAGAAGCGGAGTGAACTGGCTGAAAAGTCAAAAGTGTTTGTCAAATTGACAGATGCTGATTTGCGTTGGCTTATTCCGCTGGCTGAAAGAACAAAGAAAAATGCAACCCCATTACCTCATAAAAGCTTTACTATTAAAGACATGGATGGTCGATGGGAAACATTAATTTATGTTCAGGAAATTCAGCCGGGAAAAATCAGAGTTGATGGCTATGCACCGATTGATTGTAAGAACGGCAAAAAAAATGCAGTAGTTAATATTTATGAGGCTCCATATTTTTCAATTACTTTCCATTTTGTTTTGGGAGTTGCCGAGTGTGACAGTTTTTTTGGTAGAACAGTTACAAAGGAAAAGGTATGGTCTGATGTAAAAAATAGGGTTATCCCGATTATTATTTACATGCAAAATTACAACGAGAACGCAGAGAAAAATGAAAAAAAAGTTCGTGTTCGCGATCGGTCGAAGACATGCAAGATGGTTCAAACAACATACACTCTGAAAAGAATTGGCAACGAGATTCCCACAGTTTTCGGCTTCGCAGGGAAGAAACTGAAAGTACAAGAGCCAAAGTTTATTCAGAATCCCGAAAGCGTTTTGGATAAATCGATGGCGGTATTTGTCGACAATCCTGAAGATGCAATTTGGATGCAAAAATTTGCCGACAGTGTAAGAGCTGAATTTGAAAAAGCAAATGATCAGCAGAAAAGAGAGCTGGCTAAATTGTATCCGTCCTTTAATTCGCAAGTTGACAGTATCATTGCAAATGAGGTTACACTTATCAGAGCACATGCCTCAAAGGAAAGCTTCATGCAATTGCAGATTCACAAAGCGGATGAAAATATTCTTCAAATTGACTACTATGATGATACATCTGAAAAATGCCAGATTATTTTGTTTGTAAATATTGCAACAAATCCGGCACAGTATGATATTGCATATGTAAGCAGAGAAGATGGAAATATCACGCCACAGGACGATTTATATGCCAGAAAGGTCGCAACATTTTATGTCGACAGTTTCATCTATTTGAGAAGCTACGACTGGGAACATGCAACAAATCCCAATGGGAGATATTACGGTACTACTATTGGAAAATTTCATGCTATTGCAACATAAGGCAAACATACACAATTAATAAGATATTAAAAAGAGAAACTTGTTTTTACAAGTTTCTTTTTTGTTTTTGTCGAGGAAAAAAAAGAGGGACGGTCCTTGGAGGAAGAAAAGAGGGACGGTCCTTGAAGGAAGAAAAGAGGGACGGTCCTGGAAGAAGAAAAAGAGGGACGGTCCTGGAGGAAGAAAAGAGGGACGGTCCTTGGAGGAAGAGAAAAAGAGGGACGGTCCTTGGAGGAAGAGAAAAAGAGGGACAGATCTTAAAGAATTAAAAGTCAGGACCGTCCCAAAAATAAAAAAGAAAATCAAAAGGACTTTACATAAAGGAAAAAAGATTGTATAATATCAACTGTACGAAATGAAACCCTTAGACAGTGCAAAAGGAGGAATTACTATGCACGAAGAACAAATGAGTTCAACAAGTAGAAGATATGAACTTATAAAGTCATCAACTGATTTTATAAATATCGAGCAACGGGACTTTAAATGGTTAAATCAATTAACGGAAAAATTAGTCCCAAAGACAGAATCAATTTCACCAAAGGCTTTTACCATAAAAGAGCATGTTGGGGATTATATTACTGTCCTACGAGTTGAAGAAGAACAAATTGGAAGAATACGAGTATGGGGGTATCACCCTATATCGTACAACAAGAAATGGAAGAAAAACAATCCAAAGGATGAATATCCGTTTTTTGAATTGGAAATACGATTTGTTCTTGGAAGAGCTACATTGGAAACATTCATTGGAAATCAAAACAACAAACAGAATCTCTGGAACGACATAAAGGTTAGAGTTTTACCGATTATTTTGTATCTTCAGCACTTTAAAGAAAAGTTAACTGTGGAGACAAAGGTAAGCAGAGTAAATGGAAAAAAATTCCAGCAGAATACTTATGTTTTACATCCTGTTCAAAATGAGATTCCGACAGACTTTTATTTCTTAGGAAAAAAATGGAATATTGTAAAGCCTGAACTTGAGCTGAATGATAGTAAGCTGTTGAAGGATGGGTCAATTGCAATAATTCACAATGATTCCGATGCGATTTGGTTGCAAAAATGGGCTGCAGATATTAGATTAAAATCGGGAATGATCCCTGAAAACAGGCTATCTAGCTATCCGTTATATGATCGCAGAAGAGAGAAACTTGTAAGATTGAATGCTGTCCGTGTGAATACGGGAAAGAACTCTTTTATTCAAATTATGGTAAATCGATTGGATGATGAAACATTCCAGTTAGATTATTATGATTGCGAAACGAAAGATCTTCAATTGATATTATTGATCAATATTACCAATGTTCCTGCGAGATTCGACATTGCGTATATATGTGGTGAAGGCAATATAACCCAAACCGATGAAATGTATGCAAGCCGAATTGCAAATATGTTCTTGGATATATTAATCTACTTGAGAATTCAAGCATGGGAAGATTCAATCGATGAGTCAACTGGATTATATTACACATGTGATATATACAAAATGCCAGACATTCCAAAAGAGCTATATGAGTCTAGAACAAAAAGAGTGTAAAAAAATAACAAGTAGCAATGAAAAGGGCATCGACAAGTTTAAAGTCGATGCTCTTTTTGCATTTTTTATAGATAAAAAAAAAAAGAGGGACGGTCCTGGAAGAAGAAAAAGAGGGACGGTCCTGGAAGAAGAAAAAGAGGGACGGTCCTCGGAAGAAAAGAAGAGGGACGGTCCTGGAAGAAGAAAGAGAGGGACGGTCCTTGGAAAAAGAAAAGAGGACCAGCAATCCAAAAAACGAAAAAGCATTTTCATACATAAAACCGAAAAGTACCACAAAAAATAGAGCCAAAATAACAATAAAAGTTAATAATAGCTCTATTTAAACAAATATAAAAATCTAGGAATTAATTTGAGAAAAAATTCTAATAAAAATATTCAAATTTAAAATAAACGAGTTCAAATCTTTAAGAGATAGGGAATTATCATAACGAGACATCAAAATATTCCTATAATCAGCTTTTTCCAAGGCAATTAATTTTAAAACATTATCATTCATAATTCCGGAAAAATTCATGTAATCATTATAACTAGAAAATTTATAGTTATAAGCATGATCAACAATACCGGCTTTAACAGGATTATCATGTATATACCTAATGCAATTAAACAAATAAAAATAGTTGGTAATTGGTTGACTAGAAAAACGGTTTCTAAAAACATATCCTACGCGATTTTCAGAATGATTGTAGAAAATTGAATAAGAAGTATTCAGACTTTTCATATATCTAGATAAGTTGGAAATTTCTTCAGAATATAATAAAAGATGTGCATGATTATTCATAATACAATAGGATATTAAAGTTACATTAAAACGATTTAAATTAGAAAGCATTTTATAAATATAGAAATCTTTATAAGAATTATTATAAAAAATGTGCTCCTTATTTATTCCTTGAACTGTAACATGAAAAAAATTAGAATTTAATGAATTACGAGAAATACGAGGCATAAAATTATCCTTTCGAAAAAAATTTGAAGTGAAATTAAAACTAGTATAGATTAAAATTACAAAACATATATTAATACAAATTTTAGAAAAAAGCAATACTTTACGCAAATTTTATTAAAAATAAAAAAGAACAGGTATTAAAGATAACTTCAATACCTGCATAAAGGTCGAGTGGCAAATATAATTTATTTGTTGCCTTTTTGCTCCAGGTTATTCTTAAATGCATCCAGAATGTCAGATTCTACATACAACTCGGTGTATGCAGAAAAATTTTTCAGGATGATTTCTGCGATAGAGTCTGTTTGAGGGTTAACGTTTACTTTTGATAAAACATGTTTACCAACGCGAACCTCAAGAGACCAGGATTGCTCATTTTGAGGAACTAAAATCAGTCCCCGAAATGTATCCGATAACAGATTGCGATTCATAGAATAAATAACCATAAAGTCCTCCTTTAATGTAAAAAGTGTTTATGCGAACTACAAAACATATATTAACATAAAAAGTTAAAAAAGTCAATAATTGAAATTAGAAAATCTGGGACGGTCCTTGAAAAAAAATGGGACGGTCCTTGGATGAAAAAACTGGGACGGTCCTGAAAAGAGAAAAAAACATCAAAAAAATAAACCCGCTGAATGAATTAACATTCAAGCGAGTTCCTAGAGAAAACCTAGATTGAGTGCGGATTAAATCAAAGATACTACTATGTACGACACATTACCAAATCCAAGCAGCTTCGAAAGATCTGCAGATGCGAGAGAAAAGTTTGAATTTTCGGCCTGATCGCGGGTCATCAACACAAAACTTATCAGCACTGATGCCAGTAATGTTCAAAAACAATCTTTGATTGATTTTACAATCTTCAGATAAAGCATGTACCCTAACCGTTACTATCCTGTTTTGCAATAAAGTAGTAAAAACCTCTTCAATGCAATATGCTCTTCTAAGTCCGAGAGCATCAAAGATGGATAAAGAAGTTTCGCCTGCTTCATTACAGTAAAGTTGAGTAGCAATGGTCTTGGCAACATCTGCAATTGAAAAAACTTGACCTTTTGACATTAATCCTTGATGAATACACATCACTGCACAATCGGTTTCACGAAGCGGACGGCGTCCACACCGTAAATCACCAACTTTTATATAGGATTTTCCTTCAAGACAAAGCTTGCTATCCACAGTAAAAATTGATGAAATCGAAGGCAGAACTTCAAATTTGCCAAAAAACTTAAAATCAATTTGTCTTATGCTAGAAGCAAAGTTTGATGAGATTAAGTTGTTCACAGGATGAGAAAATATTGCAACTTTAGTATCCTGTGATAATTTTGGAAGATAAAGTTGAGTATCCATAAGATGGTAAAACCTCCCGTGCCTAGGTAGTCGCATACTAGGACTTTAAAATTTAACGACAGAAAATAGTATAGCATAAGTAAACATAAAAAGCAACAAGAAAAACTTTTATAAAAATTTTTGAAAAAAGAAATAAAAGAAGGACCGTCCCCCGTTACTGAAGGAAAGAAGGACCGTCCCCCGTTACTGAAGGAAGGAAGGACCGTCCCCAGTTACCGAAGGAAGGCAGGACCGTCCCAAAAACAAACAAAAACAAAAATCAAGGAATTTGCCTAAAAGCTATTGCTAAATGGAAAAAAAGGTGGTAAAATGCAATCGGTTTCATAAAATTAAAAGGAAAGGATGATTAATTATGAAGAAAATCACAAAAGTTATGTTAGCATTAGTAATGGCAATAGTAGCATTAACAGTGTTTACAACAAAATCAAATGCTATGACAGCAAATGAATTAAAAGATTACATATGTAATGATAAGGGAATAAACGGAACAAAATTAATTATAAGAGATGCAGATAAAGTAAAGGTTGAAAAATTCTTTGCAAACAACGAAATGACAGATGCTCAAGCAGACCAAATAAAAGCTATAATTGATAAAGGAGTAGCTTTAATGAATGCAGATGGAGCTTCAGAGCCAAATCAATTAAGCTCTAAAGCAAAAAAACAAGAGCTATTATCATATGCTCAAGAAGCTGCAGCAGTTATGGGATTAACAGTATCTTATGATGCAACAGAAGAAAGATTAGACATATACAAAAATGGAGTATTATATGACTCATTAAATTGGGGAGTAACAGAATCAAGTAAAGGTTCAACAGAATCAGCACTAGTTCAAACAGGATCAACAAATTATGTATATATAGTAGTAGCAGGAATAATGTTAATTGCCGGCATTATGCTAGTTGTATCAAGAAAGAAAAGATTAAGTGCAGAAGCAAAATAACAATATAGCCATGGCAAAAAAATGGCAAACAATAGAAGCAACTATTATAGATGTAATAGTTGCTTTTATTATTGTTATTGCAATAATATTTACTACTAAAATAATATTTGGAAAACAAATAAAAAAGGCAATTGAAGTGGTAGATATGATATCAATAAAAACAGACAGCAGTGTAGTGCCAGAAATAAAATTCGACACAGAAAAAAGCACAATAACAAATTATCCCGAATATGGAAGCAGATATGGTAATATAAAAATAGAGTCTCTAGATATAAATTTACCATTATACTATGGTGATAAATTATCTATATTAAAAAATGGAGTGGGACAATCAAGCGGTAGCTATTTTCCAGGAGAAGGCGGATCTATAATATGTATGGGACATAACACAAAAGCGTTTTTATACAAGCTACCTCAAATAAAAAAAGGAGCAATAATAGAAGTTGAAACAACATATGGAACATTCAAATACAAAGTAGATAATACAAAAATAGTAAATATGTACAATGTAGATGAGCTACCAATACAAAAAGATGAAGAAGTTTTAATGTTATATACATGTTATCCAGTAAACGGATTAGGGCATAAAACAGATAGATATGTCGTATATGCAAAAAAAGTAGAATAATGTAAAATAGTGCTTTTAAAAAGAAGGACCGTCCCCTGTTACTGAAGAAGGGAAGGACCGTCCCCCATTACCGAAGAAAGGAAGGACCGTCCCCCAGTTACCGAAGAAAAGCAGGACCGTCCCCCAGTTACCGAAGAAAAGCAGGACCGTCCCCCATTACTGAAGAAAAGCAGGACCGTTCCTCAACGCCCAAAACCCATAAAAGAAAGGAGAGCTCGCATAATCAATTTATGCGATATATAAAAATAAAATGAAAATAATACGAAAAATTATCTCATACATATTGGCAATAATACTAGTTACACTTATGTCAGCAACAATTATATTATCAATAGTGAATGCAGTTGTATTTAGCAAATCTAATGTTAAAAAGCAGATGCAAAAAGTAGATTATTATACTGAAATAAACAACATAATAAAAGAATCTGCAAATAACTACATAATGCAATCTGGATTTGATGAGTCAATAATGGATAATGTAATATCTAAGGAAAAAATTAACAATGACATAGATAAAGTAATAAATGCTATATATGAAGGTGAAGAAGTTGAAATATCAACTGATGAAATAAAAAATAGTTTAGATAAAAATGTGCAACAATATATTGCGCAAAATAATTATAAAGTAGATGCTCAAACACAAAAAGACATAGAAAAGTTTGAAGATAAAATAGAGTCAATATATGCAAACAGCATAACATATTCAAAAAGCTCAATTAAAAAAGTGGTAAAATACTTTAAAATGGCCAAAAGAATGACAAGAGTTGCATTAATTGCAAGTTCAATCTTATTAATAATATTTGCAATAATAACATATAAAACAAACAGAGCAACATTTGGAATATCATTATTAGCAACAGGAATAATATGCGTATTTATAAAATGTTATTCTTCTATAAACATAGCTGTAAACAATATTTTAATGGTAAACAAAACCTTTTCAAATTTAATGATAAATATAATAAATCAAGTAATACAATACGTATTTATAGGAGGAATTATATTAGCTGTTTTAGGAATAGCATTAATTATAATTTTTGAAAGAAAATCTGCAAACGAAAAGTACGAAGAAAATTTGTAAAATAAAAGCTGGAACGAAATAAATTAGTAGTTATTTCGTTCCAGTTTTTTATATAATAATACATTAAATAAAATTTTAGAAATATTACAGAACGACCAGCATATTAATATAATTAAAGTAATTTGCAAAAAGACAAACTTATATAAAATACAAAAATATACATAGTCACAAAATTATCCATAAAAACAATAAAAGAAACGGGCACTGAATAAATCAATGCCCGCCAATAAAGGAATAGTACCATTACAAAGGATTAAATATCCCCTAAGAATGGCACACCATCACTGGTGAGGTCAAAACAATCAGATGAGGGCTTCTCATCACTATCATTGTCATCAACCTCGGAAGATGGTTCAGTAGAATCGGAAAAACGCTTTCTAAAAATTGGCAAATTTTTGTATCCATAGTATAAATACATATCCACAAAAAGCGGATATCCCATATACTGCGGATAGACCTTTTCGATAATATAAAGAAGTTCATCTTTTGTGTCGACGAAAAAGTCAAAAGATGAAACGACCTCTCCATTATCGATTTCCTCCAGCCTCAGATACCATTCCATGATGTCAGAAAAAGTCAACACTAGACCTTTAAAGTACCGATGGAGACTATTGTTTGCCGAAATTGCGTAAAATTCCATTATTATACCTCCTTTTTTTGTTACAGTGGATAATTACACTGTATAAATAATAGTAACATAAAATATTGAAGTAGTCAATAAAAATAATCACAAAATTTAACACTACATAATAAAATATATTGTAGAAAAATGTCGAAAAAAATCAAATGAACAAAACCGCCGGTAAATATTGACAAATACACAAAAATATAGTTTAATAGAAGTCGACATTGCAACGAGAAAATTAACATAATAAAAGCATAATTAGAAAAGCAAGCCATTCTCTAATATGCACAAAGTTTAAAACTAAGAAAAAAATATTGTACAGAGCAATATTCAAAGGATGTAAAACAAAAAAATGGGGGATGTTTTATGGAAAAAGTAATGGCACAAATAGCAGAAGCAGAAGATAGACAGACTATATCTAAATCTGTAATAAAAAGTGAAATAAAATCAATGAAGAAAGTTTCTAAATTATATAGAGCTTTACAAATTGTGAAATATAACACAAAATTAGTAACATACAAATTTATAAAAAGAACAGTAGATATATGTGCAGGGTTAGTAGGAACTATGCTATTATTGCCCATAATGGCAGTTGTAAAAATAGCATATTTAAAACAGGGGGACCGTGCACCTATTTTGTTTAAGCAGAAGAGAATTGGAAAAGATGGGAAAGAGATTGAAATATATAAAATAAGAAGTATGGTCTGCAATGCAGAGGAAGTATTAAAAAAGTTGATGAAAGAAGATCCAAAGATTAGAGCGGAATATAAGAAAAATAAGAAATTGGAACATGACCCCAGAGTTACAAAAATTGGAAAGTTTTTGCGTAAAACAAGTTTAGATGAATTTCGGACAGTTTATCAATTTATTAAAGGGTGATATGTCACTTATAGGTCCACGCCCATATTTACCAAGAGAAAAAGAAGATATGGGAGAATATTATGAAGATATAATAGCATGCAAACCAGCTCTAGGAGGAGTATGGCAAGCTAGAGGAAGATCAAATGTTGGTTTTGAAAATAGATGTAGATTAGATAGATTTTATAACAAACATAAGGGATTGTGGTTCGATTTTAAGATATTGATTTGGACTGCTGTGTCAGTGTTTCAAAGTAAAGGTGCAAGATAATAAGAGAGGAAACAGAAATGCAAGATAAAAAAAAGAAAATATTACATTTAGTTGAGGCATTTGGTGGTGGTGTATTTACATTTTTAGTAGAATTATCAAATAGCATGTCAGAAGATTATGAAATAGTAATAGCATATACAAAAAGAAAACAAACACCTGAAAATTTTAAAGAGTATTTTAATAAAAATATAAAATTTATAGAAGTAAAAAATTTCACTAGAAGTATTGGCATAAAAGATTTTAAGGCATGTAAAGAGGTAAAGCAAATAATAAAACAGGAAAATCCAGATATAGTGCACATGCATTCATCAAAAGCAGGAATAATTGGAAGATTAGTAATAAGTAGTAAAAATAGAAAGTTATTTTATACGCCACATGGATATTCATTTTTAAAACAAGATGATTCTGCAATAAAAAGATTTATATATAAATCAATAGAAAAATTAGCAGCAATGTATAAAAGAAGATGTAAAATAATCGCATGTTCTAAAGGTGAATACACTGAAACCTTAAAATTAACAAAAAATTGTACATATGTAAATAATGGTGTAAATACAGGTGAAATAGACAAAATTATAAAAGACATAACACCAGAGAAAATAAACACAAATAACCTAAAAATATGTACAGTTGGAAGAATAGGTTTTCAAAAAAATCCGAAATTATTTAATGAAATTGCGGAAAAATTTCCACAATATGCATTTACATGGATTGGAGATGGAGAGCTTAAAGAATCACTAACTAGTAAAAATATTGAAATTACAGGTTGGGCAAGTAGAGAGAATGTGTTAAAACAACTATGTAAAAATGACATATTTATATTACCGTCATTATGGGAAGGATTACCAATAGCATTGTTGGAAGCAATGTATTTAGGTAAAATCTGTATAGTAAGTAATGTTATAGGAAACAGAGATGTAATAAAAAGTGGAGAAAACGGATTTGTATGTGATAATTTGAAGGAATATGAAAATGTGATAAATTCTATAAGTGAAAAAAAAGTAGATATAAATAGAATACAAAAAAATGTTATTAGTGATATAAAGAATAACTATACTATTACAAATATGTGCAAAAAATATAAAGAAATATATAATTAACTTGGAGGAAAGACATGGATAAAAAAGTAGGAATAGTATCATGCTATTTTAAACACAATTACGGAAGTATGCTACAGGCATATGCAACACAAAAAGTTTTAGATAATATGGAAATACCAAATGAAACAATAAATATAGATGAAAACATAGACTTTGCAAATGGAAAAAAGAAATATTATATGTCACAAATAACAAATATTCCATTTATTAAATCAAAATTAGGTATGGTAAAGTTAAAACTTGATAAAAAAATAAATAAAAATTTAGGCAATAATATACAAATAAGAGACAACAAGTACAAAGAATTTGAAAAGAATTTTAAATTAACAAAACCATATAAAACATATAAAGAGCTAAGTGCGCAATGTGCAAACTATTCTGATGTAATCGTTGGTAGTGATCAATTATGGTTACCAGTAAATGTTGTAGCAGATTATTATACATTAAACTGGGTGCCAGACAATGTAAATAAAGTATCATACGCCACAAGCTTTGGAGTATCGACTGTTCCTGATAAATATAAAAATGATTATAAAAAATTCTTAAATAGAATAAATTGCTTATCAACTAGAGAAGAAGCGGGGATTAAATTAGTAGAGCAATTATCGGATAATAAAGCAACATTAGTATGTGATCCAACTTTATTATTAAATAAAAAAGAATGGATGGATATTCAAAAAGAAGAGCCTATAATAAAAGAAAAATATATATTGTGCTATTTTCTAGGAAAAAACATAGAGCATAGAAAATTTGCAGAAAGATTAAAGGAAAAAACAGGATGCAAAATAGTTTCGCTAAATCACGCAGATGAATATGTAAAATACAGTGATAAATTCTGCGATTATGCACCATATGACATAGGACCAGCAGAATGGATAAACTTAATAAGAAATGCAGAATATGTATGTACAGACTCATTCCATGGAACTGTATTTAGTTTAATTAATAATACAAAATTCTTTACTTTCGAGAGATATAGCAATAAAAATTCGAAGGTTTCAACGAATTCAAGAATTTATTCATTATTGGGAATTGTTGATTTAAAAGAAAGAATATTAAGTGGAACTGAAGATGTTGATGATGTAATAAAAATGCAAATTAATTTTGACAATGTTAATGAAAAAATAGATAAATTTAGAGAATGTTCTAAAATATTTTTGAAAAATTCAATAAAATAAAGGATGAGAAAAGATGATTGAAATAAAAGAAAAGTCTCAATGTTGTGGTTGTACAGCTTGCAGTAGTATATGTCCTAAAAAAGCAATTGTAATGAAACAAGATGAAGAAGGATTTATGTATCCTATTATAGATAAAAGAAAATGTGTTAATTGTGGATTATGCGATAAAGTTTGTCCAATAAAGAATGTTAAAGAAAATAAAAATAGTCAGCATGCATATATTTTTCAAAATGCAGATGACAAAATTAGAAGAGAAAGTACATCAGGAGGAGCTTTTACTGCAATTGCGGAATATGTAATTGATAATAATGGAATTGTATATGGAGCTGTATTTGATGAAAAATATAAAGTTATTCATAAAGGCATTGATAATAAAGAAGAACTATATAAATTTAGAAATAGTAAATATGTACAAAGCGAAATGGAGAATTGTTATTCTGAAATAAAGGAGTATTTAAATAAAGGAAAATTAGTTTGCTTTAGTGGTACATCATGTCAAGTTGAGGGATTAAAAAATTATCTAGGAAAACACTATGAGAACTTAATATTAGTTGATGTTGTATGTAGAGCTGTTCCATCACCATTAATATGGAAGAAATATTTAAATATGAGACAAAAACAATATAAAGATATTAGTAAAATAATGTTTAGAGATAAATATTATGGCTATAAATATTCAAATTTGAGCATATACAGCAAAAATTCAGATAAAAAACAGGAGTACCATAAAGGTGTTGATTCAGATCCATATTTAAGAGCTTTTTTTACTAATATTTGTGATAGACCTTCTTGTTATGATTGTAAATTTAAAAAATTACATAGAGAAAGCGATATTACGATTTGGGATTGTTTCAATGTTGAAAAATTTGATAAAAATTTTGATGATGATAAAGGTACAAGTAGAGTTTTGACTCATACTGAAAATGGAAAAAATATAATTGATATATTGAGCCAAAAAAATAAAGTAGCAGAAATTGATGTAGAAAAGGCAACAAATAGTTTCCTTGCAATGTTCCAACCTGTAAAGAAAAATGACAAAAGAGAGCAGTTTTTCAAAGATGCTAATCAATTATCAGAAGAAGAGTTATTCAACAAATATTTTGCGGATACAATTAAAGTTAAAATAGAAAGATATGGCAGATTGGCTCTATTAAAAACTGGAATGTATAAACCAATATTAAATATAGGAAAAAAGATTAGAAAAAGAGATTAAATTAATAAAATAAGGGAGAGCTTTCGATGAGTGAAAAAGTTAAGGTTTTATATTTTGTAGATAGAATGCTTAGAGGTGGTATTCAAACATTTGTCCTTGAAAATATGAAACATATGGATAAAAGTAAAATTCAATTGGATTATTTGTTATTAGATGATGGAGTTAAATATGATTTGGAAGATACTTTAAGAGAAATGGGTTCTAATGTATATAAATTAGAAGGTGTATGGTTGAGAAAGCCAACTGATTATTTTAACTATTTTAAAAAAATCGACGATTTTTTTTCAAAGCATCATGATTATAAAGTAGTACATTTGCATTCATCTAGTAAAAACTTTTTTATTTTAAAATCAGCAAAAAAATATGGAATACCAGTAAGAATTGCTCATTCGCATAGTATAGGATTTCAATCAAAAAATATAATACAAATAATGATTGGAAACCTATGTAAACCGTTATTGAAAAAATATGCAACTGATTATTTTGCTTGTTCAGAGATTGCAGGTGAGTGGTTATTTGGTAAAAAAGAAGTAAAAAAAGGTAATGTTAAGGTAATACATAATGCAGTTGATTTGCAAAAATTCAAGTTTAATGAAAATGTAAGAAATAAAATTAGAAAAGATTTGAATATAGAAGATAAACTTGTAATAGGACATGTAGGAAGGTTTACAACCCTAAAAAATCATAATTTTTTAATTGATATATTTGATGAAATACATAAAAAAAATGAAAAAGCTGTTTTAATGTTAGTTGGAACTGGTGAAAAAGAAGATGAAATACGTGAAAAAGTAAAAAATATGAAATTAGAAGAAAGCGTATTGTTTATCGGATTTAAGCCTAATGTTCAAGAATATATGTGGGCAATGGACATATTTGTATTTCCATCACTATTTGAAGGATTGGGATTAGTTTTAATTGAGGCTCAAGCTACAGGAATGAAATGTTTTACAAGTAAAGATGTTGTTCCTAATGAAGCAAGAGTGAGTAATTTGTTAGAATATGTAAACTTAAATGAAAGCTCCGAAATTTGGTCAGAAAAAATATTAAATATTAATTTTAATAGAGAAGATAAATATAATGATATAAAAAGTAATGGATATGATATTTGTGATACTGCTAAAGAGCTTGAAGAATTTTATATAAATGAATGGAGGTAAGTAAGTGCAAAAAAGGGACGAATTGAGTTCTAATGAAAAAAGTTATAATATTGATATAATATTTGGCATATTTTTAATACTAGTTGCGGTAGGAAAAATAATTAGATATACAATTATGAAAAATGTTTTAGTTAATTCTGGTATAGGACATCATTTCATATATCCAATATTGTATGGAACAGGAGGAATTACTCTATTTGATTCCGATAGTATGACTGGTGATGCAGGTGGAAATGCAGTTGTTATTTTTAGGGCTATAAACTTTTTTAAAATAAATAACTATGAAAGTTGGGAATTATATATATCTGTTATATGGAATATAATATTATTTGGACTCTTATTAGGGGTAAAGAAAATATTAAATTTAAAACAATTTGTATTTATAGGATTATCTATTATTGTTTTAAATATATTCGATTTTACTTTAGCAAAGGAACCAATCCAAATGCTATACTTTATTGCAATATATTATGTTTTATGTTTAAATAATAAAAGCGTAAAATTTAAATACATATTAACAATTGGAATTATTGCTTTTTCTGCGATTTCATTTAGAATTTATTATTTTTTGATAATAATGTTTATGGTTTTGGTCCAAGTATTATTTAATGTTTTTATTATTAAAAAGGAAAAAGTAAAAATAAAAGATATAATTATAATGCTATTAGTAATAGTTGGTTTCTATTTTCTATTTTTAAATATAATGAAAGTGATAATGCCAACGGAGTATAATGAACTAATCAGAGTAAGAACGAGATCAAGTACAGCTGCATCTGATATGAGAAATATCTTTAAAAGCACTAATTTACTAATTTTCTCATTTGATTATCTAATTATGCTGTTAAGAATGATGTTCCCAATTGAGTTATTAAGATTAGGAATAAAATATGTACCATATGTGTTATATCAAGTGATTATTACATATTTTGTTATAAAAAATATAAAGAGCATTAAAAGTAATGGAAAAATTAAGAATATAGCTCTTTATTTGTATATTGGTTTTTTATTTGCCTCGGCAACATTTGAACCTGATTTTGGATCTTGGGTAAGGCATGAAGCTGTCTTATTTCCAATACTATTAATTTTGGCAGATATAAAAAGAAAGGATAAAGAAAGGAAAAATGAAAAAAGAGTTAGTTTCTATAATAATTCCAGTGTATAATGTAGAACATTATTTAAATAAATGTATAGAATCAATAAGTAATCAAACATACACCAATATAGAAGTAATATTAATTGATGATGGAAGTACAGATTTATCAGGAAAAATTTGTGATGATTACGCTAAAGAGGATAGTAGAATAAAAGTTATGCACAAAAAGAATCAAGGTGTTTCTTGTGCAAGAAATGATGGATTGAAAAGTGCAAAAGGAGAATATGTCTTTTTCATAGATTCTGATGATTATATAGATATAGATGCGATTGAAAAAATGGTAAATGAAATAGATAAAGATGAGATTATTAAAATTAGTCATAAATTAGTAAAAAATGATAAAACAATTAAAACTATTTCTCATATTGGTATATTTTCAAAAGAGGAATACATAAAAAAAGTATTAATTGGAGATATAGGCGGACATAGTTGGGGATATTTATTAAAAAAAGACATTATTGATAATGTACTTTTTGATGAAAAGACTTCTTGTATGGAGGATACATTATTTATAATTAATTGCATATTAAAGGCAGAAAAAATAAAATGTATTAATACTACTTTCTACAATCATGTAATAAATGAAAATGGAATCACTGCTTCTGCTAATAGAATAGAAAGAAATATAAATGATTATATGTACTCTTTAAATGAAATTGGAAAAGTTTTAGATAAGGCAGGTTGGGATTATAAAAATGATATATTAAAAAAAAGGTTTAAGTTAATTGAATCTGAATTAGCGAAATGCTCAGATAAAAAGAAAATTCAAAATTTATTTGATAATGTGATAATTAATGAAAATCTAACCAATATATATAAGTCATCTAGGATAAATGTGCTAGAAAAGATATATATAAAGATGATATTAAGAAAAAAATACGGAAGTTTTATAATATATAATAGGGTTAGGAAAAGTTTGAAAATAATAAAATGGAGAAAAAAATAAATATTTATGAAGTTTTAGAAAGAACATGTAATGGTATATCAGATATAATAATTGAATGTCTTATTTGAAATAAAACTTTATAATAAAGATTATAAAAAATAGAAAAATACTAGAAAATATTATTTCTTGAAAATTATATAAAAATAAGGAGATGTTTAAAATGTCATATAAAAATGGAAATCCGCTTGTTAGCATAATTATACCAGTTTTTAATGCTGAAAAATATCTAAAAAAATGCATAGAATCTGTAATTAATCAAACATATCAAAATATAGAAGTAATATTAATTGATGATGGCTCTACAGATAATTCACCACTCATATATAGAGAATATGCTAGGAAAGATAATAGATTAAAAATAAATAGGCAGAAAAACTTAGGTGTATCTGCTGCAAGAAATAATGGAATAAGAAGGGCAACAGGAGAGTACATTATATTTATAGATGCAGATGATTGGATAGAAGTAAACATGATAGAACTCATGTGCGACAAACTTAAAAAAAATAAAGAAATAGATATCTGTATATGTGGTTATAAAGAATTCTATGAAGAAAAAAACGAAAGTATAAAAATTTCACTTAAAAATAAAATATCCGATAAAAATTTCGTAGATTTAATATTAAATGGAAATAACCTAATAAAGGGATATCTTTTTAATAAAATGTTTCGAAAAATAAAAATAAAAAAATTTTTTAATGAAAATATAGCAATAAAAGAGGATTTAATTTTCTTATTATCTAATTTTAATGAGAAAACAAAATATTATATACTATATGAACCATTATATAATTATAGAATAAATAGTAATTCCGCACTTCATTCCAAAGCAATAACTAAAAGAAAAATAACTTCCCTTGATGCTGATATTTGGATTGCTGAAAATATAAAATCTAAAGAAGTATACAAATACAAAATATCATTTATTGTAGCATATTATTATTATCAATCACAATTGAATATACATGATGTGAAGTATCTAAAACAAAATTACAATAAGACAATGAGGTCATTTTATAAAGATATTATGAATGATAAGATTATAAGTATAAAAGAAAAAATGGATATAATTATGAGAAGAAGATTATATTTCTTATATAAGATAAAAAAGAATAGAGGTAAAAGATGCGTTCAGAAAACTCAATAAAATCAGTAATAACTGCAACTATTACAAGTATAGTTACAATATTAATAGGGTTCATAACTCAATCAATATTTGTAAAAACACTAGGTAATGAATATCTAGGAATAAATGGGTTATATACAAATATATTATCAATGTTAGCAATAGCAGAGCTAGGTTTTGGATCAGCTATAATTGTAAATTTATATAGACCAGTTGCTAAAGGAAATACAGAAAAAATAAAAACACTTATGTATTTTTATAAAATAATATACAGAATAATAGCTGTAATTGTAGCAGTCTTAGGAATGATATTACTTCCTTTCTTAAAATATATTGTAGGAGATATAAGCATAAATATAAATCTACAATTTATATTTATATTATATTTAACGGATACTGTAATTTCGTATTTATTAACATATAAAAGATCAATTCTTCAGGCTAATCAAAAAAATTATGTAATTAATATAGTTCACTTCGGATATATTATTATAATGAATACACTTCAAATCATATATCTAATGGTATTCAAAGAATTTGTTGGTTACTTGATTATCAAAATAATTTGTAGATTATTAGAAAATATAATTATAAGTATTATTGCAGATAAAAAATACTCTTACATAAAAAGCAAAGATGTAAAACCAGTTAGTAAAAGGCTTAAAAAGAGCATATACATAAGAGTAAAAGGATTATTATTTCATAAAATTGGAGGTTTCATTGTTCTTGGAAGCGACAATATTATTATTTCAATGACAAAAACTTTAGGAGTTGGAGTTGTTGGATTATATTCAAATTATTATATGATAATTAGTGCATTAAATAATTTATTTGGTCAAATTTTTACATCATTGACGGCAAGTGTTGGAAATTTATTAGTTGAAGCAAATAATCAAAAAACTAAATCAATATACAAATCAACATTATTATTAAACTCATGGTTATATTCATTTGCTGCAATATCAATGTTTTTTATATCTGTTCCATTTGTAAAAATTTGGTTAGGAAATGAGTATGTATTATCACAAGCAGTAGTATTAACTCTTGTAATAAACTTTTATATTAATGGAATGAGAAGAACATATGCAACATTTAAAGAAGCTGCAGGAGTTTTCTATGAAGACAGATATGTTCCAATAATAGAGTCTGTTGTTAATATTGTAGTTTCAATAGTTTTAGCAAATGTAATTGGCTTAGCAGGTGTATTTATTGGAACAATTGCAAGTAATATGGTATTGTTCTTATTTTCATTTCCAAAGTTTGTGTATAAGAAAATATTACACGGTGAAATTAAAGATTATATAAAAGAAAATTTACAATATGCAGTAATGTTTGCTGTTTCTTTTATAATTACATATGTGTTTATACAGTTTGTAAAAATTACTAATAATTATTTACTAGTATTGATTTATGGAATAATATGTTTGATAATTCCAAACTTAATATTCTTTATAGTAAAACACAAAACAGATGAATTTAAATATTATAAAAACTTAGTAATGAATATGAAGAGCAAGTTTTTGAAAAGATAGATTATTTGAAATTAGTTTTGGGGAATTTAATATAAAGCGAAAAACATGGAATATTAAAAAATATTATTCTATGTTTTATTTTTTTGACAGAATTTTTGAGAAAAAAGAGCTATAGTGGTAAATAACTTATAACATAACAATAAGTGATTTTAGAATAATATTAATATGAAAGAGAAAATAAAAAATGGAAAACGATACAAAAAAACAGCATTTTGTACCAAGAACATATTTAAAAATGTGGGAAACATATGACAGCAGTACAGATGCGAATAATTTGCAAGTTAAATACAAATCTGATGGAAAACTTGCCAGATATAATTGTGATAATAGTCTATTTATTAAAAGAAAATATTATACTTTGAATATGGATTATATTGAATATTCAAATACTATATTAGAATCACACAAAAATTTTGCAAAAATAATTCAAGATGTATTTAAAGAAAAAAATATATATGCGGAATATGAGAAAAAAAGAATTGAAAATTGTGAAGATATATTAACAAACATAAAAAAAATCAATGAATGGACATTTAGAAGAATAAACGATGACAGCATATATAAAAAAAATAAAATTTTAAATGTACTTAAGAAAATAAATGATACAACGATAGAAAATGAACTAGGTAAATTTATTGAAAATAAATTTGAAGAAAAAATAAAAAAAATTCTAAATTCAATAAATTTAAAAGTATATTCTCATGAAAGTGGTATGAGATATTTGAATGAAAATGATATTGAGTATTTAATAAATAATTTAGTAATTATGATGTATAGAAATCCTTATTGTGATGCAAATAAAATTATTAATAATTGTATTGCCAGTGTGAATGATATTTTGAATGAAAGATTAGAAGTCATTCAAAAGTATTTGATGAATAATGCTTTATATAATTGTATTCATGATTGTAATAAAAACTATATTAGTCTTACAAAGCAAAAGTTAAAAGATAAACAGATATATATATAAGACAGACAAATATTATTTTTGGACATCAGATATACCGGTTGGCATGCATGATGGGGTCTTGTTTTTTCCACTAACTCCATATTTTTTATTGGCTATAGGTGCGGACGAAAAAATAAACAACAATGAAATAGAATTAATAAAATTAAATCAAAAAGATGTTAAAAAATGGAATGAAATAATTGAAAAAAATTGTGAAAAAGTTTTTATATCTGCAAATGAAAAAGAATTTTGCAATGAAATTAAAACAAAAACTAATGATTTATTATTATGACAATGTACCACAAAATTTAATAAGAGCTATAGTTAGATCAAATAGAACAAGAAGGAAGCATATAACAGAAATGATAATGCGTAAAAATCCAGAAACAGTTGGAGTATACAGACTAACAATGAAAAGTGGTTCAGATAACTTTAGAGCAAGTGCAATTCAAGAAATAATAGACAGATTAAAATTAGAAGGTGTTGATGTTATAATATACGAACCAACATTAAAAGCAAAGCAATTTAATAATTGCAAAGTTATAAATAACTTTGAAGAATTTTCTAAAAAATCAAATGTAATTTTAGCAAATAGACTTGAAGAAGAGCTAAAGGTTGTGAAGAATAAAGTTTATACAAGGGATTTGTATAGTAGAGATTAGAAATTAATTTGAATATCAAAAATGAATATAAAAACATGGAAATAAAAATCCATGTTTTTTATTTTTTCGACAAATTATGACAAACTTTGCAAAAAATTAGTGCTATATATTAGTTGATAAGTTTTTACTAAATAAATATTTAAGGAGGAAAAAATATGAAAGCTACAAAAATTATGATGAAATCAAGTAATTCATCAAATTCATTATTAGAAATTGATTCAATATATATAGATGAATTATGTAGATTTATAAAAAAAGAAGAATTATATGATAAAATTGAGTATGAAAATTGGAAAGTAAATGTCGATATAGGACCATATTATCCTAAAGTGGAAGGTGTTATAAGTAATGGAGAAAAGTATGTTAAATCAGTACCAAATGATAGTAATGTAGATAATTTATTGTGTTTGCCTAAAGTGGAAATATAATTATGTAAGAATAAAAAGTAAAAACTTATCAAATAATTTAAAAGGATGGCATTTTATGGAAGAAATAAGAGAACAGCTATTAAGAAAAATACCAAACAATGTTGATGGTAGTATATATATATATCATATGAGGAAAGTGAAAAAAGCCAAAGAGAAATTGAAAAATTAAAAAATGAAAAGTGGGTTGATTATATAAAAAGTTTTGGAAAAGGTAAGATTGAGGTATTTGTGTTAAATCAATATTTAAATAATGAAAAATTCGAACAGGATAAAACAGAAGTGATAAAGAAAATTACAAAAAAAATTGAAAATGGATACAAAGGAGATAAAATTTCTAATTTAGATATTGGAGTTATGGGAAATTATAGAATTGAGATATGCAATTATTTGGTAAAAGCAGATTATATTGCATCATATGAATTAGTAGGAAATAGTAAAATTTCATGTAAAATTAATAGAAAAAAATTTGAAATGGAGTAATAAGCATACGACTGAAATGTTAATCTAAATAGAAATGTGAAAAATGGAAAAATAGGTAGTATTATCTTGAAAAAACACAGAAAAAATGATAAAATACTTTCAATAAGTTTTTATAATTTTCTGTGTTTAATATATAAAAATAATTCACACTTAATTTATAACATTAAACACTTTTTCAATCAATAGTTTCTAACAATTGTAATACAAATGAAATACAAATGTAACATCCATGTAACATTCAAAATAAACATAAAAGCTTATTAATCAAAAGATGAAAGGAGTGATAAGCTTTATATTTATTCTGAATTGTATTGAAAATGATATGTTTTCAATTGGATGTTGAATATGAATTTGATAAAAGAATTTACTACATATTATATGTGGTTTATTCTTTTTTTTATTTTATTTGGGAGGTTGAAAAATGTGGAAGAATGAAGATAAAAAAAGAAAATATGATTGGGAAGAAGTAATGGCTAACACTATGAATTTTTTTGATACTATGAAAGATAAAGGATATGAGGATAGAGTTGGACAGCAAGACATGTCTTTAGATATTGTTGATGCCATAAAAGATCAACAAAATGTTATTGTGGAAGCAAGTGTTGGGATTGGAAAATCATATGCATATTTAGTCCCATTAATGTATTATTATAAATTAACGGGAAAAACATTTATAATATCAACATCAACAATTGCTCTGCAAGAGCAATTGGGAAATGATGTAAAAAAATTATCAGAATTAATGCATTTTCCAATTAATGTTACAATTGCTAAAGGGAAAACAAATTATTTGTGTAAAAACAAATTGTTTTCAGTTAAAACAGAAAACATAAAAAAAGAATTTGAAAATTTAAAGATAAATGATGAACGTAATGATAGATCTAATGTACAAAATTTATCAGAAAGTGAATGGGAAAAAGTTAATGTAACTGAATGTAAATTTAATAAGTGTTTCGAATATGCAAATTGTGAATTTGCTAAAAAAAGAAGAAAAATGCGTGAAGCCAGAGGGGTTATAATTTGCAATCATGATCTACTGTTAGAAAATCAAAAAAGAAGATATGATGGAGGACGAGAATTACTAGTGGAAAGTGATGTTATAGTTTTAGATGAATCACATAATCTCGAAGAAAAAGCAAGAAATTCATATAAGGAAGTTCTAATACTTAATGAAATTATAAATGCTATTAATAATTCAGTTAAATTATTAACAAAAGTTGGATTTGTAATAAATGAGAAAAGTGTAGCAAATTTAAAGGAAAATTTAAATGAGTTTTTCTTTATTATAAAAAAACAAGTAAGAAAAGAAATTAGTAAATTGAAGAAAAATAATACAATATTAAACGATAATGATTTGGAAATGTGTGAATTTAAATTTTCAAAGGACTTAATTAATAAATTTAGATTGATACATAAAGAAATTTATAATATAAGCACAAAGACTTCAATTTATGAAGATGATAGAGAAGGAAAATCAATGGGAGATATTTTATATAATACTACAGATTTTTTTAGAGAACTATGTAAAGGAAAAAATAAATCTGATTATATTTTTTGGATTGAAAAATGCAAGAATAGTTATATATTAGTTAGATCTCCCAAAAATATTGAAAAGAATTTGAAGAAGATATTGTTTGACGATAAAAAAAGCATAAAAGTATTAACTTCTGCTACATTAAATACAGTTGCTGATGGTGAAAAATATTATGATTATTATATGAATTCAATTGGTTTAACTCGAAATGAAGAAATTTGGATTTGTAAACCAATAAGAAGTACTTTTGATTTGAAAAACAATACTCTTATGTATTATGCAAATGATTTGGCACATCCACAAAATGAACATGAAAAATATATAAACGACATTACAAATAGAATTATAGAGCTAATAAATATAACCAAAGGAAAAACTCTAATATTATTTACATCCAAAGCTGATATGAAAATAGTATATGATAATATAAAGAATAAAAATTTGAAATATAATTTAATAATACAAAATGATGGTGCTTCTCAGAAAAAAATAATCGAAAAATTTAAAGATGATATTGATTCAGTCTTATTTAGTACTGGAACGTTTTGGGAGGGGATTGATATACAGGGAAAATCATTATCTAGTGTGATTATTGTTAGATTGCCATTTCCAGTGTTAAATCCTATAATAAATTACAAGACTGAAATGTTAAATAATAAACTAGATGTTCTTGTACCAGAAATGCTAATTAAATTGAAACAGGGCATTGGAAGATTAATTAGAGGAAAATATGATAAAGGAATTGTTTCTATATTAGATCAACGAATTAGTGATTTATCAAAGAGTTCATATAAGCAACTTGTATTTGAATGTGTAGAAGCGAATATTGTTACAAATAAATTAAGTGTTGTAGAAAAATTTGTAAGAGAAAAGAATATTGTATAAATATTAAAAGAAGCTATAAATGTTAAATAAACTATTATGCAAAAAATAGCGCCACAACAAGGAGAAATAAACATAGAAATAAAGTATTACAAAAATTCCTTGAATGAAAAAGGGAAGGATTGTCTTAGAACTGTCCTTCTTAATACAAACAAGATTTCAAAGCATATGGTATGTTGTCTTGTGGTTTTAGGATACAATTCCAAAGTATCAATAGAAAAAGAAAAGATTGAAATAGAGGCTCAATCAAACTTCAATTAAAATAACAAAAAGATTTACAATATCCAAGGATATCAAATACAACTCGTCCACGAAAGTGGACGGAAAGACAAAAATAAAACCATTAAAACATAATATTCATACAAACAAAACCAACACCACAATTGTCGAAAAATGTCGAAAAAAGCCACACGATTTGTCTGGTAATTTTCGACTTTTTTTGATAATATATTCTCTATAAAGGGGGATGCATATGAAAAAAACATTATTAATAATTCAATGGATTGTAAGTTGCTTTATAATATTAATGGGACTAGCAAACATTACAAATTCACCACTCGGAGCAATTTTTTTAATAATATCAGGAGTAATAATACTGCCACCAATACTAAAAATAATCAAGGATAAATTTAAAAAGAATGGCAACATAATAAGCATAACTATTTGTACAGTAGCTTTTATACTAGGTATAGCAATAACAGGAAGTTCATCAACAGCAAACAATACTAATGAAATAGCAATGCAAAATCAACAAAATACTGCAATAGCAAATGATACGATTAACAATATATCCAACGACAGTACACAAAATCTAATCACAAATGAAGCAGTAAATAGCGTCACAGAAAATAATACAGTAGTAGAAAATAATGTTAATACTCAAACAACAACAGATGAAACCCAAACAACACCAGAAGAGCAAACAACAAACAAAACAGTTGAAAATAACACCAATGCATCTAAAACAAAAAGCAATAAAACAACTACTGCATCATCAAATACTAAAAAGACAACTACACAAAAACAAGTAGCTACAAGCAGTGATACTAATACACAAACCAAAACACAAACACAAACTACTACATCAAGTACAAGTGAAGGTGGATACATAGTAAATAAAAATTCACATGTGTTTCATAAACCCAATTGTCCATCTGTTAAAAGGATGAATGAAAGCAATAAAATTTATAGTAGTAAAAATAGAGCTGAACTTATTAATGAGGGTTGCAAATCTTGTAATAATTGTAATTCATAAAAAATATTACGAAAAAAACAGTTGTTTAAACTAATACTAAAGCTGTCGATAAATTGTTAATTGATACTATTTTGTCAGTCTTTGTCGAACATTTATATGCTTTTTTTCATAAAATATATATACACAGAATTCATCAAATGATATAATAAGAAAAATGATAAACTTCCCAAATAGGTTTAACTTCAAAAAAAACAGTACAAAAAAATAATAAAAAAGAAAGTTTTTGTAACTAAATACAAAAACTTTACTTTTATATATTAAAGAGATTTAAAGATAAAGAGCTAATAAAAGTTATAACTGGAATAAGAAGATGTGGTAAGTCTACTTTGCTTGATATATTTCAAGAATACTTAAAAGAAAGCGGAGTAGAAGAAAATCAAATAATAAGTATTAATCTAGAAGATTTGGAGTATAATTTTATAACTGATTATATGGCCTTATATAAATATATAAATGGTAAATTAATGGATAAGAAAAAGTATTATATATTTATAGATGAAGTTCAAAAAGTAGATGAATTTCAAAAAGCAGTTGATAGTTTATATATAAAGAAAAATGTTGATTTGTATATAACTGGTTCAAATGCCAATCTTCTATCAAGTGAACTTTCAACACTTTTATCTGGTAGATATATAGAAGTTAAAATGTTACCATTATCTTTTAAAGAATATAAAGAAGCTTATAAAGATTTAAATAATGAAGATTTATATCAAAAATATATTTCAATAGGTTCACTTCCATACACTACGTCATTAGATACTGAAGACGATGTAAGCATGTATTTAAGTAGTGTTTATAATGACATAATAATAAAAGATGTTATGACAAGGAAGAAAATACAAGACGAAACTATGCTTAGAAATGTTGCTAATTTTGCTATGGATAATATTGGTAGTCTTGTATCTACAAATAATATAGCAAATACGATGAGAAGTGATGGCAAAGATATAAATGTAAGGACCGTTGAAAGATACTTAGATGGATTTATGGAAAGTTTCTTTTTATATAAAGCTTCAAGATATGATATAAAAGGTAAAGAATATTTAAAAACTCAAGGGAAATATTATGTTTCAGATTTAGGATTTAGATATTTTATGCTGGGAAGGAAAATAGGAGATTTTGGACATATATTAGAAAATGTCGTATATTTTGAACTTTTAAGAAGAGGCTATGAAGTATATATAGGGAAAATAGACGAATATGAAGTTGATTTTGTGGCTATAAATAAAGATGGAAAAATATATATTCAAGTTGCTGAAACTTTAAGAGGAATAGATGAGAATGATAAAAAAATATTAGATAGAGAATTACGATCATTAAAGAAAATAAATGATAATTATGAAAAAATAATATTAACTTCAGACAAAATACCTTTAGCAAATGAAGATGGAATAAAAATTAGAAATGTTTTAGAATGGCTACTTGATAAATAAATTTTTATAGCTGAACTTATTAATGAAGGTTGCAAATTTACCCAAACACAATTGTCCACTATAGTGGACAATTGCAGAAAATTAGGTTCCCAGTAATATCCATTTAATATAATTTGGATACCCGTTTTAATTTTCTAACAAAAGAGGGACGGTCCTGCCAAAACAAGCTTGGGAGTAAGAGATAAAGCGGGACGGTCCTAAAAATATAAAAGCAACAAAAGAACGAAAAAATAAAAAAACACAAATAAAATAAATTTTTTTATATTTTCGACAAAAAACGACAAACTTTTCAAAAACAATATGCTATACTAATACAAGATAATATCTTATACATATCAAGTTGTATAATACAACCAATTTTTCTTAATGAATTTGATTATTTAAAATCTCCAATTACAATAAATAAAAAAATTAAAAAGAAAGGTTTATATATAGGATTTATCGAAAATTTTTTTTAAGAATAAATAGCAAAAATAGAGCTGCAACAGCTCTATTTTTGTTTTTCCTAAAAATTTAAGCGATTTGAATTGTTCAATTTTTGGGACGGTCCTGAAAAAGAAAAATTGAGAGCATCTAAATAATAAACACTAAATGTCGAAAAATGTCGAATATTGTAATATGATTATCATTGCAATATTCGACATTTTTTGATTTAATCTAATTGAAAAATGTATATTTAACCTATTGATTTTATATATATTTTGATATTTAATACAAAAAGAAAAGTTAACTACCAAGAAAGAAAAGGAGGCACAATATATGCAATATTACAATATAAAAGTAGCTGTATTATTAAAAAATGATACACAAGCATTTGAAAACTACGAAAAAATATCTAAATTAATATCAGCTTCAATGCTAAAAGATCAAACATTAAAACAACTGCATGAAGAAAACAGATATAAAAATTATGTTTTTTGTAATTTATACCCAATAGAAAAAGATGGTATATATAAAGCTGGAAATATCTACACATTTCAAATACGAACAATTGACTTTAAACTAGGTCTAAAAATAAAACAAGTATTAAATAACTTTCAAAATGAAGAATTTAAAGTAATTGTAAGTGACCTAGAAACTAGTACTCAAAGAAAAATTAATACTTTAGCTACTTTAACACCAGCTATAATAACATCAGACAAAGGTGATTATTTAATAAACAATGATATGAATTGGGTAAAAGAGCGAATACTAGCAAATGCTCAAAAAAAGTATAACCAATTATACAACGAAAAAATAGATATGGATTTCATAAAATCAATAAAACAAATTAACAACAAAACAATAAAAATACCATACAAAAGTATAAATATTCTAGGATATAAATTTGAAATAGAAGTAAAAGACGATCCAATTTCACAAAATCTGGCATATCTAATACTATCAGTAGGACTACTAGAAAAAAATGCAGAAGGTTTCGGTTTCTGTAAAGCTAAATAAAAAGCAAGGAGGTGTTTTATTAAATGACATATGACTTAATACAAACATTCAAACAAATATTTAAAGATGATAAAGTTGTTTTAGATTCATACAAAATGGATGCTGGATATTATTATTTAGCAAAAAAAGATGGAACTTTGCAACGATTGATTGTTAATAGGGATAATGACAGTGATGATTATGAGTTATATAAATATTTAAAAGTAAGAGATTTTTATAGCAAATATTTAAATTCAAATAAAGCAATTGACACAGGATATACAGAAGTTATTGGAAAAACAAAATATTCAATGCTTAAAAAAATATGCAGTAACAATATGTATACATTGTTTTTCAAGAATAAATTTGTAGAAGGCTTATGCAATGCCGACAACAGCAAAGATTCTGTTAATCTAGAAATATTTAAAAAAGGAATCAACAAATATTACGAATCTTTAGGAAAGTTAGGAAGCTCTAAGGAAGAAAAAATATTATTAAGTGAGTTTTATAATAAAGAAGAGCTAGAAAATGCTAAAAACAAAATGATAAATGCTTTTTCTTTAGTATATTCAGATTTCATGAAAGAAGATAACAAACCAAAAGAAACCTGGATAAAAATATTTTTAGAAGAAGGGTATGATGAATATATAAAATCTGCAAATATATATTTAACACTAAAATTATTTAATACAAATAGCAACAATATTAAAGTCGATGATGAAATTTATGGTGTAAATAACTATAATTATGGGCTAAATTCAAAGAAACCATATCTAGAATTAAAATCCACTCCATATAAAGTAAGCTCTTTAATATCAAAAGAAGATGTTAATATCTTAAATAATATGTATAAATGGTTATACAATAATGGTGTTAGCGAAACAGTACTAAAATTACCAAGAGAATGGGATTTCAAGGGTATTGCTACAGAAAAAAGTGATATATTAAATAAAGATTTATATTTGATAAAAGTAGCAGGAAACAATGGCGTAGCAAGAGTTGACGATTTTCAATACATAACCAATTTTACTACGAAAATTAGAGAGTTTGTTGTTAATGATACAATCCGCAAAGTAGGCAATGAATTTAAAACTGAAAATATATATGGTCTTGAGTTTTATACAAGCAATACTTGGATTGCTAATAATAGTAAATCTGAAAAAAATTATTTAAAAGATTCTTATTATGATTTTGAAAATAAGGTTTCAAAATCAATAGCAATATCTAATTGGAAAAAGGATTTTTTAAAGCAGAATGCAACAATATTTTTTGAATTATTTCAAAAAGAAGATGAAACAAATTTTGTTCATAATTTAAATAAATTTGGAGTTTATCTAATCGAAAATACTATTATTGAAGAATTAGAAAAAAATAAACAATACATATCTAGTCCATTTAATTCAATAAATACAATGAATTTATGGATTGCATATAAAAAGTACTTTTGTAAAGAAGGAGAGGTTGATGAAGAAATGAAAATTAACAATGTACAAGAGGAGTGTTTCAAAATTTTGCAAGATAATAAAACAATACAAACTGATGAACAGTATTACTTTTTAGCTGGACAAATAGCTTTTTACTTGTTAACTCAAAGCAAGGCTTCAAAATTAACACAAGATATGACAGCTCCATTTGTAAAAGCTGGAAATTTAAAGAAATTGAAAGATGAACTTAGATGTTTATACGAAAAATATAATTATGAGCTATATTTACAAGACGATAGATTTAACAATATATTTTCTCAATTATTATTACAAGAGCCAGATACAAGTGTTAAAGATAATAAAGATTTAATATTAGCAGGAATGCTTTCAAGCAATATGTTTTATACAAAAAAAGAAGATAAATAGAACGTGGAGGTAGATTAATATGAAAAATAGAGTTTATGGAGTAGTTGGAATTAAAAGCAAAATGGCCAATTGGAATGCAGATTTTACAGGAAGACCAAAAACAACATCTGATGGTACAATTTTTGGTAGTGATAAAGCTTTTAAATATCCAATTAAAAAAATGTGGGAAGCTGAAAATAAAAAAGTTTTATATGTAAAATCATACAAAAATGAAAAGGATAACATTCAAGCAAGAACTTTAGCAGAAAGATTTGAACAATTATTTGGAAAAAAAGTTAAAGATATTAAAGATAAAAAAGAGCTTATAAAAGATTTATTTTCTGCAATTGATGTTCAAAACTTTGGAGCAACTTTTGCTGAAGAAAAAAATAACATTAGTATAACAGGTGCAGTCCAAATTGGACAAGGATTTAACAAATATGAAGATTCTACTACAGAAACAATAGAAATATTATCACCATTTACAGATGCTAAAAAAGAAGATGCAAAAAACACATCTATTGGTAAAAAAATAGTATCAAACGAAGCACACTATTTTTACCCATTTTCTGTAAATCCAGAAAATTACAATATTTACACAAACGAAATTGATGGACTAGAAGGCTACACAAAAGAAGCATATGATGCATTTAAAGAAGGATGCCTAGTAGCTGCAACAGCATATAACACAAATAGCAAAGCTGGATGTGAAAACGAACTTGCTATATTTGTAGAATGTAAAGAATCTAGCAAATTATATTTAGCAAATTTAGATGAATATATAAATTTCAAAAAAGGTGAAGAAAAAGACATTATCGATTTATCTGAATTAATGCAAATTTTAAATAAAGATGAAGTAAAAGAAGAAATAGAAAAAGTAGAAATATACTATAATCCATATACTACAGAGTTAGAAGGAGATTTAGCAATAGCAGATGTAAAAGATTTATTTTAAAAAGGAGGATTTTATATGCTAGAAACAATAAAATTTGAGTTATCTTCTAGAATGGCAATTATAAAAAAGCCTGATAGTAACGAAACTTATTATACATATACTTTTCCTCATAAAATAATGATTTACGGTATTTTGGGAGCAATTATTGGCTTAAATGGATATAACTATTATTCATTAAAAAAATGTTTAAAAGAAGATGTCGAAGAGTTACCAGAATTTTATTCAAAACTTTGTAATTTAAAAATTGCTATTGTTCCATATATAGATAATAAAAACTTTAAAAAGAAAATTCAAAGTTTTAATAATTCAGTTGGATATGCCTCACAAGAGCAAGGCAATAATTTAATTGTAAAAGAGCAATGCTTGGAAAATCCAAAGTGGGATATTTATATAATGGATAATAATTCAGATGAATATAATAAAATAAAAGAATATTTATTAAATCGTAAATGTGAATATATTCCATACATTGGAAAAAACGACCATTTTGCCAATATTAAAAATGTAGAAGTTTTCAATATTGAAAGCATAAGTAATAGTGAAAAAATCGATAGTATTTTTGACAAAGATATATTAGCAGATTATATTGATGATTTTGATGAAATGTTTACAGCAGGTTTTACAGGAAAAAAGGACGAAAAATATGAATATATAGAAGTAAATCCAACTAAGCTAAATGAAAAAATTGGATATACAAATTTTAAACAATTTATTTTTACAAATAAATCTTTGAAAATAAAGGAAAATTCGGATTTATTTTTGGTAAATGGTAAAATAATTTATTATTTTTAGAGGTAGTGTGTATGAAAAGTAAATATATAGATGAAATTATAAATGATAATAAATATACATATTATGCACATAGAAAAGAGAGCAACTGCGAAAAAGAGTTGCTCTCTTCTCATTTAAAGTTAACATATATGTATTATAAAAAAATGGAAAAATATAAAAAATTAAATGATAAAGTTATAGGTATCATTAAAGATGCATTTGGTGTGAAAGAAGAAATTGCAAAAATAATATATGAGTATTTCGAATCTGCAATTTATTATCATGATGCTGGAAAAATTAATCCATTATTTCAAAAAGATAAGATGCTAAATGATTTATGGTTAACACCAAAATTCAAAGATAGTACACATGCAGCATTGTCAGCTCGTATTTATATAGATTGTATGCAAAAAAATATTAATGAAGAAAATATAGATGGAAAATTTAAAATTTTATTATATTATGCAGTATACTATTTCGGATATATTATATCTAGACACCATACAAATTTAGAAAGCATTACAGAACTTGCAGATGCAATTAAGGGAAAAAATATTCCTCAAATATTTGATGGCTCAGATGAATTATATGAAATCCATTTAAATACAAACAGTGTAAAAAAATTCTTTGATAGGTTTGAAATTAATTCAATAAGTTTATACATATTGTGTAAAGTTTTATACTCATGTTTAGTTAGTGCTGATTTTTATGCTACATATGAATATATGACGGGGAATATGGTTCCAATTGATACATATAAAAACGAGAATTTATTTGATAAATATGATAACTCCGATTTAATTAAGTCTATCAGAAAATACGAAAATAAAGAAAAGGATATTTCTGGTATCAATAAATTAAGAAGTGACATATTTTTAGAGGCAGAGCACAATTTATTAAAAAATATAAATAATGATATTTTTTATATAGAAGCTCCAACTGGTGCTGGAAAAACAAATATGGCAATTAATATTGCTAAAATTCTATATAAAAATAATACTGATATAAAATCAATACAATACATATTTCCATTTAATGCTATTATTGAGCAAACAGATAATACATTTGGCTCTTATTTTGATAAATTTAGCGATTATATGGTTATAAATTCAGTATCTTCTATGGTTAAGGATATAAACGAAAATTTAGATTATGAGCAATTTTATATAAAAAATGTATTTAAACATTTTCCTATTATTATAACATCACATGTTAATTTATTTAATACATTGTTTGGAACAGGCAAAGAGCCAAATTATGGCTTATATCACTTAATTGATAGTGTAATTGTTATAGATGAAATTCAAGCATACTCTAACAAAATATGGAGAGAAATGATTGAAATGTTTAGTAAGTATTCAAGCTTATTAAATATAAAATTTGTAATAATGTCAGCTACATTACCAAGATTAGATAAATTACTTAATAAAGATAACCAAAATAGCAAAGTTTTAAATAATAGTTTTGCAAAATTTTATGCCTTAATACAAAATACAAATAAATATTATCAAAATGAAATTTTTAAAAATAGAGTTATTTTAAATTTTGATTTATTAGGTAAAAAGATAACAAAGGAAGAGCTTATAAAATCTATTATTATGCATAAAGATAAAAAGGTTTTAGTTGAGTGTATAAAAAAAGATACAGCAGATGAATTGTATAAATTATTATCTGATGAAGCGGATAATGTTCAAATTTTAACTGGAGATGATAACAAATATAGAAGAAATGAAATAATAAAAATGAGCAAGCAAGATGAACCAATTATTATTGTTGCAACTCAAACAATAGAAGCAGGTGTTGATATAGATATGGACATTGGTTTTAAAGACATATCATTTATTGATGGTGAAGAGCAGTTTATAGGAAGAATAAACAGATCTAGCAAAAAGAAAAATTGTATAGCATATTTTTATAATATGGATGATGCAAGGGGAGTTTACAAAAGTGATAATAGACTAGAATTCAGCTTGGAAAAAGAAGAGGTTAGACAATGGCTAAAAAATAAAGAATTTGATAAATTTTACAACAAAGTATTAACAAAAATATATGAAAAATCTGAAGAATACACTAATGAAAATATAGAAAACTTCTTTGAGAGTTGCAAATATATTAACTATAAAAAAGTCCAAGAAAAAATGGAATTAATAAGAAAAGATGATTCAATACAATTATTTCTTAATTACACAATTGATTATAATGGTTTGAAAATAAAGGGATGTGATGTATTTGAAGAGTATAAATCTATCTACTTAGATGATTCTTTGGGATATGCAGAAAAGAAAATAAAATTATCAAGTATAGCTGAAAAAATGAGTTTATTTATATATACAATTTATTCTAAAGATACAAACATTATAGAAGGCGAACAATTTGGAAATATGTATTATATAGAAAATGGTGAAGATTATATTGAAAACGGAAGATTTAATAGGGCAAAATATCTAGGAAATGGAGATGGTCTATTTTTATGAAAATAACAGGAACTATAATTAATTATTATTTTCATTGCAAACGCCAATGTTATTTATTTGCTAATAGAATAAATATGGAAGATAATTCCGAAGATGTAAGAATTGGTAGAGTATTACATGAAATAAGAGCAAAAGATGGCAAAAATACTGAAATTAAATATGACAATATGGTTTTAGATAAAATAACAGATAAGTATATTGAAGAATTTAAAAAAAGTGATGCTGATGTACAAGCTGCACGAATGCAATTATTATTTTATTTAAAAAATTTAGCTGATAAAGGTGTAAAAAAAGAGGGAAGATTGGTATGCAAAGAAAAAAATAAAAATGAAAAGATAGAAAAAATAGTACTAGATGATATTACTAAAAAGGAGCTAAATCAATGCTTAAATGAAATTGAAGTATTAATAAATAGCACGAATGTACCTAATGTAGAAAATGACAAGAAGTGCAGTAAATGTGCATATTATGAATATTGTTATATATAAGGATGTGATGTAAATGAAATCAGAAAGTAAGTATATTTTTTCAAAAGGGGACTTTACCAGAAGTGATTTCAGTATAAAATTTAAAAATGAAAGTGGAAACTTTTATTTACCAATAGAAAAAGTAAAAGAGCTATATTGTTTTAATGATGTTACCATTTCTACTAAATTATTAGACATATTAGCAACTGCTGGAATAATAGTTCATTTTTTCAATTATTATGGAAATTATATTGGTACATTTTATCCTAAAGAGAATTTAATAAGTGGTAGATTGATCGTAAAACAAGTTGAAACATTTCAAAATTATAGAATCGAGATTGCAAAAGCTTTTGTTAAAGGAATTGCACAAAATATTAAATCTATATTATATCATTATTACAGACATGGTGTTAAAGAAATAAAGCCTGTTATAGATTTTTGTAATAAAGATGTTGAAAAACTATTAAGCAAGGCGAAAGATATCAAACAAGTTTTATCTGTTGAAGGAAAAATTTGGGCAGAATTTTACGATTCTTTTAAGTTTTTTCTACCAGAAGATTTTATAATAAATAAAAGAGTAAAAAGACCACCAGACAATCCAATGAATGCATTGATATCATTTGGTAATACATTATTATATACAAAAACAATATCAGAAATTTATAATACTCATTTAGATCAATCAATATCATTTTTACACGAGCCAAGTGAAGCTAGATTTTCATTAAGTCTAGATTTATCAGAAGTATTTAAACCTGTAGTGGTTTATAAAACTATATTTGATTTGGTAAATAATAAGAAAATAAAAGTAGAAAAACACTTTAATGCTAAATTAAACTATTCATTATTGAATGATGAAGGAAAGAAAATTTTTATTTCTGCTTTTGAAGATAGGTTAAACCAAACTTTTGAACATCCTGTATTAAAAAGAAAAATTACATATAAACATGCTATAAGATTAGATGGATATAAATTGATAAAATTTATTACAGAAGGGAAAGAATTTATACCGTTCGATATAGAAAAAAAGAAATAGAAGCAGAGAAACGGAGGAATTTTCAAATATGGCAAAGAATATTAATTATAATTATGTTTTTTTATTTTATGATGTAGGAGTAAAAAGAGTTAACAAGGTTTTTAAAAAATGTAAAAAGTATTTAAATCACTGGCAAAAATCAGTATTCAGAGGGCCTTTGACAAATTCAGAAATATTAGAGCTAGAAAATGAATTAAAAAAGATAATAAACAAAGAAGAAGATTTTATTTCAATAATTAAAATAATGGATTTCAAAAAAATAGGCGAAACAACATTAGGAACAGCAGATAAGAATACCGAAGACATATTTATATAAAAAAGAGCTTTCCAAGGAAATTACAGAAATGCTTGAAAAATCGAAGGTTTAAAAAATAGTAATTAGCTGGAAAAAATGTTGAAAAGATATTGATTGTTTGGGATTTATGGTGTATAAGTATAAAGAAGATGCCAGTAGTGGCGTTGGTTTAACTTTAACATGAGATGTATTTAAATATATAAAAAAGTATCAGATAAAAATTTTTCAGCATTGTTTAACTTTAACATGAGATGTATTTAAATCTACTAATAAGATTTACAACACCCTCTGTATTTAAGTTTAACTTTAACATGAGATGTATTTAAATAAACAGAAGGTGCTAACATTGTTGGTAACTTTCCACGTTTAACTTTAACATGAGATGTATTTAAATGAAGCAAATGATAAAATGTTAAACTTTTTCATAGAGTTTAACTTTAACATGAGATGTATTTAAATGCTTTAATGCAAACAGTATTTGATTTTAGTGATGGGTTTAACTTTAACATGAGATGTATTTAAATTGGTTGTTGTTAGACAAGTCTTTTATTATTATTTTGGTTTAACTTTAACATGAGATGTATTTAAATTAGTGTAGAAAAGCGAGAAGACATTAAGCAAAATAAGTTTAACTTTAACATGAGATGTATTTAAATAGTGTTATATGGGAGTAATTCAGTAGATTTAAGAGTTTAACTTTAACATGAGATGTATTTAAATATGTTTGATGGGTTTTTCCAGAAAGTTATTCCATTAGTTTAACTTTAACATGAGATGTATTTAAATCTTGCAGTTGCTATCGTTTGTTTTGTGTTTTTATCTGTTTAACTTTAACATGAGATGTATTTAAATTATGATGATAATACACTTAATGACTTTTATACAAGTTTAACTTTAACATGAGATGTATTTAAATCTCCTTTTTCTTTCTAACATGTGTAATCTTGCATGTGTTTAACTTTAACATGAGATGTATTTAAATAATGATAATAAAAGTGGAACATACACAATAACAGGGTTTAACTTTAACATGAGATGTATTTAAATAGATTAGCTCTAGAGTTAATTGTTATTCTATACATAGTTTAACTTTAACATGGGATGTATTTAAATTGTTTTATTACAATGTCTTCTGTATCGAGTTTCTTGTTTAACCATAACATGCTATGTATTTGAAGTTTATGATGGTATTTTGTTCGCAAAACTATGATAGGTTTAACATAAATATATTTAAATAAAATGGAGTTGATTATGAATGTCAAGAGATTACAAAAAAGAATCAGAATGGGAAAATGAAAAATATAAAAGATTAGTTGCAAAGATTGATAAGAATTTAGCTGAAGAATTTTTACAAAAACTTGATAAACCATATGCTGTTTGGCTTAAAGAAAAAATTGAAAAATATTTGGAAAAGAATAATTCAAAGCATAATGTATAACTGTTATCATATCAGTAAAATTAACCCCAAAAATCAAAAAAACACATTGTTTATTTCACATTCATATAGTAAAATAAACAAAAACGAAAAGGAAGTACATATGAAAAGAAAAGTTATATATATAACATTAACAATAATCTGGATGATAATAATATTCATAATGTCATCAATGAATACATATGAATCAAATGGAAAAAGCAAACAAACAATAAAAAAGACAGTACAAAAAACATCAGAAATATCAGAAGATATTGGTGTAGTAAATTCAAAACCAACCGAAAAACAAATAAACGAAACAGTAGAAAAATTAAATTTTCCACTAAGAAAGTGTGCACATGCAACAGAATACGCAATTTTAGCGTTACTAATAATATTTGTACTAAATTCATTTTGGGGTAAAAATTACACCTTTAAAAAAATTGCAATAGCAGTAGGAATTTGCTGTATATACTCATTAACTGACGAATATCATCAATCATTCGTGGCAGGAAGAACAAGTCAGTTTACAGATTGTTTAATCGATACATTAGGAAGTATAATTATGTGTATTATATATTCTGCAATAAAGAAAATAAGTATATTAAAAAATAAAAAAATACATTGGTAATAAACCAATGTATTTTTTTGGGACTAATTACTACAATATATTGCCTTTTAAATATTTTTAGCAACTGTTGCGACTTGTAATGCAATAAATATAATTAGTTCAACCATAAAAACTACAGTAGCAATTTTACATATCCACTTGTTTATTTTACCATCTGAACTGCAAAGTTTAAAAGCAATTCTTGGTTTCTTCAGTGGATAAAAGAACTGTACTTTTTTTGTATTGAAAAAATCTAAAAATATATGTGACAGCATACTTATTGCAAAAGGGATTGTTGCAATTGGAAAAATAAGCCATACAATACCAGATAATGCTATAACGCAAATTGCAGAATGCATAAATGATCTATGAGGTGTATTTATTCCAAAACAACATATAAACAAGAAAAATCCAATTCCACATAAAATTCTCATTATATCAGTTTCAGATTGCAGTAATGATACAATACCAAGTTTAAAAACAACCTCAAGAATTGTACATACAACAATTGCTACTACAGAAATAATAAGAATTTTATTTAAATCGCGCCTAGATTCTGAAGTTGTAATATCAATATCAGAAATTACACTTCCAATAGTTGCAGCTGTAAGGCATACAGCAAGCTCTTTAAAACCCTGAGGCATAGCCAAAGCCATTGTAATTGCAAGTCCTCCAGCAATATGAGTATCTTTTGTCATTTTGATTTCTCCTTTTGTAAAAATTTGTCAAATTATATCATATAAAAATAAAAAATAAAAGAGGATAAAAATATAATCAACAAAAAACAAGAACGCAAAACGGGGACGGTCCTTCCAAAAGTGGCATCCGAGTAAGCTTAATCGAATACTTAAACCGAAATTTAAATAGGGGACGGTCCTTCCAAAAACACACCAGAAGGGAGCTTAAGCCAATATTTAAACAAAAACTTAAATCGGTATGGTCTTTGTTCGTATCAATTAGCAGGACCGTCCCTGTTTTCTTCTTTCCAGGACCGTCCCCGTTTTTTGTCCCCGTTTTTTATATTGCAAATATTGAAAAAATTACTTATAATTTGTATATGTGATTGAGAAAGTGTAGGGATTGTTATGAGTAAAAAATATATTGATGAGCTTTGTAGGATGTATGGCAAAAGGGATATAAAGCAGTTGGCTTATTTGGCATATGTATATCATTTTAGTGAATTATGTAACATGAATATTAATGAAAGATGGTTGTTGTATGAAATTGGTAGAAATCTGAAAGATGATGATTTAAACTATGTTTTGTCTTTTTTAGAGAGCAATGATAAGGAAAAAATTGCTTTCTCTGTAAATTTGTTAAGTAATATATTCGAGTTAAACGCCGATAACAAAGTGTTTATAAAAAAATGTATTCTAAATGCAGAAAAACTAAATATTTCTTCAAGGTTTATTGCGAAATTGTTGAAAAGTGTAAATGAACAGTCTTTTTATGAAGAATGTATAAAAAAATCTAATGAACTAGGTTTGGAGTCATATGATTTGTATGAAGTAATGAAAAATGTGAATGATACCGATTTTTTGAAGTATTGTGTTGATAATTCGAATCGAATTGGCTTACATCCAAATGAAGTTATAAATGTTATTAATGATATTGGACAAAAAACTGGAGATTATGATTATACATTTACGAGTATTGAAAATTGGAAGTCATTGAATTTAAATTCAGCACATATTACAAATCTGTTATTAACCATAAAAAATGCATCGAAGATTATTCCATATATTGAAAATTGGAGGAATTATGGATTAACGCCAAATAATGTTTCTTTCATTATAAAAACATCTATGGGGAAAAAATATGCTCAATCCGCTATAGAAAGAGCTGAAGAATTTGAGTTTGATATTGATGATATTTTTGATATTGTAAATTCAATTGATGATAAAAAATATGTTATGGATGCTATAAGAAATGGCTTTTTAAATGGTTTAGATTCATATAGCCTTGGAATGCTAATATATAGAACAAACGATAGAAAATTTATTAAAGAATGTTTGAAAAATAAAAAGAAATTAAATTTGGAAGATTCTGAGATTGACATATTAATAGGTGCATATAAGCAGTTAGAATTTTTAAAATTAAATAAATCTCAAATAAGAAAGAAAGTTCAAACATATAAAGAAAATTACCAAAGGAAAATTGAACTACCACCGTATATGACATTTGGAATAGAAATTGAATGTGTAGGACAATTAGAAAAAGATAATATGAAAAAAATCCTAAAAAAGCTTGGTAACTGGTGTTGTGAAGATGATAAGTCTGTTTCGGGAGATGAACAATTTGAAGAAGGAATTGAAGTTATTTCACCTGTATTGTTGGTTAATGGAAAAAATCCAACTGACGAAATTAAAGAGATTTGTGCCATATTAAATTATTTTGGACAATATCCAAATAAAACTTGCGGAGGACACATTCACATAGGTGGAAATTATTTAAAAAGCGTGGACGCATATAAAAATTTGTTAGAGCTATGGTCTAATACAGAGCAAATTTTATATATAATTTCAAATGAAGAAGGAACAATTCCACGAAATGGTGTTGATCCATATGCTTTTCCAATATCAAAAGATCTAATAAATACATTAAAAACAGGAACTGTTAATTTATCAACAGAAGAAGATTTAGCAACATTCAAAACAAATCTTAGAATATTTGAAAATAGCAGATTTAAAGGAATTAATTTAACAAACATGGATCCACAAGTGATTAGAATTAATAAGTTACCAACAATTGAATTTAGAATACCAAATGGAACAGTTGATGCAGATGTTTGGATTGATAATATCAATCTCTTTGGTGGTTTAATAAAAGTATCAGAAGAATTGGCAAAAATAAAAAATACAAATATAAAGATAACACCTAAAGAGCAATTAATGATTGAACAATTTGAAATGCTAAAAAGTGGAAAACTATCAGAAGAGCAAAAACTTGATATATTGCTAAACTTGACAGTATCAGAGAAATCTAAAAAAATATACATATCAAGATACAAAAAAAATAGCAAATTATTAAATGAAGATCCAGAATTAATAAGATGTTTTAACGAAAACATTTCAAAAGAGCCAATTAATATGCCAAGATCGAAAAAAAGTTCCACAGACATTCCTAAAGTTGAAGATAGGGCATCAAAACCAAATGAAAAGGAGGACGAACATGTTAGATAAATTAATAATTATAAAAGACGACAAAGATTATCAATGCAGTACATTTGAAGAAATTGTAAAATATCTTATAAATGAGAATTATTATAATTTAACTAAACAAGAAAAAGAAAATATAATGATGAAAAAAGCAATAGAAAAAGCCGTAGATAAAGACTTAAAAATAATAAAAAACAACAATCAAATAAAAGATTTAAACAAATCATTCATAATAATAGACGAAATGACAGTAATACTATCCATAATAAAAGACCAATCAAAAATTGTACTATTAGAAAGAAAAGACTCAAACATATTCAACAAATACATAAAAATTCCAAACAACAACGACAACTACGCAATAATAAACACATTTGCAACCCAAGCCCTAAAGAACTACCTAGCTACCAAAATGGGGACGGTCCTTCCAAATCAAGCCTGAGAGTAAGACTTAGAGAAAAAAAGACCAATATTCAAAAACGGGGACGGTCCTGAAAATTAATAGGGGACGGACCTTTTAAATCAAGCTTGAGAGTAAGGCTTTAAAAAAAAAGAACAATATTAAAAAAAGAGGGACGGTCCTGGTTCATTCGTATTAGTATAAATCTTGAAAAATAGTAAATTTAACAAAAAATAAAAAAAATCTTGTTTATTCGTTTAAATTTGTGATATTATATGTATGCATAAAATATTATGCAGGAATACAGAAAAAGGAGAGAAAACATATGGAAATAAACGAAGAAAAAAGACAAAAATTTATTGAATTCGCAGGAAAAAGGGTAAACAATATATTACACGATATTCAGGTACTAGAACCAATGTCAAGAAGTAATTCATATGATTTTACAAAACAGGATTTGGAAGAAATGTTTACAGCAATGCAAGAATGTTTAGATTCAACAAAGGAAGAATTTTACAAAAAGTTTGAAGAAAAAGAAGCAAAAAGCGCAAGAAAAACATTTTCATTTGGAGCAACAAAAATATCTCAAAATGAAGTAAATGATGTTAATGTTGCACCACAACAATTTGATTCTAGCGCAACAGAAATAAATAATAATATTGATAATTCAGCAAATAATATTGTTGAAAATGTATAAATTTATAATTTTTCGTTAGGGACGAAAAGAAAAAAGCAGATTTGTAGAATCTGCTTTTTTTATATTATCCCCAAAAATAAAAAACAAGGACCGTCCCCAAAAATAAAAAACAAGGACCGTCCCCAAAAATAAAAAACAAGGACCGTCCCCAAAAATAAAAA